>OBVP01000315.1_pt1 | contig 16119 bp, 16 predicted proteins | sample 1476191 | NCBI WGS metagenome assembly OBVP01 (sample SAMEA2580022, study PRJEB22360) | human gut metagenome | reverse complement strand
CTCTAAGGCGAGAGGATTAAAAAACAAACTGATTCGAGTTCTGTCGTCTCCACCAGAAAAGGACATCCGTAAGGATGTCCTTTTTGCTTTGATCTTTACCGCCCGGAGGACGGCTCCCCTTTCCGCATTTTCATGCTGGGGACGGCGCGGCCCGCAAAGGCCCGGACATGCTTCAAGTTGGTTCATCGAGACTTTGCAATATCTGAATTGCATTGAATTTTCAGAACGCTGGCATCCAGATGAATGCCCGTTTCTGCTGCCCAAGATGGAGAACCACAACGCGCGGGGCGGGCCGAAAAGGCCCGCCCCGCGTGTCTCACACTGCCGTCTCCCGCTCCAGCGCCCGCACCTGCGGAACCGCCAGGAGCTTTGCAAACAGGATGCCGATGATGCCGCCGCAGATCTGCCCCACAAACACGGGAACCAGCAGATTGGGCTGGAAATTGACGTTGAAGGCCAGGAAGTCCCCCAGGCTGTATCCGCCGCAGGCCAGGAAGGCCATACACACCACCTTGTCCCGGGGGCGCATCTCCTTTACAAAGGGGAACATCGCCAGGCCGTTGGGCAGGCAGGCCACCAGGCCCACGCTCCCGCTGGCCTCCAGCCCGGCCAGACGGCCCAGCTTTTCCAGGGGCTTGCCCAAATACCGGCGGATCAGCGTCACCATGGGGAAGGCGCCGGTGAGCATCATGGCGATGGTGCCCAGCAGCTCCACGGCCCGGAAGGTGTTCTCCTCGTCGGCCAGTATGGGATCAAAGCCCCAGCCGACGCCCAGAATGTCGGTAAACAGGCCGGTGTAGTGCTGGAGGATGCAGGCCACCACCACCAGGGTGAGGGCGCCGGTCATCAGCTTTCCAAACACCATGAAGCCCTTGACCATCCCGTTGGGAAAGAACTTCAGCCCCAGGGCCAGCAGCACGCAGATGACCACCAGGGGGATCATGTTGCGCAGGAGCATCCCCAGGGTCAGCATCACCACATGATCCGGCTCGCCCACACTGGAGAAGGTGGAACGGATGGCCGGGTGGGTAAACATCACGATGACGCTGGTGATGAACACGCCGAAGGGCACGGAGAGGAAGCCGCTCATGGTGCCCAGGGCCAGGTATTTGTGATCCCCCTTGTCCAGCATGGACAGGCCGATGGGGACGTTGAAGGCGATGGTAGAGGCGCACATGAAGCCGATGGCGATGATCACCGGGAACAGATCCGCGCTCTGGCCGATCTCGGTGGCCAGGGCGAAGGAACCGCAGTCCGGCGGCATGATGATCGCGGCGGCTACCACCGGATCTCCGCCAAAGAGGGCGAATACCGGCCCGAACACCTTGGAGATGAAGACTTTCAGGAAGGGAACCGAGGCCATCAGCCCGCAAATGGGGATGAACATGTTCGCCATGGCGTGCAGGCCGTCCTGAAAGGCCCGGCCCAGCTCCGACTGGTCATTGACAATGTAGGAGATTCCGCCGACGACACAGCAGGCCATCATGAGATAGGTAATGAGCGTTCCGATGAATTCCATGGGCTGCCCCTCCTGCCCGTCAGCCGCCCAGCAGGGTCAGGCTGCGGGAAAAGCTGGGGTCGTCCAGGAAGGAGCATGCCTGAACCGCACGGGTGCGGCCGTACTCCCAGTAGAAGTCCGCGTCCTTGCCGTAGCAGATCTGAACCAGCGACCAGGTAGACCAGTGGGAGGTCACCAGGAACTTGTTGATCAGCAGGCGGGCCTTGGCCTCCTCGCTGGGTTCGCCGCCGCAGTAGGCGCGGAAGAACACATCCTCGCAGCGGGCGTCCAGGGGGTTCTCCACACAGACGCAGGCGATATCGTAGTAGCCGTCGTTCATGCCGCCGTACTCCCAGTCGATGACCCGCATCTGCTCGCCCTGGAGCATGAAGTTCTCCGCCAGCGCGTCGTTGTGGCAGGGCACCCGGCGGGGCGGCTGCTTGGCGTAGGCGGCGCGGATGCACTCCAGCGCCTCCACCATGCGCTCCCAGCCCTCGTAGCGCTTCCCGTAGTTGTGCTCGTCCAGGATGGCCTTGTACTCGTCAATCTTGGCGACGGGATCAAAGGAGGTCTTGAACTCCAGGCCGCTGTCGTGATAGCGGCGCATGACCGCTCCCGCCTTGACCAGTACCTCGTCCCGGGTCTGAAAGTCCACGGGGTGCATGGTGGGCGCATCAATGTACTCAACAATTTGTGAACCCGTCTTGGGATCGTAGTAATAGATCTCCGGCGCAATGCCCAGTCCGGCGATCTCACCGGCATTGTGCTTTTCACCAGGGCGGTTGATATAGTTGGCGGTACCCTGTCCGGCCAGGCGGATGGCAATCTGGGTGCCGTCTTCGGTCACGGCCCGGAAATTCTTATTGGTCAGGCCGCCCGGCATGATCTCCACCACCGTCAGCTCCTGCTTGAAGATTTCGCGCGCCAGATTCAGAAGGCGCATGAAATCGGCAATCTCTTCGTTGCGGATCACGGTGCCAAAAACGGACATATTATTTTCCTGCATAATAAAGCCCTCCGTTTGTTCTCTGTTTTAACAAAGTGGAATTGCCGCAGTGAGGCGCTGAGTCTGAGGAAAAAGTGCGGCCAGGGGGGGCCGCTCTTTCCGTCTGTAACGAGCATATACCTTTGTGTTACACAAAAGTCAATGCATCTTTCTCTCTCGTGCAGCATTTTGTTTTATTCTCACAGTAATTATTTGCTATTTTTATTTAATTTCACTAATATAAGAGCCTTTTGACAGGTCCGGCCGCCTGTGATAGAATGTCTTATCCGCGCAGGGGGTGAGTCCCATCAAGGAAAATCTGTTGTCCATCACAGAGCTTGCGAAGCTGCGGCAAGTGACCAGCGAAACGCTTCGGTACTATGACCGTATTGGACTGATCACACCGGACTATGTAGATCCCCAAACCCGCTACCGCTACTATTCCATCCGCCAATACGAAAAACTCGGCACCATCAAGGAACTGCGGCAGCTTGGCATGTCCATCCACGACATCACCGACTATTTTTCGGGCCGCAATTTGAGGAAATCCCACCAGCTTCTCCTCCATCAGTTGGAGCTGCTGGAGGAGGAGATCCGCAAACAGCAGCTTCTCAGCGAAATTCTGCGCCGCAAGCTCCACTTTCTGAGTGAGATCACCCCGCCCCCGCCGGTGGACAAGGTCTTCTGCCGCGCCTTTCCCCAGCGGTATATGATTACCTTCGGAGAGCCTGCCGGCGGCTCCCGGGAGCACGCCTTTGCCTTCACCCGGCTGGAGCGCTACCTGGACGAGGTGGCCCCCATCCTGGCCAGCGACCGTATCGGCGTCTACGCGGACTGGCACCTGCTGGAGCCCAGCGACGATTATATTCCCGCCGTCCCCATGATCTTTGTGGAGCGTGACGCCATTGAGTCCGAGCATAAGCGCACGATACCCCCGGGGGATTACCTGTGTATGAATTACCGCAGAGGCGAGCTGGAGCGATACCACCCCTCCTTTGCCCGCCTGCATACATATATGGCGGAGCATGGCTGGGTCCTGAATGGAATGATTTTTCAGTTCTACAAAATTGACGTCACCCTCACCAGCGATCCCGACGAGACGCTGATGGAGATCCAGGTACCGGTGCGGCCGGCGGAGTCTTAGCGGCTCCGCCGTCGTCTTTCTGCTCTGCGCAAAATCCATCCGGGCCCGGCCGAAAAATCGGCCGGGCCCGGATGGATTTTGCGCGAAAAGAGAATATAGAGAGTTGAGGTGGAGTGCAAAAAATTAGAAGACAATGCCGTTTTTCTTTTTATAGGCCACGTGGGAGATGAACTCCTGCATGAGGCCCGCCGCGGCAATGGAGGTAATGCCGGTGGGATCATACGGGGGAGAGACCTCCACCACATCATAGCCCACGATATTCAGATCTGCCAGACCGCGCACCAGCTCCAGGGCCTGGGCGGTGGTGAAGCCGCCGGGTACGGGCGTACCGGTTCCCGGCGCATAGGCGGGATCCAGGAAGTCGATGTCGAAGGTCAGGAAGGCCTTGGCGCTGCCCACCCGCGCGCGGATGGCCTTCAGAACAGCCTCCATGCCCATCTTGTGGCACTCGTCGGCGCGCAGCACCTGGTAGCCCAGATCGGTGGAGTTGGTCAGATCCTCCGGGCCGTACAGCCCCTCGCGGATGCCCACCTGGATGGATTTGGAGGTGTCCACCAGCCCCTCCTTCGCCGCGTGATAGAAGGGGGTGCCGTGGTTGTACGGCTTGCCGAAGTACTCGTGAATGGTGTCGTAGTGGGCGTCAAAGTGAATCAGCGCCACAGGGCCGTTTACCTTGGCGCAGGCCCGCAGCTCGGGCAGGGTGACGCTGTGGTCGCCGCCCATGGCCACCGGCACAATCCCCTTCTCAAAGAAGGGCAGCATTCCCTCTGTGATGAGCTCAAAGGACTCCTCGATATAGCCGGGCACAGACCCCAGATCGCCGTAATCCACACCGGAGCACCAGTCAAAAATACCCACATTCAGCGGGCCGTTAAAGGGCTTGGCCGCCAGGGCGGAGGCGTCGCGGATCGCGGCAGGCCCCAGGCGCGTGCCCACCCGGAAGGAGGCGCAGGTGTCGTAGGGGATGCCGACCACGGCAAAGTCGATGTCGTCGGTGGTGACCACGTGCTCCATGCGCATGAAGGTCTTTACACCGGCAAACCGGGGAGACTTCAAGGAATTCTTTGCTTTGTACTTAATCATAGCCCTTTGCTCCTTCTTCAATTAAGATCGTGCGAGGCCCGCCGGGAGCGCCCTCCGCGCGGAAACTGGACTGCGGCACCCGTTCCGCTCGGTGGGGCGCTCCTGCGGCCCTCTTCCCCCTGTATGCCCCATTCTATACCCTTGTGTTACACAAAAGTCAACCCCTGTTTTTCTTTCTTATAAAAAGCGTCTGAGACGGCAGTAGGGCGGCGGAAGTTCCGCCGCCGTTTAATAGAGCTCAGTATAGATTTTCAGCACCCGCGCCGCATCCAGAGGGACGAAGTTGTTGCCCATCAGCCGGCCCTGGGTCTCCATCACGCTCCTGGTGAACTCCTCCAGATCCGCCTCCGTCACCCCGTAGGCGTGCAGCGGCTTCTTGGGCAGAATCTGGTTCAGGAGGTCCTCCAGCCGGTCATATACCTCCGGAACCCCGCAGCCCAGCAGCTCCGCCAGATAGCGGTTCATCACCGCAAGCTCGCCGTCCTGCTTGATCTCCATGTAGTTCTTCAACACGCCGGTAAACATCGCGTAGTTGCTCTCCCCGTGGGGCACGTGGTATTTTCCCCCCAGCGGGTAGCTCATGGCGTGCACCGCCGCGCACCCAGCCGTACCGAATGCAAAGCCCGCATAGTTCGACGCAATCAGGAAGTCCTCCAGCAGGGGCAGGCGGGCCTCCCGCCCCTCCCGGGCGATCGTCTGATATCCCCGGATGAGCATCTCAATGGCCTTATACCCGAACAGCTTGGTATACGGCGTCGCCTTCGGCGACAGGCTGGACTCCACCGCGTGCACCAGCGCGTCGATCGAGCTCGTCGCAAATACCCCGAAGGGCAGCCCCTCCAGGAGCTGCGGGATGAGCACCGCCGCGTCCGCATACATGGCCGGCCCTACCAGCCCCATCTTCGTCCCCAGGCGGGTCCGGTTCAGAATTGAGATGTTGGTCACCTCGCTGCCCGTGCCGCAGGTGGTGGGGATGAGGACCAGCTCCCGCCGCTTGGGCAGCTCCGGCGCCATGCCGTACAGCTCGTCAATGCTCTCCCCGCCGCCCACCGCCAGCACCTTGGCGATGTCGATGACCGTGCCGCCGCCGATGGCCACAACCCGGCTGCAGCCCGTGGCGGCCGCATCACGCAGGATGGCCTCCGCCATCACGTCGGTGGGCTCACCCATGCCGTACTGCTCCTGGTACAGCACGGCACACTCCAGGTTCATCGCCCCGAAGTAGGGCTGGTAGATGTACTCGTTGGTCAGGATCAGGTCGGACGCACCCAGCCGGAATTCCTCCACGAACTCCTTGCAGCTCGAAAAGCGGTGCAGCTCCGGCTTCCATATGATTTCTTTCATGGCATATTTCCCCTTTTCATATCCAGCTGCCTTTACTTTCGCTTTTTCTGCTCCGCGCTCTCCCGGATATAAGCCACAGCCTTTGGATCATCCGTAAACTTACATGCTTCCGTTTCCGCTGTGGTGATGTCGATGACCACTGGCCCTTCCAGCTCCAGTGCCGTCTTCAGCTCTTCCCGAAGGGTCCTGGGGTCCCGAATGGATATGCCTTTACAATTGAGCCCCCTAGCTACCGCGGCGTAGTCGATGGTTTCGGTGTCCACCTCGGTAAAGCGGCCGTCCCACATGGCCGCCTCGTACCACTTAATCCAACCCAGGATGCTGTTGTTGAGAACCACCACCTTGACATCCATGTTTTGCTCATGGAGCACTGCCATTTCTCCTAAGCAGTAGTTCAGCCCTCCGTCACCGGTGAGCACCACCACCTTGTTCCCCGGCCGCGCCGCCGCTGCGCCGATGCCGGCAGGAAGTCCATAGCCCAGGCCGCCGGCGCCCCGGGGAAGAATGGTACGACGGGCACCATATACGTCAAAGAAGCTGCCCGCCCAGCCGCAGGAGAAACTGGCGTCGCAGGCCAGGATTGTATCGTCGCCGCACAATTCATTCAATAAGGAGACGACCCTCTGCGGAGTAATACAATCGTCAGCCTCCACCGCCGGCCGGTTTTTTTCCGCCAAGCGCGGTACAACTTCGCGATTTCTTTCTCTACAGCAGTGGGATCTCTCTGCGCATCCAGCCGATCCAGCAGAAGCTGCAGGGTGGCCTTGGCATCGCCTACCAGCCCTACATCTGTAGTATGCAGTTTATTCATTTCAGTCTCGTCAATGTCAATGCGGATCTCCTTCTGGCCCTTCCTGGGAATTGTCCAGCCATAGGTGGAGTTTTGACTGAACTTAAAGCCGATGGCGAGAATCACGTCGGCCTCCTCCACCATTTTTCTGGAGACATCATTGCCGCCCAGACTGCCTACCACACCCAGGGACAGTGGGTGGTTCTCAGGCAGCACACCTTTTCCGGTCAGGGAGGCGGCTGCGGGCATAGCCATGCGCTCTGCCAGCGCCGTGATCTCCGCTCTGGCGCCGGAACGCCAAGCACCGCCGCCCAGCAGCATAACCGGCCTCTTGGCCTCCTTTAGTACCTGGATCGCCTCGTCGATTTCGTCGCGGGACGGGGTAGGACGGTGGGCGGGCAGGCTGGCCAGTTTTCGGTTGCTCTCATAGTCCGGCCCGGTATATTCCTCCCGGAAGGGCCGCCATGGACACTCGATAAATACGGGTCCGGGACGGCCACTGACCGCCATCTGGGCGGCAGTCTGCACCAACTCCGGCATTTTGTTCACATGGGGCAGGCACGCCTGCCACTTGGTCACTGGCTTGAGCACCTCCTTGGAGTCTACCACTTGGGAGCCCGTACCGCGGTACCGGGCGGCCAGCCAATCCCCCTCCATCTCAGAACCGATGGCGATGACGGGGATGGAGGTGTTGTACGCCTCCGCCAAGCCCGAAATAAACTTGATGGCACCGCAGCCGGCGGTGGCGTCGCATACTCCGATACCGCCGCTGATACGGGCGTAGGCGTCCGCGGCAAAGGTGGCATCAATCTCATCCTTCATGAGAATATGCCTGATACGGTTCCCCTCATCCAAAATTCCGTAGTAGAGCGGCAAAGTCTGCCCGCCGGGCACACCAAATACCGCCGTCACACCATAGTCGGCCAGCAGGCCGGCCATTACATTTCCTCCATGCTTTTTCATCCGCTTGTCCATACCTTTCTGATTTAGACTTAGTAAATGGTTCTATCAGACACGTTTGCCTGCGGCAATTGCAGCCTTCATCTCTTTTCTGGCCTCTTTATAAAGCTGGTAGCTGTCGGAGCGCTCACCGGACCTGGTAGTGACCAGCGTGACAATGATCTGGGTCGCCAGTGCGACAATACCGCCGGCATAGGTAATCTGAATACCGAATGGACTCGTACCGAAGACGTAGCCGTACACGATCCAGACAACACATACGATGATACCCAACACCATGCTGTAGAAAATGGACTTCTCGTTAGGCCGCTTCCAGAGCAGAAACAGGGTAAAGGTCAAACCGCATACCGCGCGCACTGTCAGCGCGTTGGACAGGATGTCCACCACATCGCTGGAGAGCAGGCCGAGCAACTGGAACAGGATTCCGAATACCACAATGAGCAGCTTGGTCAGAAACATTTTCTGCTTCTCACTCATAGGGCTCTTACGCAGGGGAGTATAGAGCTCCATTGCAGTACTGGACATTACCATGATGTAGGTCGGCGCCGTAGACATACTGGCCGCCAGCACGCCGCAACTGGCCAGCGCCGCCATGGCGGGACCGTAATGACCGGCAATGGTGTACCAGGCAGTCCCCGGATCCATGTCGGGCCACAGGAACTTGCCACAGCAGGCAGCTATGATGACCAATCCAAAAAAGAAAATTGCAAAAATAGGCATGATGGATTGAGCCTTCTGTGCGGTCTTGGCGTCCTTGGCGCCGATCGCCGCAGAGATGGACAATGCATTTACAACCGTAACAAAGGGCTGAATGGCAAGCGTACCGATGATGTAGGAATTGCTTCTGGAGCCTCCAATGAGCTTAAAGGTACCCTGGGGCTCCAGCGCACGGTAAACTTGTCCGAAGTCCCATCCCACAGAGGTCATTACCGCAATAAAAATTGCCACAACGGACACGCTAAGTACAACCACATGCACCATATTGATGCGGGCCAGACCCTTCATGCCGCCCTGAAGTGCCAGCAGGATCATGGCCGCAATGGTGACGGTCATGGTAACCTCGCTGCGGATGCCCAGCAGGGACTGAAGCAGATTGGAGACGATGACCGTCTGTGCGCTGACCGCACTGGCAAAAGATACGAAGATCATGACTGACACACAGACGGATACCCGCTTGCTGAACAGCTTTCCAAAGATTTCCCCCAAGGAGGAACAGCCATATTTATAGCAGATGGAGCGATAAATGGGGATATAGGCACAGGTCAGCGCCCAGCCGATGATATAGCCGTAGAAGGTCCACTGATAGGCGATATCATGCTCAATAACTGCAGATGAGTTGCCAATAATGTAGCTGGAACTGATCAGGTTGCCGCACATCAGCGAGAAAGCCATAAACAACCCCATGCTGTTTTTACCGGTAGAGTACTCCACTGCGGTTTCATTCAGTTTTCTTTTTTTGGTTCTGTAGTCCAGAAAAAAGGCCATGCCCACGCAAAACAGGAAGTACCCTACCACCAGTATGATTGTCAACATGTTTTCCACCTCACAAAAACGTCTTTTGCTCTCTTTTCCATTGCTCTGCCGCCTGTTTTAGCCTCCTTTTCTTTTATTCTCCTTCGCTTTATGCGATATAACCACCCAGCACATCCACGCAGGAGCCGGATACATAGCTGGCCTGCTCTGATGCCAGAAATGAAATTACGGAGGCTACTTCTGACGGCTCTCCAATACGCCCCAGAGGTATCTGACTGCAGATTTCGTTCTGGACTTTCTGCGGCAGCACCCTCGTAAGTTCCGTATTAATGCGGCCGGGCGATACGCAGTTTACAGTGATATTGTACGGCCCCAGTGTCTTTGCCAAACTTAGAGTCATCCCAACGATTCCCGCCTTGGTAGCGGCGTAGTGCGCTCCGGACTTATTTGCCCCAAAACGTCCCGCCATTGAGGCCAGACTGATAATGCGTCCCCAGCGTTTTCCTTTCATCTGCGCCGCAGCCTCCTGTGCACAGAGAAATGCCCCCATTAGGTTTACCCGCAGAACCTGTTCAAGCTGCTCCAGCGGGATATCTTCAAATGGAACTTTGGGGGAGATCGCTGCATTATTAATTAAAATATCCACGCTTCCCAACCGCTCTGCAGCCGTCCGAAAGAGGTGCTTGATCTCCTCCGGCACCCCCACATCCGCATGAATATAGATTCCAGTTCCCCCCCTCTCACAGATCTCCTCCACTGTTTCTTTTCCGCGGCTGTCATTGATGTCACTTACACAGACCACGGCACCCTCCTGGGCTAAGACCAGAGCAGTTTCCCGGCCGATACCCTGACCAGCCCCAGTAACTACCGCTCTCTTTCCCTTGATTCCCAACTCCATTTTCTGCCTTTCCTTTCCTCATACTTTGTTGCCTATTAACCTGCTGTACGCTGGCAGCTCTCCGAGGTCCCTCAGACGCTATTATCAAAAGCAATTTTAATTCCATATCGCTGCAAATGAATCCTTTTTAAACTTTTTTTATTTTTTAGCCAAAATACTTTGCAGATATTTGGAGTAATCTCACAAATTTGTTTTATCCTTTTCTTCTCATACATCTGTTTGTATCTCATATCTGGATATCTTAAATCATTTTAATAATGTCCAAATTGCATTGACGGGCCATGCTCTGTCTGTTATCCTTTTAAGAGGCAATGTTTCACCCATGCGCTTCAAGGAGGGACACCCTATGGCCAAACAAACTCTTGGTGTTTTTACGGAAAACGAGCTGGACCGTAACTATATGTGTAAAATTCTCTCACAGGTTTTTTCCTCGTCTCTGGATATTGTCCCTGTTACCCTTGCCACCGTACACACGCTTGCGGCAGAACCCGCCGCTATTTTGGTCAATATTACCTCCCTTGCGTACGCCGACAAATATTTTCCAAACAGCCAAATCATATTTGCCCGGCGTTTTTTGGACAGCAATCACTTACATCGGCTTTTGGAACTGCCCGAAGGTACGCCAGTGCTGGTTGCAAACAAGCCCAGACGGATTGCGGAGGATTTGGTAGAAAACCTGCAACAGCTCGGGATCAATCATCTGAACTATATCCCTTATTGGCCCGGCTGTGACATAGACACTACTCCCTATGACACCGTTGTTTATGCCGGTTTTCGCAGCTATTGTCCAGAAAACAAAAAGGTCTACATCAACCTGGGATACCGAAATATCACTCCCTCTACTCTTGCTGAAATTGTCAAAATATATAATCTGCCGCCTGACTTTTTGAACCAGTTCCATATACCGGTGATGCAGCAACTGGTATCTGAGCTGTACCACCGACAAGATATCCACACCCAGAACCAACTACTCAAAAGCTAGTTATCCCAGACACTCGCTCTTACAGGCACTGCTCTGTTCCACCTGGATGAGAACCAACAGATCGTGGAGCTGAACGAGGCCGCCGCCCGTCTCCTGCCCGCCGGACAGAAGGGATTGCCTGGCCACCCGCTTCTCCCGTGTTTTCCAGAGTTGGCCCACCTCGCCGCCTCCCTGTCCGAAGGTCGTGAGGAAAAGGAAGTCGTATATTTAGGGAAAAAGCCCTATACACTGCACCTCCACTTCGAGTCCCCCCTCCAGCACCGCCACTGTTTCATCCTGCTTACCCCAATCGCCGCGTCCTCCTCCGAAAAACGGTGCTCTCATGGTGTAAAAAAGAACTCCTTGCCAGCCAAGTACCACTTTTCAGACATTTTAGGACACTCCCCCGCTGTTCAAAAGGCAATTCGCCTGGCACAGTACTATTCTGGTACAGATGAGACCATCCTCATCTTTGGGGAGAGCGGCACAGGCAAGGAGTTGTTTGCCCAGTCCATCCACAATGCCTCGCGTCGCCGTCAAAGCCCCTTTGTGGCCGTAAACTGTGCCGCCATTCCAGATACCCTAATTGAAAGCGAACTTTTTGGTTATGAAGAGGGGGCTTTTACTGGGGCACGCAAAGGGGGAAAGCAGGGCCTCTTTCAAACCGCCGATAACGGCACCATTTTTCTTGATGAAATTGGCGACATTCCCCTCTCTCTTCAAAGTCGCCTTCTACGGGTTCTGGAAGAGCGGGAAGTGATGCCGGTTGGCTCCACCAGTGTGATCCCTATTGACGTACGGGTTATCTGCGCAACCAACCGGAATTTGAACGATATGGTCCGGCAGGGTACCTTCCGTGAGGATCTCTATTATCGACTCAAGATCCTGCCCCTAGTTATCCCTCCGCTCCGCGAACGCGTGGAGGATATCCCGGAACTTCTCCATTCCATGGCCGAGGGTGCGCGACTTCCAGCACAATTAGAGCACAGACTTTTACATTATACATGGCCCGGGAACGTCCGCGAGCTGCGGGCTTTTTCTAGTAACCTGACTATTTTTTATCAGCAGGATATTGCCCCTGATCAGCAGCAATCGCTTTTAAATGATTTAATTCGCAACTTTTTTGGCCACCGAATTTCTGCGTTCACCGACTGTTCTGAACCACTGTCCCAGGAAGACCGCCTCCTTTTGAACTCCATTCAGGAGCTTACCGCCGCCGGGCGCCCTGCAGGCCGCGGTTCCCTGCTTCGCCTTTCGCCTTTGTTGGCGGCGGGTTTTACCGAGGCCAAGCTGAAATTAAGAATTCGCCGACTGGCGGAGTCCGGCTACATATCAGTAGGGAAAACCCGGCAGGGACTCCGCCTTACCCTATTGGGCACCGAAGCACTCGCACAGGGTGAAGTATAGCAGGCCTCTCCGGTCCACTGTAAAAACCGTCTGTCTCAACGGCAGGAAAAAGCCTGTAGTCGTTTGACTACAGGCTTTTTCCTTTTATTCTTTTTTTCCCCTTGGGTCAGTTTATCTCCGGTACTGTCCACGCCGGACTCCAGCGCTGCAATAGCCTTGGACAGCCATGCAGGCAAAGGGGCTCCCAGCCGCCCGGCATTTTCCACGATACTCCCCAGCTCGGTCAGGATATACCAGACCAGCACCAGCACCGTGAGAAATACCGTATAATCGAAGGGCAGGGTCAGGGCGGGGATATGATCCAGGATCAAGCCCAGCACCCCGTCCAGGATGGCGGCCACCAGGACGGCGGCCATGGCTCCCACCTTGTGCCAGAGGCCCTCCCGGGCCGCCTTGCAGGACCACTTCCCCGCCTTGAGGGCGGCGGCGGTGCCGGTGGCGTAGTCCAGCAGCATACAGGCCACCCACGCCACCACCAGCCAGCCGAACCATCCCCACAGGGCGGTCAGGCAGCCCAGGACAGCGGCCACGGCGGCCTTGAAGCCGTTGATGTGGTCCATCAGGCCCCGCCCCCGTCCAGCAGGCCCAGGTTGCGGAGCATCTGAAGGTTAACCAGGTTGTCGTCGGTCAGGCGGAGTCCGCCGCCCTGGTCTCCCCGCAGCACTCCCTCGTCAACGGCCTTCTGCACCGTCTCCCTGGCCCACGCGGGGCAGTTCTCCACACTGGTGTAGACCGGCGGCCGGGCGGCCGTCACGGCCGCGTCGATCATGGCCTGAATTTCCTCTTTCGTCATGTCGGTGTCCTCCTCTCGATATGGGGGCATGGCGGGCGGGTAGTCCCCCGCCCGGATCATACTGCTGGTGTATTTTCCGCCGTCGCTCCACTGGAGATGGGGCCGGTCAGGGAAGCTCTTCCACCGGCCGCCCCACTCAAAGCCCACCTGTTCCCCCAGCTCTCCGGCCCGCTGAAAGAATGTGGAATCCGAATACTCCTGTCCCTTGATGTTCTGGCAGAAGTCGAAGGCCAGCCCCGCCTGCTCCCCGTGAAAGCTGGGTACAGGCGTGGCGGCCGTACCGTTTTCATAGCAGTATTGCTGGTACTCCTCATCCCGCACGGTTCCGGTGACCAGCACCAGAAGCCCCGCCGCGCGGCACAGCTCCAGCCAGGCGCGGCAGTTGGCCGCCACGTCGGGGCGCAGCCGGTCAATATCCCGGCTGTTCAGCATTGCCGTTCCCTCCGTTCGCTCGCTCCATGGCTCTCATCCTTTCTCCTGTGGTTCAAAAGGGGGCGGCAAATCCGCCCCCTTCATCTTATGCCTGCACTTCCTCCCACTGCCACATGCCGGGCGTGTCGGGGGGCCAGGTGCAGGGGATCATGTCCCCGCCCTCGGCCACCCGGTAGACCTTGCCGTTGTAGCGGTAGCACTTGCCCGCATAGCAGTCCATGCCGTACACCCAGGGGATGGGGTCGTCCGCCGTGCCGGCGTGCTCCCGGTCGATGGGCCGGTAGACGGCCAGCATCCCCTCGTCGTGGGGGGCTTGGTGGGCCTGGGGTGTCACCGCCTGCACCACCCGGTAGAGCTGGCCGCCGTCGTTGAGGACCAGACGGCCTGGCCCCGCCCCTCAGGCAGCTCCTCGCCGTCTGCCAGTACCGCCGCCCAGGTGGGAAACAGATCGGACATGTCCAGGGCATAGCTGTCCGGGATGGCTGTGCTGGTGGCCGCATAGGACAGCATGGCTGTGCGGAACTGGGGCGTCAGGTCCGGCTCCGGCTCCGGCTTGGGCGGCTGCTCCCGGGGCGTCAGGCCCACCAGCTTGCCGTCCTGTATGTCCAGGTCGCAGTAGCCCGCACAGTCCCAGGCCGTCTGCTCCAGCTCCGGCGGTACGGCAAGCCACCCCTCCAGCCAGCACTCCGTCCGGTGGCTCTGGCTCTGCAGGCCGCGGCCGCCGTCCTCCCGGGCCTTAATCTCGATGATTGTCAGCATGCAATTCCCTCCTGATCCATTCAAACAGTTTGAGCAGCAGGCGGCCCAGCCTCTGCCGCCTTCCCTCCTTTTCCCTGCCCCGGCTGGGCAGGCGTTCCACCCATGCCTCCAGAGCGGCCAGCAGCCTGCCGCTCCCCCAGCGCCCGCCCTCCGTCCGGCGCAGGCCCTCCCCCAGCTCGGCCGTGCGGGTCTCCCCGCCCCGCACCAGCCGCACCACCAGCCCCCTCAGGGTGAGCTTCCGCGCCGGCTCCCGCCGGGGATTGGGCACTCTGGCCGGGGCCTTGTGCCGGGGGCGCAGCGCCTCCTCCGGGGGCTCCAGCTGGTTGAAGTGGGCCATCAGCCGCTCCTCCAGCTCCTCCAGCCCACGCACCTCCGCCCGGGTTCCCACCGCCAGCGCCCCCAGACGTTCCAGCCCGCACCGGATAGAGCGCAGCACCGAGGCGTGGTCCACCCGCAGCAGCCTCCCGATCTCCCGCAGGCTCAACCACTCCCCATAGTACAGGTAGAGATAGAGCTGCTGCCGCGGCGTCAGCAGGGAGAGCACCGCCTCCAGCACCCGGCTATCCGCCAGATCCACCACCAGTGGCCCCGGCCCCTGCTGGGCCCGGAGCACCTCGTACAGCGCTTTTGCCTCCCTGGCAATCCTGGCCCGCCCCCGGCCCACGGTGCGGCTCACTGTCCCCCGGTGGCGCCCCGCCTCCCGGGCCACCTGGGCGGCCTTTTTCCCGCCCTCTACCTGGGCCATGTACTCCCCCTGCCTGTCCGTCACCGCCCGCTCCCGGGCCAGCCGGACGGCCAGACGCATGTGGTCCAGCTCCGTGGGGCCGTCCGGTTCCTCAGAGCTCTCCAGCTCGGCCCAGGTCTGGTATTGAAGGTCATCCCACTTCCAGCCGTCCATCCCCGCCCAGGTGGTGCGGCAGCGCACCTTGTGGCTGGGCATCAGCTCCTTCAGCCGCCGGGTACAGTCTACCAGCTCCTCCTTCACCCGGGCCAGCTCCAGCCGCAGGGGGCGCGCACCCGGCCCCGCAGCCCCCGCCAGGGCCTTCTCCAGCTCCTCCCGGCGCTCCCGCAGCGCCTTGGCCCGGGCACGCACCTCCTGGGCCTCAGTCATCCTCCACACCCCCTCACTGCTTCGTGCTGTCCACCCGGGGCGCGTAGATCTGGGACATGGTGTAGGTCCCGTCCCGGGGCCTGGTATAATACCCCTCGGCCAGTTGGTGCAAATCCCGCATCTCCTTCAGCATCTGCCGGAGCAGCTTGGCCCTCCCCTCCAGCGCCCGCCGTCGACCGTCCTCGGCGGTCTCCAACTCCGCCCTGACCTCCTCCAACCCCATCCGCAGCCGCACCGCCGCGTCCATGTAGCCGTCTGCCAGCTCTGCCAGTCTGGCCACGCCTGTCCCCCCCCTCTCTATGCGGCATCCTACATCCGCTTCGCCGGCTCTGCCACCGCCTCCCCGGATCGGCCCCCCCGTCCCTGGGTGGGATCGGCGGTTTTGAGGGACACTCCCGTACACCGGGACAAAAAAATCAGCCTCCCGGCTGAATCGGAGGCTGATCAAAGCATATTTTACCGGAACAGGGCCGGCCCAATG
>OBVP01000303.1_pt1 | contig 16514 bp, 15 predicted proteins | sample 1476191 | NCBI WGS metagenome assembly OBVP01 (sample SAMEA2580022, study PRJEB22360) | human gut metagenome | reverse complement strand
TCCGTGGCTTACCGCTCCTCCCGGAAATACGCCAGGCCCAAACTGGCCGGCGGCTGCTTGTCGCGGTTGTTGCGCATGGAGGTAAAGACCAGCACGATCACGGTGACCACATAGGGCAGGATCTTGTAGATCTGGTCGGGGATCAGGTCGATGGGCATGCGCAGGTAGAGAATGAGCAGGCCGCCGAAGAGGATGGAACCCCAGATGGCCCGGTAGGGGCTCCACAGGCAGAAGATCACCAGAGCGACGGCCAGCCAGCCCACGCCGGAGAGTCCCTCGTGGTTCCAAACGCCGCCCACCACGGTCATGATATACACCATGCCGCCGATGGCCGAGATGCCGCCGCCGATGACGGTGGCCAGATACTTGCAGCGGGTGACGCTGATGCCGGCGGCATCGGCGGTGGCGGGGGACTCGCCCACCGCGCGCAGGTAGAGGCCGGAGCGGCTGCGGTGGAGGTACAGGCCCATGGCCACTGCCATGGCGATGCCCAGATAGGTGAAGATGCTGTGGCTGAAGAGCAGCCTGCCCACCACCGGCAGCTCCTGGAGGAAGACCGGGAAGGGCGAGCCGTTGAAGGCCCCCTTCAGGGTGTTGCTGACGGCCACGTAGGTGCCCTCCCGCACCCGCATAAATTCACCGATGTACTGGCCCACGCCGGTGCCGAAGATGGTGAGGGCCAGGCCGGTGACGTTCTGGTTGGCCCGGAGGGTGATGGTGAGGAAGCTGAAGAGCAGGGCAGCCAGCGCGCCGGCCAGGAAGGAGGCGGCGATGGCGATGACCACCGCCAGGGGGGCGGACACCGCCGCGCCCGCCAGCTTCTCATAGTAGAACGCCGCGCCCAGGCCCAGGGCGCCGCCCATGAACATCATGCCCTCGACGCCCAGGTTCAGGTTGCCCGACTTCTCGGTGAGGATTTCGCCGCTGGTGCCGTAGAGCAGGGGCGTGCCGTAGAGGACGGCGGCCGTGATCAGGTTGAGCAGAAAGGTCATTTCGCCGCCTCCTTCCTCTTGTGGCGCTCCTCCGCGCCGCGGAAGACCAGCTTATAGTTGATGAAGAACTCGCACCCCAGCATGAAGAAGAGGAGCACGCCGGTGATGACGTCGGAGAGGGACGCGGGGATACCCATCTGGGTGTTGAGGGTGTCCGCGCCCTTCTGGAGGACGGCCAGCAGGGCGGATATGCCCACCATGGCGAAGGGGTTGAGCTGGGCCAGCCAGGCCACGGTGATGGCGGTGAAGCCCGCCCCGGCGGCTACGCCGGAGTACAGGGTGTTGTTGGCGCCGGAGACCAGCAGGAAGCCCACCACGCCGGCGATGGCGCCGGAGAGGAACATGGTGCGCATAATGACCCAGCCCACGTTCATGCCCGCGTACCGGGCGGTGTTCTCACTCTCGCCGATGACGGCGATCTCATAGCCGTGCTTGGTGTATTTCATGTAGAGGAACATGAACACCGTCAGGGCCAGCACCACGATCCAGCCGCAGTACACGCCGGCCACCCGGGGCAGGCAGGCGTTGGAGGCGAACTGCTCAATCTGCTGGCTGCCCCGGGGGATCTTCTCCCACGGGCCGCCCTGGAGCCACTTCACCACGCCGATGATGATGTAGTTCATCATCAGGGTAAACAGAGTCTCGTTGGTCCCCCAGCGGGCCTTGAAGAAGGCGGGCACCAGCGCCCACAGGCCCCCGCCGATGGCGCCGGCGGCGCACATGAGGAGCAGCAGGGGCACCTGGGGGATGGAGTCGGCCCAGAAGAGGGCGAAATAGGTGGCGCACATGGCGCCGGCGGTGATCTGTCCCTCGGCGCCGATGTTCCAGAAGCGCATCTTGAAGCAGGGGGCAATGGCCAGGGCGGTCCCCAGCAGGGGGATGAAGTTCTTCACGGTCTGCCGGATGCCGGAGGTCTTGCCCAGGGCGCCCTCCACGATGATGGCGTAGCCCTGGATGGGGTTGTTGCCCGAGAGCAGGATCACCAGGCCGCCCACCACCAGGGCCAGCAGGATGGCCGCGATGCGGATGCCCCACTGGCCCGCGCCGGCCATGCCGTCCCGCTTGGCCAGGCGGATCAGGGGTGTTTTGCCGCTGCTATGCACGCTCGCCCGCCTCCTTTCCGCCGCCCACGTGGGTCATGTAGAGGCCCACCTCTTCCTTTGTGGTATTCCGGCCGTCCACGATGCCGGAGACCTTGCCGCCGCAGAGTACCAGGATCCGGTCGCACAGCTCCAGCAGCACGTCCAGATCCTCCCCCACCAGGAGCACGGCCACTCCCTTCATCTTCTGCTGGTTGAGCAGGCCGTAGATGGTGTAGGACGAGTTGATGTCCAGGCCCCGGACGGGGTAGGCGGTCATAAGCACGGTGGGGGTGGAGTCGATCTCCCGGCCCACCAGCACCTTCTGCACGTTGCCGCCGGAGAGCCGGCGCACCGGGGTGCCGACGCCGGGGGTGACGATCTCCAGCTCGTCAATCAGCCGCTGGGCCAGCGCCCGGGGGGCCTTGCGGTCCACGAAGGGGCCCTTGTGCTCCCGGTAGGTCTTGAGCATCATGTTGTCCACCATGTCCATGCCCGCCACCAGGCCCATGCCCAGGCGGTCCTCCGGCACGAAGGCCAGGGACACGCCCACACGGCGGATCTGCATGGGGGTCTTGCCCACCAGCTCCTCGCCGTCCCGGTCTACGGGGACGTGGTAGCCGGCGATGTCGCTGTTGGGGTGGGGCGGGTAATAGAGCACGCTGCCCGCCTCCGCGGCCTGGAGGCCGGCGATGGCCTCCAGCAGCTCCTTCTGGCCGGAGCCGGCGATGCCCGCAATGCCCAGGATTTCGCCGCCGAAGGCCTGGAAGGACACGTCGTCCAGGGTCTTGACCCCCTCGTGATCCCGGCAGGTCAGGCCCTTGATCTCCAAGCGGAGATCCCGGTACTTGGCCTCCGGCCGGTCGATGTTCAGGCTCACCGCCCGGCCCACCATCATCTCGGTGAGCTTCTGTGGATCGGTGTCGGCGGTGTGGACGGTGCCGATGTACTTGCCCTTGCGGAGGACGGCCACCCGGTCGGAGAGGGCCATGACCTCGTGGAGCTTGTGGGTGATGATGACGATGGCCTTGCCGTCAGCGCGCATGTTGCGCAGGACGGCGAAGAGCTTTTCGGTCTCCTGGGGGGTGAGGACGGCGGTGGGCTCATCCAGAATGAGGATGTCCGCCCCCCGGTAGAGCACCTTGAGGATCTCCACCGTCTGCTTCTCCGACACCGACATGTCGTAGACCTTTTTGCCGGGATCGATGTCAAAGCCGTACTTCTCGCTGATCTCCTTCACCCGGCGGGCGGCGGCCCGGAGATCGAAGGCCCCCTTCCCCTCCAGGCCCAGGACGATGTTCTGTGCCGCGGTGAACACGTCCACCAGCTTGAAGTGCTGGTGGATCATGCCGATGCCCAGGGCGTAGGCGTCCTTGGGGGAGCGGATGGTGACCTCCCTCCCGCCCACGCAGATGTGTCCCTCGTCTGGGAAGTAGATGCCGGAGATCATGTTCATCAGGGTGGTCTTGCCGCTTCCGTTCTCCCCCAGCAGGGAGAGGATCTCCCCCCGCTTCACCTCCAGATCAATCCCGTCGTTGGCCACGACGCTGCCGAAGCGCTTGGTGATCCCCTTGAGCTGGATCGCGCTGACCTGTTCCAAACCCAGCCTCCTTTCCCGGCCCCCGCGGGGCCGAAGCGTTCTCTTCTCTCTCACTCGCTACTCCTTGCGGCAAAGGCCCCCGGCGCGGTCGCGGGGGAGAAATCCGGGGCCGGCCCGCCTGGGCCGGCCCCGCCTTTGCTTCCGGTTTGATCTTTTGTTTACTCCTCGGTGATGCCGTCGATGACGTAGCAGAACTGAGGTGCGGACAGGCCGCCCTCCTGGCTCAGGTCGGATTCGGGGAAGAACTCGCCCTCACCGATGCTCCACACCTCGCCGTCAGGATTCTGGGCCGGGTGGCCGGACAGGGGGCCGGCGAACACGTGCAGGCCGCCCGCCAGATCGGCCTCCGCCTTTTCCAGCGCCTCCTCAGTGCCGGGGGCGGCAATGGCGGTGTTCAGCTCGGTCAGCTTGACGGAGCCATCGGCGTAGCCGGCAGTCCAGTCCTGGTCAAAGCTCTCACCGTTGGCCACGGCGGAGATGGCATAGACGAAATAGGGCGTCCAGTCCACGCGGCAGGAGATGAGGCTGGCCTCGGGGGCCACGCCGGTCATGTCGTTGTTGTAGCCGCAGTGGAACACGCCGGCGTCCTGGGCGGAGGTGGCGGGGGTGGTGTTGTCGGAGTGCTGGGAAATGAGCACGCAGCCCTCGTCGGCCAGGGCGGAGGCGGCGGCGGCCTCCTGGGGCGCGTCGGACCAGGAGTTGACGTACTTGACCTTCATGGTGACAGAGGGACACACGCTCTTGGCGCCCTGGTAGAAGGCGGTGTAGCCGGAAACCACCTCAGCAAAGGGGAAAGCGGCCACGTAGCCAATGACAGCCTCCTCGGCGGTGATGGTGCCCTCGTCGATCATCTGCTGCAGCTTCATGCCGCCGGCCACGCCGGCCAGGTAGCGGCCCTCGTAGATGTTGGCGAAGGCGTTGTGGGTGTTGTCCAGATCGTCCACGGCAGAGGCCTGGTTGGTACAGGAGATGAACTCGATTTTGGGGTAGTCGGGGGCCACCTTCAGCATAAAGGGCTCGAAGCCGTAGGAGTTGTTGATGATAATATCACATCCATCCTCGGCCAGCTCGATGTTGGCGTCCTCGCAGCCGGAGTCCTCCAGGATATTTTTCTTGTAGCTCCACTCCACGGTAATGCCCTGCTCGGCCAACTGGGCGGTGGCCTCCTCCACGGCCTTCATAAAGTTATAGGTATAACCCTGGTCGTTCTCGTCGCCGATGCAAACCATGCCCACCTTGACGGTTTTACCCTCGGCGGAGGGCTCACCAGTGCCGTCAGTCACCGGGGTGGTCTCCCCGCCGGCCGGGGTGTTGGCGGAGCCCTCGTCCCCGCTGTTGCCGCAGGCGGCCAGTCCAACAGACATAGCGCCCGCCAGGAGCAGTGCAAGCAGTCTCTTTTTCATCGTTTAAGTTCCTCCTTAATTGTGTCTCTCAATCAATCGGGTCCTCTATTCAAAACGGCTGCCTGAACACGGGGGGCACTCCCCCCTGCTCACCGACGGGCGCCATACGCGCCGAACGCCAAAATCATCCGCTCATCACGGAGGGACGTCCTCCGCCTGCGGCAGCCGGTCTTGCTGTGTAAGACAGGAGCCCGGAGGCTCCCCGACGAACCGTAAGACCTCGGTTCATCCGGCGGAGGCGCCCGCCTCCGCTTTTCTCTTCGCTTTCTTTCCTCCGCCCTCCCGGCGGGCGGCCGCACAAGGCGCCCCCCCCGGCGGGCGGCCACAAGGGCCGCCCCTACGGGATGCGGCGGCTGGAGCTGTGGGCTCAGCAGAACTCCACGCCGCCCTCCACGCTCATGGCTTTGATGCGCGCCAGGGACTCCACCCGGACTCCCATACCGCGGATCAGGTCGCCGCCGGGCTGGAATGCCTTCTCCACACAGATGCCCGCACCCACCAGGGTGGCGCCGGCATCCTGCACCAGGTTGATGAGGCCCTGCAGGGCCGAGCCGTTGGCTAAAAAGTCGTCGATGAGCAGTACCCGGTCCTCGGGGTGCAGGAACTCCTTGGACACGATGATGTCGTACACCTTGCCGTGGGTAAAGGACTCCACCTTGGAGGTGTAGACATCGCCGGCGATGTTGCGGGTCTTGTTCTTCTTGGCAAAGATCACCGGACAATCAAAAAACTGCGCGGTTACACATGCGATCCCGATCCCCGATGCCTCGATGGTCAAAATCTTGGTAACCCCGCAGTCCCCAAACAAGCGCAGGAACTCCTTGCCCATTTCCTGGAACAGCTTCACGTCCATCTGATGATTCAGAAAGCTGTCCACCTTCAGCACGCCGCCTTCACGGATTTTCCCGTGGGTCCGAATGCGCTCCTCCAGCAGTTTCATTATGTCCCTCTCCTTACTCCACAAGAAAAAGTTATTTCTATTGTATCGAATTTGACAGACAACTGCAACTGCCTATATTCTATCAAAAAAGATTGCTTTCGTCACCTGTTTTTAGAAATTTTGTACGGAGGTTCTCCCCGCTTTCCGGTTTTTTCATTGTGCTTTTGCGCCGGGTTTGGTACAATGCTGTTGATCGCTTTTGAGCAAGGAGGTTTATTGTTATGAAACACCGTTTCTGTGCGGCAGCCCTGGCCGCCGTTTTGCTTTTGAGCGCCGCACCCCTCTCCCCCGCGGCCAGCGCCGCATTTTCCGACGCGGAGGGCACCTGGGCCGCAGAGGTCATCGAAAAGGCGGAGGGCTATGGCCTGATGAACGGCTACCCCGACGGCACCTTTGGCGTGGGGAAGGAGCTGACCCGGGGCGAGTTTGTGGCCGTGCTCTGCCGCATGTTCGGCTGGGATGCCGCCTCCCCGGGCGCGCCCTCGTTTTCCGACTGCCCCGCCTCTCACTGGGCCTACTCCTATGTGGAGACCGCCCTGGCCCACGGCGTGATGGACGCCGGCGGCGCCTTCCGTCCGGAGGACTATATCAGCCGGGAGGAGATGGCGGTCATGCTGGTGCGGGCCCTGGGCTACGGCACGCTGGCCCAGTCCCTGTCCGGGCTGGAGCTGCCCTTTGACGACATCACGGACAACCGGGGGTACATCGCCATCGCCTACGACATCGGCATGATCACCGGCGTGGCCGGGGCGGGCGGCCAGCTCAAGTTCCTGCCCCGCGACTCCGCCACCCGGGAGGAGGCCGCCGCCATGCTGGTGCGGGTGTACGAGCGGTACACCTCCAAGCTGGACTGGCTCCACGGCTTTTACGCCTTCTCCTCCTATTCCCAGATTGATCTCACCGCCTCCATGGACGCGGTGAGCGTAGGCTGGGCCCGGATGGAGTACGACCCCGCCGCCGGGCCCGTCCTCAACTCCTCCCGCACCAACGGCAACGACTGGGTGCGCCCCGACGATCCCACCCCCGCCACCGATTACTGGGATGCCCGCAGCCTCCCCTACAACTTAAATGTATATGCCTCAGCGGGCGATTCCATCCCCCTCTCCGACGGCACCACCACCTCCACGGTGGCGGCGGTGACCGGCACGCCCGAGGCCCGGGCCCAGGCCGTGGCCGCGTTGACTGCCGCCAGCGCGGACTACGCGGGCCTGACCATCGACTTTGAGGGCCTGAAGGGGGATACCATAAAACAGAATTATGTAACCTTTCTAAAAGAGCTGGACGCCGCTCTGCCCCAGGGGAAAACCCTCTATGTCTGCGTCCAGCCCGACACCTGGTACACCGGCTTTGACTACCGGGGCATTGGCGAGGCCGCCGACAAGGTGATCCTCATGGCCCACGACTACCAGTGGACCTCCGTCCCCGACTCCTATGCAGGCACTACCAACACCGACTCCCCCGTCACCCCCTTCGCCAGCGTGTACGAGGCTCTGCGTGATCTTACCGACCCGGCCACCGGCGTGGCCGACCGGAGCAAGCTGGCCCTGCAGATCTCCTTTGGCTCGGCGGGCTTCCACGTGGACGGAGAGGACCGCCTGCTGGAGACCACTATCTACCACCCCGCCCCCTCCACCCTGGCTCTGCGCCTGGCCCAGCCCGACACCCAGGTGGTCTACTCGGAGGAATTCCGCAATCCCTGCGCCCTCTACACTACCGAGGACGGCAGCCGTTACAAGGTCTGGTACGAGAACGAGCAGAGCGTGCTGGACAAGGTGGCGCTGGCCCGGATGTTCGGCATCACAGGAGTCTCCCTGTGGCGCATCGGCAACATCCCGGCGGACGGTGCCTACGACGTGTGGAGCGCTCTGCTGACCCAGCGCTGACCCGCTTACCATCTACTTAGGAAGTGAAACGGATGACCAACCGCAAGGAACTGCTGCGCGAATTCCTGCTGATGAACCTGGGCACCCTGCTGGTGTCGGTGGGGGTCTACTTTTTCAAATTTCCCAACCATTTTTCCATGGGCGGCGTGTCCGGCCTGGCGGTGCTGCTGGGAAAGCTGCTGCCCCAGCTCTCCCCCTCTACCTTCAACACCATCATCAATGTGCTCTTTTTGGTGCTGGGCTTTGTAATGCTCAACAGGGGCTTCGGCGCCCGGACGGTCTACTGTTCCATTCTCTCCGCCGGGCTCATTCAGCTCTTTGAGTGGGCGTTTCCCATGGACCGTCCTCTCACCGACCAACTCATGCTGGAGCTGTTCTTCGCGGTGATCCTCCCCGCCCTGGGCTCCGCCATCCTTTTCAACATAGACGCCTCCTCCGGCGGCACCGATATCGCCGCCATGATTCTCAAAAAATACACCGGCCTGGACGTAGGGCGTGCCCTGCTCCTCTCCGACGTGGTCATCGCGGCGGCCGCCCTCTTTGTCTTTGACATCACGGCGGGACTGTGCTCCCTGCTGGGCCTGGCCCTCAAGTCGGTGCTGGTGGATAGCGCCATCGAGTCCTTCAACCGGCGCAAGGCCTTTTTCGTCATCTCCTACGACCCGGAGCATGTGTGCGACTATATTACCCATACCCTGGGCCGGGGCGCCACCGTATGGCAGGCCCAGGGCGCTTATACCCACGCAGAGCACCACGTGGTGCTCACCGTCCTCACCAGGGGGCAGGCCGTGCTTCTGCGCCGCTACCTGAAAAAGATTGATCCCCATGCTTTTCTGATTGTAGCCAACTCCAGTGAAATCTTTGGAAAGGGCTTCTTACAGCCCTGATTCTCCGCCCGCCCGGACCTAAATGCCGGGCGGGCTTTTTTGCTGTGCAGGAGCAGAGCAAAATTAGCCCTGTGCCGCTTAACAGCGGCACGGCCATGGGATGACAGCGCGTGGGTTGGTACGGCCCACATGCGCAAACACTTCATGCGCCTGAGCCTTTGCGTCGTTTCGCGGTACGCCCTGTGCGCACGAAGCTTTCTGTCATTTTGGAAAATATTTCCCAATCGACGGCATCCGGCTTTTTTTGCACCAAAATATGGTAATATATGGTTAGTCAATATTCTACCGCAAAGGAGGCTTTCCGATGTCCTTACTGCGTCGAAAAGGACTGTTTGAGAGCACCAAAGTGCTGTTTCTCCCCATTGCCGCCATTTCCCCCAATCCGGACCAGCCCCGCACCTGCTTTTCCCGGGAGGGCCTGGAGGAGCTGGCCGCCAGCATTCAGGAGCTCGGCGTACTCCAGCCGTCGATTGTCCGCCGGTCCAAGAACGGCGGCTACGAGCTGATTTCCGGGGAGCGCCGCCTGCGGGCCTCCCGCATGGCCGGTCTCACCGAGGTGCCCTGCATTCTGGTCAGCGTGGACAGCCAGGGCTCTTCTTTGCTGGCCCTGGTGGAGAACCTTCAGCGGCGGGATCTCAACTTTGTGGAGGAGGCCACCGCGCTGGCCAAGCTGATCGAGACCTACCATCTGTCTCAGGAGGAGGCGGCCCGCCGCATCGGCAAGTCCCAGTCGGCGGTGGCCAACAAGCTGCGCCTGCTCCGCCTCCCGCCTGATGTCCTCACCCTGCTGCGGGAGCGCGGCTGCACCGAGCGCCACGCCCGGGCGCTGCTCCGCTTGGAGGAGCTGGAGCTCCAGCGCACGGCCGCCCGGCATGTGGTAGAGCAGGGGCTTACTGTGGCCCGGACGGAGGAGTATGTGGAAACCCTGCTTCATCCGGCAGACAAGCCCGCCCGAAAAAAACCAACCTTTGTAATTAAGGATGTGCGGCTGTTTCTCAACACCGTGACCCGGGGACTGTCCATGATGAAGAGCGCGGGCGTACAGGCCAACTGCAAGCGCCAGGAGACGGAGGACTCCATCTTGCTGACCATCACTATTCCCAAGTAGAGGCGCGCCGTACGCCGAGGCCATGGCGGTTTTCCTGAAAGGATGGGGCTGTTTCACGTGAAACAGCCCCATCCTCTTTTTTTCCTGTTTCACGTGAAACAGCGCGAATTTCAGTTGAATTACGTCTACCGCCGCTATATAATAGAACCTGACCCTTTGCAACGACCCAAAAAGGCAGGTGTGCTATGGCAAAGACCATTGCGATTGTGAATCAAAAGGGCGGCGTGGGAAAGACTACCACCTGTGTCAACCTGGCGGCGGCTCTGAAAAACCAGGGCTGCCGGGTGCTGGTGTGCGATTTTGACCCCCAGGCCAACACCACTTCCGGCTTCGGCGTAGACAAGACCACCTCGCCCAACATCTATGACGTGCTTCTCAACGGGACGGAGACCGCCAAGGCCATCTCCTCCACCTCCTACGGCGATGTGCTCCCCTCCAACAAGGCGCTGGCGGGGGCCACCATTGAGATGATCGCCCTGGAGCAGCGGGAGTACCGGCTGAAAAACGCCTTGGAGCAGGTGGCGGAACACTATGACTACATCTTCATTGACTGTCCCCCCTCTCTGGAACTGCTGACCCTGAACGCCCTGTGCGCAGCGGATACCGTGCTGGTACCGGTGCAATGTGAGTACTACGCCCTGGAGGGGCTCAGCGACCTTCTCTCCACCATTCGCATTGTCAAGCGATCCCTCAACCCCAAAATTGCCCTGGAGGGGGTGGTACTCACCATGTACGACGGCCGTACCAATCTCTCCATGCAGGTGGCGGAGGAGGTCAAACGCCACTTCCCCGGCCAGGTGTACGCCACGGTGATCCCCCGTAACGTCCGCCTGTCCGAGGCTCCCAGCTTTGGCAAGCCGGTGTCCGCCTATGACGCCCTCTCCCGGGGCGCGGAGGCCTACGATGCCCTGGCCCAGGAGCTGCTGGAGCACAATCAATACGCCGTCACCCGTGTGGAAAGGAAGGATTGACCTATGGCATTGGAACGCGGCCTGGGCAAGGGCCTGGGCGCACTGCTGGGGGACGCTGCCCTCCAGTCCCAGGAGGGGGGCTCCCTCTCCCTCCCCATCTCCCAGGTGGAACCGGGGCTCAAGCAGCCCCGGAAGCGGTTTGACGAGGAAAGCCTTCAGGATTTGGCCGACTCCATCCGCATCCACGGGATCATTCAACCCCTCACCGTCCGCCGGCTCTCGTCGGGCTATTACCAGATCATCGCCGGGGAGCGCCGCTGGCGGGCCGCCAAGCTGGCGGGCCTGAGCGAAATCCCCGCCGTCATCATCGAGGCCGACGACCGCAAGGTGATGGAGCTCGGCCTCATTGAGAACCTCCAACGGGAGGATCTAAACCCAATTGAAGAGGCCAACGGCTACAAGGTGCTCATGAGCGAATACGGTCTCACCCAGGAGGAGGTGGCCCAGCGGGTGGGCAAGTCCCGCCCCGCCGTTGCCAACGCCCTGCGGCTGCTGACCCTTCCCGACCCGGTACACCTGCTGCTGGAGGAGGGCAAGCTCTCCGCCGGCCACGCCAGGGCCATCCTGGCCGTGCCCAGCGGGGAGCTACAGAAAAAGCTGGCGCAGAAGGTCATTGCGGAGGAGCTCTCCGTCCGACAGACCGAAGCTCTGGCCAAGCGGTTGGCTGCGGAACCCAGAGAAGCTGCGGAGCCCAAGTCCGCCGCCGGCCCTGACCTGTCCATTTATCTGCGGGAGGCGGAAAAGACCCTGGCTACCCGCTTTGGCCGCAAGGTTCACATCATCAACGGCCGGAAAAAGGGAAAAATCGAGCTGGAATACTACAATCCAGAGGACTTAAACACTCTGCTAGAGCTGCTGGAACAACTTCCCTCCGCCGGGAAAGGAGGGGTTTCCCTTTGAGCACCGATTCCGACAAGCAGGAGCGCAGCCGCCTCCAGCACGAGGCGGAGCATGAGCGGCCGCACAAGCGCAGCTCGGTGCTGCTCTACCTGGTCATCCTCTTTGCAGCGGCTTTTCTCCTGCTGCTGATGTCCTACTTTATGCAGCAGCGGGCCAACCAGGAGGCCATGGACAAGCTGGAGCAGACCTCCGACTCGGCCACCCAGTCCCTGGAAAACATTCTCCAGGAAAACGAAACCCTCAAGGTGGAAAACGAGGCCCTGAGCCAGCAGGTGGCCCAGCTCCAGGAGGCGCTGGAGGACGCAGAAAGTGCCTCCGACGACGAAGCCGCCCTGGTGCAGCTGGAGGCGCTCTGCTATTTGAACCAAATTCGCGCCCTATACAACGACGGGCGCTACTCCGATGCCCGGGATGCGGCGGCCGCTGCTGCAGGGGGGGGCGGCCCCCCGCCGAGGCCGCTCTGGCTGGAGCGGGCGGCATGGAGGGGGTACTGGGTACGGTGGCCGATGGTCTCACCGACCAGCAGCGACAGGACTACAACCCCCTGGAGGCCTACCAGTCTCTCATGGAGTGGCTGGGCTGATTGTTTCACGTGAAACGGCGTCGGGACAAAGTCCGCTCCATTTCATCCGGCGCACAGCGCCGGATAGCCATTGCACTCCCTTGTCCCTCCGCTTCCCCACGCGACCCGCTTCTCTGGGCTCCCGTGGGGGCCCCATCTGCACAAAGTCCGCTCCATTTCATCCGGCACACAGCGCCGGATAGCCATTCCGCTCCCTTGCCCCTCCGCTTCCCCACGCGACCCGCTCCGCACTTTTCTCTCCCCTGTAGGGGCGGCCTTTATGGCCGCCCGCGGGCGACCACAAGGGTCGCCCCTACGGGTTTATCTCACACCACTTTATTGAAGGAGAATCAACCATGCTGGACATTAAATTCATCCGGGAAAATCCCGACGCCGTGAAGGAGAACATCAAAAAAAAGTTTCAAGAACAGAAGCTCCCCCTGGTGGATCAGGTGCTGGAGCTGGACGCAGAGAACCGCCGCACCATCCAGGAGGCCCAGGAACTGCGCACCGCCCGCAACGCCAAGAGCAAGCAGGTGGGCGTACTGATGGGGCAGTCCAAGAAGGATCCCTCCAAGCTGGCGGAGGCCGAGGCGCTGAAGGCCGAGGTCAAGTCCGACGCCGACCGGCTGGCCTTCCTGGAGGGCCGGGAGACCGAGCTGGCCGATCAGCTCCGCCGCATCCTGCTCCAGATCCCCAACATCATCGATCCCTCCGTGCCCATCGGCCCCGACGACTCCTGCAACGTAGAGGTACAGCGCTTCGGCGAGGCGACAGTTCCCGGCTTTGAAATCCCCTACCACACCCAAATCATGGAGTCCTTCGACGGCATTGACATGGACGCCGCCGGCCGGGTATCCGGCGCGGGCTTCTACTACCTGATGGGCGACATCGCCCGCCTCCACGAGGCGGTGCTGGCCTACGCCCGCGACTTCATGATCGACAAGGGCTTCACCTTCTGCATCCCCCCCTTCATGATCCACGGCAACGTGGTGGAGGGCGTCATGAGCCAGACCGAGATGGACGCCATGATGTATAAGATTGAGGGAGAGGATCTCTACCTTATCGGCACCTCCGAGCACTCCATGATCGGCAAGTTTATCGACCAGATCATCCCCGAAGACAAGCTGCCCCAGACCCTCACCTCCTACTCCCCCTGCTTCCGCAAGGAGAAGGGCGCCCACGGCATCGAGGAGCGGGGCGTCTACCGCATCCACCAGTTCGAGAAGCAGGAGATGGTGGTGGTGTGCAGGCCCGAGGAGTCCATGGACTGGTACGAGAAGATGTGGCGCTGGTCGGTGGAGCTGTTCCGCTCTCTGGACATCCCCGTGCGCCAGTTGGAGTGCTGCTCCGGCGATCTGGCCGATCTCAAGGTCAAGTCCTGCGACATCGAGGCGTGGAGCCCCCGCCAGCAGAAGTACTTCGAGGTGTGCTCCTGCTCCAACCTGGGCGACGCCCAGGCCCGCCGCCTCAAGATGCGGGTCAAGGGGGAGAACGGCACCTACCTGCCCCACACCCTCAACAACACCGTGGTGGCCCCTCCCCGGATGCTCATCGCCTTCCTGGAGAACAACCTCCAGGCCGACGGCAGCGTGAAGATCCCCGCCGCCCTGCGGCCCTATATGGGCGGCAAGGAAGTGCTGACGCCCAAGCAGTAAGCCGCTCTCCCACGTATTGAAAGGAGCGCCTTTGTCATGAAGCACCGCTTACCGGCCGCCGCTCTCCTGCTCGCCGCCGCCCTGCTGCTGGGCGGCTGTACCGCCGGGCCCCAGCCTGCGGAATCCGCCCAGCCGGAGGAGACGCTTACCCAGGAGCAGATTGACGCTATCTCAGAAAAGTACGGCCTGGAATCCCCCACCCCGCACACGCCCCCCATGGATATGGACTGGGGCTGGAGTGTCAAGAATCCCTAACTGGGGCTATTCTCCCCGTTCTTTTGTCGCTTATCGTTTAAATAAGGAGTTTTTATGTCTGCTAAAGAGAAAACCACCGGCTTTTTGGCCGAATTCCGCAAATTCATTGCCCGGGGCAATGTGATGGATCTGGCCGTCGGCGTCATCATCGGCGGCGCGTTCAAGGGAATCACCGACTCCCTGGTAAACGACATCCTCAACCCGGTGCTCGGCATCTTCGCCGGGGACAATGAGGCCCTGGCTGGCCTGTCTATCCCCCTGCCCGGCGGCGGCGACCTCATGCTGGGCAGCTTTCTCAACGCCGTGCTCAGCTTCCTGATTATGGCGTTTGTGGTGTTCTGCATCGTCAAGCTGCTGAACCGTCTCCACAAAAAGGAGGAGGCCGCCCCTCCCCCGCCCCCCAAGCCATCGGCGGAGGAGGCGCTCCTCACGGAGATCCGGGATCTTTTGAAGGAGCAAAAAAATGGCTGAACTACCAGATAATAAAAACCAGAAGGAGCCGTCCTCCTATACGCCTGCCTCCCCTGTCAAGCGGATCATTGCCTGGGTGGGGGTGGCCTACATGCTGATCTTCGTCGCCCTCAACCTCTACCCGTTTTTCCACGGCGGAACCTATCTCCGGGGGCTGGCCCCCCTGCTGGTCTGCCCCGGTGCCGCCGGTCTGGCGGTGATTGCCGTCTGGCAGTTCCGCCGGCCGGAGTGCACCTACTCCAAAAAGGCCTGCATGGCCCTGCTGGCGGCGGCCTGCGGAGTGATCCTTGTAATCGGCCTGGTGCAGGGCGTGCCCGCCCTGCTGGCCGGACTGGGGGTGTGAGCATGCAAGCGCGTATTGCCTCCGGCCTGACCGCCCTGGGCCTTACGCCCCCCGCCGGGGCAGCGGCCCGGCTGGCCGAGTACGGCCGTCTGCTGCTGGAGCAGAACCAGGTCATGAACCTCACCGCCATCACCGAGCCCGACCAGGTGGCCGACCTGCACTTTCTGGACTCCGCCGCCCTGCTCACCCTGGGGGAGGACCTCCGGAGCAAGCGGCTCATCGACGTGGGCACCGGCGCGGGCTTCCCCGGCCTGCCCCTGCGCATCCTGGAGCCCAGCCTTCAGCTCACCCTGCTGGACAGCCTGGGCAAGCGGGTGAACTGGCTCGCCTCGGTGTGCGATACCCTGGGCCTGGAGGGGGTGGAGTGCCTCCACGCCCGGGCGGAGGAGCAGGCCCTGGTGGACGGCTACCGGGACGGCTTCGACTACGCCGTGTCCCGGGCCGTGGCCTCCCTGGAGCTCCTGTGCGAGCTGTGTCTGCCCTATCTGAAGGTGGGCGGCAGATTTCTGGCCATGAAGGGCGTGGACAGCGGCGAGGAGATCAACCACGCCGCCCGGTGCATCTCCATCCTCGGCGGGCGGCTGCTGCCCAGTGTGGACTATGTCATCCCCGGCGCCAATGTGCGCCACCGGGTGGTGCTGGTGGAGAAGTGCACCCCCACCCCCAAGGGCTACCCCCGCCGGTGGGCAAAGATACAGAAAGCCCCGCTGTAGCAGGAATTTTCTCACTATTCTGCACAAAAACCCATTGATTCCACTGTGGAAGTATGATATGGTATTTACGTCAAACAACGGGAGTGAACCTATGTCCACTGCAATTGTGATCACGTCGGGAAAGGGCGGCGCCGGGGAGCCCTCCATTCCCGGCGGTGTAGCCTCCTGTCTGGCCGCGCTAGGCCACCGGGTGCTCTGCATCGACATGGATATCGGCCTGCGCAACCTGGACCTGACCTTGGGTCTGAGCGACCGGGCGCTGATGGACTTCACCGACGTGCTCTGCGGCCGCTGCACACTGGAGCGGGCCGCCGTCCCCCACCCCGTCATCCAAGGCCTGTTCCTCCTCACCGCCCCCGTCACCCTGCCCGAAGCGCCGCTCAGCGAGGCGGCCATGAAGGAGCTGATTCACCGGGCCAGGGAGGGGTACGACTACATCCTGATGGATTCGCCAGCAGGGCTGGGCGAGGGGTTCCGTTTGGCCTGCTGTGCGGCGGACCGGGCCATGGTGGTTTCCACGACCGACGCCTCCGCCCTGCGGGACGCCCAGCGCACGGTTTCGGTGCTCCGGAACCGCATCCCCCGCATCCATCTGGTGGTCAACCGGGTACAGCCCCGGCTGCTCCGCCGCCTTCACACCACCATTGATGACGCCATGGACGCCGCCGGCCTGCCCCTGCTGGGCATTGTGCCGGAGGATCCTCAGGTGATGCTGTGCGCCAACCAGGGCCAGCCCCTCATTCTCCGGG
>OBVP01000297.1_pt1 | contig 16886 bp, 17 predicted proteins | sample 1476191 | NCBI WGS metagenome assembly OBVP01 (sample SAMEA2580022, study PRJEB22360) | human gut metagenome | reverse complement strand
GTGCTGAGAGCGTCAGCCGTACCTTCAACGACTACCAGGACCAGCGGCAGCTCCACCTGACCCGCTTCCCTATCGGCGCGGGCCACCCATGGGTGGGGCGGACCATCGGGGAGTGTGAGCTGCCCGCCGACGCGCTGGTGGTGATGCTCCGGCGGGGCAGCGAGAATGTGATTCCAAACGGAGATACCGCAATCCAGGCAGGGGATCTTATGGTGCTCAGCACGCCGCTCTATGAGGACGATGACGGGGTCAGCCTGCGGGAGGTGCCTGTGGCGGAGCACGGGGACTGGATTGGGAGGCCGATCAAGGAACTGGGTATCCCGGCGGAGGTACTCATCGTCCTGGTGCGCCGTGCCGACGGCACCACTGTAGTGCCCAAGGGCGGGACGGTTCTTCAGCAGGGGGATATGCTGGTGGTCAACGAGTGGGAGGAAACCTAACATAAGAGAAGCAAGAGGTGTCGAGCAATGGAGACGTTGGATCTGTCGCGGCGCGGGGTGCTGCTGAATGACGAACAGTTGGGGCCCTATCCACTGGAAAAGCTCAAGCGGGTGGAGCGCCTGACCGTGGATATCGTGGAGGATTCACCCCGGGTGGATGAGAAGGAGATGGCATTCGCCAAGTGCCGCCTGGGGGGCTTCGGGGATGTACTTAAGAAGAGGATGGAGGATTTTACGGTTCGCGTGCCCATTGGGGCGTCCTATTACCACTTTCAGAAGTACCTTAACGACTACCCGGAAAACGAGGTCGCGCCGGAGAAAGCGCCCCTGCCAGAGGATACGCGTATCGTGACACGGCACATTAAAAAGATGGCCTATTTCACTGGGGCGGAGATGGTGGGAGTGTGCGAGGTGCCCCGGGATGTGTATTACGCCACCAAGGTGGACGGCACGCCGGTGGAGCGGGTTTACCGATACGCGGTGGTGTTTCTGGTACGCACCCAGTTGCCCACCATTGCGGCCTCCCACGGGGACGAGTGGCTGGATGACACCGTTGCCTATCAGGCATATCAGCGGCTGGCCTGCATGTCCAACACCTTGGTCGACTATATCCGCCGCCTGGGCTGGCCAGCCCGCAGCGACGCCTTCAACAACTACGTGACCATCATGCCCCGGCTGGTGGCCCTGGCCGGGCTGGGGGAGTTTTCCCGGCTGGGTATCGTGGTCAACCCCTTTGTGGGGGGCGGCCTTCAAGGCGGCCGCCGTGCTGACCGACCTGCCCCTGGTGCCCGACGGCCCCATCGACTTCGGGCTACAGCACTACTGTTCCGTATGCAAAATCTGTGCCGAGCAGTGCCCCATGCACGCCATCTCCACTGGGGAACAGGAGGAGTACCGCGGCTACATGCTCTGGCGGACCGACGAGCGCAGGTGTGTGGCCCACGGGGCGGCCAACCCCCACGGCTGTACCTGCGGCCGCTGCGCCAAGGTGTGCCCCTTCACCCGGCCGGACTGCGGGCCGGAGTGCTTCCAGGACTGGGACGGGGATCTGTCCGTGCTCTACCGCTCGGTAGAGGCCCGGCGGAAGTTCCTGGCCAGCCACGGCTATGTGGAGCCGGAGGAGGAGCATGGAAAGTGGTGGCTGCCCCATGTGGTCCGGGATGGAAAAATTCAGTACGGCGGCGATTTCGACTACGAGGTGCAGAGGCGCCACATGGAACGGACCAGATAGGCGGCATGGCCGGAACAGAGGAGGCGGACAACGGTGGCAAGAACCATTGATCTGGAGGAACGGAAACAATTTCGCGTGCTGCTCAACCCGGTACGCCAGGATATCATTCACCTGCTGCGGCGGGCGGGACGGCCCATGACGGCCAACACCGTGGCGGAGAAAATGCTGCTCTCACCCAGCGCGGCCCAGAGCCACCTGAACAAGCTGGAGGAGCTGGGCGTGGTGGAGCTGGGAGTATGTACGGCGCCGGACGGCCGGCAGGCGACCTATTACCGGCTGGCCGATGTGGAGATCCGGCTCTGCCTGGGCCGGAAGGACGGCTTTCAGGGGGAGCGGGAGGCGCTGGCCGCCCAACTGGTGGACGGCACCTTCCGGGGCGTGCTGCACGCCGCCAGCCAGTGCGGCGAGCCGGAACAGCAGGAGGATCTCCAGTTCCTGTTCGGCGCGCTCCATCTCAAACCGGAGGAGCGGGCGGAGCTGCTGGGACTGATTGACGGCTACCTCCGCACCCACAGCGTGCCTGAGGGGGGCGTGGAGCACTGGGAGTATGTGCTCATGGCCTACCGGGCGGACGAGGAATAGAAAAAGGAGGCCTGCGGCTTTACCGCAGGCCTCCTTTGTATGTTTAAAAGTGTTGCGCCCCTTTGCGGTATTCGATGTGGAGCTGTCCCCGGCCCAGGGGGATGTCCAGAGCGGAGGGCCGGGGGGCCGGGGCGCTGGAGGCCCAGGCGGTGTCCCGCACCAGGGCGTCCATGCGGAAGACGGACAGGAGCACCCCCGCCAGGGCGGCGTCCACCAACAGGAAGAAGACGCCGTAGGACAGGAAGGGGAGGGAGAGCACGCCCAGCGGCCACCAGCCCAGGTTATAGAGCCAGTAGATGGCCGCCTGGAGGAACAGGGGAAGGAAGGCCGACAGGGCGAGGAGCTTGCCCGTGCGGCTGTGGAGGGCGCGGATGCGCCGGAGCAGCAGGGCGGCAAAGAGGACGATCAGCCCGGCGGCGGCCCAGAACACCCACCGGCCCAGGCCCTGGGCGGCCTCCGCCAGCAGGAGCTCCGGGGAGGAGCCCACAAAAAGGGAGGGCAATTCCCCCATGCGCAGTCGCTCGTAAAACAGGTCGGGCCCCAGGAAAGCGTCTATGCGCCGAGCGGCGTGCTCCAGGTGCCGCAGGAAGTACAAGGGGATGGCCAGAGCGGGCCCCAGGGCGGCCAGCAGATTCCACCGTCGCTTTCCCCGGAACCAGCCCAGCCCCACGGCCGCCAGAAGTACCAGCAGCATACTGGCCAGGGTAACCAGATAGCCGGTACTGCTGACAGCGACAAAGGCCCAGATAGGGAGTGGAAGCGCGAGTCCGCCGCAGAGGAGAACCGCCCGTGTGCCGCGCCCCCGCAGGGAGACCACCAGGGCGGCGTAGGGGACGGGGAGGAGCAGGGTGGGGTAGAGCGCAAGCTGATAACCGTGATAGGAGTAGAAGGGGAGAAGTGGAGTGCAGAGAATAGGACCCAGACAGAGAAGGAGCAGCGCCGCCGCCGGAGCCCATTTCCGCCGCAGAAGGAGGGTGTAGTCGGAAAACCAGAGTCCGGTCAAAACCCCGGCGGCCAGCAGCAGGCCCAAAACCTGCCGCCGGAAGTAGAAGACGTCCTTGGCGTCCCCCATGAGCCCGGCGGCGAAGAGCTGGAGCAGCACGCCCGCGGCAAAGAGGGCCGCCACAGTGATCGCCAGCCCCCAGCGGTTCCGGGGGCGGTGAAGGCGGTCCAGCTCCCGGCCCACCGCCTCCGGCTCCCCCATCTCGGCCACCGCGCCGGCCAGGGCCTCTTCCGGGCTCCGGCCCTCCGCCTCAAAGGCGGCGGCCTGATCGGCAATATGGTCGGACAGCTCCCGCAGGAGAAGCCGCCGGGCCCGCCGCCAGCGGATCTGGCCGCCCACCGTCTCCAGATATTCGTTCACGCACTCACGCGCCACAGGGATTCCCCCCCTCCAGCACGCCGCGCACCGCGTCGGCGTAGGCGTACCAGCCCGCCTGCTGTTCAGCCAGGGCGGCCCGGCCGTCCCGGGTGATGGCGTAATAGCGCCGGGTGCGGCCATTGGCAACCCCGTCGCTGGAGGTTACCCAGCCATGGGCCTCCAGGGAGTGGAGCAGGGGATAGAGGGTACCCGCCTTGAGGCGGAACACCTCGTTGGAGCGCGTCCGCAGGGCCTCGATCATCTCATAGCCGTACATGTCCCGGCCCTCCAGCAAGGCCAGCAGCAGCATGCCCATGCCGCCCGGAGTGGTGCGGTCATTTGCCATATTCCTCACCTCATAGATAGATTATCTATGTATAGTATAGATAGATTGTCTACCTATGTCAAGGAAATCTTCAATAGAGCTGGGATGGGCGTCCGGAGCCGCAGGCAAAAAGCAGCCCCCTCCGACCGGAGGGGGCTGTGCCACTGCTTCAGGAGAGGAGGTTGACCACCACCATCACTGCGCCCAAGATGGTGAGCACCACGCCGGTGACCCGGTTAAGGGCCTTGGCGGAAGCCCGGTTAGCAAAGACGGCGGCAATTCTGGCGCCCAGAAGCGTGACCACCACACACACCGTCAGGGCAAATACATCCAGCCCGCCGCCGATGGCCACGTGGGAGACCGCGCCGGTGAAAGCGGTGAAGGTCATGATGAACACACTGGTACCCACGGCGGTCTTGAGTTCATAGCCCAGCACGGAGGTGAGCACCAGAAGCATCATCATGCCGCCGCCAGCGCCGATAAAGCCGCAGATGAAGCCCACCACGCTGCCGCAGGCCAGGGACTCGGCAATTTTGCGGCCGCGGCTCTTATGGGCGGAGCTCTCCTTGGTGGTCATCACGGGACGCACAATGAATTTGACGCCCAACAGCAGGGTCATGAACACGGAGAAGCCGCCCATGGTGGCGTTGGGCACCAGGGAGGCGGCCCAGCTCCCGATCAGGGTGAATACCAGCACTGCCGCCAGCATGACCAGCCCATTGCGGATATCCAGATTTCTATTTTTGCCGTAGGTATAGGCCGAGGCCGCTGAAGCCAGCACGTCGGAGGCCAGAGAGATGGCCACCGCCTGATAGGCAGGAAAGCCCAGGAAGGTGATGAGCATGGGGGAGATGACGGCGGCGGCGGACAGGCCCGCCAGGCCGGTTCCGATGCCGGCCCCCAGGCCGGCGACGACGCAGACGATGAACTTGACGAGCATGACTTGGCCTCCTTTGTATACCTAATTTATTATAATGCGAAATATTATGTTGTCAAGAATTCCTTTACAGGCCGGCGTCCGCTGCCGTATAATGGGAGCAGCAAGGAAGTGAACCGACATGAAAACTGGAATCGTTCTGGAGGGCGGCGCGGTGCGCACCATTTTCTCCACCGGCGTCTGCGACGCCCTGCTGACGCGGGATCTGCTGCCGGATTATGTCATCGGCGTCTCAGCCGGGATTGCCTATGGCGTCAGCTATGTGTCCAAGCAGAGCCGCCGCAACCTGGACATTATGGTAAGCTATATCAACGACAAGCGGTATATGGGCTTCGGCAACCTGCTCCGGCGGGACAACCGGGCCTATTTTGGCCTGGATTTCGTCTTTGGTACCATACCAAACGAGTTGATTCCCTTCGACTATGACACGTTTGCCGCTTATCCCGGCGAGGTGGAGGCGGTAGTCACTAACATGGACACTGGAAAGGCGGAGTATTTTCCGGTGGAGCGCCGGGATGACCGGTTTAAGCTATTGCAGGCCACCTGCGCCCTGCCGTTCCTCTTCCCTGTTTTCGATATCCAGGGTAAGCCGTGTATGGACGGCGGAGCGGCCGACGCTATCCCCTATGAGCGGGCGCTGGAGAGGGGGTGCGAGCGGGTGATCGTGGTGCTGACCCGGGAGCGGAGCTACGTCCGACGGCCGGAAAAGCTCCAGCCCCTCATCGACGCGGCCTACCGGAAGTACCCCAGGTTCTGCGATACCATGCGCCGCCGGGCGGACGCCTACAACACCTCCCGGGAGCGGCTGTTTCAGCTTGAGAGGGAGGGGCGGGCCCTCCTGTTCGCCCCCCACAGCACGGAGGGCTTTCACCGCACCGAAAAGGACGTGGAGAAGATTCGGGCGCTGTGGAAGGACGGCTATGACGAGGGCATGGAGCGGCTGGACGAGGTGCAGGCCTTCCTGAGCGGCTCCTGAGCTTACAAGAAGCGGCGGGCGGCGCATCTGCGCCGCCCGCTATGGATTTTCCAGCGCAGCCCGCTGGGCCAGGAGCAGCCCGATGGCGTCTCCCAGCATGGTGAAGAAGGCGCCGAGCACCGCTGCCTGGGCGTCGCTCTTCCCCGCGGTGAGCTGGATGGCGGCCAGTGCGGCGATGGCCAGAAGCGCCTCACCGGACGGCCCGGAGCTCGCCTGCATCCCACCACCCCCTGAATCAGCATATGGGCGGCGGGGCCGCCCTGTGCGGGAAATGCGCAATATCATGCAAGAAACAGGCGGCGGGACGTGCTATACTGCTTCCATCTCAGACAGAGGAGTGCCCTATGGAACAGGAATTGCGACGCGTGTACTACGATCCGGAGCTGGGAGTGGAGGCATGTCTCTTTCAGGGCATCGACCAGGGCTTTCCGGAGCATTTTCACACCTATTATGTCATTGGGACCATGGATCGGGGGAGCCGGAAGGTGACCATCGCGGGGGAGACCCTCCGCCTTGCCCCCGGTGAGCTGGTATTCTTTCAGCCCGGCGAGCCCCACGCCTGCCGTCCGGTGGGGGAGGAGCGCCTGGACTGGCGGGGGCTCCACGTGCCGCAGGAGGTCATGGAGCGGGCCGCTGAAGCCGTCACCGGCCGCCAGTTTGCCCCCCATTTCACGCCTTCGGTGCTGCCCGGGAGCGAACTGACCAGTCTGTTCCGGGAGGTGTGGGAGCTGGTAGCGGGGGAGCAGGGGGAGCTCCGCCGGGAGGAGGCCTTTCTCCTGCTGGTGGGCCGCCTGCTGGAGCGCTGCGGCGGCTGTCCCCGGCCGCCGGAGGAGGTGCGGCCCGAGGTGCGGGCGGTGTGTGACTATCTGGAGGCCCACTGCGACCGGCGCATCACGCTGGAGCAGCTCTCCACCCTGGCGGGGCTGAGCAAGTACCACCTTCTGCGCTGCTTCACCCGCCAGAAGGGGATCACCCCCTACCGCTATCTGGAAACGGTGCGGGTGAACCGGGCCAGGGCCCTGCTGGAGCAGGGGGCCACCCCGTTGGACGCGGCCCTGCGGGCGGGCTTTGCCGATCAGAGCCACTTCAACCACTTTTTCAAGATCCTGACCGGACTCACCCCCAGCCAGTACCGGGCCGTGTTTGCGGCAGAGCGGGGGGAGCCGTGAGCCGGGCGGGCCTGACGGGGCACGCCGCGGCCCTGCTGACCATCTTCCTCTGGGGCACCACCTTTATCTCCACGAAGGTGCTCCTGACCGGCCTGCGGCCCGTGGAGGTGCTGTTCCTCCGCTTCGCCCTGGGCTTTGCGGCCCTCTGCCTGCTGTACCCCCGGCGGCTCCGGCTGGCCGGGCGGCGGCAGGAGCTGTGGTTCGCGGCGGCGGGCCTGTGCGGCGTCACCCTCTATTTCCTGCTGGAGAACATCGCCCTGACCTGCACGCTGGCCTCCAATGTGGGGGTGCTGGTGTCCGTCAGTCCGATGCTGACCGCCCTGCTCTCCCACTTCCTCCTGCGGCGGGAGCGGCTGCGCCCCCTCTTTTTCGCGGGGCTGGCCGTGGCCCTGGCTGGGGTGGCGATGGTGTCGTATAACGGCGCCGCCGTGCTGGAGCTGAACCCCAGAGGCGATCTCCTGGCCCTGCTGGCGGCCGCCGCCTGGTCAGCCTACTCCCTGCTGACCCGCAAGCTCTCCGCCTTCGGCTACCCGGTGGTGCAGACCACCCGCCGTACCTTTGCCTGGGGCCTGCTGTTCCTGCTGCCCGTCCTGCCGGTGCTGGGCTTCCGGCCCGGGCTCGGGACTCTGACGGAGCCGGTTTACCTGCTCAACCTGCTCTATCTGGGGCTGGGGGCCTCCGCCCTGTGCTTTGTCACCTGGGGCTTTGCCGTGGGGCGGCTGGGGGCGGTCAGAACCAGCGCCTACATCTACCTGGTGCCGGTGGTGACTCTGGTCACCTCCGCGCTGGTGCTGGGTGAGCCGGTGACGCCCCTCTCGCTGGGGGGCGCGGCGCTGACGGTGGCCGGACTGGCGCTGTCGGAGTGGGAGCCGCGAAAGGAGGGGCGTAAGGGCGGAGCTGAGTGAGTTCAAGTGCGCCCTGGTACCGGACGAGTGGCTTCTGCCCGCGGGGAACAGGGGCGCTGTTATGGCGTCGACCCTGGGTGGGCCCCCAAAGCGGATCAACCGTCCCGCTGGCAGCCTGCCCCTGTTCCAATAAGACGAAAAGAGGATTCCGCCGGGGCGGAATCCTCTTTTTTATGTGCGGCTCAGCCGGCGCTCCAGGTGGGCCAGGAAGGCGGCGGGCTCCCGGTTGAGCACCAGCTCCTCGGGAAAGTCCAGCTCGTCCAGCAGGGCCTGGGCATATTGATGGCCGCCCACGGCGGAGACAAAGTGGGCATCGCTGCCCACCACCACCGGTACGCCCTCCCGCCGGCAGTGCTTCAGCATCTCCGTCACGTTGGCGGTGGAGTTTACCCGGGAACAGGCGGGGGAGAGGGAGGTGTTGTTGACCTCCAGAAGCACGCCGCGCTCCCCGGCGGCCCGCACCAGCGCCGGATAGTCCAGGGGATAGCGGCCGTCGTCCGGGTGTCCCAGGATACAGATCTTGGGGCAGTTGTCCATGGCGCGGACCATGGCCGCTGTATTCTCCTCCGGTCCGCCGCCCTGGGGCATGCACCAGATATGCTGGCTGGCGATGGCCATGTCCAGATTGTTCAGCAGCTTGGGGGAGAGATCCACCGTGCCGTCAAAGTCCATCACGTTGAGCTCCGCGCCCATCATGACCCGTACGCCGTAGATCTCCCGGTCGATGACCCGGAAGTTGAGAAAGTAGTCCTTGTGGGTGGTTAGCTCCATGCCGGGGGCGTGGTCGGTGATGCAGATGAGCTCCAGCCCCCGGTCGGCCGCCGCCCGCACCATCTCCAGCAGGGTGCAGTAGGCGTGCCCGCTGGCCAAGGTATGGGTGTGGCTGTCCAGTCGAAATTCCATACGTTCACTCCTTTTTTCCCATCTATCATACCCAAAATGATGGAAAAAGGCAAGGGGCCGGACAGAAGCCTGGCCCCTTGCGCGTCAGATACCGTTTCCACCGTTCCACTTCCAGTCCCGGATTTCGGGCATGTCCTGGCCGTGGGCGGTGATATACTCCTTGTGCTCCACCAGCTTGTCCTTCATGAGCTGAATGAGGAAGGCCCCCCGGTTGCCCAATTGGGGCAGCCGCTTTACCGTGTCGATGACCAGATTGAAGCGGTCAATGCGGTTGAGCACCCGCATGTCGAAGGGGGTGGTGATGGTGCCCTCCTCCCGGTAGCCAAGCACGTGGATGTTCTTGTTGTGCCGGCGGTAGGTCAGCTCGTGCACCAGGGAGGGGTAGCCGTGGAAGGCGAAGATGATGGGCTTGTCCCGGGTAAAGATCACGTCGTAATCCTCGTCGGTGAGCCCGTGGGGGTGGGCGGTGTGGGGCTGGAGCTTCATTAGATCCACCACGTTCACCACCCGCAGCCGCACCTCGGGCAGGTGGCGGCGCAGGATGGTCACCGCTGCCAGGGTTTCCAGCGTGGGGGTGTCGCCGCAGCAGGCCAGCACCGCGTCGGGCTCCGCCCCCTGGTCATTGGAGGCCCACTGCCAGATGCCGATGCCGTGGGTACAGTGCTTGATGGCCTCGTCCATGGTGAGCCACTGGGGCCGGGGGTGCTTGGAGGCCACCATCACATTGACGTAATTCCGGCTTTTGATACAGTGGTCAAAGACGGAGAGCAGGCAGTTGGCGTCAGGGGGCAGGTAGAGCCGCACCACGTCCGCCTTCTTGTTGGCCACATGGTCCAGGAAGCCGGGGTCCTGGTGGGTGAAGCCGTTGTGATCCTGCTGCCACACGTTGGAGGACAGCACGTAGTTCAGGGAGGCGATGTCCTGCCGCCAGGGGAGCTGCCGGGCCACCTTGAGCCATTTGGCGTGCTGGCTCACCATGGAGTCCACGATGCGGATGAAAGCCTCGTAGCTGTTGAGAAAGCCGTGCCGCCCGGTGAGCAGGTATCCCTCCAGCCAGCCCTGGCACATGTGCTCGGAGAGCATGCTGTCCATAATGCGCCCGTCGGCGGACAAACCCTCGTCGGTGGAGCGCAGCTCGGCGTTCCAGCGGCGGTCGCTGGCTTCAAAGGCAGAGGTGAGCTTGTTGCTCAGGGCCTCGTCGGGGGCGAAGATGCGGAAGTTGCGGGCCTTCTGGTTGAGCTTGAGCACGTCCCGGACATACTTGCCCAGCTCCGCCATGTCCTCCGCCACCGCCTCGCCGGGGGCGGGCACCTCCACCGCGTAGCGGGTGAAGGAGGGGGTGCGCAGATCCCGCAGAAGCATGCCGCCGTTGGCGTGGGGGTTGGCGCCCATGCGGCGCTCCCCCTGGGGGGCCACGGCCCGAAGGGCAGGCACCGGCGCGCCCTCGGCATCAAAGAGCTCCTCCGGCCGGTAGCTGCGCAGCCAGCGCTCCAATACCTCCAGGTGCTCCGGATGGGCGGCGTCCACCGCCACCGGAAGCTGGTGAGCGCGGAAGGTGCCCTCGGTGGGCGCGCCGTCCACCTCCTTCGGACAGGTCCAGCCCTTGGGAGAGCGGAACACGAGCATGGGCCAGCGGGGGCGGGTGGTCTCGCCGAACTCCCGGGCCCCCTGCTGAATGCGCTGAATCTCCCGCACCGCCCAGTCCAGGGCCGCGGCCATCTTCTGGTGCATCTGGGCGGGCTCGTCCCCCTCCACAAAACGGGGGGTCCAGCCGCAGCCCTTGAAGAAGTCCTCCACCTCCTCTGATGTGATGCGGGAGAACAGGGTGGGGGAGGAGATCTTGTAGCCGTTGAGGTGGAGGATGGGGAGCACCGCCCCGTCGGTGACGGGGTTGAGGAACTTGTTGGAGTGCCAGGCAGTGGCCAGCGGGCCGGTCTCCGCCTCCCCGTCACCCACCACACAGGCGGCGATCAGGGTCGGGTTGTCCATCACCGCGCCAAAGGCGTGGGCCAGGGAGTAGCCCAGCTCGCCCCCCTCGTTGGAGGACTTCGGAGGGGGGGGCCTGGGGGGCGCAGGGCCTGCCGATGCCGCCGGGGAAGGAGAACTGGCGGAACAGGCGGCGCATACCCTCCTCGTCCTGGCTCACGTTGGGGTAAAACTCGCTGTAGGTTCCCTCCAGATAGGTCTGGGCCACCACCGCGTTGCCGCCGTGGCCGGGGCCGGAGACATAGATCATGTTCAGCTCATGGCGTGTGATTACCCGGTTCAGGTGGGTGTAGATAAAGTTTTGGCCCGGCACCGTGCCCCAGTGGCCCACCAAGGTGCGCTTGAGGTGCCCCAGTGGCCCACCAAGGTGCGCTTGAGGTGCTCGGGGCGCAGCGGCTCCCGCAACAGAGGGTTGTCCAGCAGGTAGAGCTGTCCGGCCGCCAGGTAGTTGGCGGCGCGCCAGTAGGCGTCCAGCTTGCGGAGCATGTCGGGGGTCAAAGGGCCCTTTTTGGACATGCGGGTGGAGGTTTTAACGATCACCTTCGTCTTTTCCTTGGGGGCTTTTGCCAATCGAATGACCTCCTTGTGTCGGCTTTTGTACTGCTTATTATAACCGATGGGACTATACTGTCAATAGAGTGGGCAACTACCTGCCGGAGGCAGCGGCTTCCGGCCCAGTGGGGAGGGGGCATTTATTCCTCCATACCGGCCAGCCGGCCCCGTGCGGTGCGGCGGTAGAGCAGCAGGGCGGTGAGGCAGGCGGCCCCCTCGGACAGGAGGAAGGCCAGCCACACCAGAGAGGGCCGGAGCGCGCCCAGCAGCAGGGCCAGCGGGAAAAGGAGCACAAGCTGGCGCAGCAGGGAAACCACCAGGCTGGAATTGGCCGCCCCCAGGGCCTGGAGGGCGGCACAGAGGATCACCGACACCCCGGCGCATACGAAGGAGAGGGCAATGAGGCGTAGGGCGGAGATACCCTCGGCCAGCACGGCGGCATCTGCGTCGAACAGACGGAGGAGAGGGCCGGGGATGGCCAGAAAAACCACGGTGCCCACGGCCATGATGGCGGCGGAGAGCACCAGGGCGAAATGGATAACCCCAGTGATGCGGCTGCGCTGCCGGGCGCCGTAGTTGAAGCTGACAATGGGGATGAGGGCGTTGTTCAGGCCGTTGACCGGCATGAAGAGGAAGGACTGAAGCTTGAAATAGGCCCCCAGAATGAACACGCCGGAGGCGGTGAACAGGGGAAGGATCAGGTTCATGCCCAGGTTCATCACCGTGGCCAGGGCCTGCACCAGGATGGCGGGGACGCCTACACGAAACATGGTGCGGATGATGGCGCTGTCCGGGCGGAAGCCCCGGAAGGAGAGGCGCACGATGGAGCTGCGCCGCACCATACACAGCCCCACCACCATGCCCACTACCTGGCCCAGCACAGTGGCCAGCGCGGCGCCGGCCACCTCCATCCGGGGGAAGGGGCCGATGCCGAAGATGAGGAGGGGGTCCAGAATCAGATTGATGACCGCGCCGATGCCCTGGATGACCATAGGGCCCACAGTGTTGCCGGTTGCCTGAAGGGTGCGCTCTCCGGCAAACTGCATGCAGATGCCGACGGAGGCCCCAGTGACGATGGAGAGATATTGGATGCCGTAGTCGATCACCTGGGGCTGCCCGGGGGCGAAGAGCTCCATAAAGACAGGAGCCAGGCCCACCCCAAGGACCAGAAAGACCACCCAGCAGACCAGATAGACGAAGTAGCCGTTGGCCACTACCCGGTTGGCCTCGTCGGGCCGGTCCTCCCCCAGCCGGCGGGCCAGCAAGGCGTTGAAGCCCACGCCGGTGCCTACGCACACGGCGATCATCAGGGTCTGGATCGGGTAGACAAGCGCCAGGGCTACAAACCCGTCGGAGCTGAGCTGGGCCACGAACATGCTGTCCACCAGATTATAGAGGGCCTGGATCAGCATGGACAGCATCATGGGCCAGGCCATGTTCAGCAGCAGCCGGCGCACCGGCATGACTGCCATCTTGTTTTCCTGCAAAGCAATTCCTCCTGATCAAAAAAGACGGGTACCGAGGACGCGCCTCGATACCCGTCTGCCGCACGGCGTGGCAGCCCGTGCGGCTATAGCTGTTTGGTGTAGCGCAGATCCACGCAGGTCATGTCGTGGGGGAAGGGAATGTGCTCCTCCGTCCCGTCCCAGGCAAAGCCGTGCCGGGCGTAGAAGCGGCGGGCCCCCTCGTTCTCCCGCAGGACAAAGACGTAGCAGTTGAGGTAGCCGTCGGCCCGGAGACGGCGCAGCGCCTCCTCCATCAGCACCGAGCCGTAGCCTCGGCCGGTGCAGGCGGGGTCGGTGTAGAAGGAGATGATCTCCCCCCAGCCCCGGTAGGCCTCCCCGTGGATCACCAGCCCCTCGCTCTGGCGAGGACTGGGCCCCAGCCGCACCGGCCCGCAGGTGCAGCAGCAGACGGGGTTCTCCCCGTCATAGAGCAGCAGCCCCCGGCACCGCCCGGTGGCGTAGTCCTCCCGGAAAAAGGGAATCCAGTGATCTTCGGTGATCACGTCCCTCAGATAGTCGTCGGGCACGTGGCCGGGGTAAGCGGCGTGCCAGCCCCGGGCGTGAATGCGGCTCATGGCCGCAAAGTGTTCCTCCGTGCAGGCGTCTATGATGCGCAGTGAATTCATAAGCAGACCTCGTTTAGCGAGTGGATGAGCCGCCCGCGCCGGGTGGCGCGTACAAGCGTTTTGCCGGAGGCAAAACCTTGATGCCGGGCGAATTCAGTTCGCCCGCGCAGATAAAAAATCGGGGCCCCCGCCCGGCGGAAGCCGGGTGGGGAACTGCGGCTCATGGCCGCGAAGTGCTCTTCCGTGCAGGCGTCCACAAAGGAGAGGGCCTTACACATGAGCGGCCTCCCCAGCCTCCCGGCGCTCCGCCTCCTGCTTGGCCAGGCCCCGGGCGTTGGCCAGCATCAGCTTGATGCGGTTTTCCTGATTGATCTTGGTGGCCCCGGGATCGTAGTCGATGGCCACGATGTTGGAGAAGGGATAGTCGTCCTTGAGCTTGCGGATCATGCCCTTGCCCACAATGTGGTTTGGCAGGCAGCCGAAGGGCTGTGTGCAGACGATGTTGGGGGTGCCGGAGTGGATGAGCTCCAACATCTCGGCGGTGAGCAGCCAGCCCTCGCCCATCTTGTTGCCCTCGCCCAGATAGCCCTGGATGAGGCGGCGGAGATCCTCGAAGGTGCCGGGAGCGCGGAAGCCGCCCTTCTTCATGGCGGCGATCATGGCCCGCTGGCACTTCTCCACATAGCCCTTGAGCACTTGGCACACCTTTTTCTTCACCCACTTGCCGCCGTAGATGTTCACGTCCACCTCGCGGTTGTAGATCTTGAAGATGATGAAGTCGGTCAGGCCGGGGACCACCGGCTCGGCCCCCTCGGACAGGAGAAACTCCTCCAGATTGTTGTTGCCCAGGGGGGAGTATTTGATGTAGATCTCGCCCACCACGCCGACCCGTACCTTGGGCTCCCCGGCCACGGGGATGGCCTTGAAGGCGGCCACAATGCGGTCAAAGTTGGCCACCATGCTCTTGAAGGAGAGGCCCTTGCCCTGGTTCATGGCCTCCAGAAGCTGAGTCTCCACGGCCTCGATGGTCTCGTCAGTCTGGCCCCGGCTGACCTCGTAGGGGCGGACCTGGTTGGCGGTCTGTACGATGATGTCGCCGTACATCATGGCGAACACCGCCTTGCGCAGGGTGTTGAGCCCCAGCTTGAAGCCGGGGTTGGGCTCCAGGCCCGACAGGTTGACCGAGATGACGGGGATATAGCTCAGACCCGCCTTCTCCAGCGCTTTGCGCAGCAGATGGATGTAGTTGGAGGCCCGGCATCCGCCGCCGGTCTGGGTGATGAGCAGCGCCACCTTATGCATGTCGTACTTGCCGCTCTTCACCGCGTCGATGAGCTGGCCGATGACCAGCAGGGCGGGGTAACAGGTGTCGTTGTGGACGTACTTGAGCCCCTCATCCACGATGCCCCGGTGGTTGGTGGTGAGCATCTCCACGTGGAAGCCCTCGGTCTCCAGAATCCGGGCCATCAGGCCGAAGTGCACCGGGAGCATGGTGGGGAAGAGGATGGTGTACTCCTCCTTCATCTCCTTGGTGAACAGCAGCCGTCCGTTTTCGTCGTATACTAATTCTGCCATAACGGGTATTCCTTTCGCTTGCAATGGGAGCGCCGCGCGCTCAAAGGGGGTTGGCCCCCACCGACTCCCGAGCCGGCGGCGAGCTGGCCGTCAATGACGGCATCAAACTCCTGTTGTGCTATAAAAAGTCGGGATGGTCAGCCCCGGGCATCCTGCGCCTGGCGGGCCTCCATGGCGGCCATCAGGGAGCGGATGCGGATCTTGACCGCCCCCAGATTGCTGATGTCGTCGATTTTGAGCTGGGTGTAGAGCTTTCCGCCCTTTTCAAGAATGTCCCGCAGCTCGTCGGTGGTGATGGCGTCGGTGCCGCAGCCGAAGGAGACCAGCTGCACCACCTGCATGTCGGGCTGGGTGCATACATAGCGTGCGGCGTTATACATACGGCTCTGGAAGGTCCACTGGTTGAGCACCTTCCGGGGGGCATAGCCCTCCAGATAGCTCAGAGCGTCCTCGGTGACCAGCACGAAACCGAAAGAGGTGATCAGATCGTTGATGCCGTGGTTGATCTCCGGATCGATGTGGTAGGGCCGGCCGCAGGCCACGAGGATGGGCATGTGGTGGTCCCGGGCGTGGCGGATGTACTTCATGCCGGTCTCCCGCACGTCGTGGACATAGGCGTCGTAGGCCGCGTAGGCCGCCTTGGCCGCCGCCGCGGTCTCCCGCCTGGGAATGCTGAAATGCTCCTCCATGAGCTGGGCGATGCGCTTTTCAAAGTCCTTGTGCCGCCACAGGCCCACGTAGGGGTTGAGGAATTTGGTCTGCTTGAGCAGGGGGACGTTGGCGGCCAGCAGCTCGGGATAGTAGGCCACCACCGGGCAGTTATAGTGGTTGTCGCCAATGCCCTCGTCGTTGTTATAGGACATGCAGGGGTACCAGATGGCGTCCACGCCCTCCTCCACCAGGGCCTCCACATGGCCGTGGAGCAGCTTTGCGGGGTAGCACACGGTGTCGGACGGGATGGTGTGCTGGCCCTTGAGGTAGAGCTTGCGGGAGGACTCGGGGGAGAGCACCACCTCGAAGTTGAGGCGGGTAAAGAACTCGAACCAGAAGGGCAGGTTTTCATACATGTTCAGCCCGAAGGGGATGCCCATGCGGCCCCGGACGCCGGAGCCGTTCCCCTTGCCCTGGAGGGCGCGGAGCTTCTTGTACTTGTAGGCCATCAGATCGGGGTTCTCCACCTTTGCCTTGCCCAGGGGGCGGGAACAGCGGTTGCCCGAGATGAAGCGCCGCCCGCCGTCAAAGGTGTTGACGGTGAGGGAGCAGTGGTTGGTGCACAGGTTGCAGGTGGTGGGCTTGGCGGTGTGGGAGAAGGACTGTAAAGCCTCCTCGCTCAACAGCGCGCTTTTCTCCAGATGCAGATCCCTGGCGTAGAGGGCCGCGCCGAAGGCACCCATGATGCCCGAGATGGTGGGCCGGGTGACGTTGCGGCCCAGCTCCTGCTCGAAGGCCCGGAGCACCGCGTCGTTGTGGAAGGTGCCGCCCTGCACCACGATGTGCTGGCCCAGATCGTCGGCGTTGGCGGCCCGGATGACCTTGTAGACCGCGTTCTTGACGATGGAGATGGACAATCCCGCGGAGATGTCCTCCACGCTGGCCCCGTCCTTCTGGGCCTGCTTGACGCTGGAGTTCATGAATACGGTGCAGCGGGACCCCAGGTTGACCGGGTGCTTGGCCAGCAGGCCCAGCTTGGCAAAGTCGGCGATGGTGTAGCCCAGGGCCTTGGCAAAGGTCTCGATGAAGGAGCCGCAGCCGGAGGAGCAGGCCTCGTTGAGCATGATGGAGTCCACCGCGCCGTTGCGGATTTTGAAGCACTTCATGTCCTGGCCGCCGATATCGATGATGAAGTCCACGTCGGGGTTGAAGTGGCGGGCGGG
>OBVP01000293.1_pt1 | contig 17006 bp, 14 predicted proteins | sample 1476191 | NCBI WGS metagenome assembly OBVP01 (sample SAMEA2580022, study PRJEB22360) | human gut metagenome | reverse complement strand
GCCGTCAGGGCGCGGGTGCGCGCCTCCGCCTCCGCCCTGGCGGCGGGGGAGGCCAGATCCGCCCGGGTGAGGGCGACCACCCCCCGCTCCAGGCCCAGCAGGGAGAGAATGTCCAGGTGCTCCGCCGTCTGGGGCATAGGGCCCTCGTCGGCGGCCACGGTGAAGAGCGCGCCGTCCAGCCCGCCGCAGCCGGAGAGCATGGTGGGGATGAACTGGGCGTGGCCGGGCACGTCCACCAGGGAGACCCGACCCACTCCCGGCAGCTCCAGGGGGGCGAACCCCAGCTCGATGGTGAGGCCCCGGCGGCGCTCCTCGGCCAGCCGGTCGGTGTCCACCCCGGTGAGGGCCCGCACCAGGGCGGTCTTGCCGTGGTCCACATGGCCCGCGGTGCAGAAGGTCATACCCTCTCCTCCCTCCACGCCGCCAGGGCGGCGGCGATCTCCGCCTCGTCGCCGGGCAGGAGGGTGCGCACGTCCAGCAGGAGCTTCCCCCGGTGGATGCGGCCCAGGATGGGCACCCTGGAGCTGCGGGGGTGGCCTTCCCGCCCCTCCGCCGGCTCCAGGGCCGCCGCCCAGGCGGGCAGGCTCTCCCCCGGCCGGGCGCCGCCCCCCACCTCCCCCGCAGTCTCCACCACCGTGCAGGGGTGGAGGGGGGAGAGGGCTTCGGCCAGGGCCTCCGCCCGCCGCCGCAGCTCCTCCGGCGGGGCGGAGAGCATGGCGGACACCGGCACCGCCGTCCCGTTCCGCCAGTCCAGCAGGGTGGCCTCCAGGGCGGCCAGGGCCAGCTTGCCGGGGCGCAGGGCGCGGAAGAGGGGGTCGGCCCGCAGACGGCCGAGCGGTTCCGCCTTCCCCAGCAAAATCCCTGCCTGGGGCCCGCCCAGCAGCTTGTCCCCGGAGAAGCAGCACACATCGGCCCACGCCACCGCCCCGGCCAGCTCCGGGGAGCCAGGGGCGGCGGAGCCCAGGTCGCAGAACAGCGGCACCCCCCGCTTCCGGGCCAGAGCGCCCAGCTCCGGCAGGGAGACCGCCTGGGTGAAGCCCACAACCCGGAAGTTGCTGGGGTGCACCTTGAGCAGCACCTGGGCCTCCCCCGCGTCCAGGGCGGCGGCGTAGTCGACCGGGCGGGTCTTGTTGGTGGTGCCCACCTCCACCAGCCGGGCCCCGCTGCGGGCCAGGATGTCGGGCACCCGGAAGCCCCCGCCGATCTCCACCAGCTCCCCCCGGGAGATGGCCACCCCCCGCCCTGTCGCCAGGGCGGAGAGGAGGAGAAACACGGCGGCGGCGTTGTTGTTGACCACCAGGGCCGCCTCCGCGCCGGTGAGGGCGCACAGGAGGGACTCGACGGCCGCCCCCCGGCGGCCTCGGCGGCGGGCGGAGAGGTCGTACTCCAGGTTGGAATAGCCCCGGGCGGCCTCTCCCACCGCCGCCCCCGCCCGCGGACTGAGAGGGGCCCGGCCCAGGTTGGTGTGGAGCACCACGCCGGTGGCGTTGATCACCCGCCCCAAGGCGGGCCGGGACAGCTCCGCGCCCCGGCGGAGGACGGACTGCTCCAGCTCATCCAGGCCGGGGACGGCAGACAGCGCCCCGGCGCGCAGGGCGGCGCGGTACTCGTCCAGCACCTGGCGGGCCGCCTGCCGCTATTCCAAGGAGGGCGGGGGGCTGCCCGCCAGGGCGGGGCGGGCGAGAAGCAGATCCATTTTGGGCAGCGCACGCAGCAGTTCCGGCTTCACAGAGATCCCTCCCGGGTGTCATTTGGCTAGAGTATATCACATTTTTTCAAACGATGGGGTATAAACTGCATGGTTTTCAGAAAAACGGGTACAAAATACGGTAAGACAAGGAAACATTTTCATTGACAGGACACTTACCAAACGGTTATGATTGGAGAGGTCAAAAAGCAACCGATTCCGGCCTGCCCCGCCTCGGGGCCGGGCCGATACAGAAAGGGACAGAGAGCAGATGAGAGGTGTCGAAACCCGTATCCAGGAGATCCGCCACCGGGTGTTCCGGGAGGTGGCCCGCATGGCTTACCACACGGAGTGGCCGGTGGACAAGCGCATTGAGAGCCTGCCTTACAAGATCATCCCGGGCGAGGTGGGCAACTTCCGCAACGACGTGTTTTTGGAGCGGGCCATCGGGGGCGGGCGGCTGCGGCTGGCCATGGGCCTGCCCTGCCGGAGCGCGGCGGAGCACGCCCCGCTCTCGGAGAATATCGAGGCGGCCGACCGGCCGGAGACCTACTACACCCCTCCGCTCATCAACGTCATTAAGTTTGCCTGCAACGGCTGCGCGGAGAAGCGGGTGCTGGTGACCGAGGGCTGCCAGGGCTGCCTGGCCCACCCCTGCGAGGAGGTCTGCCCCAAGGACGCCATCAAGCTGGACCGTTACAACGGCCGCTCCCACATCGACCCCGGCAAGTGCATCAACTGCGGCCGCTGCGCCGACGTGTGCTCCTACAAGGCCATTATCATTCAGGAGCGGCCCTGCGCCGTGGCCTGCGGAATGGACGCCATCGGAACCGACGCCAATGGCAAGGCCGAGATCGACCCGGACAAGTGCGTCTCCTGCGGCATGTGCCTGGTAAACTGCCCCTTCGGCGCCATTGCCGACAAGTCCCAGATCTTCCAGGTCATCCGGGCCATCCAGTCCGGCGAGCGGGTTTACGCCGCGGTGGCCCCCGCCTTCGTGGGCCAGTTCGGCCCTAAGGTGACCCCCGGCAAGCTCCGCGCCGCCGTGAAGCAGCTCGGCTTTGCCGATGTCTTTGAGGTGGCCATCGGCGCCGACCTCTGTGCCACCCAGGAGGCGGAGGACTTCGTCCGGGAGGTGCCGGAGGAGCTGCCCTTCATGGGCACGTCCTGCTGCCCGGCGTGGTCGGTCATGGCCAAGAAGCTCCACCCCGACCACGCCCACTGCATCTCCATGGCCCTCACCCCCATGACCCTCACCGCCCGCCTCATCAAGCACGAGCATCCCAACGCCAAGGTGGTGTTCATCGGGCCCTGCGCGGCCAAGAAGCTGGAGGCCATGCGCAAGAGCGTGCGCAGCGAGGTGGACTTCGTGCTCACCTTTGAGGAGATGGCGGGGATCTTTGCGGCCAAGCATGTGGATCTGACCACCATCGAGGAGGACCCGGACGGCGTCAACGATGCCTCTACCGACGGGCGCAGCTTCGCCGTGGGCGGCGGCGTGGCCAAGGCAGTGGTCAACGTTATCCAGCACCGCTACCCCGGCCGGGAGGTCAAGGTGACCAGCTCCCAGGGCCTGCGGGAGTGCCGCAAGATGATGCAGGAGGCGGTGGCAGGCAAGTACCCCGGCTATCTGCTGGAGGGCATGGCCTGTCCCGGCGGCTGCGTGGCCGGCGCCGGTACCATGCAGCCCATCAAGAAGTCCCAGGCCGCCGTTGGCCTTTACGCCCGGCAGGCCAAGCACAAGACCTCCGACGAAACCGAGCACATCAAGGAGCTGGACAAGCTGGTGGACTGAGCAGAGCAAAACGAACCCCCGGAACCGACGCGGTTCCGGGGGTTCGTTTATTCCTTGCAGGCCAGACGCTTGTGCACATCCCGGCGGAGCAGGGCGTAGAGCACCGAGGCCACGGGCACGCTGAGCAGCACGCCCACCAGGCCGCCCACGCCGCCGCCGATGGTGACGGCGGCCAGCACCCAGATGCCGGGCAGGCCGATGGAGGTGCCCACCACCTTGGGATAGATGACGTTGCCCTCAATCTGCTGGAGGATCACCAGAAAGACCAGGAAGACCAGGGCCTTGATGGGGGAAACCATCACCAGCAGCAGGGCGGACACAATGGCCCCGATGTAGGCGCCCGCCACCGGGATGATGGCGGAGGCGCCGATGATGACGCCGATGAGAGGGGCGTAGTCGGCCTGGATGAAGAGCATCCCCGCCGCGCACAGCCCGCCCAGGATACAGGCCTCAATGAGCTGCCCGGTGACGAAGCGGGTGAAGGTGTCGGCCGTCAGGTGGACCACGTCGGTGAGGGGGTCGGCAAACCGGGCGGGGACATAGGCCCGCAGCACCCGGCGGCACTGGCTCATGAGGGTGTCCCTGCCGGAGAGCATATAGATGGAGAAGACCAGGGAGAGCACCCCGGTGACCACCATGGAGACGATGCCGCTGGTGAGCTCCAGCAGGTGGGGGCCCAGGTCGGACAGGAAGCCCAGCACGTAGTTAAACAGGTTTTTGAGCACATCGTTCAGGCCAGACAGGTCCAGCGCCTCCACATCCAGGTGGAAGTAGGAGATGATATCGTTGTACCAGCCCTGGACGTTGGCCAGGTAGCCCCCCAGGTTGAGGGCGAAGGTCTGGATGCTCTCCACCAGCTTGGGCACCACAAAGGAAAAGATGGCGGCGATGGCCAGAATCAGCACCAGATAGGAGGTGACCACCGCCAGGGGGCGGGCCGCCCCCCTGGCCCGGGTGCGGGACAGCCCTCGATCATAGAGGCGGAAAAAGAAGTGGCAGGGCCGGTTGAGGACGAAGGCCAGTGCGAAGCCGATGAGCAGCGGCTTAACCAGCCCCAGCACCCATGCCACCCCGCCGGCGATCAGGCCCAGGCGGCTGAGTACCATCACCAGTACCACCGTATAGGTGATGAGGAGCAGAATGCTTTTGAACAGCTTTTTATCCATGCTATCTCCCAATTTCATATAATCTGCCTCCACTATAGCATCGGCGGGCGGGGCCAGTCAACGGAATCCGGGCGATTTAAGCAAAGTTTAATGAAATGTTCCGCCTCCATAAAAATTTCCTTGACAAAGGGGCCTGGCAGGTCTATAATCATAGTAAACATATAGGAATTAAGAAGTTTTGAAAGGAGCGTCTCTATGTCGCACTTCATTTATGCGGACCATGCGGCCACCACGGCTGTCTCCGATACCGCCCTCCAGGCCATGCTCCCCCACTTCACCACGGCCTACGGCAACCCCTCCAGCCTGTACCGCTTTGCCCAGGAGGGCAAGACCGACCTGGAGCGGGCGCGGGCGGAAATCGCCGCCTGCCTCAACGCCCGGCCGGAGGAGATCTACTTCACCTCCGGCGGTACGGAGGCGGACAACTGGGCCCTGCGGGGGGTGGCCGAGCTCATGGCCCTGAAGGGGCGGAAGGGCGGCCACATCATCACCTCCGCCATCGAGCACCACGCCGTCCTCCACACCGCCCAGTATCTGGAGAAGCAGGGCTATGAGGTCACCTACCTGCCGGTGGACGGGCGGGGGCTGGTGGATCCCGCCGCCCTGGAGGGGGCGATCCGGCCGGACACCATTCTTATCTCCATCATGGCCGCCAACAACGAGATCGGCACCATAGAGCCTGTCGCCGAGCTGGGCCGCATCGCCCGGGCCCACAAGGTGCTCTTTCACACCGACGCGGTGCAGGCCGTGGGCCATATCCCCGTGGACGTGGAGGCGTGGAATGTGGATCTGCTCTCCCTGTCCGCCCACAAGTTCCGCGGCCCCAAGGGAGTGGGCGCCCTGTACGTGAAAAAGCCCCTGCGCCTGCCCGCGCTCATCCAGGGCGGCGGCCAGGAGAAGGGCCGCCGCTCCGGCACCGAGAACGTCCCCGGCGCGGTGGGTATGGCCGCCGCCCTGCGGGAGGCGGTGGACGGCCTGAGCCGGGAGTCCCCCCGCCTGGCCGCCCTGCGGGACAGGCTCATCGACGGCCTGACCGGGCTTCCCTACACCCGCCTCACCGGCGACCCGGTGAACCGCCTGCCCGGCACCGCCTCCTTTGTCTTTGAAGGGGTGGAGGGAGAGGCCCTGCTGCTCCACCTGGACGCCAGGGGCATCTGCGCCTCCTCCGGCTCGGCCTGTTCTTCTGCGTCCCTGGACCCCTCCCACGTGCTGCTGGCCATCGGCCTGCCTCACGCCATTGCCCACGGCTCCCTGCGGCTCTCCCTGGGCGCGGAGAATACCGAGGCGGACGTGGACTACATTTTGAAGGAAGTGCCCCAGGTGGTGGCGTATCTCCGGGAGCTGTCCCCCGTATGGGACCGGGACGCACAGAAGCCCACCTGGGAGCTGTAACTGGAAAGGAGAAACTGCTATGCTGTATTCCGATAAGGTGATGGACCACTTTGAGCACCCCAGGAACGTGGGGGAGATAGAACATGCCGACGGGGTGGGCCAGGTGGGCAACCCCAAGTGCGGCGACATCATGAAGATGTACCTGAAGATCGACGGGGACGTGATCACCGACGTGAAGTTCAAGACCTTTGGCTGCGGCTCGGCCATCGCCACCTCCTCCATGGCCACCGAGATGATCAAGGGAAAGACCATCGCGGAGGCCATGACCCTGACCAACGCCGCCGTGGCGGAGGCTCTGGACGGCCTGCCCGCCTACAAGATGCACTGCTCCGTTCTGGCGGAGGAGGCCATCAAGGCCGCCCTGGCCGACTACTACCGCCGCCAGGGCCGGGAGGTGCCCGAAGCCCTCCGCCTGCCCTGTGAGGATGAGGAGCACGGCTGCTGCTCCTGCGGCCACTGAGCCAGGACACGCAAGGCCCCGGAATCGAAGCGGTTCCGGGGCTTTTTTCTTGACAGAGGGCGGGGCTTGTCATAAAATAGGACGGAACTTTGTGAGAAATAAGGGAGTATGGGTCCGTGATCGAGTTAAAACACATTTCCAAGACCTTTCCCACGGCCGACGGCGTGTTTCAAGCCCTGGACGACATCAATCTGACCATCCGGGACGGGGACATCTTCGGCATCGTGGGCATGAGCGGCGCGGGCAAGTCCACCCTGGTGCGCTGCATCAACCTGCTGGAGCGCCCCACGGCGGGCCAGGTGGTCATCGACGGACAGGATCTCATGGAGCTGTCCGCCCCCCAGCTGCGTGAGAAGCGCCGCTCCATCAGCATGATCTTCCAGCAGTTCAACCTGCTCATGCAGCGCACCTGCCTGGGCAACATCTGCTTCCCCATGGAGATCGCCGGGGTGCCCAAGGGGGAGGCGCGCAAGCGCGCCCTGGAGTATCTGGACATCGTGGGCCTGCCCGACAAGGCCAACGCCTACCCGGCCCAGCTCTCCGGCGGCCAGAAGCAGCGCATCGCCATCGCCCGCGCCCTGGCCTCCAATCCCAAGGTGCTGCTGTGCGACGAGGCCACCTCCGCCCTGGATCCCACCACCACCCGCAGCATCCTCAAGCTGATCCAGGACATCAACCGGCGCATGGGCATCACCGCCGTGATCATCACCCACGAGATGGCGGTGGTGGAGGAGATCTGCTCCCACGTGGCCATCCTGGAGCGCGGCCGCATGGTGGAGACCGGCACGGTGGAGGCGGTGTTCTCCAACCCTCAGACCGAGGCAGGCCGTCGGCTGGTGTTCCCGGAGGGGGCCAACATCGACAAGTTTCCCGTGGCGGGCGTGGTGCGGGTGGTGTTCAACGGCGGCTCCTCCTACGAGCCCCTCATCGCCTCCCTGGCCATCGACTGCGGCGTGAAGGTGAACATACTGGGGGCCGACACCCGCAACGTGAATGGCAAGGCCTTCGGCTCCATGCTGCTCGGCCTGCCCGAGGACAGGAACGAGGCCGCCAAGGCCATGAGCTACCTCAGGGCCCAGAGAGACGTCACCGTGGAGGAGGTGCCCGACTACCATGGATAAATTTATGCAGCAGATGCGCGAGGCCTTCGCCAACGAGGCCCTGTGGAAGGAGTTCCAGACTGGTATCTGGGACACCATCTACTCCACCGTGGCGGCCACTCTGGTGGCCTGCGTCCTGGGCATTATCCTGGGCATTATCCTGGTGGCGGGGGAGGAGGACGGCGTGCGCCCCCTGCCCGGCCCGGTGATGAAGGTGCTCAACTTTGCCATCAACATCCTGCGCTCGGTGCCCTTCCTGATCCTGATGATCATGGTGCTTCCCCTGAGTGAGCTCCTGGTGGGTACCACCATCGGCACTGTGGCCTCCATCCCTCCCCTGATTATCGCCTCGGCCTCCTTCGTGGCCCGGCTGGTGGAGACCTCCCTGCGGGAGGTGGACAAGGGGGTCATCGAGGCCGCCCAGTCCATGGGCTGCTCCCCCTTCCAGATCATCTGGAAGGTGATTTTGCCGGAGAGCCTGCCCTCCCTGGTGGCCAGCTTCACCACCGCATTTATCACCATTCTGGGCTACGGCGCCATGGCTGGCGCCATCGGCGGCGGCGGCCTGGGCAAGATTGCCATCAACTACGGCTATTATAAATACAACTATGCGGTGATGCTCATCGCCGTGGTCTTTATTGTGGTTTTGGTGCAGATTTTCCAGTCACTGGGTACCTCCCTGGCCACCCGGACGGACCACCGCATCACCAACCGGGCTGGGCGAAGAAAGCTCCGCCGGAACGTCAGCCGGCAGATGAACCGGGACAAGCGCAGCCCCGGCGGCATGTGAATTTTGGAGGGGGCGGCAAAGCAGTTGCTTTGCCGCCCCCTCTTTTTTGTGCAGAATATGCGATTGACAGGAGCGCCTTCCGGTTGTAAACTAAGTGCAACCCAAGCGGAACTGAATAACGCCCCTCAAACGCGAGGAAGAGAAGAGTAGCCAGAGAGATACGGCACAGAGAGCCCGGAATGGTGGAAACGGGTACGGAAGGCTTTGGGGAAGATGGTCTCGGAGCGGCGCGGCTGACTGCCACAGGCACAGGCCGCGACGGGAGCGCCCGTCAGCGCGCGGGAGTATGCCAGTACTCCATAAGGCCCCTGTCGTGAGGCAGGGGTGAAGCAAGGTGGTACCACGAAGCCGGAAGGCTCTCGTCCTTGAATTTGGATTCAAGGGCGTTTTTTTGTGCTCTGATTTGGGAATACCACCTCCCTTTGAGGAACAATGAAAAGGAGAAATGCACCATGAAGAAGCTCGCATCCCTGCTCCTGTCCGGCGCCCTGGCCCTCGGCCTGCTGGCCGGCTGCGGCAGCACCAGCGAGACCGCCGCCCCCCCCCCCCCCCCCGCCGCAAACACTGACACCCCTGCCGCCCCCACCCAGACCGGCTCCCTGGAGGGCACCACCCTGAAGGTGGGCGCCTCTCCCGCTCCCCACGCCGAGATCCTGGCCGTGGTGAAGGAACTGCTGGCGGAGGAGGGAATCAACCTGGAGATCGTGGAGTTTACCGACTACATCCAGCCCAACACCGCGGTGGAGAACGGCAGCATTGACGCCAACTACTTCCAGCACATCACCTATCTGAACAACTTCAACGCTGAGAATGGCACCCACCTGGTGAGCGTGGCAGATGTGCACTACGAGCCCTTCGGCATCTACGCCGGCAAGACCGCCAGCCTGGAGGAGCTCCAGGACGGCGCGCAGATCGGCGTGCCCAACGACCCCACCAACGGCGGCCGCGCCCTGCTGCTCCTCCAGGAGCAGGGCCTCATCACTTTGAAGGAGGATGTGGGCCTGGAGCCCACCAAGCTGGACATCGCGGAGAACCCCCACAACTATGAGATCGTGGAGATGGAGGCCGCCCAGCTCCCCCGCTCCCTGGGCAGCCTGGACATTGCCGTCATCAACGGCAACTACGCCATCCAGGCCGATCTGAAGGTGGCCGACGCCCTGGCGATTGAGTCCGCCGAGGGCACCGCCGGCACCGCTTATGTCAATGTGCTGGCCGTCAAGGAGGGCCGGGAGAACGACCCCGCTATCCAGGCTCTGGCAAAGGCCCTGTGCAGCGACGAGGTCAAGGCGTTCATTGACGAGACCTATGCCGGCGCCGTGCAGGCGGTGTTCTAAGGTCCTATTCACACAGACGGCCCGCGAAGCGGGCCGTCTCATTCGACTAAAATCCTATTGATTTTGTAGGAATTTGGTGGTATACTGTTGAATAGAATCTAAATTATGAGGGAGGTATTACCTATGCAGATTGCAAATACAATGCCCGAGCTGATCGGGAACACCCCCCTGCTTCGGCTGGAGCGGTTTGCCCCCGGGGCAGGGGTGCTGGCCAAGCTGGAGAGCTTTAACCCCCTGTCCTCCGCCAAGGACCGGGCAGGCCTTTACATGATTTTGGACGCCGAAGAGAGGGGCCTGCTCCAGCCCGGCGCGGTAATTGTGGAGCCCACCAGCGGCAACACCGGCGTGGCCCTGGCCTACATCGGCCGCCAGCGGGGCTACCGGGTGGTGCTCACCATGCCGGAGACCATGAGCCAGGAGCGGCGCAGCCTGCTGGCCGCTCTGGGGGCGGAGCTGGTGCTCACCGAAGGGGCCCGGGGTATGGGCGGCGCCATTGAGCGGGCGAAGGAGCTGCTGGAGAGCACCCCCGGCGCGTGGATGCCCGACCAGTTCAACAACCCCGCCAACGCCCGGGCCCACTACGAGACCACCGGTCCCGAGCTGTGGCGGGACACCGACGGCGGCGTGGACGTGCTGGTGGCGGGAGTGGGTTCCGGCGGCACCATCACTGGCGCGGGCCGCTATCTGAAGGAGCAGAACCCCGCCATCCGCGTGGTGGCGGTGGAGCCGGCCGAGTCTCCTGTCCTCTCCGGCGGCCGGCCGGGGCCCCATAAGATCCAGGGCATCGGCGCGGGCTTCGTCCCCGGCACCCTGGACATGGGGGTGGTGGACGAGGTGGTGGCCGTCACCGGCGACGAGGCCTATGCCGCCGCCCGGGAGCTGGCCCGTACCGAGGGGGTGCTGGCCGGGGTGTCCTCCGGCGCGGCGGCCCACGCGGCCCGCATCCTGGCCCAGCGGCCGGACATGCGGGGCAAGACCATCGCGGTGGTGCTCCCCGATACTGGCGAGCGCTACCTCTCTACAGGGCTGTTTGCGTAAATAGAGCGCGGTGGACACAATAGGCAGCATGGCTCCGGCCGCAGGCGTTTTGCCTGTGGCCGGAGCCATATTATGTATGGAGCTGGGCCTCCAGGGCGGCACGGTCGGGGATCAGATAGTGCTGGCGCGTCTTTTTCAGCAGGCCCTCCCGGTTCAGGCTTTGAAAGCACTGGGACACCACCACCCGGGAGATGCCCAGAAAATCGGCCACCTCCTGGTGGGTCAGCCGGATAGTGAGGCGGACCCCCGCCCCCTCCTCTGTACCGTATGGCTCTGACACGGAGAGCAGGAACTGAATGACACGCCCCCGCACGCTTAGAAAGCTGTCGCGGATCAGCATGCGGCCAAGCACCTGGCTCTTCCGGGCGGAGATCTGGAACAGCTTCAGTGCCAGGGCGGGAGAGGCCTCGGCCCGCCGTTTGAACACCTCCGCCGGGATGCGGAAAATCTGACACGCAGTGACTGCGACGGCCCGGTATTCCCGCGGGCCGCCGAACAGGCACTCGTCCTCTCCCACGGGAATCCCTTCAAAGAGCAGGCAGAGCACCCGCTTTTTCCCGCTGCTGTGGATGCACTCCACCCGGATCTGCCCTGTTTGCAGAAAAATCACCTCGCGGGCCGGGTCGCCCTGCTGATAGAACACCGTGCCCGCCGGGACGGTCTCCGGGCGAAAGCCGTCGGTCAGTCTGTCCCACACGGTGTCCCACGGTTCATTTCCAACGGCGGAGAGGTGCTCCGGAATCCACTGCTTTTCCCAGCGAAGCTCTTTTTCCAATGGTGTTCACCCTTCTCCCGGTTTCTGCGCGCGCAGCCCCCGCACAGATTGGGAGGCGGTTCGTGCGGTTTGCACATGGATACCCAATTTATTTTCTTTATTTTCGAAGAAAATGACGATTTTGTAAAGTGGTTAACAGAAAATTGCGGCGGGGTTTTCTATACTGTATCACGTTGTGCGGCCCGCACGCTGTGGGGCCTGTCAAATCTGGTAAAATGGAAAGGGATGGAGCGAATGAAACGAAGGACAGCGCACGCCCTGTGCGCAGCGGGCCTAAGCCTGTCACTGCTGGCCGGCTTGGTGCCGGCCATGGCCGCAGGCCCGGCGGAGGTGGCGGATAGCCTCTACATCAACGGCAACATCTACACCGTGGATGAAGACTTCTCCACTGCCACCACTATGGCGGTGAAGGGGGACCGCATCCTGTATGTGGGCGACCAAGCCGGTGCGGAGGCCTATGTGGGTGCGGGAACTGAGATCACCGACCTCGGCGGCAAAACCGTGCTGCCCGGTCTCATCGAGGGACATATGCATGTCAGCAATCTGGGGGAAAACCACCTGAAGCTGGACTGCTACTTTAAATCGAAGGAGGATATTCTGGAGATGGTGCGCCAGGCCGCCAAGGAGGCGGAGCCCGGCGAGTGGATCCAGGGTTCCGGCTGGCTGGATACCCTGTGGGATGAGCCCGGCTTCCCTTCAAAGGAGGAACTGGACGCCGTGGCGCCCAACAACCCGGTCTATCTGCTCCGGGCAGACAACCATATGGGCTGGTTTAACAGCATGGCGCTGGAGATGGCGGGCATTACCAAGGATACCCCAGAGCCTCAGGGCGGCCAGATTCTCAAAACGGACAACGGGGAACTGCTGGGCTGCCTTACCGACAACGCGGCGTCAATGGTCATCAAGGTAATTCCTACCTGGAGTGCTGAGGCACAGAAAAACGCTGTGCTCATGGCTCAGGAGGAGCTGTTCTCCTATGGCTTTACCTCTGCCACGGACGCAGGCACAAAGGTCAACTACATCCAGCACTATGAGGATCTCTATGAGAGCGGTGAGCTGAAGCTGCGCATTTACGCCATGCCCATGCTCAACAGCACGGACAGCGCCGAGGCCGGCTACATCCGGGAGCACCGGCCGGTCAACGGCCTGTACGACAACCATCTGAGTATAATGGGTGTCAAGGTGCTGGGCGACGGTGCTCTGGGCTCCCGCGGCTCTGCTCTGCTGAAGGATTACTCCGACGATCCGGGCAATCGTGGTTCCTACCGCTTTACGGACGAGGAGATTTACAACGTGATGAGCCTGGCCTACAACAACGGCTATCAGATCGCGTACCACGCCATCGGCGACGGTGCCAACCACCAGGTGCTGAACACCTACGAGCGCCTGCTGAAGGAAAATCCCCGGGAGGACCCCCGCCTGCGCATTGAGCACTTCCAGGTCGTTACCCCGGAGGATATTGACCGGGCCCTGGAGCTCGGCATCCTCACCGCGATGCAGTTTACCCATGCCACCTCGGACCTGTCCATGGCGGAGGACCGCCTGGGCCCCGAGCGTATTCAGACGGCCTACGCCTGGCGCACCGTTCTGGATAAGGGCGGCATCATTATCGGCGGCTCTGACGCGCCGGTGGAGATGGTCAACCCCTTCCACGGCCTGTATGCCGGTGTCACCCGTATGACCCGCGCCGGTGAGCCGGAGGGCGGCTGGTACGCCAACCAGAAGGTCACCCGTGAGGAGGCGCTGCGCGCCTTTACCATCTGGGCCGCCTATGGTCAGTTTGAGGAGGATCTCAAGGGCTCTCTGGAGCCCGGCAAGCTGGCCGACTTTGTAGTGATCGACCGGGACTACATGACCTGTCCTGAGGAGGAGATCAAGGATATTCAGGCCCTGATGACAGTCTCCGGCGGCGAGGTGGTCTATACCAAGGACACCAGCGAGCCTACGATTCTCTGGCAGGGGAAGCCGGTTACCCTCCTGTCTGGGGCGCTGATTGAGCAGCCCGGCACCATTTATGCCTCCGCCTCGGATCTGGCGGGCAACATCAGCGCGGTTCTGGAGCGGGGAGAGGGCACTGTGACCGTGACCTGCGGTGAGCAGTCGGCGGAGCTTCCCGTCAAGACGGTGAATGGGGCAGACTACGTCCCTGTTCGTGCCTTCTTTGAAGGCATCGGCTATGCGGTGACCTGGTGCCCGGACAGCCGGACGGTATCAACCTCCCGCATGAGCACGGCGGACACCTCTGAGGCTGCGGCTCAGCCCCCTGTGGACGAGTACAGCTTTCAGCTCGGCAATTTTGACGGCACCGTGGGCGCCTTCTGCGATGTAATCATGACCGGAGCCAAGGAGCTGGCGTTCAGTGATCCCTTTGATCCCGAGGACGAACCCCTTCTTACATCCTATGTGGCGAAAAAGTGCGAGGGATACGGTGTAAAGTACTACATCGACAAGGATCTTCTTCTGACCAAGCTGTTTTCCACTGTGGAGATGGATGGTCAGTGGGTCTATATCCTCTATGCCGACGACGCAGTGCTTCAGGAGTATCTGGAGCTGAAGCAGGAGGAGAAAGGCATGATTGCAGCAGGAACCTACACAGAGAAGGCCCAGATCGACCTGGCTACCCGGTATGGCAAGCTGATGGGCTATAGCGATGCTCATATTGCTGCCAGCATCGCAGGGGCGTAATCCAGACAATCAGAGCCGCCGCACTGGAAATCAGTACGGCGGCTCTGATTTATTTTGGGCTGTTCTACGCGTTATGTCCGGGGCACTTCTCATGATAGCGGCGCACGAGGTCGGCCAGAGTCAGGCGGTCCACCACGCTGGAGACGGCGGCCTGAATGTCCCGCCACACCTCTACGGTGACGCACCGGTCGGCCCGGTTGCAGCGGCAGGTATCGTCCTGATCCACACAGCTCACCGGCGCCAGATTGCCCTCCAGCACCCGCAGAATCTCCCCCACGGTGTACTCCTCTGGCTCACGGGTGAGGAGGTAGCCGCCCCCCGCGCCCCGGACCGAGCGAACCAGCCCGGCCCGGGAGAGCTGAGTTACAATCTGCTCCAGATATTTATCGGAAATCTCCTGCCGCTGGGCCACATCCCGCAGCGGAACTGCCGCGCCATGGCTGTGAAGGGCCACATCCAGCATGAGGCGGAGCGCATAACGGCCTTTCGTGGAAATTTTCATGCACATCCCTACCTTTTCTGACAAATATAATACCATGGAACAGGTAGGATTTCAAGTGAAATTTCCACTTGACTTTCGCGCCAAAAAGTGCTAAAGTGCTCTACAAGAGGAGCGTGAGAGGTTCATGCGCAGGTACGTCGGTTATGGATACGGCTATTACCGCTGCTATTTTGCCAGCGGTCTGTTTGCCTGCCCATAACCGGCCTGTCAGGAATCTTCCGGCGCTAAATTTCCACAGCCGATGGAACCCGCGGCCGCCTTTGGGCGGCTGCGGGTTCTTTGTTTGTGAAAGGAGTCAGAATATGGTTGTCATTATGAAGCGGGAGTTTACCCCGGAGCAGTTGGAGGCCGCCGTACACACCATGGAGGAGGGCGGCGTCAAGGTCATGGTGTCCAAGGGGGCGGAGACCACCATCCTGGGCGCGGAGGGCAACGCCGAGCACATCGACCAGGAGAAGCTGTCCCTGCTGCCCGGCGTGGAGCGGGTCATGCGGGTCACGGAGCCCTATAAGAAGGCCAACCGGAAGTACCACCCGGAGGACACGGTGATTGAGCTGTCCAATGGCCGCAGCGTGGGCGGGAACCGGCTGGCGGTGATCGCCGGGCCCTGCTCGGTGGAGAGCGAGGCGCAGATTGTGGGGGTGGCCCAGGCGGTAAAGGCCAGCGGCGCCGCCGCCCTGCGGGGCGGCGCCTTCAAGCCCCGCACCTCCCCCTATGCCTTCCAGGGCATGGGCAACGACGGCATCCGCCTGCTCCAGGAGGCAAAGGAGGCCACCGGCCTGCCCATCGTTACCGAGATCATGTCCACCGACAACGTGGAGATGTTCGAGATGTGCGTGGACGTGATTCAGGTTGGAGCCCGGAACATGCAGAACTTCGACCTGCTCAAGCAACTGGGCAAGACCTCCAAGCCCATCCTGCTCAAGCGGGGACTGTCCTCCACCATTGAGGAGTGGCTCATGAGCGCCGAGTACATCATGGCCGGGGGCAACCACCGGGTCATCCTCTGCGAGCGGGGTATCCGCACCTTTGAGACCTATACCCGCAACACCCTGGACCTCTCCGCCGTGCTGGCGGTGAAGCAGCTCTCCCACCTGCCGGTGGTGGTGGACCCCTCCCACGCCTGCGGCAAGGCGTGGATGGTGGAGCGCATGAGTCTGGCGGCGGTAGCCGCCGTCCACGCCAGTTGCTTGGCGCGGGGGTCGGGGGGGGGTGGCCGCCGGGGCGGACGGCCTCATCATCGAGGTGCACAACGACCCGCCCCACGCCCTCTGTGACGGGGCCCAGTCCATCACCCCGGCCCAGTTTGACACCCTCATGGGCAGGCTGACCGCCCTGGCCCCCTGTGTGGGGCGGGAGCTGTGACCGGCCCCCAGTACAGAGGAGGAGTGCGCGATGAAACAAACGATGGTGATTGTGGGCCTCGGTTTAATTGGCGGCTCGCTGGCCCTGGCTCTAAAGGGCTTTGAGGATTTCGAGATTGTGGGCGTGGACGTGTCCCAGCCCACCCTGCGCTACGCCGCCGAGCACGGTGTGGGCGACCGTGTGACCGAGGACGCCGCCGCCGAGCTCCCCCAGGCCGACGTGGTGGCCCTGGCCCTCCACCCCCAGGGGATTGTGGACTTCCTGGCCCGGTATCGGGATGCGTTCAAGCCGGGGGCCCTGGTGTGGGATGTGTGCGGCGTCAAGACCGCCATTTTGGAGGCGGCCCAGGTGCTGCCCGGTACCGTGGATTTTATCGGCTGCCACCCAATGGCGGGCACCGAGTTCTCCGGCGTGGAGCACGCTTTTGCGGAGATGTTCCGGGACTCCCACTTCCTGCTGGTGCCCCGGGATGACAGCAGGCCGGAGCACATTGCCCTGCTGGAGCGGCTGGCGGCCTATATCGGCTGCAAGGACGTGTGCCGCACCACCGCCCAGGCCCACGACGCCCTGATCGCCTACACCAGCCAGATGATGCACCTTATCGCCGTGTCGGTGTGCGACGATCCGGAGCTCTTTCAGTGCAGGGGCTTCGAGGGCTCCTCCTTCCGGGGCTGTACCCGGGTGGCGGCCCTGGACGTGGGGCTGTGGACCCAGCTCTTCTCTCTCAACCAGCCCGCCCTGCTGGCGGCGGTGGACCGGCTGCTGGACAACCTCCAGTCCTACCGGGACGCGCTGGCCTCCGGAAACCGGGCGGCCCTGGCGGAGAAGCTGGCCCACTCCGCCGCCCGCAAGCGGGAGATGGATCTGCCCGGGCCCGATCTGCTGGCATGACAAAAAGGCGCCGCTGCATTGCAGCG
>OBVP01000292.1_pt1 | contig 17016 bp, 15 predicted proteins | sample 1476191 | NCBI WGS metagenome assembly OBVP01 (sample SAMEA2580022, study PRJEB22360) | human gut metagenome | reverse complement strand
CCAGCCACAGCTAGGGCCCTCGCCTTCGCTTGCCAGGGTTGAAGCGACGTAGCGGCTGCTACGACCTGGGTGGTCGGTCTGTGTGCGGCGTCTGCGGATGACGGTGCTGAGAGCCCACATCGCCGGGAGCACGACCAGGAGCACGAGCGCTGTGCGCCCGATCAGGAACGCGATGAGGTCGCCAAGGTTGGAAGGCATCAGTCTCGCTTGCTGTCTGCGGGTGAGGAACAGATTCGTTCTGTCTGTGGTCTATCGGGGATAGATAGCTGCGAGGTAGACCAGGGACGACGAGGAGGTGAAGTCTCGGTGAGAGGTAGTGGAGCGGGGGTCCCGAGCCCGGACAGGTCCAGGAACAGGCTTAAGACAGCTCGTCGTCGAAGTAGTTGTTATCGATCTTGGAGAGCGTGAAGCGGCGGGTCTCGTGAACAGCGACGCCGTCGCTCCGTAGCGGAGGACAGGGTGACCGGAGGGGATGAACTGATGGTGACGATGACCTCAACGATCTGACGGTTACCATCAGTTCATGAGCGCTATCCAGACGCACGTTGAGGGGACTGACTACGACACTCTCCTCAACGAGGCGCTGGCGGACCTGGAACTCGACGCGACAGACAGCCTGGACGACGACTGGCACACCTACCGCCACTACGCCGCCCGGTCCCTGGACTTCATCGCCCAGATCCGCGCCCTGGACAACGCATAGAACCACCAGCCAGCACCTGGAAGGCCGCCCGCCGCGCTCGCGGACCGGGTGGTTCTGTTGTCTCAGCTTCCCGTATGCCTGTCTTCCTGGAACGGGCAGAAAGAATCGCTCGCGGGTACTGGGCCCAGGTGGTTTCTAGGACGCCCGTCTGCCGACGATGGGCGAGGCGAAGACCAACGAGGCCGCTCCGTACGCCCAGGTGTCTTCGGACCAGGGCTGGACCGTGACCGGGATGTCCCGGCGGTGGATGGGCAGGCGCGACCTGAACCCGTGGGAGAAGCCGGCCTCCCACAGCGGCCATACATCGACTCCCTCGCCAGAGATCGTGACGGTGTCCGGATCGAGGAGATGGACGAGATTCGCTGCGGCGCGGCCCAGGAGCAGTGCGGCGTGGTAGAAGACTGACCGTGCCGCCTCATTGCCGCTCAGGGCCAGAGCGTTGAGATGATCCTTGCCTTGGGTTGCGGCCAGCAGGCCGGCCTTGCGAGCCTGGCGGACAAGACCGTCGTCGCCGATGAGGGCCTCCAGGCAGCCGGAGAGGCCGCAGGAACAGGGCACGTCGCTCTCAGTGATCATCGTATGGCCGAGCTCTCCGGCACCGCCGCGTCCGCCGTGGATGATCTGCCCCTGGCTGGTGAACGCCGCTCCGATGCCGATACCGATGGTGATGAGAAGGTCGTCTCCTGTGGGCTGGGGTGAGTACAAGCGGTGGGCGAGGAGGAGAGCGTTGACGTCGTTGTCTATGATGACCGGCAGACCCGTGCGCTCACGTACGAGCCGACCCAGGTCCACCTGGTTCCAGCCCAGAATGGGAGCAGTGACGATGTCCGGGTCCTGGGGCTTGCTGAATCCTGGGATCGCAAGTCCGACTCCCATGAGCTCGTCCTGGTGTGAGCGTGCGGCCTGGGCCACGGCCTGGGTGATCTGATCCAGAGCGTCGGGGGAGCGCATGTCAAGGTCGAGCGAGGTGCTGGGTCCTTGCTCCTTGTTCATCTCCACCTCGGTCACGGCGAGGTGGTTGGGCGTGATCTTGACTCCGAGGGCGTAGCGTCGCCTGTCATTGAGGTCGAGCAGGGTCGCTGGGCGGCCTCCGCTGGACGCGTCCGTCCCCGCCTCGCGCAGGACGCCTTCCTCGATGAGAGAACGGGTGAGGTGGGTGATGGAGGCGGGCGAGACGCCTAGCTGTCGTGCAATGGAGGCGCGTGACAGGGGACCTCTGGTGCCGATCAAACCGATGATGGCGTCGGAGAGGTCATTTCCCACGTTGTGTCCCACAAGTCCTCCTCGCTGGTGCTGCCGCAAACATACGTCCCTTTGATCCGGCTCGGAAGTTGCTTGACAGTCATTACTTCATGTCTTACTTTAGCGCTTAAGAAAGTACTGAAGGAGTCGAACTGACATGAGTACTGCTGCAACGACGCGGCGCTCGCGGGGTGGACATGGGCGGTGGGCGGTCTTCTTCCTCGCGCCCAGCTTCCTGCCGTTAGCGCTCTTCACCTTCTTCCCCATGGCGAAGTCGGTGTGGATGAGTCTGCACAACTGGAACCTCATCTCCGCGCCGACCTGGGTCGGCGTCGAGAACTACAAGAGGCTTCTCAGTGATTCGGCAACCATCCAGGCCTTCTGGCACACCCTGCTCTATGTCCTGGGATATCTGCCCTTGGTCTACTGCGGTGGTCTGGCTCTGGCGCTTGTGCTGAACACCCGCCTTCCAGCACGAGGCCTGCTGCGGGCGGTCTACTTCCTGCCGGTCATCACCTCCTGGGTCGTGGTGGCGCTGGTGTGGAAGTGGATCCTCAACCCCAGTAGCGGTGTAGTCAACACCGCGCTGGGGGCGCTCGGTCTGCCCGAACCAGGCTGGTGGACGGACCCCCACTGGGCGATGGCGTCAGTCATCCTGGCCTCGGCCTGGAAGGACCTCGGTTTCGTTATGGTCATCCTGCTGGCCGGGCTGCAAGGAATCCCGGGGGAGCTGTATGAGGCGGCACGAATCGACGGCGCGACCTGGTGGGCCCGGCTTCGCTACATCACCGTCCCGCTCCTGACTCCCTCAACGTTCTTCGTCGTCGTTATCAGCCTCATCAACGGCTTTCAGGTATTCGACCAGGTCTTCGTGATGACTGGCGGTGGACCGCAAGGGGCCTCACAAGTCGTCGTCGGGCAGATCTATGACCTCACGTTCCGGTACGGGCGAGCCGGCGAGGCGGCGGCCCTGTCCTGGTTGCTGTTCGGCGTGATCCTGACCATCACCCTCATTCAGATGTGGGGCCAGAGGAAGTGGGTGCACCATGCGTAACCGTCGTCTGCTTGGTCGCGGAGCCTTGACGGTCCTGGTCTGCGCCGGCGCCGTGATCATGGTGTTCCCGTTCCTGTGGACCCTCATCACCTCGATCACACCTGAAGGCTCCTTGACAGGGGGGCCCTCGCTCGTGGTGAGGAACCCGACTCTTGACGCCTACCGTGAGCTCTTCACAAGCCTGCCGATGATGCGGATCATCGCGAACTCGATCCTGGTCTCCGTGGTCACTACTGGGCTTCAGCTCCTGACCGGCGCTATGGCGGGGTACGGATTTGCCCGGCTCGAGTTCCGTGCCAAGGGACTCCTCTTTGCCCTCTACCTCGCCACCATGATGATTCCGCTGCAGGTCCTGGTGGTGCCCCTGTTCATCATGTTCAAGGACCTGCACCTGCATGACACGTACTTCGCGCTGATCGCCCCGGCGGTGGCGTCAGCCTTCGGTGCGTTCATGCTGCGTCAGGCGGTCGAGGCCGTGCCGCGAGAGCTTGACGAGGCTGCCACGCTCGACGGCGCAGGTCATCTGAGGATCTTTGCGTTCATCATCCTTCCTCTCATTAAGCCCACACTCGCCACCGTCGGCATCCTCGCCTTCATGTCCACCTGGAACAGCTTCCTGTGGCCCCTGGTGGTGATCCGGTCTCCGGAGCTCCAGACGCTTCCCCTTGGTCTAGCGACCTTGCAGGGACAGTTCACCACGCGCTGGGACGTGGTCATGGCGGGCTCGGTGATCTCCATCCTCCCCATCGCACTGGTTTACCTCTTCGCGCAGCGTCACCTCATCGCAGGCGTGGCGCACACCGGCATCAAGTAACTACCCCACTGATGAAAGGTTCACGACAATGACGTCTTTGATGACTCGCCGAGGCTTCCTCGGCGCGACGGCGACGGCGGCCTTGGCCTCTGTGGCTGCATGCACGCAGGGCTCGGCCACCCGCGACAGTGAGGAGGTCGCCGCAGACGGGTCGGTGACCATCACTTATATGAATTTCTCCGCGAACGGAGGCCATGAGGAGGACCTGCAGGCCATCGCAGACGCGTTCCACGAAGAAAATCCTCAGATCACCGTCAAGCTGGAGACCGTTCCATACGACTCCTACTTCACCAAGCTCCAGACTGCTGTGGCAGGCGGGACGGCCTCGGACGCCTTTGAGCTGAACTACGAGAACTTCGTGACCTACGCCTCCAACGGATCGCTCAAGGCGCTCGATGGGATCGACTCCAGCTCGTACAGGCCCTCGCTCTTTGAAGCCTTTACTCGGGACGGCGCCCAGTACGGACTGCCAGAGTCCTTTAGCAATGTGGTCCTGTTCTACAACAAGACGCTCTTCGAGGAGCACGGTCTTGGTGTGCCGACGTCGGAGTGGACCTGGAAGGAGGAGCGGGAAGCGGCCGAGAGGCTGACTGACACTGCCACGCAGACATTCGGCGACTACCAGCCTGTCAGCTTCCACGAGTTCTACAAGGTACTGGCTCAGTCCGGCGGTCAGTTCCTCTCCGATGATGGCACCCGGACGGCTTTCAACTCTCCTGAAGGCGTTGCAGCGGCCTCATGGCTCGTAAGTAAGCCCGGCGCCGTCATGCCGACCACATTGGCTCGAAGTGAGGCCGGGCCCCGTCACGCCCCCCGCCGCTGACGGGGCGGGAGCGCCAGACTTCGACTCCGAACTGTTCAAGTCCGGCAAGCTGGCGATGTGGCATTCAGGGATCTGGATGTTCGATGGCCTTCAGGGCGTTCCCTTCGACTGGGACATCGTGGTCGAGCCTGGTGAGACGACGAAGGCCTCAGCAATGTTCACCAATGGTGCGGTTGTCAGCGCGACGACGGCCAAGGCTGAGGCCGCGACGAAGTGGATCACGTACCTCACCTCCTCGTCCACGATGAGCGAAATCCGGCTCTCGTCTGCCTGGGAGCTTCCTCCCGTAGCCGATGACGCTGCCTTCGAGAGCTATCTTGACAGTGGTCAGCCTGCCAACCGCCAGGCGGTCTTGGAGTCCTTGGACAAGACGGTGCTGCCGCCGGTGATTGCCTCCCAGCAGGAGATGCAGGATGCGATGACCCAGGCGCTGGAGAGCGCGGCAGTCGGGGCGCTGTCGGTGGAGGAAGCACTGGCGCAGGCAGCCTCGAAGATCGACAGCTTGCTGGGCTAGCTCCTCCCTTAACCGAATTCGGGGCCGAGGAGAGTCGAATCCCCCCGAGCCCCATGCCTGCCTGGTTCGGCCGCTGCTCGCGTGCCGAACCGGGCAGGGAGACCACTGCCCTCAACCGACGAGAGACAACAAGAATATGACCGACATGCAGATTCTCCATCGCCCCTACGGCGTCGAGCACCCCTATGCGCGCTCCTTGGACCAACGCAGCCCTGCCGTCGCGGTAGCAGGGGAGGAGCTCATCATTGCGGCCAGGACGACGGCGCCTGCCACGGCCCCGAATTCGGTCCCCCCGCTGCCGTCGGGGCCGTTCCCCCTACCAATGGCTGCCGTCGATGGCGCTGACTCCGACGCCGCCTTGCTGGCTGGGGGCGACGGGCACCTTGCGGCTGCCCAAGAGGCCGCCCTGGAGGCGGACAACGGATGGCAGGTGGTGCTCGCCGCCACGCCGCACGAGACGGGAACCTACTCGTTCGTGGCCTCCGGCGCCGACGGCGTTGTGCGTTCGCAGGAGTTCTCCTTGCAACCGGCCTCCTGGACACAGGAGCCGTGTGGACGCCTTGAGCTGGACGACGAGCGCCTGATTCCTGGCTCGGTACGGTGGCTGCGCTCGGCCGCAGGCATTCACAAGGTCAGGTTCGGCATTCGGTTGGCGAGCGACGAGCACGTCGTTGGATTCGGGGAGCGTTACGACTGGGTGGACCAGCGCGGGCATTGCCTGGACGCCGTCGTATTTGAGCAGTACAAGTCCCAGGGGCAGCATCACCGGACCTACTTGCCGATGCCATGGGCGATGGTCGTCTCTGAGAACACCGGTCGGGCCTGGGGCTTCCACCTTCAGACCTCACGGCGCTCGTGGTATGACGTCGCAGCGTCACAGGACGGAGTCCTCCTCATTGAGGCAGATCTTGACCCCACCACCGATCCTGCCCTTCGTGTCGCGACGTGGAGCGGAACCCCACAGGAGACCCTCAACGGTTTCCTCAACGAGGTGGGGCGAGCGACCCAGATGCCCGAGTGGGTGTTTGGACTGTGGGCCTCTGGAAACGAGTGGAACAGCCAGGCTGCGGTGATGGAGCAGGTGCATCGTCACCAGTCCGAGGGGATCCCGATCAGCGCCGTCGTCATTGAGGCCTGGTCTGACGAGGAGAGCTTTACGGTGTTCCGAGACGCCTCCTACGACGTGGGCGGAGGGCAGCTGCCTGCAGCCGAGAACCTGGTCTATCCCGCAGACGGGGCCTGGCCGGACCCAGCAGGAATGATTCATGACCTTCACGAGCGCGGTATCAAGGTGCTCCTGTGGCAGATTCCCCTGCAGAAGGCGGAGCAGAGCGACAGCGCTCTAGCACAGGCGCAGAGAGACTCCCTGCTCGCCAGCGGGCACATGGTTAGGGAGGCTGACGGTTCGGCCTATCGCAACCGCGGGTGGTGGTTCCCTGGCGCTTACCTGCCTGACCTGTCAACCGCGGCTGGACGGCGATGGTGGACGGAGCAGCGGCGCTACCTGGTTGAGGACCTGGGTGTTGACGGATTCAAGACCGACGGCGGAGAGCACGCCTGGGGGCACGACTTGTGCTATGCCAATGGTCAGCGAGGCGATGAAGCCAACAACCTCTTCCCAGTCCACTACGCGGCGGCCTACGGGGAGCTGCTGCGGTCCGCCGGAAAGGATCCAGTGACCTTCAGCCGTTCAGGCTTTGCGGGGTCACAGCCACATGGGATCTTCTGGGCCGGGGACGAGAACTCGACCTGGGAGGCGTTCCGGTCCTCGATTACCGCTGGGATCACGGCTGGCGCTAGCGGCATCGTGTACTGGGGTTGGGATATCGGAGGTTTCTCCGGGCCGGTCCCGGACGCCGAGCTCTATATGCGTGCCTTTGCTGCGTCGGCGTTGATGCCGATCATGCAGTACCACTCTGAGTTCAACCACCATCGCCGTCCGTGCCGTGACCGCACGCCGTGGAACGTGGCGGAGGCTGCAGGTGAGCCACAGGTGGTGGAGGTAGCGCGTCGGTTTGTGGCACTCCGTCAGCAGCTGCGGCCGTATTTGGCCAGCGAGGCACAGGACTGTGTTGCTGGGGGAGCGCCGCTGATGCGGGCGCTGTTCTTCGACCACGCGGACGATCCGGAGATCTGGAACCACCCGTTGCAGTACAAACTCGGCAGCAAGCTGCTTGTTCATCCTGTCACGCAGCCGGGTGCCAAGGAGTGGCAGACCTACCTTCCTCAGGGTGATTGGGAGGACTTCTGGACCGGTGAGAGGCTCCACGGCGGGCAGATGGTGACCACGGCGGTCGACTTCTTCACGGTGCCTGTGTTCCGACGGGGCTGAGATCGGTGGCCGCGCAGCGCATTGCTGCGCGGCCACCGTCTGCTCTGAGCGGCTCAGTTGGGATCAACGCAATATCCCCGAGACGTCGGGGGAGAAGGTCGCGTTTCTCGGCGCAGGCGCCCATTTGCTCCTTCGCATCTCCGCTCACGCGGGGTCGACTTTGCGGTCACCCACCGGCGGCGGCGCTTGCCGGGCTCATCCCCGCTCACGCGGGGTCGACCTCACCCTCCTGGACGACATCGACGAGGAAGAGGGCTCATCCCCGCTCACGCGGGGTCGACAGCAACTGACGTGCGCGGTCGCTTAGTAGCCAGGGCTCATCCCCGCTCACGCGGGGTCGACTCCCCCACCCAGTGCCGTGAGGAGTAGCCCGCCGGCTCATCCCCGCTCACGCGGGGTCGACTAAGCGCTCCATCGATGCCTTCCCCACAGCCAAGGGCTCATCCCCGCTCACGCGGGGTCGACACGATCCGTCAGGCCCGCGCCGCTGGCTGCCAGGGCTCATCCCCGCTCACGCGGGGTCGACCGCTCCACCCGCTCGGGCGTGACCAGTTCGGAGGGCTCATCCCCGCTCACGCGGGGTCGACCTTCGACAGTCGAAGAGCCTCATAGTCGGCCGGGGGCTCATCCCCGCTCACGCGGGGTCGACGGGGAGAGGGACAAAATCTCTTCAAGTTCATCGGGCTCATCCCCGCTCACGCGGGGTCGACGCTTGAACTCAACGAGGCGGGCACGCGCTTCCGGGCTCATCCCCGCTCACGCGGGGTCGACTTGTTGGTCGGGTCCCCGGCGATCACGACACGCGGCTCATCCCCGCTCACGCGGGGTCGACGTGTTCGAGGTTGGCCGCACCCTGGTTCAGAACGGCTCATCCCCGCTCACGCGGGGTCGACCCTGATCGGTCTGGTCGTCGTTTTCGCTTTCGGGGCTCATCCCCGCTCACGCGGGGTCGACGTTGGCTAGGAACTGGAAGACACGCCCGGCGTGGGCTCATCCCCGCTCACGCGGGGTCGACCCCCCCACACCAGAGGACAGGGCGACCGAGCAGGGCTCATCCCCGCTCACGCGGGGTCGACTCGATCTCAGCCCGCCAAGCGCGGGGCACGTGCGGCTCATCCCCGCTCACGCGGGGTCGACGCGATCAAGGGAATCGTCACCGGCGGTATCAGCCGGCTCACCCCCGCTCCCGCGGGGTCGACGGCGTCTACCACGGCGAGCCCGTGCCCTCCTACGGCTCATCCCCGCTCACGCGGGGTCGACGTGAGGCGCTGGTGCCTTTGGCGGTCCCGGCGAGGCTCATCCCCGCTCACGCGGGGTCGACGCTGCTCTGGCGGCCAGGACGGCGGGTGAGGGGGGGGCTCATCCCCGCTCACGCGGGGTCGACGCGCCCCCGTGCACCGGAGCGCCGACACGACAGGGCTCATCCCCGCTCACGCGGGGTCGACTTGGTATGGGTCGGCGTGCTGAGTTGCTTCGACGGCTCATCCCCGCTCACGCGGGGTCGACTCTACTCGGCTGGATGAGTTCCGGGGCTGGCTGGGCTCATCCCCGCTCACGCGGGGTCGACCACCATCTAGACCCGACCCAACCGCGAACGCTAGGCTCATCCCCGCTCACGCGGGGTCGACCGCGAATTGGTATGGGTAGACGGGCTGAATTGCGGCTCATCCCCGCTCACGCGGGGTCGACAAATTGACACAAGATTCGGCCATGGCTCACAACGGCTCATCCCCGCTCACGCGGGGTCGACTGCGAAGTCGGGTCGTGTCGGATCACGCGCGCCGGCTCATCCCCGCTCACGCGGGGTCGACTCGATGAGCACCACTGGTGTGCAGATGCAGACCGGCTCATCCCCGCTCACGCGGGGTCGACCGCCCATAGCGCTCACGAATCAGGTCCTGAGCCGGCTCATCCCCGCTCACGCGGGGTCGACCGCATAGCCGCCATGTCCAGCAGAGTCGTGGTCGGCTCATCCCCGCTCACGCGGGGTCGACGGCGCGATCGCTCGCGCCGACCTGATTAACAACGGCTCATCCCCGCTCACGCGGGGTCGACTGGGGGTCGCTGTGGGCTGACCTGCTGGCTGAGGGCTCATCCCCGCTCACGCGGGGTCGACGCGATTACCGGCACGTTCGCCGCCGACGTCGTGGGCTCATCCCCGCTCACGCGGGGTCGACCCCTCCTACATCCCCTAGGGGGTGAAACATTGCGGCTCATCCCCGCTCACGCGGGGTCGACGCTCACGCCGTCGCCACGAGCGTGCCCACCTCCGGCTCATCCCCGCTCACGCGGGGTCGACTGCTCAAGTTCCCTACTCGCAGCCTCCTCAGACGGCTCATCCCCGCTCACGCGGGGTCGACTCCTCACCGGGCTGCGCGAGGTTGAGCATGCCCGGCTCATCCCCGCTCACGCGGGGTCGACTGAGGGTGGCGGCGGCATGGGTGGCTGGATTAGGGCTCATCCCCGCTCACGCGGGGTCGACACGGTACGTATAAGACGTGGAAGAAAGCGCCCAGGCTCATCCCCGCTCACGCGGGGTCGACTCTTGGAAAACGCTGGAACTTCAAGCAAGCCAGTGAGCGTGTGGGCCGTATTCCTTTACTGCTGACCTAGAGAGCGTTCTGCGGAGTTCCGAAAACGCCGTCGTCGTGCTGCGATCGACCAGGACTCCTTGGCCGGCTTGACTGCTCCGGGTATGGCTGTCCAGCCCTCAGCGGCACGATAGGACGAACGCATCACCGTGCACCCCTCGATATCGATAGGTTCACGCTCATGCCCCAACGAGGCTACGGCGAAACGCTGTTCTGAACGGACCGACCAGATCAGGAGAGCGCGTCCGTCCCCGATGTAGGTCTGGACCATCTCCCACAGGTGCTCGCGCACTCGCGCGGACAACCGCCCGACGAATACTCCTGGAGAGACCTCCAGGAGCCATCTGGTCACGGCGCCGCGAAGGGAGGCTGGAGCGGCCGAGAGAATCAGGACGACCACGATGCATCCATCCCGATCGCATAATTGGCTCCACCTGCGACGGACTGCCGTTGGTAGTCCCACAGCGAGACGACATTGACGGTGAGATCCTCAGTATGTTCTTGGCCGAGAAGCCGATAGATGTCCGAGACGGAACGCTCAATGACATGCCGCTCGAAGATCTGGTCCCGCACACGACGACGCGTTGTTGCCGAAAGATCTTCCATACCTTCAGCAACAACGTCGAACGCCACGGGAATCGTCACCTCTGCCTTGTACAGGTCAGCAATGTCGTAGACGAACGATCGTTCGTGGCCGGTGTGGACAAATCCAAGGCCGGGAGAGCATCCGAGGGCCACGATGACCGCGTGCACGACTCCGTACAGGGCCGCGTGTGCCGCAGAAAGCGCCTGGTTGATGGGATCAGAGGCTTCGAAGTCGTCCGGCCGGTAATCACGGCGTGTCCACGGAACTCCGGTGCGACGGGAATGACTCCGGTAAATCTCGCGAACGCGTGCGCCTTCCTTTCCGCGAAGCTGCTGCATTGTCATGCGACTGACATCTTCATTCGCGAATCGCATGCAATACATCTCGCGAGCCACACGAAGCCGCTTCTGTGGCGAGGAAACTCTTGCAGCTTGCTCGAGAAGAAGACGAGTCGACGTAGCCAGGGAACGTCCGTGCGCGTAATAACGCACACCTCGCTCACCGACCCACACGGCAGTGGTACCGCACTCTCCGAGGAGCATCATGGCTTGGTGACTGACTGATGTTCCAGGACCGAAGAGGATCGAGGTCAGCGAGGCAGCCGGGAGCCGGATGATCCCCTTGTCATCCCTCGCCGTCACCGCGCCGTCCTCACGATGGACGACGCAGTGCTCCAGATAGAGAAATGACAACCGGTCCTGGACGCGGGGCAATGCGGAGACCGGAGCAGGAAGCACCCGCACCATGGTGGTTACCGCACTTTCGCGAGTGTCATGAGACCACAACCGTAGGCTTTGGAACGGCCAATGCCGGATATGAGCGCGGTACGCAGGAGATCAGGATCAGTGACCTGCAGAAGGCCTTCAAAGACCGTTCGGTTAATCGTCACGCGGTCCCGTCGTCCCTGTTCTGGATTCGACCGACCAAACACAGGCCGTGCCCGACGAACCACCGTCAGCGAGGACCCCACTGACTCCGCAGCCCCGTTAACTGGAAGCATGCGGAAACCATGTGCCGCCGCTCGCGAGAGCAGCCACTGGCGTTGCTGCTCGACCGTGACGTGCCCTTGTCGTTTGCCTCGAACACCGATGCCCTGCGAAATCGCTCGGGAAGGGTTGGCGGCTAGGCGGAACGCCCACACCTGATGCTCAGTCAGCTTGCTCAGGAATGGCTCATAATCAAGGGTTCGGGCCTGCGCCCCGATGCGAGCGGCCTCGTCGAGGAACTGTGAGCAGTCGGGCCTTGACGGGGTCAGGAGGTACAAGGACATCGTCGAGGATGCCTCATCGACGCGCCACAATACGCGGCCTGGTCCGCTGGAGGCAGTTGCTCCGGCAGCCTTGAGAACGACGGCGTGCATCACCTGAGGGGAGCCGAGGTACCGGCGTGCCTGTCTCCTACTCGGGTCGAGCTCGATCTTCGTCAGGAACACCTTCCCGCCTCCTCGATATCAGACATTGGGTCGTGGCTGTCGGGCCGATCGCTGTCACCGACAGGCACGAAGAGCCTCTCGACTTCCCGAGCTTGGTAGTCACGTCGTCGCGGATCGAAGGAGACGGGGGAGTCGAGCGTTGTGTATCCGGAGCCTCGCTCATCTGGAGCTAGAGAGGCAGCATCGATGACGATCTCGGCGCGGAAGCTGTTGTCTTGCCGTAGGCGGAACCAATCTGCGGCCTGCCACGGCTCATCCGTGAGTGCCTGCAGTAGAGAGGCATGCCGGATACCAAGAGACAACGGTTGACTTGGCGGACAGGAGCGCCGCCCCAGGTAGAGAGGAAACACGGGGTGACGAACAGCTACGTCAAGGCCCTCGAGCAGAGTCTTCTCTCCCTCGATGGCCGCGAGATAGACGGCGTCGGCAAGGTAATACCGCTCAGACAGCGGCATGCTTTGCTTGCCGTCCAGCGTTCGAGCGGTGTGGAAGTCACGCAGCACGGTGCCGGGTTGGTCCTTGCGGACTCCGAAACGTAGCGACAACAAGTCCTCAATCGGATCAGTCCGACGCCGTCCGACGGCGGCAGCCAGCATTCCGATGACGCCGCTCTTGGTGGGAGCGAGTTCAGTCCCACGAACAGTGAATCTGGACTTGACTCCCCACGACTGCAGAGGTCCAGCAAGTCGAAGGAGGAGGACAGACATCAGCTGTGCTCCGGGGTAAGTCCGTGAGCAGCAGCCTCGCACACCTTTCCAGGCAGGTCAGCGAAGGTGATGCGCTCGCCGAGGCTTGCGAGCTCTGGGACATCAGCGAGGGAGACCACGAACGAGGCCTGAGGCTTCAGCCCAAAGTTCTCCTCGATCGTGTGCTCGTACCTAGCCAGGGCCTCGACTGAGCGAGTCAGGAAGCCGTCGGACTCGGTGGTGCGGACGGGCTTCTCGAAGGCACCGACGAGTGAGACCGGCTGGTCGTCCCGCACCGAGACAACCACCGAGTCCGGCAGCGTCCTGTTGGCAAAGGTGTTCTGCTTCCCAGTGGGCATCGACAGGCAGAAGCCCTCAAGAAACACGCTCAGGGCTCGCAGAGCCGCGTCCCGGTCTCCCAGGTTCTCGACCAGCATGTCAAGGTTGACGGTCGCGTAGCGATACATCGTTGCCGAGGAGAACTCGACGGTTCCCATCATTCCAGCACCGGCGTCCTCTTCCATCGCACGTGACTTCTCGTCATCGACGGCGGTGAAAAAGTCATACTCGTTTTCTGCGGCGTGAGTCGAGATGGCGTGCGCGACCTGGCATGCAGCATCGACGTTGAGATCGGCGTCGTCGGCGACCATTCGCCCAAACAGGGCGATATCAACCGCATGCTCTTCCTTGAAGATCTTCTTTGTCTCCTTCGGGTCGATCTTCTCACCTGCGTGAGCAGCGCGGGTAGCCATCTCGGCCAGGCGATTGATCTGACTGGTGGACAGGAAGAGAAGATAGCCAGATTCAGCGGGTGCGTCCTTCTTGCCGCGAGGTGGCGCGACCTTGATCTTGGCTGCGGAGAACACCTGCTCGGCTAGAGCGAGGGCGGAGTCGGCAAGGTCGGGAGCGATCGCGCTGATCCGGTCTGCGAGGAGCTCAACGACTCGTTTGGTGCGGATGCCGACGTCAGTAGCATCGAGGTGCTCGTTGAAGTAGAGACGAGTGGCGCGCTTCCAGGACTGGCTCGAGACCCGCAGGCGTCGAACACCGCCGTAGAGAGCGGACTTGGGAGAGCCCGAGTCATCTCGGTTGACGCACGAGGGCGGAAGGCTCTGAATCAGGTGGATGTCGACGAAGGTGCTCATATCAGTGCTCCAAGGTTGAGTGGGAGTCAGTGGAATCGGTGTTGTCAGGGGTAGGGGTGTGCTCAAGGCCGGCGTACTGCCTCGCCCAGGTGAGTCGGACAGTCTTGGCGCCGTCCGCTTGTTGGAAACGAACAAGCTCGTCAGCTAGCGCTGCGTAGTCGAGTGGAATACGGCGAGCGCGCAGCTGCGAGACGAACGCCTGAAGGTGATGCGTCAGTTCGCTCGTCGTCGTCGAGGTCACGAGTGCGTTGAAACGTGCTCTGGCAGAGGACAGCTCGTCGTCAGGAGGCCCGATCAGGGTGCGGGCGGCCTGGCCGAGGCCTCGGCCAGGAACATGCATCGGTTCAGTGCGTGACTGCTGGTGGATACCATAGAGAGTCATCGCCGTGTGAACAGCGATTTCTTCTCTCGTCGGAGCGTCGCCGTGTCCGGGTGGCACCGGGCACTCGGTGAGCGCCCACACCTCGGGCAACGCACCAGGGGGCATGCGGGCCGCCCGACGCAAGGCAGCGAGCTCTGCTCTGCCGGAGGACTCTCCGCCGCAGTAGCGCTGCTGGAGGCCTCGTGGTCCGCCCAGCCGCCTTTCGACCAGGGAACCTTCCCGGCGCAGTGGTCGGCGGCGCCGTGTGGCGGAATCCGACGGGCCGCTGGTGCTCTCAGAGGGCTGAGGGTCTGAGATGGGTGCTGTCATTGATCTGCCCTTTCATCGTCATGGGCTGCGGGGATCTGGGAGCCTGGCCTCGGCAGGACTTCTGCGAGCTTTCTGCGGAAGAAGAACAGCGCTCGACCGACGTCCATGCGGGATGTTCCGTCCCCGCGGCCTGTGAATGCCGTGCTGGGTGCGTTCTGTGCGAGATGCTCAGCCTGGCGATGTGCCTCGGAGCGAAGGACCTCCCGCCATTGCTCGGCAACGGACTCGGGGTCCGCGTCTGCGATGTCAGCGAGCCACCGGGGGAAGCGCTCATCAATGGCTTGGTAGAACTGCGCTCCAGCCCGTTGACGGGCGGCAGAACTAGTATCGGGGCTTCCGCCAGCAGCACGGTCCAGGTTGGCCGCGAGGTTTCTCAGTGTTCCCGCCGCCTGCTCAGTGACCTCAATAGCGTCGCTCACCAGGGTCAGGAGCCGTGTGTTGTCCCGGCCGAGCAGGGCCGAGGGCACATGAAGAGTGTCCTCGACGAGCTCAGTAATCACGGCCTCCTGGGCGCCGTATTCCATACCGACGGCGTGGATTGGTAGAAGCTTGCGAGGCGGAATGACGCGCTGATACATGAGTCGCTGATAGAACGTGATCACTGCCGGCGGGAGGAAGCGACTGACCTGGCCCCCGGCTTTGGTTGACACCATCGGGCTGAGATGCGGGACGACCGTCGGGAGACCACGCCACATCGCGCGATCCGTTGGGAGCTTGCGAGGCATGTAGACCGTCGCCTTGGCCTTCTGACTCTGGGGCTCTGAGTAGCGCCAGGCTGTGAGGGGCTCGACGTGCTGCCGGTTTTGTGGCGTCGCCTTGTCTCCATTGCCGAGGAACAGGGAGGTAACCTCCTCCTTGCCGTGGAGAAGAACGCGTCGGGTTTGCCACGTGTAGCAGGACACTGGTCCAGTGGGCTGCTTTGACGCGGACCCTCCCGGTCCGTCTGCGGGGCGCTCCCACGGCGGTAGGTCTCGCGACAGGTCGACTTCCTGCAGCCCTTCGACGCAGTTGCACACCACGGTGTTGAGCAAGAGCGTCTGCTCGAGGTTGTCGCCAGCCAGCGTGATCGTCCCGATCTGTCCCGTCCAACCTGGTCCGATGGGATATCCCTTCCCATTTCTTACCTGAGGGTCCCCAACGGCGCCAGAACGGATTCCTGAAGGATCGAAAGCATGGACATGGATGAGCCAACGTGCTGCCTCGGCCCAGGTCATCTGGGACAAGCCCTCACCCATCCGGGTGGTGAAGAACGGATGCCCGTTCGGGATGTCTGCGATTAATGACTCTAGGCCGGAGCTCTTCCCTGAAGCAGTGTGGATACCGGCAACCTGGAAGAACGGCTGCTCGGGATCGCGCAGATCGAAGCGACTGCGGAACCGCTCCAGGTAGGTCGATGCGTCCTGTCCGAGGCTTCCTGGCGAGCTCCAGTATTCTCTCCAGACCTCGAGATCCTCTGGTCCGTCCATCGTCCTGTGGCAGATCGCCAGGAGTAGCCGAAGGATGGCGATGTTCTGGCTGGCGATCTCGCCGTGAATGCCCTCGATCTGTGTAGCGTCGCGAAACAGCGTCAGCAGCGATACCTCTTCTGACTCACCGCTCAGCCAGGTCACGCGGATCCAGGGTTCGTCAAGAAGATTGAAGCTCGGTGTCATCGGCGTGAGACCTCCTTGAGACCCGTAGACGAGGAGTACTCGAGCGTGATGCCTGCCAGGGTGGCTCGGCCGTGTTCCAGGGGGAGGACTAGCTGGCCAGCAAGCTCAGGAATACTCTGCCAGGCAGGTACGAGCCGTGTCTCGAGTTCGGAGATCACGGTGTCGATCACGCGAGGGTTGGAGAGCCGAGGAGGTAGCCGTACCGCGGACATCGCCATAGCTCGTGCGACTTTGGGCTCAGGAGCGTCGTCGTCAGGAATCGGGAGAGCCGGTGCTCCTGCCGTCGGCAGCGTGTAGAGACCGACCTGCCCGCCCTGCCGTCGAGCGTCGATGAGGATGACATCGAGAGAGTCCTCGCCGTCGCGTACCTGGGCACGCCCCTTCTCATCATTGTCTAAGGCTGCGGAATGCAGCCATCCGATCAGCGACGATGCGCAGGACGCGCGTGGAGGTGATGACAGGAGGAAGGTCCGTGCGGCATCGGTCTTCGCTCTCTTGAGCTCGTCAGCCTTGCTCGCGGCTTCCGCGAGCGCTTTGTCCCAGGCTGGAGGAGTGGATACCAGCTCTCCGTAGACACCCTCGATCAGGGCGTGCACGTCCTGCGGGATGCGTACTTCTCCTGGTCCTTCCATGACCTTGTGCAGCACGGCAGCGCTGCGCAGCAGGTCCAGGGAGCCGTAGATCGCCTGAGCGCCGCCCTCCAAGGAGGGGCTCTCCGATGTCGGCGTCGGCAGCCCGTCAACGAGGCAGG
>OBVP01000288.1_pt1 | contig 17523 bp, 13 predicted proteins | sample 1476191 | NCBI WGS metagenome assembly OBVP01 (sample SAMEA2580022, study PRJEB22360) | human gut metagenome | reverse complement strand
CACCTGACCCTCCTTGCGGTAGGTCAGGTGTTGCAACGATCACTAGAACCCGCCCTGGCTTGGTTATGGGGTCGCTCTACACTGGCTTCTGCTATGCATTACTTCACCCCTAAACGTTGCGCTACGTCGAATAAAATCATGTATCACGATAAGGCGCAGGTTCAGCGTGCCGCTGATCAAAGCCTAATCGAGCGCGGAGTTGAGCTATGGGTGTACCGTTGCGAATTTTGCGGATGCTGGCATCTCACGCATCGCGATCCGCAATCCAGTTACCGGCATGTACCGCTGAACCAGCAACTCAAGCCACACAGTCGTAAAAAGGGCTACAAGCCACGTAGACGCTAGCGTCAGAAGCTCCACAGACCTCGCCAACGCCGTGTCTGAGACAGGTTACGGTCCAAACACGTCAGGTCGTAGGCTGCTAAGCGTTCAGGGCGCTCGGACACACTTCGTCCAACACTTACATCACCTTGGTGTTTTCAAGGTTGCGGATAACCCAATCGTTGAAGCGAATTACCGGCTTGCGCAACATAAGTCCCAACAGCAATGAGGGGACAAGGAACAGTGCCAGTTTGCCCATGGAAACCCAGTATTCCATGCCGAATGAGCCTGCCATGGCCGAATGCATCGCATCCACCGCATAGGGGAACAGTAGCCATTTAGAAACGACCTGGAAGAACGTCGGCAGTGTTTCAATGGGGAATGTGCCGCCGGAACCGGCTACCTGCATAACCAGCAGTACTACGGCAATGGCTTTGCCGATATCACCGAACGACAGGGTCAGCGTATACACAATATTCGAGAACACCAGTGCAGACAACCACCCGACCATCAAGAACTGAATCGGATGCTCACACTGCACGCCGAGATAGAACATATCGCCCAGGCACACCAGCGTACCTTGCAGCAAAGCAAGGAAACCGAAAATCATGTATCGGCCGAAATATTCGTGGTGCAAGCGTAAACCGAACTGCCGCGCATTGCCGGGAGCCTCGGCACGCGGCTTCTTCAGCACATCCAACGCGGCGGCCGGTCCGGCAATCCGCCCGGCAATCATGGCCTCGCGAAGACCCACTTCCGAACCGAGCGGCAGATCATTGCCCAACCCTAAGATACGAGCCTTCTCATGGTCGGAAATCGATACTTTCAACATGGCGACCAGAATGATCGCACCGACCCAAATAGACAAAATCGTGTAGAACGGAGCCATCGCGGAACCATAGTTGGCAACGGGATAGAGCGCGATGCGGTCGACCGCTACGGGTGCCGCCAGCATGGAAGCAATGGCATCGGGCTTCGCAGAGGAAATCGCAGACAGGTCGATGGTGCCGCCATTGGTGATAGAGGCGAGTTGGGAAGACAAGTTGTCGAGTTTCTTCGCCGAACGGGTCAAAGCGCTAGCTGCGTCAGTCAAGGCCGACTGGATGTCCGTCAGGCTGTCTGAAACGCCGCCAGAAAGACCTGACACGCTGCTTACGGTCGATGCAAGCCCGTCGATTACGGAACTTGCCTGCGTGGTCACTTCGTCCATGGACGAGGTCAGATTGTTCAGTTGCGGTTTCAGCGTGCTCTTGTACGTGTCTGAAGCCTGAGTAATCGATTGTTTGGCGGCAGCGATTTGTGATTTCAGATCTCGACGCGCTGTATCGGCATCGGCAGTACCGTTTGCTATGTGCGTGGCCGCATCGCCCAACGCGGTGGCGGCTTGCTGCATGCTCTGCTGCGCCTTTGTGGCTTGGTCTGCAGCCGCGTTCAGTTGAGCGGCAACGGTATCTCCGCCCACGGGCAGTGAAGCCGCTTGTTTGGCGAGATCTCGTAAAGCGGCGGCATACTTTCCAAAGCTGTCGGCCTGAGCCTCCACTTTGGATTGCATATCGGTTAGCTTGTTTGATATCTGTGAGGATTGTGAGCCCACATCGGCAAAAGCGGCATCGATTTGCTTGGCAATGGTGTCGTAGGATGAACCGGCCTGCTGCAATGCCGTACCGACGCCATCGGTGGCTCCGGACAATGCCTTGTCGAGGCTGGAGACGCCGTTGCGGGTCTGTTTCAACGCCTTTTTGGTTGTGGCCGCAGCTGAGCCTGTTGATCCCAGCAGCTTATCGGTGGAATCAATGATGCTGTTGGCGGCCCCGAGCAGATTGGCATAGGAATCCATCTGCGACGCAGTGCCGGTCAAACGAGACGACATGGTGGCAATATGACTGGAGGCGTTGTTGACGTACTGCTCCATTTGCGGGCTTTGCGCGTAATCGGCCACGTTGGAAACCAAATCCAGCGCCACGCTCGCCAAGGTCTTCACAAATGTCTGGTCGATGGTCGTGGCCACGGTGGTAGCACCCTGGTCGGTGATATGCGGAGCGATCGGATTGATTTTCTCATTGAGATAGTATTCGAGCTTGGCGTGCTTGATCTTCGGTGAAAACAGCGTCATCATATCGGAGCTGAAGCTCTTTGGAATAATCAGCGCGGCATAGTATTCGCCTGAGTTCACGCCATCGATGGCCTTAGCACGATCCACAAACTGCCAGTCAAGGTCATGATTGGCCCTGAGCGTATTGGTCACGGTTTCGCCGACGTTGATGGTGATCGGCATCAGATCGGACTTATAGCCCTTATCCACGTTTGCCACGGCGACCTTCAAGGCCTTGGTGTTGCCGTACGGGTCCCAGCTGGCGGCGATGTTGTACCAGGCGTACAGTGCCGGCACAATCACCAATCCCATAGCCACGATTACGGCGATCACATTGCGGGTGGCTTGGCGCACGTCACGTACGAATATTTTCCAGATAAGCTTCATCGTGCGCCTCCTTGCCCAGACTGCCCAGACTGCCCAGACTGACCGAACTGTGCGGTGTGCGCAGTCGGCTCGGCGGCCTGATCGCCGAACAGTGTGAGTCGTTCAGTGGTTTCGCCGATATCCGGATTGCTGCCCATCGCCGCTTCGTGACGTCCGTGGCCGTGGAAACGCCGCCACGCATATCCGTTGAGCATCACATTGCGGAACTCGTCGGCACTCATGGCACTGACGCCAAGCTGCATGGCGTAGGTTTCGCGTGCGTATTCAACCACAATGAGATAGGCGTCGATAAGAATAATCGACAGAATCCAGGAGGTCAGCATGGCGATTTTCTCTTGGGTGACGAACAGCAGTACCAGGAATACGAACGGGAGTACGGTCAGCAATGTCAGACCGGCAACGATCATCTTTGGGTACCGCGCGAAGAACCGGTGCGCGCGATGAGCGATGATATCGCGCAGTTCCTTGCTGTCGGACACCGTGCGGAATACGGAGTTCAAGCTCACCTGTTCGTTCACCATGCTGTTGTGCTCGGTGATCATCAGGTCGGTACCTCCCAAACGATGGTCGAACAGCGCGTTCAGGTTCATCGCATACCGGCGTACGACAAGTCCCACGAAAAGCGCCGCCGGCAGATACCAGAACAGGTGCAGCATGTCGAGCCAGTAATGGTTCGCGTACAGGCCGGCGATCGGGCCGCGCATCGCGTTGATGCCGTAGGTAAAGGGCAGCCATGGGTGCAGTTCGCGGAAGAAGTTCGGCATCATTTCAATCGGATACAGGCCGGAGGCACCGGGTATCTGCACAATGACCAGAATTACGGCGATGGCTTTGCCGATATGGCGGAACGCCACGGCCAGCGCGTAAATAATGTTGATGTAGACGAACGAACAGAAGATTCCGGCCAAGATGAACAGCAGCGGATGCTCGCATTGGATGCCGAGCACCAGATCGCCAATGGTGGCGATGACGGCTTGCAGGAATCCGATGGTGACCAGCAGCAGCCAGCGGCCAAGATATGCTTGCGTAGCGGTGATACGGCGAATGCCCTCGCGGTCGACCTCAAGCTTGTAGATGGCGATTAGCACGAAACCGCCTACCCACAGTGCCAGATTCGTGTAGAACGGGGTGACTGCGGACCCGTAATTGTCGGTGGCATACACGACTTTCGTGGTCAGGGTGACGGGATTGCCCATGAAGTCGCCGAATCCCTTGTCATCCAGATGCAGCGTATCCCGGATTTTCTGGTAAGCGGCGGAACTATCGAGCGTGGCGATATCGGTGCGTACGGTGGCGACATCGCTGGCCACCTGGCGCAGCGAATCCTGCGTGCTGCTGATGGTGGTTTTTGTTTGGTTCAGGGTATCGACAAGCTGGTCGAACAGTCCGTCGGCCTGATCCAAGGTGCCGGATAACGAAGTCAACGTGCCATCCAGTGTGCCATTCAGGGCGGCGAAACTGTTCAATGATGAGGTGAGCGACGGCATTACGGTGCCGGTCAGCGAGCCGCGCGCGGTATTCAGCGCCGCGATGCCGCCGGTGGTGGTGTTGGTCATGGCTCCGGAAAGATTCGTGGTGGCGTCTTTACCGGAGTTGATGAACTGTGTGGTGTCGGTATGGAAGGTGTTGAGCTGTGTCTGCTGTTTGCTGATCAATGAGTCGAGCGCATCGATTTGTTTCCAGATGTTCTGGCCGACTGGGTCGGTGGTGTCTTTGCCGATGCCGGCTTTGGTCAGCGCGTCTTTCAGATCGCTGATTGACGTTTGGGTGGCATTCAGTGGGGCCGAAAGTGTGTTGGTGATGGTGTCGACGGAGTTCTGCGCGCTGTTGAAGGAGCCGGTGATGCTGCCGGCGGCGTTGTTGACGTGAACGGCCAGTCCGGAGAGTTGTGCTGAACTGGTGTCGAGCGCGCCGACCAGTGTGGTGGAGAAGGCTTGTGACCCGGCCTGTGTTTCCGTCAACAGTGTGCCGGACTGGCGGGAGGCCTTCTGCGCGGCCGCGACGGTCTGCTTGAGTGAGGCGGTGGTCTGTTTGGCGTCGGCGAGAATCGTGTCTGATTGGGCCAGCGTGTCCTGTAAGTCGGTGAGTGAATCCTGAACGGTGTTCAGCGTGGACATCACCGTATTGAGATCATTGATCGTATCGTGCTGGACTTTGCCGGTGGCTTGGTCGAGATCGCCTCCCGCTTCGGAAACGGCCGAGGCAACGGTGGTGGCTACCGTGGTGACGAAGGCGGAGTTGATCTGCTCGTCGATGGTGGTGGCACCGGTGTCGGTGATTTTCGGCGCGATCGCGTTCTTCTTCTCGTTGACGTAATACTTGATTTTTGGCTGTTTGGAGGTTCCGGTCACCGATTCGACCAGGCTGGTGCTGAAATCCTTGGGCAGCACGATGGCTGCATAGTATCCGCCGGTCTCCACGCCGTGGACGGCCTGTTCCTCATTGTCTACGAAGCGCCAGCCGAGTTCGTCGTTCTGCTTGAGTTTCTTGACGACCTGCCGGCCCGCATCGAGATGGCCGACCAGATCGTTGGTGGTGCCTTGGTCTTCATTGGCTACGGCCACTTGCAGATTGCCGGTGGCTGAATAGGGATCCCAGTTGGCGAGAATGTTGAACCATGCGTACAGCGAGGGCAGCATTGCTACGCCGAGCGTCACCACAACGGCAACGGGATTGCGTAAGATACGTCTGCAATCGCGTAGAAAGACTTGCCAAACCGTCCGCATCCAGTCCCTCTTTTCCGGTTCGTAATCATTGCGGCCACATGCAGTCTATTCCCACCACTGGTGCGAATACTGCTGGTTTGGCGGGTTTTCTTGCAAAACTGGCCGTTGGTTGTCCGCATAATGGGACTGATATGTGAACGTTTGTTGATGGTGCGACACCGGCGGGATGGTTGTGCAATTTTGCCGGTATCCGGTGATGAAATGTTGAGGTGTTGGAACTGAGTCGTCGCAGTGCTGAGACCGAGACGACTCAGTGACGAGCCTATCCGAGGCTATCTCGTTGGTTCTGGTCTCACTGATCCAGACGGAAGCCCTGAGCGGCGGCCTTGTCGAGCAGTGTCTGATGGCTGACATCCTGCCGACTGATCGTGGCGACCTGATCGCTGAAAGCGTCCACCGGACGGTCGGCTTGGCGCAGATCGTAGTACCGGTGAACTTCCTCGTCGAAGGCGGGCAGCTGGTCGAGTACGCCATCGGCGTCAGCCGGGTAGGTGTTCTCGAAGAACTGCATCGTGCGCGGCATGCGCGGCTTGACGGTCGGGTTCTGATCGGGCTTGCCGATGGCCAGACCCAGCACCGGATACGTGTATTCCGGCAGATTCAGCACGTCGATAAGGCCGGGGATGTTGTTGAGCAGAGAGCCGAGAATCACGCAGCCCAGTCCCAGCGAATAGGCGGCGGTCTCCATGGCGTGCAGGGCCAGCACTGCGTCGTTCTGAGCTTGGGTGAAGCGATAGCTGTACTTGAGATGGAATTCGTCGGAAGCGGGATCGATACCCTTGCGTTCGGCGATGCGTGCGTTGCGGTGCTCGTCGATGACGAACACGTACAGCAACGGCGCGGTGGCGATATACGGCTGATGGCCGAATTCGGCGAGCTTGGCTTTGGTGGCCGGGTCGGTGATACGGATGGCGGACCAGTCGTTAAGGAACTGGCTGGACGCGGCATGTTGGGCGACGGTTTCGAGCGTGGCGCGGGTATCGTCGTCGATGGCCTCGTCCTTGAACTTACGGATGGAGCGGCGGCCCAGAAGAGCCTCGATTGTTGCGTTGGTAACCATGGCTTTATTGTCGCACGGCAGACGCCGGACGTCACGGTGGATTACCTCACAGTGAAATGCCGATATTGTGTGGCGGAACTGTGCTGGACTGATGGTTCCTGTCGATTGACTGATGGTTCCTTGACGAAATTCCAGCGATGAGTCATCAGTCAGCCAACAGAAACCATCATCCAACCGGGGGATTAGCGGCTGGGCTTGCGATGGCGGTGGTCGACGAACGCCTTGGAGCCCCGATCCGACAGCTGCGAAACCACTGCGCCGAGTGCGGCCGAAACGGCGGCGAATGCCAGACTCATTGCCAGACTTTGCGGCGCGTCTGCCGCCAGTCCCTTGCGCAGATTGCGTTTGCTTGTGCCCTTGTCCCATATCATCTGGAATGCTTTGCCGGCAACCAAGCCTGCCAGCGCTGGGACTGCCGACTTGATGAGCTTGTCGCCCAGAGAATCAGGGTCGTTGAGCCGGTCCTCGCGCAGCCTGTTGACCTTCTCGTCGATGCGGTGCAGGCTGTCGACCGCGCGGTCGGCGCTGGAGGGGAAGTCGGTGTTCGTTTCGTCGCTCATGACTCTCAGTCTAATAGCATCTCAATCATCTCAGCGCAAAAGATGGGCGTTAATGGTGGAGTCATGAACGAGCGCAGACTAGAGTGGAGGCATGAGCGAACAGAACGTGAACGGCACCGTTGCCGTCGAGAACTCTCGTGGCGGCAATGGATTTTTGGTGTTGCTGCGCCACGGCCAGACCGTGTGGAGCGAATCCGGGCAGCATACCGGGCGCACGGACATCCCGTTGACCGCGGTCGGCGAGCAGCAGGCAGCGGATGCCGGAAGGCGCCTGCGCGAGGCCTTCCCCGAAGGATTCAGCCAGAGCTGTGTGTTTTCCAGTCCGCTGAAGCGGGCGTGCCAAACCGCTGAATTGGCTGGTTTTGCGGACCACGGTGTGTTGGACGGCATCGCTGAATGGGATTACGGCCGAGCCGAGGGGCGTACGCGCCAGCAGGTGAGTGAGGCCAGCGGTTTTGAATGGGATGTGTGGCGTGACGGGCCGCGCTCGCTGACGCCCACGCTGGAGGGCGACTGGGTCGAGACCTTGCCTTCGGGCGAACAGGTGCCGGTCCATGCCGGGCCTGGCGAGACGCTGGAAGAAGCGGCGGCACGCGCCAAGAGCGCCATCGACGAGATTACGCCGCTGCTGAAAGACGGCCATAATGTGCTGTTGGTGGCTCATGCGCACATCCTGCGCATCCTCACCTCGCAATGGCTGGGCGTGGACCCGCATTTCGCACGGTTGCTGCGTTTGGATACGGCGCACTACTCGGTGCTCAGCGTCTATAAGGGAGATAACGTCATCGAACGGTGGAACGCCTAGCCCCGGTTGCGCTGCGATTGCGCTGGCCTGCCCGCTACTGCGGGCGGGCCTTTATTGTTTGTGGCGGGAATTGCGGTATGTCGATAAATGATTTGCAAACGATAGCGTCGGCGTGTTGTTTTTTTTGGCTCTGTTAAACCAGTTTTGACATAGACTAACAGAGCCAATTATTAGTGCAATGCCTAATGGTTGATTACCGGGGTGAAGCGATATTCGTCCTTCATACGTGCAGCGAGCGTTTGGCAAAAGGTTCTGTACTCACTTTCACCATCAGACTGCCCTCCCATGATGTGCTCGACCACCTCGATGCCCGCGCTTTTCCGCATGGACAAGCTGAGCTTCATTTTGGATGTGTCGAGCTTGTAATCGTAGATGTGAAAATGAAGCACGTCCGACATGGTTGCCTCACGAACTCCCGCAAAGTTGAAGTCTTCAGACATTCTCTCATAAAGAGGTGTTTGGCAAACTAACACGAGGTTTTTATTCATTGAGGAGAACAGCTGTGACTTTTGCACCAACTGGGCAAGAATGGTTTTCCCGGTCATTTTCCAGTTCAATGCTGCTGTGGAAGATTTTGCTTCTCCTTCTTGCGCGTTATACCCATGCTGCTGAAGAAGGCGCTGCCGTTCATTCCAGATTGAACCGGTGGTATCCAGCGTTTGCAACTCAATAGGCACAAAATCGACGGGAGTCCTCCCCTTGAATGCCGAAAGCACATAGTCGATTCGTCCTACGGATGTCTCAACCTCAGGTATGAGATACAGGTCGCTTCCGGGAATTGAGGAAGCTATGAAAGGCAGGCAGTCAGTGAATATCTTGCCGTTTTTCGTTAGAGGCTCTGGGCAGATTAGAACGGGTTGGTCAACATTGCGAAAACTGAGAGAACAAGTTCCTATGGCCGTATTGGGGTCGCTTTTACGGGTCTTGTAGCATTGTCTGCCATTAAACGGGCACTTTTGAGTTTGCAACGCCTTTGTCAGATCGGGGAAGGGGGCACCGCCTGTGTACATACCGAACATTTCATTGACCTCACTCATTGGTGCATCTCCTTTCTGCAATGTCGAGGTACTCCTGAGACAAATCGACCCCTACTGATTTTCTTCCCATGTCGAGGGCGACACGGCATGTCGTCCCCGTCCCTACGAATGGGTCAAGGACGATACCCCCCGGCGGGCAGGTGAGGGCTATTGGGTTCTTTACCAAATCTTCAGGGTAGGGGGCGTAGTGGTATTTCCTGCCTTGTGTGTCTTCTGGGATGATGTCCCACACATCCGAAATCTTTGCGCCCTTATTGCTGTATTTAAGGAAGTAGTAGCCTTTTTCTGCGAGCTCCTTGGCCCTCCCCGACAACTTTGCGGAATCTCCATGTGTCGTTCTTGTGGCTCCGCGAATCACCATTCGGAAATCCGGGACGTCACCCATCTCCACTTGATGAAGCATATTGTCCAAAGCGGCGAAAGCATCTTGTTTTTCTGCATCGCTAAGTTCGGTTGACAGTTCGATCTTTCGCTTGTACCTCACCCCGGACACTCCTGTTGCCGACACTACGGCGCCATGCTTGACGCTTTTCGCCTTCCGCGGCGTCTTGCGTGCTGCATCCACGTCGAAGTAGTATCCATTGGTTTCCTTGGTTAGGAAGAAGACGGGCTCCCATAATGTGCGGAGCTTGTCGTTCGCATTGTCAGGTGCTCCTTTGAGCTTGTTCCAGACAATCTGGTTGCGCAGCACAAAGCCTACTTCATCCATCAGGCGGATGGCGACACGTTGCGGAATCATCAGCAAATTTTTGCTCTGGTAGGAGTCCCCTAGATTCAGCCAGAATGAACCAGTCGGTTTTAGCACACGGTAGATCTCTTTGCAGATGGCAACAAGATCGTCGATGAACTCCTTATAGGAGTCTTCCAATCCGATACCCCCTGCAAGATACTCCCTTTTCATGTAATAGGGCGGGGATGTAACAACGACGTCTACGCAGGCATTCGGCATGGCTGCAAGTACGTTTTTAGCATCTCCATGAAACAGCACTGGCCCCGTGGATTTGTCCGATATGTATTCTCGCATCGCACCGGAAACACTGTCTTCATCGCCCTCTACTCGTATGACATTGCCTCCGCTTGCATATAGCGTTCCTTGAATGGCGTTGGCGACCATTGAGATTGCTCCTTTTGCTCGGTCTATTTCACGCAGTTACTCGGACTGATTCATTTTCATGTCAAATGGCAAGCCTTGCTCTCTGACGACGGCCTTCAAAAAGATTGTGACTGCGCTGGTCATGTTCAGCCCTAGTGATCCGAATATCTCCATGGCCTCGTCCTTTAGCTCGGGGTCGAGCCGCATGGTCGTGGTCGGCGTGTTCGCCATGCTCTGCTCCTTCCGTTCCTGCTAGCTACATTGTGCATACAGTCTATATCGTGACGCCCCAGTAGTCCATGTATGGCGGCGTCACGTGCGCCCAATCGCGCACGGTGTCGTCGCACATGGTGACGTTGACCTGCCGGATGGCGATGTCCTCCTGGTCCTGTACGTAGGTGCGCCGCCATAGGAACCACGCCAAGTACTCGTCCAAGCGTTTCGTGCTCACGCCACGGAATCCGCTGATGAACCCGTGGAAGAGGGAGTGGAGCGTGTTGACACGGTTGATGGCATGGTCGTCCGCCTCCGTTCGGGTGAGCGTGACACCCAGCGTCTCCATGGCTCCGGGGTAGGCGGTGGCCTTGTCGGTGACGGCGATGACACCGGGCGCGAGCTTGCCATCCAATGCGGCGACGGCGCGGCTCTTGGACAACAGGCCGCGTCCGCTCATGGTCAGGAACGCGCTCCCGTCGTCGGCGACACCGGTCATCACACATATCTGCTCCTTGCTCAATCCACGCTTGGAGGCGGGCGTGCCCCTGTGATGCGCGGGGCGGGGCAGGCGGAACTTGCCGCGCTTGTGGTTGCCTTTGAAACTCTCGCGCAGATAGGTCTCGTCCAATTGCACCGCGCACCCAGCGTCGGCGTGGAAGCGGGGCAGGTGGCGGCGGATGGATTCGATGAGCCTCATACGCATGAGCCACGAGGTGCGCAGTGATACATGGCAGCGGGCAGCGCACTCGCGCAATGGCAGACAGTCCACGAAGCATTCGAGGTACCGCATCCATACAACGGGCTTGAGCTTGCTTCGGGTGATGATGGTGTTCACCGCGTTGCGGAACGTCCGGTGGCAGTCCTTGCACAGCCAGCGCTGAGCGCCGTCATGGTCATGGCCTTTGCGAACGACGTCCAATGAGCCGCAGCGCGGGCACACCGCCTCGTCGTTCACTGTCGGGCGCGTGGTGTGGGTGTAGGCGTCTTCGTAGATGAGGTCTCGTAGCGAGCTGATGGCCTGTTGACGCTCCATCGCGTTCATGGCCTGTAGTTGGCGGCGGATGCTGTCGATGAAGCTCATGTCCACCACCTCCCGTCTGTAATTACAGTGTAGTTACAGACGGGGCGAGAATCAAGTTCATAATGTCAAAACTGGTTTAACAGAGCCTTTTTTTTGATGGGTATAAGTGGCAATCGATTGCCATGAAAGATATGTTAGCGCTCTCATGATTGCGAACGCTTGCATTGCGATAATGAGGCAAAAATGACTGAATTAATGGGATATTTGTTGACAATGGCCTGAAAATGATGATTTATGACGCGCTGATATTGCTATCGTTTGCAAAAAGAAGCAAACCGTTGCACAATAGTGCATGTCGATAGTCGTAAAGGTGCGTGCTAGCGTACCTGTCCTGACCGGGGACGGCCGGGTCGACGATGAAAGAGAAAGGTTCGATGATGAATCGTACAGTCAAGTCAGCAGTCGCGATGGCGGCTGTCGCTGCGATGTCCCTCGGCGCTTTGGCGGCCTGCGGAAGCTCGACCTCCGGCGATGACGCCAAGGGCAAGGTCTACTACCTGAATTTCAAGCCGGAAGCGGCTGATCAGTGGACCGCTCTGGCCAAGGAATACACCAAGGAAAAGGGCGTTGAGGTCAAGGTGCAGACCGCGGCCTCCGGTACCTACGAGCAGACCCTGAAGTCCGAAATCGCCAAAACCGAAGCCCCGACCTTGTTCCAGGTCAACGGCCCGGTCGGCTACCAGAACTGGAAGAAGTACACCGCCGATATGTCCAATACGGATGTGTACAAGGAGCTCGCCAACCAGGATGTGGCCCTGAAGGATGGCGACAAGGTGGTCGGCGTGCCGTACGTGATGGAAACCTACGGCCTGATCTACAACAAGGACATCCTCAACAAGTACTTCGCGCTGGATGGCGCCAAGGCCACGTCCATGGACGAAATCGACAACTTCGACACCCTGAAGGCCGTGGCCGACGACATGCAGGCCCGCAAGGACGAGCTCGGCATCAAGGGCGCGTTCACCTCCGCCGGCTTCGACTCCAGCTCCGACTGGCGCTTCAAGACCCACCTGGCCAATCTGCCGCTTTACTACGAGTTCAAGGATGACAACGTCACCGAGCAGCCGGCCAAGATCAAGGGCACCTACCTGCCGAACTACAAGAAGATCTTCGACCTGTACATCGCCGACTCCACCACCGACCCCACCCAGCTGAGCGCCAAGACCGGAGATGATGCGAACTCCGAGTTCGCGCTCGGCGAGGCCGCCTTCTACCAGAACGGTACCTGGGCCTGGACCGACCTGCAGAAGGCCGGCATGAAGGCCGAATCCGTGGGCATGATGCCAATCTACACCGGTGTCAAGGGTGAAGAGAAGCAGGGCTTGGCCACTGGTTCCGAGAACTACTGGTGCATCAACGACAAGGCCTCCGACGCCGACAAGAAGGCCACCGAGGACTTCCTGTCTTGGGTGATCACCTCCGACACCGGCAAGAAGGCCATCTCTCAGGACATGGGCTTCACCACCCCGTTCAAGACCTTCGATGATGTCAAGTTTGACAACCCGCTGACTGAAGCCGCTGTTGAGGATCAGAAGTCCGGCAAGACCCAGGTTTCTTGGAACTTCACCATGATGCCGTCCGAAGAGTGGAAGAACAAGGTCGGCCAGGCACTGCTCGAGTACGCGCAGGGCACCGGCAAGTGGGATGCCGTCAAGACCGCCTTCGTGGACGGTTGGGCTTCCGAATACGAGGCTTCGCACTGAGTCTCATAGAGTCCCATAGCCGATAAGCAACAATCCGCGGCGCCCCTGCCATTTCCTTCTCCGGGGGCGCCGCTTTGTATTGCTGAGTCTCGCACAAAATCGTCCGCCGCAGAAAAGTGTGAGGCACGCACCCGCTCAATCGCACGCTGTGGGGCCATGAATCGGCGATTTTTCGCCATTCTCCACAATGTGCGATTGAGCGTTATTGTGCGGTTGCCTCACACTTTTTCTATGGTGGGCTTTGTTGTGTGAGCCTACTTAACGCGGGAGGTGGAGGAGCGGACCTTCAGCTGGGCCGGGAACACGATGTAGGGTTGCTCAATCGGCTTTTCGTCAATGAGATCGAGCGTCATGCGGGCTGCCACGCGGGCCATTTCCACCGGATCCTGGCGGATGGTGGTCAGGCCGATATCGCCGGTGTAGAAACTATCGTCGTAGCCGATCAACGAGACGTCGCCGGGCACGGAGAATCCATTGCGCTCCAGCTGGAACATAAGCGGCAAAGCAATGCCATCCTCTTGGCATGCGATGGCGGTGGGCATCTCGTCTTGGCTTATGAGTTGGTTGACCACGTCGCTGATTTCATAACGTCCATCGTCATCGACCTTGCAGACGATAACCTGCGGCTCGATGCCTTCCCTGCGGCAGCAGGCGGTGAATGAGTCGAATCGGCTTTGCACGGAGAAGCTCAGCGACACCTCGCGATTGGTGCTGATGTAGGTGATGCGGCGATGTCCGAGATTGATAAGATGGCGGGCGGCCAGCGTGGAGCCCTGCACATCGTCGATATTGACGGCGGCGGTAAAGCCGCGGGCTTCGGGTTCGACTGAATTGATGCCGACGATCGGCACGCCGACCGAAGCCAGTTGCGCGATTTCGTTGTTGTCGATATCGAAAGACGCCACAATCACGGCATCGGCGTTACGGCGTACCGGCAACATCTCGAAGAATTCCTTGCGCTCCTCGATGCTGGAAATCTGGAATACCGAAATATCGTAGCCCTGCGTGTGCAGCACCTCGTTGAGCCCCTCGATGACCGAGGCGGTGAACCACAGGCGGATATGGCCGCTCATCAGTACTGCGATGCGCAGGGAGCGGCCGGATTTCAGGGCCGCAGCCGAGCGGGAGAGTGAGAAATTGAGTTTGTCGGCGATGGCGAGCACGCGCTCGCGGGTCTTGGCCGACACCAGATCCGGCCTGGTGAAGGAACGTGAGACGGTGGAGATGGAGACGCCGGCCTCGCGGGCGACATCCTGAATGCTCGTAGCCATTGCAGCCCCCTTGCGTTGAATGGAAAATCGCAATACACATGCACAACTGACTCCAGTGTACATGCTGATTGATTGATCTGCGGCGATGACAACGATTGTATTACAAACGTTTGCAAAGTGTCTATGTCGGCGTTAGATTGGCTTTATATAGCCATTATCTTAGGTGAAAGAAGATTGCTGGAGCCGGAGTGTGCTCGAACTTGAAACGCCTAAAATGACAACGTTTGACATATAATGATTCGACGTTTACTATGAACATAGGCTTGAACGAGAACAGGCCGTGCATGCGGTTCTCGATCGGCAAGCTCGCATTGAGTTGAACTCCGCAGCCGGCGCACGATGCAGTGTCACAACGCAGCGGACTCAAGGAGGAGGAAAAGTCATGATCAGCATGGCTGGCAAGGCGATACGCAGATGGTGGGCGCTGTTCGCGCTCCCCACATTCGCCGCATTCATCATCGGGTTCCTGGTGCCCTTCATCATGGGCGTCTACTTAAGCTTCTGCGAATTCACCACCGTTACCGACGGTGAATGGGTGGGGCTTAAGAACTATGGCAAAGCGTTGAAAGACAAGGAATTCCTGCACGCGCTCGGCTTCTCCACCGCGTTCACCATCGTGACCACCATCGTGATCAACGTGATCGCCTTCGCCATCGCCTACATGCTGACCAAGGCGATCAAGGGCTCCACGCTGTTCCGCTCGGTATTCTTCATGCCGAACCTTATCGGCGGCATCATCCTGGGCTACATCTGGCTGCTGCTCCTGAACGGCGTACTAGCCCACTGGGGCCGCGCCCTGACCTATAAGGCGTCCTACGGGTTCTGGGGCTTGGTCATCCTGGTGTGCTGGCAGCAGATCGGCTACATGATGATCATCTACATCGCCGGCCTGCAAGCCCTGCCCACCGATGTGCTGGAGGCCGCGGCCGTGGACGGCGCCAACGGACGGCAGACCATGTTCCGCATCATCATCCCGCTGATGATGCCGTCCATCACCGTGTGCTCCTTCCTGACCGTGACCAACGGTTTCAAGCTCTACGATCAGAACCTCGCATTGACCAACGGTGCGCCGAGCAACATGTCTGAAGGTCTGGCGCTGAACATCACCCGCACCTTCTACGGCCGTATGGGCTGGGAAGGCGTCGGCCAGGCGAAGGCCGTGCTGTTCTTCATCCTGGTCGCGGTCATCGCCCTGATTCAGAACAAGCTCACCACGAGCAAGGAGGTGGCAGCCTGATGAACGAGAACAAGACTGTGAAGCATGGCGCATTATGGACCGTGCTGTTTGCCGTTGTCTCCCTGTTCTGGATTTTCCCGATCGTCCTGGTGCTGATCAACTCCTTCAAGCAGAAGGCGTACATCTCCAAGAACGCGTTCTCCCTGCCTGCCGGCAAGGCGTTCGTGGGACTTGAGAACTATGTGCGCGGCATCGAGACCACGCAGTTCTTCGCCTCCTTCGGCTGGACGTTGCTTATCACCGTCGGCTCGGTGGTGCTGATTCTGGTGTGCACCTCGATGTGCGCATGGTGGATCGTGCGCGTGAACAACTGGGCTGCGAAGCTGCTCTACACCCTGTTCCTGTTCAATATGATCGTGCCGTTCCAGATGGTGATGTTCACCCTCTCCAAGATCGCCGACATGCTGAAGCTCAATACCCCGTGGGGCCTGTGCATCGTGTACCTCGGTTTCGGTGCCGGTCTGGCCGTGTTCATCTTCACTGGCGTGATCAAGGGCATCCCGCAGGAGCTTGAGGAGTCCGCCATGATCGACGGCGCGTCAGTGCCGCGCATCTTCTTCCAGATCGTGGTGCCGATTATGAAGCCGTCGATCGTCTCGGTGGCCATCCTCGAAGCCATGTGGATCTGGAACGACTACCTGCTGCCGTACCTGACGCTCGACCTCGGCAAGTACAAGACCGTCTCGGTCGCCGTGCAATACCTCAAGGGCGGCTACGGTTCCGTGGATATGGGCGCCATGATGGCCTGCCTGGTGCTGGCCATCATCCCCATCATCGTCTTCTACTTGGTATGCCAGAAGTATATAGTCTCTGGTGTCATGGCGGGAGCCGTCAAGGGCTGACGACTCGCGTCGTCAGCCCATGGCTGGAAGCCCAGTGGGCTTCCAGCAGGCTCCAGGCTGAGCCGCGACAGCGGCGAAGCTAATGATGAGCCTCGTCGTAGGCGAGTCCGTAATTGCAGGGCCGAAGGCGGAGCGGTCAAGGGTTGAGCCCGACAATTTGGCTCCCCTCCCTGAGGGGAGCCAAAAGCTGTACGAGGAGTAGTTGATGAACTGGCTGGCACCGGACTCGAAATTCATGCGCGCGTGGAGCAATCTTGTTGACGGCGTGTGGATCAACATTCTGATGCTGGTCACCTCTATTCCGCTCATCACCATCGGTGCGGCCCTGACCGCCGGTCATGATGCTTGTCGCCGCTCCATCGAGGGCGAGGGCAAAGGCGTAACCTCCAACTACTTCAAGTCATTCAAAACCAACTTCATCAAAGCCACACTGCTGTGGCTGCCGTTCTTGGTGGCGCTGATTGCACTGGTCTGGTCATGGATCGTCCTGCAGATCACGCCGCTGCTCATCATCAAATTCGCGCTGACCATCCTCTGGCTTATCGGTTTCGAATGGGTGTTCGCGCTTCAGGCACGCTTCGAGAACACCGTGGCCGGCACCTTGAAGAACGCCTTCATCTTCGGCATCTCCCACATCGCGATGACCGTGGCCCTAGTCCTCGTGGATGCCGTGTTCGTGGCGCTGCTGGTGGCCAGCTGGTTCTACATGCCCGGTGGACTGTTCCTCCTGGTGATCCTTGGTTACGGCACCATGCTGATGCTCCATATCCCCGTTACCGAGCGTGTTTTCAATCCATATCTCATTGACTAGGCGGGTTCTCTCGCGAATATGCGGCGATCTTCGAGGTCTGAGCGCTCTCTGTCCACGCAAGCGCGGTAAAGATAACAAATTGATAACAGTTTGGGGCGGCTGGCGGAGCGGGGTGCCGATTGAGGGGGTATTAGTGATTGGCTTGGAAGGGGGCTTTTGACATACGGGGGGTGTTCGGACTGGGCGGTTGCCCCCGTAAGTGCTTATATACATAAGGAATCTGGCACCCGGATTCAACTTGTAAGTGCAACGGCTGGTTTCGGGTCGGCTTGTTTTGATTG
>OBVP01000283.1_pt1 | contig 17879 bp, 17 predicted proteins | sample 1476191 | NCBI WGS metagenome assembly OBVP01 (sample SAMEA2580022, study PRJEB22360) | human gut metagenome | reverse complement strand
GTGAGTGAGGGGCCCGCCCGCGCCTCCGCCCCCCCCGCCGAACCGGCGGCCACGGTCTCCGGCGCCAGCCAGGCGGCAAACTGACGCACCGACCGCGTGTACTGTTTGATGGTCTCTGTGCAGCGCTCCTCTGCCCGGAGCGCCTGGGCGAATGCAGCCAGCGTTTCCACGGTAATGCTTCGCAGTTCCATATGGTTCTGCCCCCCATTGAATCAAATATTTTTTATTTTACCCAACTACGCGGGACGATATGAAGTAGCGGAGGCGGGTTCGGGAGAAGGGGGGGGGCCGCTGCCGCGGGAATTGTGTGCCGGAACATTTTATGGTATAGTTGTAAAATAGAAAAAACAGGTGTGCCGGCGGAGCGCTCCGGAGGAGAGCAGGCTGGCGCGTGATTTCCGGCGAGGTGATGCCTGTGATAGGGAAATGGCTCAACTACATGTCCAGACTGCACGATGGTGTGGATGCGATTCTGATCGCAGACCGGCATGGGACCATCGAATACTCCGCCATGTTCTCCGAGCAGGAAAACGGGCTGGCCGACGAGGGCTTTATCGGGAAGAACATCCTCGAAGCCTATCCGCAACTGACCGAGGAGACCTCCAGCCACTTCCGGGTCATGCGGACGGGGGCGCCGGTACTCAATGAAAAGCAGGAATTGACGGACTTTTATGGCCGGCGGACCATTTTGGTCAGCTCCACCTTTCCGCTGGAGTACAGCGGCGAGCTGATTGGGACGATGGAGACCTCGGTTTTCTACCACAAGGACGCTCAGTTGGATGGGAAAAACCACTGGCTGGCCAATCCGCACAAGGGGCTGTTCCGGCTGGACGACATCATTACCCAAAACCCGGAGATGCTGACGCTCAAGGATACCGTTCAGCGGGTGGCGGCCAACACCTCTCCCGTGCTCATTTGGGGAGAGACCGGCACGGGGAAGGAACTCTTTGCCCAGTCACTCCATAGCCACAGCTCCAGGGCCAGGGGGCCGTTTGTGGCGCAAAACTGCGCGGCCATCCCAACCACCTTGCTGGAGAGCACCCTGTTCGGCACTACGCGTGGGAGCTATACCGGGGCGGAAAACCGGAAAGGACTGCTGAAACAGGCTGATGGAGGCACTCTGTTCCTGGACGAAGTGAACTCCATGGATCTGTCCCTCCAGGCCAAGATTCTCAAGGCGATTGAGGAGAAGCGGTTCCGCCCTGTGGGCGGGGAACAGGATGTGCACAGAGATGTGCGTATTGTTTCCGCCATGAATGTGGATCCTATCACCGCAGTACGGGAAGGGCTGCTGCGGCGTGACCTGTTCTACCGGCTGGGTGTGGTGCAGTTGGCGCTGCCACCCCTGCGGAAGCGGCCGGAGGACATTCCGTTGCTCACCGATTTCTATGTGGAGCAGTACAACCGGAACATGGGGCGGGCGATCTCCGGCGTGAGCGAGCTGGTGCGCAATGCCCTGCTGGCCTATGACTGGCCGGGCAATGTACGGGAGCTGCGCAATGCGGTGGAGTCGGCGTTCAACCTCTGTACCGGGGCCACGGTACAGCTCAATGATATTCCTCGCTATATCTTCTACCACGAGGAGGAGGCGGGGGAGAGGCAGGAGCCGTGGCCTATGCCGGAACATATGGGGCTTCAGGAGGCGGTCCGCCGCTACGAGAAGGGGTTGATTGTCCGTGCGCTGGAGCAGAGCCGGACGGTTACGGAGGCCGCGGAGAAGCTGAGGCTGACCCGGCAGGCACTTCAATACAAGATGATGAAGTACCATCTCAACGGATAGGACTGTAGAAAGCAAGAATTTTTGCATTTTGCGCAAAAATTCTTGCTTTCTTTTTGCCGGGCCTGTCCCGCGAGGCGGCCGTGTTCCGCGCAACCCCTGGCAGTGCAGGCAGTCCTAACTATGTTTGCCTCTCTTGACAAGCTGGCATCCGGCTTGCTTATTCTAGGGGCAGTGGTTATGCGTGGACCACATATCTGAAGTTAGGAGAGGGTTAAAGATGACACCAAAGAAAAAAGGTATCCGTATCCCCCACATGTTCACGCTGCTCCTGCTCATCATCGCGGTATGTACCATTCTGACCTGTGTGATTCCCGCGGGCCAGTACGAAACCTACGTGGATGAGAACGGCGTGGAGATGCTGGTGGACGGCAGCTACCACCGCATCGAGCAGACCCCGGTGACTCCGATGAAGGCTTTGATGGCCGTACAGGAGGGCCTGATCGAAACCGCCTATATTTCCGCCTTTATCTTCATCATTGGCGGCGCCTTCGGAGTTGTGGCGGAGACCAAGGCCATTGAGGCGGGCATCGGACGCATCATCAAGAAAACCTCCAAACGGCAGGAGCTGCTGATCCCCATCATGATCTTTGTGGTGGGCTTCGGCGCCGGCTCCTTCGGCATGTTTGAGGAGTGCCTGGTCTTCATCCCCTTCCTGGTACCCATCTGCATCGCTATGGGCTACGACTCCATCACCGGCCTGGCGGTGGCCATCGTGGGCAGCTCCAGCGGCTACGCAGGCTCCTTTGTCCAGGCCGCCAACGTGGGGGTTTCCCAGAGCATCGCGGGTCTGCCCATGTACTCGGCCATGTGGTACCGCCTCATCATCCTGGTGGTCATGCTGACCATCGCGGCGGTGTATATCTATTTGTATGCCCAGCGCATCAAGCGGGACCCAACCCGCAGCCTGATGTACGAGTTCGACCGCCAGCGGGAGGAGAAGGTGGATCTAAACGATCTTCCGGAGCTGACGGGCACCCGGAAGCTGGTCCTGCTGGTCATGGGCGCCACCTTCGCCCTGCTGATCGTGGGCGTGCTCAAGTGGGGCTGGTATATCAACGAGCTTTCTGCCCTGTTCCTGGGCATGGGCATCGTCGTGGGCTTTGTGGCCCGGGTGGGCTTCGACGGCTTTGGCCGCCTGTTCAGCCGCGGCGTGGCCGACTTCGCGGCCGGCGCGCTGGCGGTGGGCTTTGCCCGCGGCATCCTCATCGTGCTGGAGGGCGGCAACATTCTCCACACCATCCTGTACGGCGCCTCCGGCCTGCTGACCTCGCTGCCCTCATCTCTGACGGTGCTGGGTATGTACGTATTCCAAAACTTCCTTAACCTCCTGATTCCCTCGGCCAGCGGGCAGGCGGCCACCTCTCTGCCAATCCTGCTCCCCATGGGCGACATGGCCGACATTACCCGACAGACCACCTGCATCATCTTCCAGATCGGCAATGGCCTGTCCAACATCCTGGTGCCCACCTCGGGCACCTTCATGGTGGCCCTGACCATGGCAAAGGTTCCCTACGGCAAGTGGGCCAAGTGGTTTATTCCCCTGCTGGGCCTCCAGTTCGCGGCGGGCGCGGTGCTGGTGCTGATCGCCAACGCCATCCGCCTCGGGCCAATGTGAGCAGAAAGAAGGTATTTCGATGAAAGAGACAATACAAACAGCGGCGGAGAGCTTCCTCCCCGCGCTCTGGACCATGTCCCGTGCGATGTACGACCACCCTGAGCTGGGGCTGGAGGAGGTCAACTCCTCCCGCATGCTGCGTGAGTGGCTGGCGGAGCAGGGCTTCAAGGTGGAGGAGAACTTCCACGGCCTGCCCACCGCCTTCCGGGCAGTCTACGGCTCCGGTAGGCCGGTGCTGGGCTTCCTGTGCGAGTACGATGCGCTGCCCGAGGTGGGCCACGGCTGCGGCCACGACCTCATTGGCGTCGTCTCGGCGGGGGGAGCGGTCGCTGCCCGGGAGGAAGCCTCATGGGGGTGGCCTCGGCGGGAGCTGCGGCTGCCCTGCGGCAGACGGTGGACGCCGTCGGCGGCACCCTGATTGTCTACGGTACGCCCGATGAGGAGGTCACCTGTACCAAAGTACAGCTCACCGACGAAGGGGCCTTTGACGAGCTGGATGTGGCCCTCATGCTACACCCCTATCAAAAGACCTGCGGCCGGATGGGGAGCATCGGCATCTATCCGGTGCAGTACGAGTTTTTCGGAAAGAAGTGCCATGCCAACGAGGCCGGGCCGGGCAGCGACTGCATCAACGCCCTGGACGCCGCCGTTGCCGCCTACCTCAGCGTCAACCAGGTCAAGCAGTATCTGGACGCCAACATCTACGGTATCCTCAACAGCGGCGGCACCCTGCCCAACATCATCCCCGACTATGCCAGCCTGCGCTACTACATCCGCTGTGACCAGGAGTGGAAGACCCGTCGGGCGGTGGAGCGCATCAACCGCTGTGTCCAGGGGGCGGCGGACAGCATGGGGGCGGAGCTGAAGATCACCCAGTACCTGTGTCCCACCCAGCCGCTGCTGCTCAACGAGCCGCTGCTGGATGCCTATGAAACGAACATGTAGATGTTGGGGGGGCCGGTCGTGGTGGAGCGGGCCAACCGCCTATCTACCGACGCGGGCAACGTGAGCTTCCGGATACCCACCCTCCACGGGATGCTCGGCATTCACGGATGTGGGGGTGTCGATCTGCATACGGAGGAGTTCGCCGCCCGAACCGTGACCGAGGAGGGCCGGGAGGCCACCCGGCTGGGAGTCTGTGCCCTGGCGGGTGTGGGCTACGACCTGCTCACCCGGCCTGAGCTGCTGGAGGCTGTCCGGGCCGACTTCCAGCGGGGCATCCGGGAACAGGACGAGAAAGGAGTTTCATCATCATGCTATTGAAAAATTCTATCACGGAGGACAAGACTATCTGGGCTGGCCTGAACCACCCGGAGCTCCCCCTGGAGGAGGCCGACATAGCTGTGTTCGGTATCCCCTACGACGGCGGGGTCAGCTTCCGCTCCGGCACTTGTGAGGCGCCCCAGGAGCTGCGGAAAATCACCCACACCATCTCGCCCACCACCGAGGATTTCCGGGATATCTCCCCTGTGAAGGTCAAGGATCTGGGTGACTGCGTGGGGAAGGACCGGGACGAGATGTTCGCCGAGGCGGAGAAGCTGGCCTATCAGGCCGTGAAGGCGGGAAAGTTCTTTACCATGATCGGCGGCGACCACTCGGTGACGATCCCCGTCCACCGGGGCGTCAACCGGGCGGTGGAGGAGGACTTCGGTATCATCCACATCGACGCCCACTTCGATCTCTGCCACGAGATGCACGGGGACATTCTGTCCCACGGCTCCACCGAGCGGCGGGCCACCGAGCTGTCCCACGTGGGGGACAGTGACCACCTCTACTTCCTCGGCATCCGCTCCATCGAGTCCGACGAGCTGGAGTTCTACCAGAACAACAAGATCAACGTCCTCTCCGCCGCTGATCTGGACCACCTGGGGGTGCCGGCGGCACTGGAGCGGATGGTGTCCCACATGAAGCGGTTCTCCAAAGTCTATATCACTCTGGATATTGACTGCCTGGACCCCGCCTATGCCGCCGGTACCGGCACGCCCCAATTCGGCGGCCTCACCGCCCGGCAGCTCCTGGACCTGCTGAAGGGCCTTTTTGACGGCCTCAACATCATCGGCATGGACGTGGTGGAGGTGGCCCCCAGACTGGACCCCTCTCTGGCGGCGCTGTTCGCGGCCCGGAAAATTATTACCGAGTGCTGGGCCCACCACTACTTCAAAAACCTCGCCTGTGCGTAAGCAGAGAGAAGAAGACTAAGCGCATAAAACACGGCCTCCGGTTCAGGCGGAGGCCGTGTTTTATGCGCTCAGAAAAACTTTTCAGACCGTTCATCCGTCCAATGTTTAACAGCCACTGCGGCGGTATACGTTTGGATGAGGTGAGCTTAATGAAGCGGATAGGTGCGCTGCTGCTCTGCGGTATTCTGCTGCTCCCGGCCGCCGGAGCTTCCGGCACCCCTTGGCCGGCCTGGGCAGCCGAGGCGCTGGCCTGGGGACGGGAAAAGTCGGTCAGCCGGGCATTTCTGGCCTCGCCGGGACAGCGTTTGACCCGCGGAGCGGTGGCCCGGCTGCTCTATGAGTCGGCAGGGCAGCCCGCTGCGCATGAGGAGTGCCCTTTCTCTGATGTGTCTGAAAAGGATGCCGTAGCCGTGGGCTGGGCAGCAGGGCAGGGCTATCTCACTGGCGTGGGAGATGGAACCTATGAGCCAGGCCGCCCTGTCACCCGGCAGGAATTTGCCGCTATCCTCTGGAGACAGGCGGGAACACCCGAGGTACCGGTCCAAGGACTCGAGCGTTTTGGGGACGCCGGCACTGTGTCGGAATGGGCGAGGGATGCTGTGCTCTGGTGCCAGCAGGCCGGGGTAATGGCAGGCCGGAGCGGGGATAAACTGGCCCCAGAGGATACCATCACCACAGCGGAGGCGCTGGTCATGCTGGAGCGGGCCGCCGGGCTGCCCGATGTCGGGCAGCTCCGGGACGATCTGGAGATCCTTGCCGCACACCACCGGCCGGTGGGCTCCCAGGGGGAGGCCGATGCAGTCCGGTACCTGAGGGACCGCTTTGAGGAAATGGGGTACAGCGTCACTCTCCAGCCCTATACCGACGGCCAGGGCCGCACCGGGCACAATGTCGCCGCGGTAAAGGCGGCCTCTGTTCCCGATGCGGATATCTTGGTGCTGTCCGCCCATCACGACAGTGTGCCCACTGCCTATGGGGCAAATGATAATGCCTCGGGTGTGGCTGCCCTGCTCTATACGGCGGAGGCGCTGAGGAATGTACCGACTGATACGGAGGTGCGCTTCCTCAGCTTCACCGATGAAGAGAACGGTAAGAATGGATCCCGGACCTACACCGCCTCTCTGACAGAGGAGGAGCGGACTCGGATAGTCGGTGCGATCCAGTTCGATATGCTGGGCGGACTCGGTTCCACAGGGACTCTGGTGTGTACTGTAGACGGGGAGGCGAACTGGGTCAGCGACCTGCTTCAGAAAAAGAATCCGGGGTTGGAGAGCGGAGTGGAGACCGCCAGCGACCATACCTCGTTTCAGCTCTCTGGAATACCTGCTGTCCTGCTGATGCAGAGGGGGCGGGGCTACCTGTAACACTCGGCGGCGGATACGGCGGAACAGTTGGATCTGTATGCCATTGCCGCTGACAGCGCAGCAGCCGCGGCGGAGGAGATCTGCTCGGCCGATACCCCCTCCTACCGGGCTCTGGCCCGGGAGCAGGGAGAGAGAGGCGCCTACCGCCAGACCAGACAGAATATGATCTATTTCGGCAGTTCCAGAGCGGATACTGAGGCGTACATCGGAGCGGCGGGAGAGCCCGTAGGCGCCAGTGAGATATCCGGGGAGGGGTGGACTGACACCTATGAGACCTACCACTACTCCATGCGCTGGTTTGACAGCAAAGTTCCTATGAGTACCTATTACCAGTACCGCAACGGTTTTCTAGAGCGCATTGAGCTGCGGCCGGAGGAAACCGGCTATACAGGGGAACAGGTACGGGAACTCATTGAGGCGATGTATGGCTCCCCCGTATCAGAGGAGGGGGGACAGACCGGCTGGTCCGACCCCATTTACAGCAAATATATCACGCTGTCCCGTGACCAGGAGGGGTGTCTCGTCACGGTGGGAAATTACTCCGTGGGCATCACCAATGTGCTGGCCTCCTATCCGGTGAGCGGCGGTCAAGCCGTCATCAGCGATCCGGAGGATGCGGCGGTATGGAACTATCTGTGTTCGATCCTCCCGCTGGAGGCCAGACAGAAGCTGGCCGAGTTCAACCTGTTTACGGATGGTACCAGTAATGTCCTGGCCTATACCTCTCCCATTCGGGAGGAGGGCGTTACGGACAACACCCGCTTTTCCATCAGCATTGACTACTTCGATGTGTATGATGAAAACGGGGAGAAGCGGGACTGGAGCAAACTGACCTACACGATTTTACACGAGTATGGCCACGTCCTGCTGGAGGACGAGACACAGATAGACCTGACCGTGGGCAGGGACACTCATGACCCGGCGGGATTTGTGGAGGGGGCCTTCCGCAGAGCGTTTTACGATGCGTTTTGGAGGGAGCTTGGAGTCAGCGGCGCAGGTGATTACGACAGATCGCCTACTCACTATGTGAGCCGTTACGGGGCCAACTACTTCCATGAGGATATCGCCGACACCTTTGCCGTCTTTGTGTTGGGTGGGGAGCCTGGAAAAAACACTGTGGCAGAGGAGAAGCTGCGCTTTTTCTGGAGGGACCCAGATATGACGGCGCTGCGGTCCGCTGTCCGGGAAAACCTGGGGTTGGAGTGGCCGGAGCGAGCTGACACCAGCAGTTCCAGCCCCACGCCGCCGGTGGCCGCTGCTCTGGAGGAATTGGAACAGAAGCTGATGGAAGCGATTGTAGCGGTGGAGCAGCCGCCCGCCTTAGCATGTGCGGCACCGGTCGGTTCGGCGGAGCTGCCCATGGCTGTTAAAAACCTGTACTACAGCATCTTATCCGACCATCCGGAGTACAAGTATGCCTATGATCTCACTTCAGAGGTAGGGGAGGACGGACTGCTCCGCTGTAAAGTGTCCTATATGCCCTACCGTACCGGCGCGTATCCCGCCGGATTTCAGGGAATAGAGGTGGATGGCCTGGATCGTCTGGTGGAGGTGGCGCGGGGTGGACTGTCACAGGAGAGTATTCCCATCCGGATTACCGAGCCCACTCTGACAGTGGATGCCATGAACCGGGCGCTTCAGCAGGTGGGCGGAGGTTGGCTGTTGTGCCAGCTCAGCCGTGACGGCACCGCTATCACGGTCACGCCCCAGGGCGGCCTGAGCCGAGAGGAGGCCCTGAACCGGCTGGCTCAGTCAGAGTGCCTGGCAAGGCAGGTTTATGAGGAAATCGTCACGGCGGAGATGGGGAAGGCTACACAGGCTGAGGCGCTGTATGCTTACTTGACGGAACAGGTACGTTACGACTTCCGATACTACAGCCAGCCCGGTGAGATGCCCTACAGCGCTACCACCGCATACGGGGCGCTCCATGACCATCTAGCCATCTGCGGCGGCTATGCCCAGGCGTTCCAGATGCTTTTACAACAGGCGGAGATTCCCTGTATTACCGTCAGTGGGAAGATGGGTGGAGAGAACCACATGTGGGTTCTGGCCCAGGTGGACGGCCAGTGGCTCTATTTTGATCCCACCAGCGACCGGGGCAGGGTTGATTACGGTTTTCAGTACTTCGGAGTGGGAGAGGATGCTCTGTTCCGCTATACCTGGGACCGGGAGGGGGCGCGCAGTTTAACGGAGGCGCTGTTTCCCTAATCGGGAAAATTGGAAAACGGCAGTGACGCATACCCCTGTATACGTCACTGCCGTTTTCGGCTGCCCGGCGAATCATCGTCATGGCCTCGGCGCAGATGATAGGCATCGCATTGGGCAGGCGAAAGAAGCGTGTGGCGGTTTCTGCTTGGATGATGTTGTCCAGAGCGCGTACTGCGCCGCCCCATCAGCCGGGCTGAGGGCTTGTCTCCCGAAGGGATCAGCGCATGCCTGCTGTGCAATATGCAGATATGTGGAATCACCATTTTGACTTCCCCACTGGGACAGTGCTCTCCGCCGGACTCTATATTGATCACACCCGGGGCAAAACGCAGCCAAATTTCTGATTTTGGGTATGCAAATTAAGACCGAGACGTTTGCTCTATCCCGGCCCCTGTCCTTCTGCATCCCGGCAGTCCTCCCAATCCGGGAGACGAAATAGGCGGTTGAGGACGGTCCGCGTCTGCCGAGAGAGTCAAGCTGCCATGGCTCAAAGCGCCGTGCCCCTCTTGGGGACGGACAGGCGGGAGAGCTCCACGCCCTCGTGCTCCAGCAGCCGGAGCTTGGCGGCGATGCCGCCGGCATACCCGGTGAGGCTGCCGCCGGAGCCCACGACCCGGTGGCAGGGAATGATGATGGAGATGGGGTTGTGGCCCACCGCGCCGCCCACTGCCTGGCTGGACATGGAGGGCCTTCCCATCTGCGCCGCCAGCGCCCGGGCAAGAGCTCCATAGGTCGTGGTTTCTCCGTAGGGTATTTGGCACAGCAGCCTCCATACCCGCTGCCGGAACTCCCCACCGATGGGGCACAGGGGCAGTTCGGAGGGCATCGGCTTTTCTCCAGCAAAATACCGGGCCAGCCAGTCCCGCGCCGCGTCAAAGACGGGAAGCCCGTCCCGCTCCTCCAGCGCCTCCCGCACGGCTCCGCCGAAATACTTCTGTCCCTCCAGCCAAAGGCCGATCAGGTGCTCCCCATCGCTGCCCAGCGTGAGCATCCCCAGCGGGGATGGGCAGACCGCAGAATAGTACATCCAATTCCTCCTTTTTGATCAATCAGATGGATTTCACAGCGGCGCCGCAGGCCGCCTGTCAATGAGATCATAGCACAAAACGCACCGATTTTCTCCCCTGAACGTTCCAAGCCAACAAAAGGGGGTTGACAGGAGCGGGGAATATGTGTATTATTACACTAACGCTTTAATTCGTTAGCGAGATAGAAGGTGATTCAATGTCGCAGTTTCTAAACGGGGCTCTCCGGCGGCTCACCCCCTATACGCCGGGGGAACAGCCCCGGAATCAGGCATACATCAAGCTGAACACCAATGAATCTCCCTATCCCCCGTCGCCGGGGGTACTGGCGGTGCTGAACCGGGCGGAGGGGGAGAACCTGCGCCTCTACTCCGACCCGGAAGCGGTGGAGCTGAGGGAGGCGCTGGCGGCCCGGTACGGGGTGGAGCGTGAGAATGTGTTTGTCGCCAACGGCTCCGACGAGGCCCTCAGCTTCGCCTTTCTGGCCTATGCCGCCGACGGCCGGGGGGTGGCCTTTCCCGACATCAGCTACGGGTTTTACGCCGTGTTCGCCCGCCTGTACGGCATACCAGTCCGGCAGGTGCCCCTGCGGGCGGACTTCCGCCTGGTGCCGGAGGACTACAATCACCTGCATCGAACCATTGTGCTCGCCAACCCCAACGCCCCCACCGGCCTGGCCCTGAGTCGGGACGAGGTAGAGGGGATTGTCCGGGCCAACCCGGATGCGGTGGTGGTGGTGGACGAGGCCTATGTGGACTTCGGCGGGGAGAGCGCGGTGCCCCTCACCGCCCGCTATCCCAACCTGCTGGTGGTGCAGACCTTTTCCAAGTCCCGCTCCATGGCGGGAGCCCGGCTGGGCTACGCCATCGGGGATGCGGCCCTGATTCAGGATCTGGAGGCCATCCGCTTCTCCACCAATCCCTACAACGTCAACCGCCTGACCCTGCGGGCAGGGGCCGCGGCCCTGGCGGAGCAGGACTACTACGACGCCAACTGCGCGGCCATCGTGGACACCCGCGCCGATACCAAGCGGCGGCTGGAGGCGCTTGGCTTCACCTGCACCGACTCCAGGGCGAACTTCCTCTTTGCCCGCCATCCGGCAGCGGACGGCGGGGACCTCTACCGGAGGCTCAAGGAGCGCGGGGTGCTGGTGCGCCGCTTCGACGCCCCCCGCATCGGGGACTATATCCGCATCACCATCGGTACCAGGGCCCAGATGGACGCCCTGCTGGAACGGCTGGAGGGACTGCTATGAGAACCGCCCACATTGCGCGCAAGACCAATGAGACCGACATCACCCTCACCATTTGTCTGGACGGCCGGGGGGTGAGCGCCATTCAGAGCGGTGTGGGCTTTCTTGACCACATGCTCACCCTGCTGGCCCGCCACGGGCGGCTGGATCTGGAGCTCACCTGCCGGGGAGACACTCAGGTGGACGACCACCACAGCGTGGAGGATATCGGCATCGCTCTGGGGGACGCCGTGGCCCAGGCCCTGGGGGAGAAGCGGGGGGTGCGCCGGTACGCCTCCCTCCACCTGCCCATGGACGAGGCGCTGATTCTGTGCGCGGTGGATCTGTCCGGCCGGGGGGGTTATTACGACGCCCTGGACATCCCGGCCCAGAAGATCGGGCGCTTCGACACCGAGCTGGTGTACGAGTTCATGAACGCCTTCGCCGTCCACGCCGGCCTCACCCTCCACCTGCGGAGGGTGTGCGGCCGCAACTCCCACCACATCGTGGAGGGGGCCTTCAAGGCCCTGGGCCGGGCCCTGCGGGAGGCGGCGGCCATTGATCCAGAGGGCCGGGACGAAATTCCATCCACAAAGGGGATGCTTTGACCATGCAGGAGCGGCTGAACCGGCTCTATGAGCAGTACGGCTACCGAAAATTCAAAATGTCCCGGTTTGAGGATTACGACCTCTACGCCCAGAACCGGGATTTTCTGCGGCAAGACCGCATTATCACCTTTACCGACGCCGACGGCGCCCTCAAGGCCCTCAAGCCGGACATCACCCTGTCCATCATGAAGAGCAACGGAGGAGACAGCGAAAAGGTGTACTACAACGAGAACGTCTGCCGGGAGGTGGGGGGCGCCTTCCGGGAGATCCTCCAGGTGGGGGTGGAGTCGGTGGGGCAGATTGACCCCTATGCCGAGGCAGAGGTCATCGCCTTGGCCGCCCGCTCCCTGGAGCAGCTCTCCCCGAAGTACGTGCTGGCTCTGTCCGACGTGAGCTTCGTGGGCAGCCTGCTGGACCAGATGGGGCTGTCCGCCCCCGTGCGGGGGAAGGTGCTGGGCCTCATTGCCCGAAAGAACCTCCCAGGCTTGTGCGTCCTGGCGGAGCGGGGGGAGCTGACCGGGGAGCAGGCCGACGGCCTGCGGGAGCTGGTGGAGCTGTACGCCCCTCTCAAGGAGGGGATTGGCCGGGTGGGGCGGCTGGCCAAGAGTAACGCCGCCTGGGAGACCCTGCGGCAGCTCTCCCTCACCGCCGGACTGCTGGAGTCGTTTGGGCTGGAGGAGCGGGTACGGCTGGATTTCTCCCTGGTGAACAGCATGGATTACTACAATGGGGTGATCTTCCAGGGCTTTCTGCCCGGCCTCCACACCCCGGTGCTCTCCGGCGGGCGGTACGACAACCTGCCCCGTAAGATGGGCAAGCAGGTGGGGGCCATCGGCTTTGCCCTGTCCATGGGCTTGCTGGAGGAAAGGGCGGACGGCGGACGGTTTGACGCCGACGTGCTGCTCACCTATGGGCCCGACGCGGAGCTGGCCGGGCTGGCAGCCTTTGCCGAGGCCCTGCGGGCCTCCGGCCGCTCCGTCCGCTGTGAGCGGGCGGGGGGCTCCGCCCAGCTCCGCTGTCGGACTGAGCTGCGCTACCGCAGCGGCATGACACCGGAGGAGGTGGGACTATGATCAATGTGGCGCTGCCCAAGGGGCGGCTGGGGGAGAGGGCCTACGAGGCCTTTGCCTCCGCCGGGTACGACTGCCCCGCGATTTTGGAGAAAAACCGCAGGCTGACCTTTGAAAACAGGGAGAAGGGAGTGCGGTATTTCTGGGTGAAGCCCTCCGACGTGAGCATCTATGTGGAGCGGGGGGCGGCCGACGTGGGGGTGGCCGGCCGGGATATCCTCCTGGAGTACGAGCCCGACGTGTACGAGCTGCTGGATCTGGGCATCGGCCGGTGCCGTATGTGCGTGGCCGGGCCAGAAAACTTCTACGACGCGCCCGGCCGAACCCTCCGGGTGGCCACCAAATTCCCCCACATCACGGCGGAGCACTATACGGCCAAGTCCCGCGACATCGACATCATCAAGCTCAACGGCTCCATCGAGCTGGCTCCCATCCTGGGCCTGTCCGACGCGATTGTGGACATTGTGGAGACGGGCAAGACCCTGCTGGAAAACCACCTGGCGCCTTTGGAGACCATTGTGGACATCAGCGCGTGGCTGATCAGCAGCCGGGTGAGCTATCAATTCAAGCATCAGGAGATCGCCGCGATGCAGGCGGCCCTGGCGCGGAAGCTGTGAGGCGGTCATGATCAAAATATATGATATGGAAACGTTGGAGGAGCGGGAGATCCTGTTCCGCGGCGGAAGCGGGGCGGACGTGTCCGCCCCGGTGGCGGAGATCCTCCGGGCCGTGCAGGAGCGGGGGGACGCGGCCCTGCGGGAGTACACCCTCCGCTTTGACGGCGCAGCGCCGGACGCCCTGGCGGTGACGGCGGAGGAGGTGGACCAGGCGGCGGCGCAGGTGGAGCCGGCCTTCCTGGCCGTGCTGGAGGAGGCCGCGGAGCACATCCGGGCCTACCACGCCCGGCAGAAGCGGGAGAGCTTCGTGATGACCGAGCGGGAGGGCGTGGTGCTGGGCCAGCGGATCATCCCCTTGGCGCGGGTGGGCATCTATGTGCCCGGCGGCACCGCCGCCTACCCTTCCACCGTGCTGATGAATGCCATTCCCGCCCGGATCGCCGGAGTGGGGGAGATCATTATGGTGACGCCGCCGGGGCGGGACGGGGCGGTGAACCCCCACATCCTGGCCGCAGCCAAAATCGCCGGCGTGACCCGGATCTACAAGGTGGGCGGCGCCCAGGCGGTGGCCGCCCTGGCCTACGGCACCGGGACCATCCCTCAGGTGGATAAGATCGTGGGCCCAGGAAACGCCTACGTGGCGGAGGCCAAGCGCCAGGTCTTCGGCCGGGTAAACATCGACATGATCGCCGGGCCCTCCGAGGTGCTGGTACTGGCCGACGGCCGTTCCAATCCCGCCTGGGTGGCGGCGGATCTGCTGAGCCAGGCGGAGCACGACCGGATGGCCGCCGCCGTGCTGGTCACTGACTCCCGCCCCCTGGCCGAGGCGGTGGCTCATGAGCTGGAGCGGCAGTTGGCCGCCCTGCCCCGGGCAGAGATCGCCCGGGCCTCCCTGGAGGCCAACGGCAAGCTCATCGTCTGCCGGGATCTCCGGGAGGGCATCGCGGTGGCCAACCGCATCGCCCCGGAGCACCTGGAGCTGTGCGTGGACAACCCCTTCGACTACCTGGGGGAGATTCAGAACGCCGGCTCCGTCTTCCTGGGCCGTTATAACCCGGAGCCCATGGGGGACTACTTTGCCGGGCCCAACCACACTCTGCCTACCATGGGCACCGCCCGGTTCTACAGTCCCCTGTCGGTGGATGACTTCGTAAAGAAGTCCCAGTTCAGCTACTATACCCGGGACGCCCTGGCCAGGGACTACCGGAAGGTGAGCCTGTTCGCCCGCAAGGAGGGCCTGGACGCCCACGCCAGGGCGGTGGATATCCGGTTTGAGGGGGGAGAGGCATGATCGCCATCATCGACTACGGGGTGGGTAACCTGTTCTCCCTCAAGAGCTCCCTGGCGGCCATCGGCCGGGAGGCCGTGGTCACCGGGGACCGAGCGGTCCTCCGGGCGGCCAGCCACGTGATCCTCCCCGGCGTGGGGGCTTTCGGCGACGCGGCGGCCCGGCTGCGGGCCGCCGGCATGGCGGAGGCGGTACTGGAGGCCGCTGCCGCAGGCAAGCCCGTCCTGGGCATCTGCCTGGGGATGCAGCTCCTCCTGGAGCGCTCCTTTGAGTACGGGGAGCACCCCGGCCTGGGCCTCATTCCGGGGGAGGTGCGCCCCATCCGGGACGTGATTCCGGCGGGGCTGTCCGTGCCCCACATGGGCTGGAACGCCCTCCGCTTCCCGGCGGAGCGGCCCCGCAGCCCCATTTTCGCGGCTCTGGAGGAGGGGGAGCACGTCTATTTCGTCCACTCCTACGCGGGCTTTGCCTGCGGAGAGGGGCTCACCGCCTGGACCGAGTACGGCGCGCCTCTGACGGCGGCGGTGCAGAGAGGAAACGTGTACGGCACCCAGTTCCACCCGGAGAAGAGCGGGGATGTGGGACTGCGGATTCTCAAGGCATTCTGCGGATTGGAGGGTGAAGCATGATTCTGCTTCCGGCTATTGATCTCTATGAGGGAAAGGTGGTCCGCCTGACCAGGGGGGACTACAGCCGGATGACGGTCTACCGGGAGGACCCTCTGGACCAGGCGAGGGAGTTTGAGGCCGCCGGGGCGGCCTGGCTCCACACCGTAGATCTGGAGGGGGCCAGGGACGGAACCACCCCCAATTTCCGGGTGGTAGCGGAGCTCTGCCGGTCCACCGGCCTGCAGGTGGAGGTGGGAGGCGGCATCCGCACGCTAGAGGCCGTGGCCCGCTACCTGGACGCGGGGGCGGCGCGGGTGATCCTGGGCACTGCCGCCGTCACCGACCCCGTTTTTCTCCGGACCGCACTGGACCGCTTCGGAGATCGGGTGGCGGTGGGGGTGGATCTGAAGGACGGGGCCATCGCTATCCAGGGCTGGCGGGAGACCGCCCCAGAGCCGGCGGAGTCCTTCTTTCAGCGCCTGGTGGACTGGGGGGTGCAGACCGTCATCTGCACCGATGTCTCCCGGGACGGTATGCTGGGGGGGACCAACGTGGCGCTGTACCAGTCCCTGGCGGAGCGGCTTCCCCTGCAGCTCATCGCCTCCGGCGGCGTGTCCTCCCTGGAGGAGCTGAGGCGGCTGAAGGCGCTGGGCCTGTACGGCGCGATTCTGGGCAAGGCCCTTTACACCGGGGCCCTGTCGCTGCGCGGCGCCCTGGGGGAGGTGGAGTGACATGGTGACCAAGCGTATCATCCCCTGCCTGGATGTACGGGACGGACGGGTGGTAAAGGGAGTCAATTTTCAGGGGCTCCGGGACGTGTCCGACCCGGTGGCTCTGGCGGAGCACTACTCCCGCTCCGGTGCCGACGAGCTGGTGTTCTACGACATCACTGCGTCCCATGAGGGGCGGAAGCTCTTTACCGATATTCTGACCAAGGTGGCCTCCGCCATTTTCATCCCCCTCACCGTGGGGGGCGGCATCCGGGGGCTGGACGACTTCGAGCGGGTACTGGCCTGCGGGGCGGACAAGGTTTCGGTCAACTCCGGGGCTGTCCGGAACCCCGCTCTCATCGGGGAGGCGGCCAGGCGGTACGGCGACCAGTGCGTGGTGCTGTCGGTGGACGTGAAGCGGGTGGACGGGAGCTACCACGTATTTCTGAACGGCGGCCGGGTGGACACCGGACTGGATGCCCTGGAGTGGGTGCGCCGGGGAGTGGACGCCGGGGCCGGCGAGGTGGTGGTCAACTCCATGGACACCGACGGGGTGAAGGGCGGCTTCGATGTGGAGCTGCTGAGGGCCGTAAGCCGGGCGGTGTCCGTGCCGGTGGTGGCCTCCGGCGGCGCAGGGAGCGCCGCCGACTTCGCGGCCCTGTTCCGCGCCCTGCCGGAGCTGTCCGCCGGGCTGGCGGCCAGCATTTTCCACTTCGGCGAGGTGACCATACCTGCGCTGAAGCGGGTACTGGCGGAGGAAGGGGTGTGCGTGCGGCTGTGATTGATGTGCAGACGCTGAAATTTGACGAGAAGGGGCTCATACCGGCCATTGTGCAGGATGCGGAGACGGGGAAGGTGCTCACCCTGGCCTACATGAACCGGCAGTCCCTGGCCATTTCCCTGGAAAAGGGCTTGACCTGCTTCTGGTCCCGTTCCCGGCAGGAGCTGTGGCTCAAGGGGGAAACCAGCGGCAATTACCAGCACATTGTGGAGCTGCGGGCCGACTGTGACCGGGACGCCCTCCTGATCCGGGTGCGGAAGGAGGGGCCGGCCTGCCACCTGGGCACCGACTCCTGCTTCGACGGAGCGGTATTCTTTGCAAGGGAGGAGAGATGACATGGACGAGCAGTTCAGCTATGAGGGGCTCTACCGCCTGCTGGAGGAGCGCCGGGCCAAGCGGCCGGAGGGCTCCTATACCACCTACCTGTTTGAAAAGGGCCTGGACAAGATTTTGAAAAAGGTGGGCGAGGAGTGCACCGAGGTTATCATCGCGGCCAAGGACCGGGATCACAAGGAGACGGTCTATGAGCTGGCGGATCTGGCGTACCATGTTCTGGTGCTGATGGTGGAGGCGGGGATCTCCCTGGACGAGGTGAGGGCCGAGCTGGCCGGCCGCCACGTCATCGACCACAAGGTGAAGCAGGAGAAGATGGCCTCCGACCAGGCGGAGTGAGGAGAATTTGCACACAGAGCGAAGGAGCCCCTGGAGCCGCAATGATATGTACCCAGAATTCTGGACACATAAAAAATTGAATTAGGTGCACATGGATGCCTCTCTGAATTTTGTAGGAGGCA
>OBVP01000280.1_pt1 | contig 17935 bp, 17 predicted proteins | sample 1476191 | NCBI WGS metagenome assembly OBVP01 (sample SAMEA2580022, study PRJEB22360) | human gut metagenome | reverse complement strand
TATAAGAAAAAAATCACAACCTGTGATAAATTATTGGAGGAAAAATATGTCAAAAGGGAAGAAAATTTTTGCCATTATCTTTGGAATTATCTTGGTTCTATTTCTTGCAGTTGTTGGAATAGGAGCAAAACTTTATTGGGATGTTTCTAAATCAATGGATAAAACCTATGAAACAGTAGAACGATCTAAAAAAAGTCAGGTCAATTTAAACAATAAGGAGCCTTTTTCTGTTTTATTATTAGGGATTGATACAGGCGATGATGGGCGTGTCGAGCAAGGTCGTTCGGATACAACAATTGTTGCAACAGTTAATCCTCGTGACAAGCAAACAACCTTAGTCAGTCTTGCTCGCGATACCTATGTTGATATTCCAGGTCAAGGAAAACAAGATAAATTGAATCACGCCTATGCTTTTGGTGGGGCATCTTTAGCAATGGATACAGTTGAAAACTATTTAAACATACCTATTAATCATTATGTTTCAATTAATATGGCTGGTTTAAAAGAATTAGTCAACGCGGTTGGCGGAATCGAAGTGAACAATAATCTGACTTTTTCACAAGACGGATATGATTTTACGATTGGTAAAATTTCATTGGATGGTGAACAAGCACTCTCCTATTCAAGAATGCGTTACGAAGATCCTAATGGTGACTACGGCCGCCAAGAACGTCAAAGAAAAGTGATTGAAGGCATCGTCCAAAAAGTCTTAAGTCTTAATAGCGTGAGCAACTATCAAGAAATTTTAACAGCTGTTTCTGATAATATGAAGACAGATTTAAGTTTTGATGACATGAAAAAAATTGCCTTAGATTATCGTAGTGCCTTTGGTAAAGTGAAACAAGACCAACTTCAAGGTACTGGTTTTATGCAAGATGGAGTTTCCTACCAACGTGTGGATGAACAAGAATTAAATCGTGTCCAACAAGAGTTGAAAAATCAATTGAATAACTAAGTAAAAGCATGTACCAGACAATAAAATACGTCTGATACATGCTTTTAAAATCTTAAATCGAACTATCCTTACTCAAAAATCAATTCGTAGTATTTTCCAATGATTTATTCCGTATAACACTAGTATGCTTACTAAACAATAAAATAATTCATCCATCGTTCCTGAACCCATCCCTAAAAATGTTAAAATGTAAAAAGGAGACTGCAAAAGAACGACCCATCCGATAGTTGATGCTCCAATATTTATTAAAATAGGAACAATCATCACAAAAACTAAATTAAAGATCGTTAAAGTCACTCCCTGTATATGAAAGAATAAATACATTGTTATACCTAAAACTAAGTAGAATAACGGCAACAATATATAAGAAGCTAATAGGACAGTCAACACTTTCCATGAAACAGCTACTGAAAGAACCATGCTTAAAAGAGCACAAACACCGATTAATAAAAATCCTGCTAACAAGCCCAAACATAGTCCACAAATCAACAGCGAGAACAAATAAAGATGGCGACCTTCCCTCGTTTTAAAATAATAATCACTAATTCGTGAGCCTTGATCGTCAACAACAAAGGACACTACTAAAATCGGTAATAGCAAGCTGTTAATAAAATTCATCGCACTGATATAATCATTTACATCAAACATATCGCCAAAAAAATAATTTAAAAATGGTGGAACTAACCCTAAAATGGCAAACATCATGAGATAGCTTCCAGAAAACCAAAAAATTCTGCGCTGAATATCTTGTTTTAACACAGCTTTTACTTTCATCTCTTACTCCCCTTCTACTAATGAAAAATAAACATCTTCTAAATTTAGTGCATGTTTTTTCATTTCTAATGGAATGATGTCGTTTAAAACCAACTCTTTCAAGAACAACGGATAATCTGCTTCCGAAATTAACCAAAGAGGATGTCTTTGTTCTACGCCATCAAAAAGAGCACTAATTTCACTCACTTTGTCTTCGTTTTCTTCATCAAAGGTAAATTGATAGACTGATACTTCTTTTCCTAAAGTGACTGTTTGAATAATTGCTCCATTTTTAATAAAATACGCTCGATCGCACAACTTATCTAGATCCCCTAAAATATGACTGGAAATGACAATCCCTATATGTAACTCTTTTGCTAAGTGCTTTAGTGTCTGAATGGTCGCTTGTACGCCATCTGGATCTAAACCGTTCATTGGTTCATCTAAAATAAGCAGCTCATTTTTGTTAATTAAAGCTAACGCCATTCCTAAGCGCTGCTTCATACCTAAAGAAAAATCTTTGACTTTCTTTTTCCCATAATCTTTCATATCAAATAGTGATTCCACGTAATCAACTGAATAACTCTCTTTTGAAAGAGCACGAAAATAATTAAGATTTTCTCTTGCTGTTCTATTTGGAAAATATTTAGGTCCATCAATTAAAACACCAATCCGTTCTTGTCCAACGACTTTACCTTGAAAATTAACAATTAACCCACTCATGATTTTCATTGTAGTCGTTTTACCTGCACCATTTGGACCAATTAAACCTACAATTTCACCTGGTTCTACAGTAATTGAAATATTTGTTAGAATTTCTTTTTTATCAATGGTTTTTGAAATATTTTCTAATTGCATTAGCAACACTCCTTAACTACAATTTTTTTCAGCCTTTAGTTCGTAATAGCAAAACAAGCCAATCCCTATTAATTTAACACTAATTACTACCATACCAAATGCAACCATTACTACCCGCTCCTTTCTATACTTTCAATTACTAGCATAGCAAGAAAAATAATCATTTTTTAGTGTAAAAAAATCCGCTATTTGGAAAAAAAATAAAAGAAACAGCGCCGGCAATTATCCTTCAGCGCTGTTTCTAAACTGACTAAAATTGTCTGTTAGCCAATGTTGCTTTTGTAAGTAAACAAAATTAATAGTAGTCGATATGTTATTAATTTAAAATGTAAAGCTCGCAAAAAAGTAGCTTTATTTATCATTGCAATGGGTTATTTTATAAAGAATTTTCTCTAAATTCCGCCAGTTGCGTTCTGTTGGTATATTTTTCATCAGTAATAAAGTCGTTCCTTTTGTATCAAAATAATAGTTAGAAATCACTAAATCGACTTCAGATGCATCTACTTCATAATCATAAAAAGCCAAGGGATAAGCTTTACCAAAATAATTTTTTATTTTATTCATCAACCATAATCGATGAGTATGATGTAAATCGTCTGCAATTAAAATCTTAATGGGCGTCAATTTCTTTAACAACAAATCATAATAATCTAAAACATAGTAATAGTTTAAGAAAAGTTGTTCCCAATTTTTTAAAATTTCTTTGACCTCTTTTGTTGCCTGCTCTTGCAAATCTCGATGAAAGTTCTCCATCAGTTGGGCTATTTCCGTATTTTGTCTTTTAATTTCATTAATATAAGACTGATTGAAAAATAAATCAGTATTACCGAAAAAGAATTGACTTCGCTCGTGGAATGCCACAAAGTTAAAAATTAATTCAGAATCTGACAAATCCAATTGAAATTGATAGTCTTTTTGCGTGAGGTTATTTAATAGCAATACAGCTTGGTAAGACGTAGTATGATGCAATTTATGTGCTAATGCATGACTAACTTCATAGCGAGGATTACCATCAATCACTCCAAACGAGTAGATAATTCGATATATAAAATAGATCTCTTCTTCAGGCAGCGATAAGTTACACTTCTTCAGCCACATTTTTACTAAAGGAAAAGCTTTATCAGAATCAGCTACCTGTTTAATTTCATCTAAAAGTTCCACTCTTTTTTGTGGTGCACGTTCTAATACAATTGCTAGCCAATAAGAAAAAATTCGTTTCGGCAAACGTAACAATTCAATATCGTATACCTCTTCAAATTGTTCAATATATTGTTCAATCAACTTTTCAGAAATCGTAAATGGCCAGTCACCTGTACGTGAAGATTGCCAATAAAAATAATAATAAAAAGAACGACTCATGCTTTCTTGATTCTCTAGTTCTAAAGAGAACGTATGAAAGGTCATTTGATATCTTTTAAAATATTTTACTAATAATTTGGCATACCGAAAAACAGTCGAAACACTTGTAAATTGCGCATCTGCATAGTCTTCTAAATTTCTGTCTGGGTATTTGTACATATAATCAATCAAATTGAAATTATAAGATTGACGATAGTAATGCAAGTAAACATTATAGATAGGAAAATTAGCATCTTTATACATATAAAATCGTTGATTATTTTCATTTTTCAGTACAATTTTCCCATTAAATTGTTTAAAAATGTCTGATAATTCTTCTACATACAATAGAATAGATTTTGAAGAAACATTCAGTAAGTCTTTTAAATCTGCAATGGTTCGCCACTTGTTTTTTTCTAAGAGATAGTTAAATAGACGAATTTTCTTTTGAGAAGATTTCGTTAAAAATGTATGCACTTTATCAACCTCCTGTATTTCTAAATTTTTATAAATAACTTAGTCATATTAATTATACGACTTTCTTTTTGCAAGAGGTAAATTTTTGCCCCCAAAAAAACAGGTGCTAAAGAAGTTCCTTAGCACCTGTGCTTGATTTCAATTGATTCAATTGTTAAGTCATGTTTAATGGAAATTTTATCTAGGTTTAAATAGGGGCATCTTCTAAGTTCCAAACTAATTGACCTTGATAGCTACCCGCGACATCGCTTGGAACTAAAGTTAATTCAAATGTATTTGCTAAATTCAACATTTGACTTCCACTGCCACTAGCAATAGTTTGTTCGACGTCATTAATCGGTGTCCGTTTGCCCTCTTTAATAAAGCTTAAACCTTTTGACAATGTTTGATTATTTTGATTTTTCATCATTTGTTGCATTTTAACTTTGACTTTCCATTGACTTTTATCTAACTGGCTTTCATCAGTGATAGCCAGTTCTGCTTCTTGTGGCAACTTGACATAGCTATCTTTTACAGGGATTTCTTGTTGTCCAAAAGAAAGAACGTCAGGTAATTTTAATTGCGGCCCCTTTTCCAGACTGACTATCTTTTTTTCATTATTTGAAACTTGTCCAGTTTCATTCATTGCGTAAAATTCAACTTCTTGGTCAAGCCAATTATCTGGTATCTTCATTTTCACTTGATCGTCAACAGTCTCTGGTGCTGTTGGATACTCTTTTACTAATTGTTCCTCTCCACCGAAACGTGCCATTACGCGAATCGTTTTTCCTGCTTCGTGTTTTAAAGAATACGCCACCTCAGCTTCTTTAGTAAAGCGAGAAACCGGTATTGCCTCTCCTGAATTTTTCAATTGAAATTCCAAATTTTTACGATACCGATGAACGATTGTTTGTTCTTCTTGTTTAAACGTTCCTTGATCTTGTTCCACTGGATTTTTAACTGGATAATATCCAGGGATTTCAGGATACTCAGATGATACATCAAATGCTTGTGTTAAAATACCTGGCTGACTCATTGGCTCTTTCAATGGTTGATTATTTTCGTCGACAAAAAGAAGATTCACTTTGCTGTTATAATTCACTTTCAACATGCCTTCGGTCGCTTGATTAAACACTTTATCTCTATTGGTGGCCTTTGTTTGGATTGTATAAGGTAATGTCAGATTTCCTTCTGTATCAATGAAACGATTATCTACTGCTTGGGCATCTTCACGCCATTTCACGGCGACTGTATAAAGTAAAGTCGTGGCAGTTAACCGGCTATCTTGTGGTTGTAAGGCAGTCAATACTAATTCTTCGCCTTGCATCTCTTGTGAGAACAAAGCCGTTACATCTTCACCATTAAAGTTTTGAATGTTGATATTACCTGGCTCGTATTGCTGTGATTGCAAGAGATTTGTTAAGTTAAAACGTACTTCTAAATTACTTAATTTACGATCCTCTGCAACATTCGGCATGATTTGTTGGGCCTTTAATTCACTAACAGGTTGCGGCTTCTCTAACGTTAAAGAATTTGCTAAGGCCCCGCCAAACTCAGGTTTTTCCACAAAGTCTGTACGATAAGGAATGTCTAATGGCTGATTGTTATTCCAATTTCGATAAATAAAGGTTAATTTTTCTTTTGGTCGAGTTAAAATTTGTAGCTGTTGCTTTTGACTATTGATGGCATCGGTTTCCGTTTCGTTATGATAAGTTACCCAATAACCACCACTTTCATCATTCCATGTTCTAGAAAAGTTATTCGTCGGTTTGCTCGCATATAGTAATTCCAAAGGGAAATATATACCAAAATAGTATTTTTTACTTAAATCATACGTATTAAAAGAGGTTTTTAATTGTATTGGTTGGTTTTCTTCGTCAAAAAATTCATACGTCACTTTTACATCTCCAAGGAGAGATAGTGTTAAGAAACGCTCTTTTTCAAAAAAGATTGTTCCCCCCGCACGACTTGGTAAATTTTTCAACATTGAAACTTTAATGCTGACTTTTTTGCCTTGATACCACCCCACATTACGAATCATGGCACTACCTACAGGAGAATTTTCATCAACTGTCAATTGACTACTGTTCACATTGCCTTCAAGTGGAATGACTTCTGTTTCTGCCCCAGATTGCATGACAAAAGTATGGGAAGCTGGCGTATAGACACCTGGCAAGGCCTTAAAGTAACCATAATCAGACAATTTTGTGTGATTTGAAATTTTCTTGACTAACTCAGTTGCTTCACCAATTTGCGGTCCTAAAGCAAACCCAATCAACGTGATTATAAAAACGAATGAGGTTTTAGCAATCTTATTCATCTGCTTTCCATCCTTTCTTTCGTCTTCGAGCCACTACAAACAGGATGATGCTTATAAGAAGTAAACCGATAGTTAGTAATTCCAATTGCTGTTTTTCTCCCGTATTGGGTAAAAGTTGATTGATTAATCCTTTATTAGAGTTAATCGTTTCTCGATTGGGTTGTTTGGCTTCATTAACTGGGGTTATTTTTTCAAAAGGCACTACCTGATCCTTATAATTTTTCTGATAAAATGTTATGCCTACTTCGGAATCTACTTGCTGCGCATGTACACTATTAGCACTTGCTAAAAAAAAGAGTGCTAGCATGAACACAAGATACCCACTTCTTTTTTTCATTTTAAAGCCTCCCTATTTATGATTTATTTTGGCGTAGTTTTAAAATATAAATAAATAACGCCAAAATAATTAAGATACAGCTTCCTATCACAAAATACAGAAGAATATTCGAAGCAGGTCGGGTGATTTTGACTGCCTCCTCATTCAATTTTTCATCTTCACCTTTAATTTCAAACGCTTTTTTCAATGTCCACTTTTTACTGTTTTGATCTTCCAACTGAATCGTCAACTCATATAAACCTTTTTTTAAGGCTTCATCATTCCAACTAATTGGAAGTTCAAATTGACTACGTGGTGCCACAGAAATTTGTTTTGATAACTCACGAATTTTCTCACTTTTTCCTTTTTTAGTAACAAAGGCGTTCATTTTCAATTGGCTCATTAAAACTGGTTCTGGATTTTCAATTGTCGCGAACAGTGTTAAATAACCATTTTCTAAACCTGGTTTCACCTTTGTTAACTGAAATGCTGGTTCCATTTTTTTATTTTCAACAACAAGTTTTGCTCCGATTGTGTAAGCAAATTTATTCGTTAAACTAAATCCTTTTATTTCCTTCTCTTTTCCATCTGTTAATTCATAACAATAAAATCCACCTAAAATCGTTCCTTCAAAACCATTTTTAGGGACATTTAATTGAAATGAAACTTCTTTTGTTTCTTTTCCTTGTAATTCGACTGTTTGTGACGGCGAAATCAATTCTTCAAATGTAGGACTACCTAATAATTTTTTTCCATGTTGCGAATAGTCTAAAGCGCCATTTTTATTGGTCAGCCCATTATTTGCATCGACACGCACTTTAATCGGTTGATCACTTACATTTTTCAAGCGTAATTTAAACTCTTGTGTGCTTCCAGGGGAGACTTTCAAATCGTAATAACTGACGGAAGATTGCTGGTTTTCTGGTAAAATAGCTTCTGCTTCAAAATTAATCTGATTTTCCTCAGCAGAAGCCGGTGCAGACCACAGAACCAACCAGCTAACTAAACTAAGAAAAAAGATGGGAATAAAAGTTCCCCATCTTTTTAAAGTCTTACGCTGGCGCATCAGATAAACCCCATGTAATCGTTGCTGTGTAGGCTTGTGCTTCAACACCTGCACGTGGTACAAAAAGTTTTACATTTTCATTTTTACCTTTTTCCCCTTGGAATAAGGCAGCCCAGGCGCCTGCACCTTTGCCTTTTTCAGCTGACATTACTGGTTGTAGTGAATCATTTAGTGTTAAACTATTTGATGCAATTGTTGGTGCTTCTGATTGGTTACTTTCTGTAGTTACTTGACCATTTGCCAAGGTTAATTGTGCACCTTTTAAGACGTTTTGATTTGTTACACCTTTAAATTCTGATATGGATGCGGATAGTGCCCAGCCTTCTGCACCTCCACGAGTATCATTAACTTGGACAAATGGTTTTTCATTTTGTGCAAAGTAAGTGGCATCCCCTTGTTGGATTTCTTGTTCACCAAAGCTAATACTTGAAGCGTACGGGATTGATAACGCGCCTTCTGCGCCCGTAGCTGGATCTTCATCTGTATCGCCTGTTGGATCAACGACAGGTTTGACATCTTTCCCAGAACCTGCTTTTAAAGTTACATCAGCTTGCGTGTCTTGTAAGTTTGCTTCATTTGCATAAACTGCTTGTCCTGCAATACTTAATGTTAATGCACTTAATGCAACACTTGCTAAAATTTGTTTTTTCATTCTAAAATTCCTCCTAAAATTTCTTGGTCACTTGCGACCTGCTTTTATTTTTACATCATTTTGAAATTTTAGTAAGAGTAAAAAAATTCTTTGTTTTAGAAAAAAAGTAAAAGTGCGTTGTTATTTTTTTGAAAATATACAAAAAGAACGATACTATTTTTCAGCATCGTTCTTGTCTTGTTTTATTAACGTTCTTGTTTCACCGCTTCTAAAGCCGCTGTATTAATAATATTCCAAGGTTTGTCAAACGCTGGTTGGAAGAAGAAATCCGCATAGGCTAAGTCTTCAATTGTCATTTTGGCTTGAATCGCTAATGAAATAGCATTAATGTTTGCAGTTAAATCTGCTTTCGACATTAATTGAGCGCCTAAAATTTGTGTTGTTTCAGGATCATACACTAATTTAAACCAAGCTTTTTGTTTGTCTGGATTGAAGTCCATCAAGTAGTCTTCTACTACTGTCACCGCTTTTGTTTCTTTTCCTAATTTTTGAGCCATGACTTCGTTAATCCCTGTTGAAGCAAATTTATAATCAAAGACGGCCAAGCCAGAAGATCCTTGAACACCAGGGAAAGGTTTAACTGGTTCCTCTAGGTTTTTCACAGCAAAACGACCTTGTTTACGAGCATTCGTTGCTAAGGCAATATTTACTTCTGTGTCTGCAGGATTGTATTTAATTAACGTAGCATCCCCTACTGCAAATACATCTGGCTCACTTGTCCGCATGTATTCATCCGTCTTGATTAGGCCATTCGGATGTAATTCTAAGGTACCTTTTAACCAAGCAGTGTTTGGACGGACACCAACCGCTACAACGACCAAATCAGCATCATACGCATTTTTATCTGTAACGACTTTTTGCACACGACCGTCGCCTTCGTAACGTTCAACTGTTTCACCAGTTGCAATGGTAATATTATTAGCTTCCATCTCTTCTGTTAAAACATCTGTAAATTCTTTATCTAGATATACCCCTAATGGACGATCTAAAATATCAATAACAGTAACCTTTTTGCCGGCTTTTGCAAATGCTTCGACAGCTTCAATCCCAATATAACCACTACCAATCACAACCACATTATTGACTTCTGGATCTACTGTTTTTTGTTTTAATTTAATGGCCCATTGACGACCACGCATCAAGTAAATATTATCCAAATCTTTACCTGGAATATCTAATTCAAATGGGACAGCTCCGGGACTGATGATTAATTTATCATAATTTTCAACACGTTCTTCACCTGACACTAAATCTTTCACTGTCACTTGATGTTCTTTTGGTTGAATCGCTGTAATTTCAGTATTAGAAAAGACATTCACACCACGACTCTCCATTTTTTCGCCAGTCATATAGCGAACAGAATTAACATCTTTCACTTTTCCTTCTAAGTACAACTGCATGCCACAAGACAAGAATGAGATAAAATCACCTTTCTCATACCATTGAATTTCTGCATCAGGATGAAGATTTAGTAATTCCTCTACCGCTTCATAACCTCCATGTGATGATCCTAAAACAATAACTTTCATCGCTCGTTCCTCCCATATAATATTATTTCTTACATAATAAAGAATATCATATATTCTCAAAAAATAACAAATAATATCCTCTTTTCTATTCTCAATTAAGTTCTTTAAATGAGAATAAAAAGGAGTATCCTCTGTATTTCGCCACTTTTCAATTACTTTTTTTATTTACTAAAAAATAAAAAATACTAAATTCTCCGATACGATTGATAGGGACGCCCCACTTTTAAATAGCTATTTTTACTTTCTAAAAGGTTATTTTTTTCTAGAAACAACACATATTTACGAACAGAAACATGTGAAAGCTGACTCGCTTCTGATAATTCTTGAATCGTAAAATAGTCGGTAAATTCGTCTATTTTTTTTAACAATAATTGTAATGTTGCTTGTGTTAGTCCTTTTTCTAAGGACATGTTTTGAAGATCTTGTTCATTTTTACGTGCGTTTGTCTGTGAATAATGAAATAATTGGTCCACTTTTGTTTGCGAAAGCTCCTTCGTTTCCAGCGTGAATTGAGCAGTTTTTTTCTGATAGTTTTCGATACTTTGTTGAAATCGCTCAAAAGAAAAGGGTTTAACTAAATAGTCTAAAACGCCTAAATGTAAGCTTCGTTTAACATTTTCCAACTCGTTGGCAGCCGTAATCAGGATGACTTCTGTATCAATTTTTTCATCTCTAATTGTTGCCAGATAGGTCAAGCCATTGCCATCTTTTAAATGAACATCTAATAAAACAAGTGCTGGTTGTTTTTCTTTCGTTAGTTGTAGACCTTCAGCAATTGTTGCCGCCGTAAAAATAGTCGGTTGGTGAATTAATTTTTCAAGATATTTTTGATGTATATATGCAACCATAGGATCGTCTTCAATAATCAATAGGTTCATTTTCCTCTGCTCCTTCGTAATGAACATTTATGCGAATGACAAGCCAATTGTTTTGTTGGTTTTCCCAAGTCAATGTCGCTTCCGCATTCTCTAATAATCTTGCCAAATAAGAAGTGAAAAACTCTTGCTCAAAGCGTTCCAGTTGTTCTTTTGGATAAGCAAACGAATAAGTCGTCGTCAAACTTCCTGGCTGATAATCAATGGTTTCAATGATCTCTTCTGGCAACGGTTGTTCCATCAGGAAACGATGAATATAACGGTAGATAGCAATCAAATTTTGCGTATCTTCATCTCGTTTATTTGGTGGAATTTCTGGATAAATTTCAATAGCTAATTGTGTTTTAATTTCTGCAAACTTGATTCTTTCCCCACTTAAAAAACCTGCTAAAATAGGATTCCTAACCAAAATAGCTAAGCGCTGTGCAAATTCCTTTTCTGGTTTCAATAAATCGGCTAGATAATGTTTTAGCGCCTCATAATCTTCTAAATCGACTAAGCCATAAATGACATGCATCTTATTCATAAATTCGTGTGATTGACTTTGTAATGCCGAAGCATATGTTGTTGTGCTGACAAGCTGTTCTGCGACAATAAACGTTTCCGTCGCATTTTTCAGAAAGATAACATGCCCAATTGTTCTTTTACGGACATTAATCGGGGCGATTGAGACGAAATAATCCTGGCCATTTTGACGATAGAATTGCTCTGTTTTTGAATGTACGACTAATTTTTCAGGAGATAAAACCAATGCTGAAAGTTTCTTTCCTAGTAAATTTTCTTCACTATTTGTTATATTATGATACATTTTAGTTGCTTCAATATTTGCTAATAAAATATTTTGATCGGTATCAATCACAAGGATTGCGTCTTTCGTTTCCTCAAGCATGGCGTTTCGCTCTTCTAATAGACGAGCAATTTCTCTTGGCTCTAAATCGTGAAGTTGTTTTTTTAAATAATAAGAAACCACGATGGCTAATATAAAGCCAAAACCAACACTTAAAAGGACACTCACTGTGTAATCATTTTTTGTTCGTTCAATCAATTGTGAAAGCGAGGTCATTTTAATGCCCATTGCCACAACCCCAATTTGTTTTCCTTGATCATAGACTGGGACAAAACCTCTTAATGATTCTCCTAAACTTCCTTGACTAACAGACAAATGTTCCTCCCCTTTTAATGCTCGCACTTCATCGCCACCTTCAAAATGCTTACCTATTTTTTGGCGATCAGGATGTGTTAAACGAATCCCCTGCATATTCATAATCACGATAAAATCCAACTGATGGATTTCACCTAAACGAACCGTATACGCTTCCAATTCATCTGAATAGTGATCATTCTTTAAGGCTTCAATAACATTCGGTTCAATAGCCAACTGTTCCCCGACGGCTAAAAGTGCTTGCTCTTGGTTTTTACGAACTTCTTTAATTGTTTGGACCGTCGTTACTCCGTAAAAGAAAGTAATCATAATAATTAATGTTGCAATAAAAATCACTGATAAGAAGCACCATAATTTCCCGCCACGCTTCATTCCATCCCTCTTTTCTCTTCAAATAAAGTATAGCATAGGAAGATTTGGTTAAAAAACTTTTCTTTAGTTAAATTAATTAAATAATCTACTCTACAGAAAACGTTTACATTATGATGAATATAGATTAAAGTTATAGGAGGAAATAGCATGGAAAAGAAATTGCACGCAACAGCTGCTAATGAAACAGATTGGCGCAACAAATTAACCAAAACGAGGATTGGTTCGGTTACGTTACCTGTTTATCTTGTAACAGCTAGCATTATTCTTGTTACGGCTCTATTAGAACAACTACCAGTCAATATGTTAGGTGGTTTTGCCGTAATTTTAACAATGGGTTGGTTACTTGGAACAATTGGTGGAAATATTCCTATTTTGAAACATTTTGGCGGTCCCGCAATTTTATCTTTATTAGTACCATCAATTATGGTCTTTTTCAATTTACTCAACCAGAATGTCTTAGACTCAACAGATATTTTAATGAAACAAGCAAACTTTCTCTATTTCTATATTGCTTGTTTAGTTTGTGGAAGTATCCTTGGAATGAACCGCAAAATTTTAGTCCAAGGTTTAATGCGCATGATTGTCCCGATGGCATTAGGAATGATTTTAGCAATGGGCGTTGGGACCCTTGTTGGAACGCTGTTAGGTCTCGGTTGGAAACATAGCCTTTTCTATATTGTCACCCCTGTTTTAGCTGGTGGAATTGGTGAAGGCATTCTTCCTTTATCCCTTGGTTATAGTGCCATTACTGGATTGCCAAGTGAACAATTAGTGGGGCAATTAATTCCCGCAACCATTATTGGTAATTTTTTTGCTATTATGTGTTCAGGTTTACTTAGTCGTTTAGGAGAAAAACGCCCTGAACTTTCTGGACAAGGTCAGTTGATTAAAATTACCAATTCAGATGATTTAAGTGATGCTTTAGAAGAAGACAAAGCACCAATTGATGTAAAATTAATGGGCGCTGGTGTTTTAATTGCGTGTACCTTATTTATTACAGGCGGTTTATTGCAACACTTAACAGGCTTTCCTGGTCCTGTTTTGATGATTGTTGTCGCAGCCTTTTTAAAATACTTAAACGTAGTACCGAAAGAAACCCAACGCGGATCAAAACAGCTTTATAAATTTATCTCTGGCAATTTTACGTTCCCGTTAATGGTCGGCTTAGGTATGTTATATATTCCTTTAAAAGATGTCGTAGGAATGCTTAGCTGGCAATATTTTGTTGTGGTAATTAGTGTCGTTTTCACTGTTATTGCTACAGGATTTTTCGTTTCACGCTTCATGAATATGAATCCCGTTGAGGCTGCCATTGTCTCCGCTTGTCAGAGTGGTATGGGTGGGACTGGCGATGTGGCTATTTTAAGTACAGCCAATCGAATGAACTTAATGCCGTTTGCACAAGTTGCGACACGTTTAGGCGGTGCCATTACAGTAATAACAATGACTGCTATTTTTAGAATGCTTTTTTAACTATAAGTGAATTATTTAGGAGGAAAATGATATGTCAACAAAAGATGTAAAAGAATTAGCGATTGAGCAAGCAAAAAAATTTGGGGGGAAATTAGAAGTCTGCCCTAAAGTTCCGATTGAAACAAAAGCAGATTTAGGAATTGCCTACACACCAGGTGTTGCAGCTGTTTCTTCTGCCATACATGAAAAAAAAGAACGCGCCTACGAATTAACAACAAAGAAAAACACCGTCGCCGTTATCAGTGATGGTTCAGCAGTTTTAGGTTTAGGTAACATTGGTCCTGAAGCAGCGATGCCTGTCATGGAAGGAAAAGCTGCATTGTTTAAACGCTTTGCTGGTGTGGATTCGATTCCCCTTGTTTTAGATACACAAGATACTGAAGAAATCATCCAAACAGTGAAGTTTTTGGCTCCAACCTTTGGGGGGATTAACTTGGAAGATATCAGCGCTCCTCGTTGTTTTGAAATTGAACAGCGTTTAATCGATGAACTAGATATTCCCGTTTTCCATGATGATCAACACGGGACAGCGATTGTTGTTCTAGCGGCTTTGTACAACAGCTTAAAATTAATCAACAAGAAAATAGAGGACATTCATGTGGTAATCAACGGCGGTGGCTCCGCTGGTCTTTCGATCACAAGAAAATTTTTAGCTGCTGGCGTAAAACATATTATCATTGTTGACCGTGCAGGGATTCTGAGCGAAACAGATACAGCTCTGCCACCACACCACGCAGAAATTGCGAAGCTAACCAATCGGGAACACCGTACCGGTGATTTAGCTACTGCTCTTGAAGGCGCTGATGTCTTTGTTGGTGTTTCGGCACCAGGTGTTTTAAAACCTGAGTGGATTCAACAGATGAATGAGCAGCCAGTTATTTTTGCAATGGCTAACCCAGTTCCTGAAATTTTTCCTGATGAAGCTTTAGCGGCAGGCGCTTATATTGTCGGAACTGGTCGTAGTGACTTTCCGAATCAAATTAATAATGTGTTAGCCTTCCCTGGTATCTTCCGTGGTGCCTTAGATGCTCGGGCGAAAAAGATTACGATTGAAATGCAAATTGCCGCTGCCAAAGGTATTGCAAAATTGATTCCCGATAATGAACTCACGCCGACCAATATTATTCCCGATCCATTCCAAGAAGGAGTCGCAAAAGTCGTCGCCGAAAGCGTCCGTAACGCTGTCAAAGAAACAAATTAAAAAGAGAAAAAAAGAACAACCTAACTCCTCTTGAGTTAGGTTGTTCTTTTTAAAATCTGAAACGATAATTCATTATTTAAAACTGATGTTAAACTCTTGCATATCTTTTTCAATATAAGTAAGTAATTTTTTATTTTCAAAGAAACGTGTAAAGTAGTACGCAATACGATAATCTTCAACAGCATCTAGTCCTAGCATTTGTTTATTAAACGCTTTTTCGTATAATAAGCAATCTAAAGAGTAAATAGAACTGTGCGTCCGATTAATTTCGATTCCTTTATCACTTAATTCAATACTCTTTGCATAGTCTTTAATTAATGAATAGAATTTTGCGGTATTATAATAAATACGGCATTGCTCTAATGGATAATCTAATTTGAATTCGCTTAGCAATTGTAAAGATTTATCGTAATAAACTTTTGCTTTTTCAATATCATCTTCTAATTCATATAAAATACCGATCGCATTCATACTCAAAATATTATAAATATTAATATCACGACTAATTTCAGAACCACGATGTAAATAGAACAATGCTTCGCTATTATTTTTCTTACCTAATAAACTCGTAATTCCTTTATAATAGAAAAATTTTGTTTCTAAAATTCTGTTTGAACTTTCGATATCATCTGGATAGTCTTTCAACAAATCATAGGCTTCATCGTGCTTAAAGTAAAAGCATAATTCTTCTACTTTATTTAATAAGCTTTCGAGTTTTTTCTCACTAGAACCTTCGATACATTCTTCCACTTGTAAGTCTAAACGTAGACATACAGATGAGAAAATGTCTAAACTGTCACACACATTTTTGTTTTCAATGTTACTAATTGTTGCTTGTGTACAAATTCCTTTTGCCAATTCAGCTTGCGATAATTTTTTCTTTTTACGCGCTGTTTTGATTTTTTCTCCCGCTACTCTCACAGTCAAAACTCCAATCTTTCTATTTTTTTTGTATTAAACATACCATCATTTTACAGATAATGTTATAATGAAGCTATCATAATAAAGGAGGTGAAATATATGTTTGATTTACTTGCTTTATTAACTGGAATTTCAGTTCGTGGCAATGCACCACACCAATAATTACGTGTTTGTTTAACTGAATTTCTGACGGCTCTACCTATGCCAGTAGGTGGAGCCATTTTTTTATTTAATATTATAAAATTAACAGTATTTCTGAAACCTCACACTTAGTATAACACAAATTATAAATTATGCTAGATAGTTACCAAATTAACGTCATTACAAGGATGTTACGTTTTTACAACATCTTGTAAAACTAGACAATGCTGTCCTTCTTTATCCATCACACTCAATGATAGTGATAGTATCTTATGATAGAAACAACATGTACATTATAACAATTATTATTAAGAAAGCTACTTCTCAATAGGAGAAGTAGCGCTTCTCTCGTTACAGTTTTACTCTTCTTCTTCAGCCATGAATGTATTGAAAACTTCTTCAATCATATCCCATTCAGCGTCTGTTTCGATTTGCTGTAAATCGCCTTCTGTACCTTCTGCGTTTTCCACATATGAGTAAGCTTGCAATTCAACATCTTCATCCTCAGGAATTCCTGCTGGATATAATAAAACATAATTTTTACCGAATTCTTCTTGACCGTCAACAGTTAGTAAGATCTCGTATAATGTTTCATTTCCTTGTTCGTCTACTAAAGTAATGTGTTCATGTCCTTCGTGATCATGATCGTGGTTGTGTTCTGTCATTCTTCTTCTCTCCCTTGATGTATTCAAAGCTCGATAATTATCGGCTATGTGCATCTAAATAATTTTGTAGAATCATTACTGCCGCTAGTTTATCAATCACTTTTTTTCTTTTGGCTCTTGAAGCATCTGCTTGCTCCACCAAGAAACGCTCTGCTTGGACAGTTGTTAATCGTTCATCTTGATAGTCAACAGGTAATTGAAATAATTCTTGAATCTTATCACCATATGCCATGGATGCTTCAGCTCTAGGACCGATGGAATTATTCATGTTTTTCGGTAAACCTACGACAAATTTCGTGACTTCGTATTCTTTCACCAATTCACCTAATCGCTCAAAACCGAAGTTCTCTTCCTCTTCATTGATGCGAATAATTTCGATGCCTTGCGCTGTCCAACCTAATAAATCACTAACAGCCACACCGACTGTCCGTGAACCTACATCTAGCCCCATGATCCTCATTTGATATCGATTCCGTGGTTCGCTAAGTAATATTTGGTTAATTCTTCCATGATTTCATCACGTTCATGACGACGAATTAAGTTTCGAGCATCTTGATAACGAGGAATGTAAGCCGGGTCCCCAGAAAGTAAATACCCTACTATTTGGTTAATAGGATTGTATCCCTTTTCTTCTAATGCCCGATATACGGTTTCTAACGTTTCACTGATTGCTTTTTTTCGATTATCATCAAAATCAAAGCGTACTGTTTCGTCTGTAAAACCCATTTTACTACACCTCACTTCTACTTTTATACAATTTCATTTTACTAGAAAAGAACCGAAACTACAAACAAAATTTCTTCTCCTTCTCTCTTTTTTGTTATTTCTTAGTCTTTTATTAATAAAGGCTTCGTAAAAAAATGACAGCCATCGATAATTTTA
>OBVP01000275.1_pt1 | contig 18501 bp, 10 predicted proteins | sample 1476191 | NCBI WGS metagenome assembly OBVP01 (sample SAMEA2580022, study PRJEB22360) | human gut metagenome | reverse complement strand
GACTGCGTGGACCCCCGGCGCCGCCTCCCCGCCCCGACCAGCCGTCAGCCGCTGGTGCTCGTCCACGCATCGGCGGGCCCAGCGGAAGGTGCGCTCCACCGAGTCCTCCTGGTAGGAGCGGGTGTTCATCAGCGTGGTGAGTTCGTCGAACGCGAACATGATGTCTGCGCCGATTTTGTGCTGGATGCCCATCGAAATCTCAGCGGAGAAACGATGTGCGTCACCATTCAGAGGCGACTTGAATGTCACGCCGTCCTCGTCCACCCAGGCCATGCGTTCCTTGCCCTTGGCGATGATGTCGTCCGACTTCATGCCGGTCACGTCCATCGCCAGCGTCTTCTTGAAGCCGACGCCCAGCGACATCACTTGGAAACCGCCGGAATCGGTGAACGTGGGCCCATCCCAGTTCATGAAACGCGCCAAGCCGCCGGCCGCGTCCAGCACGTCCTCGCCCGGGCGCTCGAACAGGTGGAAGGCGTTGGCCAGCAGGCACTGTGCGCCTAGATCCTTCATCTGCTCGGGCAACACGGCCTTCATCGCGGCTTGCGTGCCCACCGGCACGAAGGCAGGCGTGCGAATATCGCCGTGGGGCGTGTGAATGATGCCGGTGCGGCCGTATCGGGCACCGTCTCGCCCAAGCCCGCTGGCCGTGGATGGCAGGCGGGTGATCGTTTCGAAATGGAAGGCGCTGCGGTCGCCGGGCTGTCCGGGCTGTGCGCCCAACGGATGTTCAAGAAGGCTGATCGTCATATGTTCACTTTAGGCAGAAGGGCCAGAAAAGGGCCGGAAATTGTGAAGAACTCGGTTTCGAGGGGCGGATTTCGCCGCTCCCGAACGTCTACTTCCGCTTCAAGGGGCTCCCGGTCAAGTAGGCCGGCTGCAAAAATGGCGGAATGGCGTTAAATGAGGGCCCTTGATACTCGGAATTGACCGCGCGAACAGCCCCTTGAAGTGCAAGTAGATGTTCCCGAAACAGGAAATCAGCCCCTCGAAGCCGAGATGCCCATAAGACTCTGCGATGATTACGCATAGACTTTCAATCAACGTTCAGAAAACCTCCAGATTGACTGCCTTTACTACTGAGGTAGCACACGAGAAGTGGCAATGGGCAAGTGCCCGAATAGCCGCCGAACAGACGTGATAGGAATTTAGGAAAAGGAGCAGCAATGGCTGACGAATTTAACCCGCAGGGCGTCGACCAGACCCCGCGGAATAACGAAAACCCCAATAGTACTGCCGATACCGGCAACGCCGAGCCGAAGAACCCGTTTGTGGGTGGCGACTCGGTTGATGCCGGCAACGCCAGCGATTCCAGCGAGCAGCAAGCCCCGGTTTCCTCGGCCGCCCTCGCTGCCGATCAGCAGCCTACGCAAGCCGCTACCGAGCCCATCCCGGACTACGCCTCCGCCAAGGGCGAGAGCACGGTGGTCTCCTCCTCGCCGGCTTCTCCGGCAGCGCCGGCCGCAGGCCAGACCTCGGCCACAACTCCGCTGTATCGTCCGGCCCCGGAATATGGCGCTTATGGTCCGACCCCGACTCAGGCACAGGGCCAGCAGGGCGGCCAGGCCGGCAGCAATGCCCAGCCCACGCAGCAATTCCCGTTCGGTCAGCCTGCACAGCAAACCCCACAGGGCCAGCAGGACAACCGCAATCCCTACTACACCAATAACCCGCAGCCGCAGGGCAACGGCAATCCGTTCAATCCGCCCACGCAGCCGCAGCAGAACAACGGCAACCCGTTTGCCAGCCAGTCCGGTCAGAATGGCCGGAATGGCCAGCAGCCCCAGCAGGGCGGTCTGTTCGGTTTCGGCACTCCCGGTACCGGTACGCCGAACGGTCAAGGCCCGGCCCAGCCGGGACAGCCCGGTCAGCCCGGCCCCGCCAAGCAGGGCATGTCCAAGACGGCGAGCAACATCCTCATCGCCGTGGTCGCCGCCGTTCTGGCTGCGGCCCTCTGCCTGGGCCTCGGTTACGGCGCCCTCACCAGCGGCCTGATCACCTTGCCGACCAGCAATTCGCTGTCCAACGTCAGCTCGAATAAGTCCGGCTCCGGGTCCGCCACCGCCAAGAGCGGCGAAGCCCCCGACTGGCAGACTGTCGCCAGCGATGTCTCCGGCTCCGTGGTCTCCATCCAGACCGCGTTGAGCAACGGCACCGCCAAGGGATCCGGCGCCATCATCGACACCGAAGGCCACATCATCACCAACAACCACGTGATCTCCGGCGCCCAGCAGATTCAGGTGACGCTTGCCAACGGCAACATGTATTCCGCCACGCTCGTCGGCACCGACACCACCACCGATCTTGCGGTCATCAAGCTCGACAACCCGCCGAGCGACCTCAAGGCCGTGAAATTCGCCGATTCCGACAAGCTCGCCGTCGGCGAGAACGTGATGGCCATCGGCAACCCGCTCGGCTACGACGACACCGCCACCACCGGCATCGTCTCCGCCCTGAACCGCCCGGTGACCGTGACCGACGATAACAACAACGAGATCGTCACCAACGCCGTCCAGATCGACGCGGCCATCAACCCCGGCAACTCCGGCGGCCCGACCTTCAACGCGGCCGGCCAGGTGATCGGCATCAACTCCTCGATCGCCTCCACCGCCACCTCCTCCGACTCCGCCGGCTCCATCGGCATCGGCTTCGCCATCCCGTCCAACCTCGTCAAGCGTGTGGCCGACGAAATCATCAAGGACGGCAAGGTCAAGCACGTTGCCCTCGGCGTGGTCATCAAGTCCGACACGGTTGAAGCCGACGGCGTGACCCGCGGCGGCGCGACCATCACCAAGTCCAGCGCCACCGGCAGCGCGGTCGTCTCCGGCGGCCCGGCCGACAAGGCCGGCCTTAAGGAGGGCGACACCATCGTGGCCTTCAACGGCAACGCCGTGAACAACAACTACTCGCTGCTTGGTTACGTTCGTGCCGCGGCTTTGGGAGACAAGGTGACGCTGACCATCGTGCGCGACGGCAAGACCATGAATGTGGACGTGACGCTCGATCAGGAGGAGTCGTCGGTGAACGGTTCGTCCGGCTCCGATTCCAACGGCAACAGCCAGAATAACCAGAACAACCAGAACGGCAATGGCCAGAACGGTTACGGCAATGGCAATGGCAACAGCGATGGCGGCACCGGTGACGGCGGCGGCTTCTCCGACCCGTTCGGCCTGTGGTAAAGCCGACCCAACAACGTCACACGGTGTTGAGCGGTAACCGCTGAACACCGTGTCAGACAAGCAAAGGCCCGTGGCAGTGAGCAAACTCCTGCCACAGGCCTTTCGTATGCGCGATTGTGCCTCGCACCCATGCCGCCAACGTAGTTTCGATATCCGGCATGTCGCGCAACGCTCGTTGATAGGGTAGGGCAAGCACTGAGTTCGGGCGACGTCCCGAACACAGCGCATAATTCAATACAAAACTGAATACATTTCTTTACGCCGTGTATCGGAAGGTTGCGCGGGAGCCGAGCAAAGCGAAGCCCCAGGCAAAGCCGCCGGTGGGTTAACAAGGCGTGACCGTAGCGCCGATTGCGCGGGCCACGCTTGCCGTACCGCAATCGACTCCGTATACGAGCGTAAGGAGCAATGATGAGCAGACTCATCAGATTCTTCACCAAAATTCTCGACATCTGCAAGCTTGTGCCGATGCTTCCGGTCGTCGTCATCGCCGCAATTCCGTTGGCTTTACTAGGCGATTGGCGTCCGTGGGGCAATGCGATGGCGATTCCGGTACTCGGCAATCCGGGTTTCGGCCAGTGGCTGGTTATCGCACTGGTGCTGGTTATTGTGATTGACACTGTGCGCGGCATGATTGACGATTTGCGTCATGGGCAGGTTGGAGTCGATGTGCTGGCCGTGGTCGCGATCCTCTCCACCGTGGCCGTCGCCGAATACTGGGCAAGTTGGGCGGTGACGCTGATGATCACGTCCGGCGAGGCCATTGAGGAATACGCTCAAGCCAAGGCCGAGCGCAGTCTGACCGCGCTGATGGAGGCCGCGCCGCAAACCGCGCACGTCGTCAACCTGCCTGGCGTGGGGCGTGGGTTTGCTGCCGATAAGGGCGATTCGTCCGATGGCTTCCGGCGTGTGGGCTCGGCTCCGGCTGCGGCCGCCGCGCACCGATTCGACACGGTGCCGGTCGAGCAGGTGCAGCTGGGCGACGTACTCATGGTGCTGCCGGGCGAAACCGTGCCGGTTGACGGTGAGCTGCTGTCCGGCACGGCCACGCTCGACCTGAGCAATATCAACGGTGAGCCGGTGCCGCGTGAAGTGTTCGCCGGCGCCCGCGTGATGTCCGGCGCGGTGAACGGCTCGACTGCATTGACCATGCGTGCCACCCAGGTGGCCGCCGATTCGCAGTACCAGCGCATCCTCGAACTCGTGGCCTCCGCGCAGGAGTCGCGCCCGGCCGTGGTAAAAACCGCCGACCGCTTGGCTGTGCCCTTTACCGTGCTCTCGCTGGTGATTGCCGGCGTCGCATGGGCGGTGTCCGGGGTGCCGACGCGATTCGCCCAGGTGCTGGTGCTGGCCACGCCCTGCCCGCTGCTCATCGCCGCACCGGTGGCGTACATCGCCGGAACCGGACGCCTCGCCGCAGTCGGCGTGCTTATCAAAGCACAGGACGTGCTGGAAAACCTTGGCCGCGTCACGCAGGTGTTCTTCGACAAAACCGGTACGCTCACCGTCAAGCAGCCGCAGGTGGTGCGCGTCGAGATGTTGCCCGGCGCTGCAACCCGTCTCAACGAAGACCATGTGCTGATGATGGCCGGCGCGGTGGAAAGCTACTCGGTGCACATCCTGTCCAAAGGTATCGCCAAGGCCGGCGCGGAGGCGCTGGCCCGACTGCGCCAGCGGTTCGAGGATGGCCAGCGCCTGTGCCCAGAGCCGGAGGCCAGCTGGCCTGGCCATGGCCGGGAGTATCCGGTCGTCAAGAACATCAATGAAGACGCCGGCAAGGGCGTTTCCGGCGAGGTGAACGGACACGCGGTGCGCGTTGGCCGGCTGTCTTTCGCGGCTGCTGGGGAGGATGGATTCCTGGCGGTCGGCGAGGCTGCCCCCCTCAGCCCGCGAAGCGGCCAGCTCCCCCTAAGAGGGGGAGCTCAGCAAAAAGATGACCTGCGCACTCGCTTTGGCCTGCTACAGCCGGATGAGATGGCGTCCTACGTGTCTGTTGATGGTCAGTTGATCGCGCGCATTGTGCTGCGCGACGTACCGCGTGCCAACGCCAAGGCAGCGCTCGCCAAACTGCATGAGTTGGGCGTCACCGAGCTCGCCATGCTTACCGGTGACAAGCGGGCTTCCGCCAATATCATTGCCAGCGAAGTCGGCATTGACGAGGTTCACGCCGAACTGTTCCCGGAGGATAAGGTAGCCGCAGTCAGGGCCGCTACAGGAGCCGGCAAAACCGTCACGATGATGGTTGGTGACGGTGTGAATGATGCCCCGGTGCTCGCTGTTGCCGATATCGGCGTGGCCATGACCGATGGCACATCCACCGCCGCTTCCGAAAGCGCTCAGGTGGTCATTATGAATGACAATATCGCCGCCGTGCCGCGTGCCATCGCCATCGCACGCCGCACCAAGCGCGTGATGCTTCAGGCCGTGCTCGCGGGCCTCGTGCTCGCCACCGTCGGCATGATTGCCGCCGCGTTCAACCTCATTCCAGTGGTCGTTGGAGCCTTTCTTCAGGAGGCCATCGATGTGGTGAGCATCCTCTGGGCTCTCACCGCCCTGATTGATCGGGATTGAATAATGATGGCTAACGCATGTTGCGAACTGAGCTTGACTATAGTTCGTAGTGGATATTGAATACCGACCGTCAGGAAGAAAAAGTCATGCCTCGCAAACACACCGGGAATAGGTATCAGCGCATTCCCACGCAGGAACGACTGCTGCAAATCATTGACGAGGCGACGCTGCTCATCAGCGAGTATGGATTCCACGGTTTTACGCTGCGTGATGTGGCCAATGAGTGCGGCATCACCGAAGGCGGTGTGCTGTATCACTTCAAATCGAAGGATGATCTGCTCATCGCCGTGCTCAAGCACCGTGATGAAGCCGATCGCATGATGCTGTGCGAAAGCCTCGGCCTAGAGAAAATGGAGGGCGACCCATTCCCGGTCGGTTTGCGGGACCTGACCTTGGCTACATGCCGCATGAATGTTGAGCGCCCGGAAATCGTCCGACTGTACATGGTGTTGCAAGGAGAGTCGCTGAGCGAGGACCATCCTGCATGGCGATATTTCCAAGATCGTGAGCAGTGGGTGCTTAACGAATACCGTCAAGCCGCTAAGCGAGACAAGGTTGAGAACCCTACGGCCATGGCTATTGAAGTGCTGGCAGCTATGGATGGACTGCAGTTGCGTTGGCTGAGAAGTGGGCGAACCCTTGATTTTGTTGGGTTATGGAAGCGGTACATCGACCGGGTGATACCGGAATCATCCAACTGAGTCTCAACTGAGTTGAAACTCAGTTCAAGAAAGCGGACACCCCTCAAAAGGGAGTGATTCGCACAAGAATCACTCCCTTTCGTTGCTCGGTTGAAGCGAAAGCATAGCGTAGATACGTCTTCTTCCGCCGGGCAACAAGCGCATAAAATGCCGCGAAAAGCCAGTAAATAAGCCGATTTATAAGGGCCAATGCTCGTCTGAACCCGCGCCCGCAGGATTGTTCCCTGCGAACCTCCCTCAACACGCCGATATTATTTTGAACTGAGCGCTGACTCAGTATATAGTTTGGGTATCGGTTGAACAATCAACCGAAAAAAAGGGAAGTCACACAAAGTCGTTGTTGATGTCACCCCAAGTTCGAGGAGGAACAGATGAAAGGAACATTGAAGACGAAGGCGATCAGGTTGACTGCGGCGATCGCAGCCGGTGCCACCTTGATGTCCGTCGCGGCCTGCGGCGCACAGCCAGGAGGCGGTTCGGCCAAGGCCACCGGCACGAACGCCACCGTATGGACCCTGACCGACAGCACTTGGGCCAGCGTCCAGCAGACCTTCGAGGATTGGAACAAAGCCAATCCGGATGCGCAGATCAAGAACGAATCCTTCGCCAACGATTCCTACAAAGAGAAGATCCGCACCGCCATCGGCTCCGGCAACGCGCCTACGCTGGTGCTGAGCTGGGGTGGTTCGCCGGTCACCGACTACTGGTCCAACGAGAACATCGTTGACCTGACGTCCGATCTCGACTCCACCGTCAAGAGCAAGGTGCTCGACTCCGTGGCCGCCGAAGGCTACCGCGACGACAAGCTCGTGGCCGTGCCTGTCGGCCAGGTCCAGCCCGCCATCCTGTGGACCAACAAGGCCGTGCTTAAGGAAGCCGGCATCTCCGATGCACCCACCACGTGGGACGAACTGCTCGACGATGTCGCCAAGCTCAAGGACGCCGGCAAGACCCCGATCGCCCTCGCCGGCGGCAGCAAGTGGCCCTACCTGATGTGGGCCGCCTACCTCATCGACCGCATCGGCGGCCCGGAGGTGATGCAGAACATCCTCGACGGCAAGGCCGACGCCTGGAGCGATCCGGCCGTCATCGAAGCCATGACCAAGATTCAGGAACTCGTGGACGCCGGCGCATTCGGCGACAGCTACCAGTCGATGTCCGCCGACGATAAGAAAGACACCGCTCTGCTTGCCAACGGTCAGGCCGGTTTCGATCTGATGGGCTCCTGGGTGTACGCCGACTTCGGCACCATCAACGCCGACTTCGCCAAGAATGACCTCGGTTACGCCGCCTTCCCGGCAGTCGATGGAGGTAAGGGCGATCCGTCCATGCTTACCGGCAACCTCGCCAACTACTGGTCCGTGGCCGCTTCCGCCAGCAAGGAATCCCAGAAGACTGCCATCAATTATCTGAAGGAGAACACCTACTCCGACGGCATCGTTGACGGCCTGCTTAAGAGCGGTGGCGTGCCGCCGGTCAAGGGCATCGAAGACAAGGTCAAGTCCGCCGACGACGGTTCCGGCTTCCTCACCTATGTCTACGACGCTGTCAAGGGCGCCTCCAACTACCAGCTCTCCCTCGACGTGGCACTGCCCGCCGACCAAGGCCAGGCCCTGCTCAACAACCTCGAGCAGGTCTTCCTCAAGCAGATCACCCCGCAGCAGTTCGCGGATGCGATGAACAAGACCCTGTAAGGGTTTCCTCCCGGTTTTCCCAGCCTGTCCCGGCGATATCGGGCCGGAGCAGGCTGGGCCAGGAAACCGGGAACCAAGAGAGGTTATCTTCATGTCTTCGCTCACTACTCGCAAAGCCGGCAAAGCCAGCAAGCTCACCAAGCCCGTCAAGGCCAACAAATCCGGCAAACTCCACAAGGGCCCGTCCCTGTGGTACACGGCTCCGGCCCTCATCTTCTTCGGCGTATTCGCCCTCATCCCGCTCGTCGGCGTGCTCGTCCTGTCGTTTATGAACTGGGACGGCCTCGGCTCCATCACCTTCAACGGCATCGGCAACTGGACCCGCATGCTCTCCGATCCGCTGGTGCTCAACGCCTTCAAGCTCACCATCATCCTGACCATCGTCAGCTGGGCCGTACAGACCCCGATCTGCATCCTGCTCGGCACGTTCATGGCCGGCAATCAGAAGTACCGCGCATTCCTCGCCGTCTTCTACTTCCTACCGCTGCTCTTCAGCTCCACCGCCGTGGCCATCACCTGGAAGAACCTGCTCGACCCGAACTTCGGCGTCGGCAAGGCATTCGGCATCGGCTGGCTGGCCCACAACTGGCTCGGCGACCCGAAAACCGCCCTGTGGACCGTAATCTTCGTGGTCTCCTGGTGCTTCATCCCGCTGCATTCGCTGCTGTACCAGGGTGCCGTCCGCCAGATTCCGCAGACCATGTACGAGGCCGCCACCATCGATGGCGCAGGCCCGGTCCGCCAGTTCTTCTCGATTACGCTGCCTCAGCTTAAGTACACCTTCGCCACCGACTCCACACTGATGATCGTCGGCTCGCTGACCTACTTCGATCTGGTCTACGTGATGACCGGCGGCGGCCCCGGCAATGCCACCCGTATCCTGCCGCTCGACATGTACCTCAAAGGTTTCAAGAGCTACGACATGGGCGGGGCGAGCGTGGTCGGTGTGATCATCCTCGCACTCGGCATCGCGGTATCGCTGATTCTCAACAAGGTGTCCGGTTCGGACAAGATGGAAAGCCAGATGGAAGGCGCGTGATCCAGTCATGATTCGCATCAAGAACAAGCAATACAACATCCTCGGCGGATTCCTCGGCTGGATGTGGTTCGCGCTCATCGTCATTCCGATCTACTACATCGTGGTCACCTCGCTGCGTGACCAGAGCGAAATCTACTCCGAAAACCCGCTCTCGCTGCCCAAGCACTTCACCTTCGACGCTTACGGCCGCGTGTTCGCCAATGATTTCCTGCGCTACATCGGCAATACCCTGTTCGTCACCGTCGTGACCGTCGCGCTGATTCTATTGGTCACCGTGATGGCCGCGTACGCCATCACCCGCCGTGCCGATGCCGGTGCCCGCGCAATATATAAGGTCATCATCACCGGCCTGGCCATCCCGATGCAGGCCACCATCATCCCGGTGTATTACCTGATCATCCAGATGGGCTTGTACGACACGTTATGGGCCATCATCCTGCCTTCAGTCGGTTTCGCCATTCCCATCACCGTTATGATTCTGTGCAACTTCCTGCGCGATATCCCGCAGTCGTTGTTCGAGGCGATGGAAGTGGACGGCGCCACCGAGTGGAAGATCATGTGGCAACTCGCGATTCCGATGATCAAGCCGGCAATCATCACCGTCTCGATTTATGACGCGCTACAGGTCTGGAACGGCTTCCTCTTCCCGCTGATCCTGACCCAAAGCTCCACGAACCGCGTGATTACGCTGAGCCTGTGGGCATTCCAGGGCCAGTTCACCGTCGATATCCCCGGCATTCTGGCCGCGGTCGTTGTCTCGGTGATTCCGATTCTGACCGCCTACATCATCGGCCGCAAGCAGATGGTCGCAGGTCTGACGGCCGGCTTCAGCAAGTAGCCACATACCGAGCACACTGGTCCCGACCCGTGATCATGGGGAGGGCCGGGGCCAGCGCGCTCATCGCGACTGAATTCCAACGCAAATATCAATCTCTGAAGGATTTTCGATTATGACGCAACGAACTCTTCACGTATCGGCCGCGGCGGCCTCGCACGTGGGCGCTCACAATGGCGGCGCAGACACCCCGTTCGCCACGATTTCGGCCGCTGCCGCCGTGGCCCAGCCCGGCGATACCATACTTGTGCACGAGGGCGTCTATCGCGAGCAGGTGAGCCCGGCGCTCGGCGGACTCAACGAATTCAACCGCATCACCTACACGGTCGCCGACGGCGAACACGCGGTGATCAAAGGCTCCGAAGTCGTCACCGACTGGCGACCGCTCGAAATCGACGGCAAGCCGGTGCCCGGTGTCTGGCATGTCAGCGTACCGAACGCCCTGTTCGGCAACTTCAATCCTTTCGCCAAGCCCCTGCGCGGCGACTGGCTGGAGCGGCCCAACGACTGGACGATGAGCCTCGGCGAGGTGTATCTCGACGGCACGTCCATGTACGAGGCACCCAGTGTGGACGCGGTCATCGCCGCCGAGCCGCGTACCTTTGGCTATGGGCCAGACTGGGTATCCGTCACTGAGCCCATCGATGATCCGAGCAAGACCATCTGGCAATGGCATGCGCAAGTAGGGGAGGGGGCGAACAGCGCCACTGAAATCTGGGCGAACTTCCACGACGTGAACCCCAACGAGCACCTGACCGAAATCAATGTGCGCGAAACCTGCTTCTACCCGGAACGTACCGGCGTGAACTACCTGACCGTGCGCGGTTTCGAAATGGCGCAGGCTGCCTGCGGCTGGGCCCCGCCCACCGGCGATCAGAAAGGTCTGCTCGGCACCCACTGGTCCAAGGGCTGGATTATCGAAAACAACGATATCCACGATGCCTTCTGCTCCGGCATCAGCCTTGGCAAGGATTGCTCCACCGGCGACAACGAAGCCTCGCGTTTCGGCCGCAAGCCCGGCTACCAGATTCAGCAGGAAGTCGTGTTCCGCGCAATCCGTAACGGCTGGTCCAAGGAGACGGTCGGCGGGCACATCGTGCGGGGCAACCACATCCACGACTGCGGACAGAACGGCATTGTGGGGCACATGGGTTGTGCGTTCTCATTGATCGAAGACAACCACATCCACAACATTGCCACCAAGCACGAGTTCTTCGGCCATGAAATCGGTGGCATCAAATTCCACGCCGCCATCGACACCATAATTTGCCACAACCACATCCACGACTGCGCGCTTGGCACCTGGCTGGACTGGGAAATGCAGGGCACGCGCATCACGCGCAACATCTACCACGACAACTGGCGTGACTTTATGATCGAGGTCACGTCCGGCCCGTGCCTGATCGACAACAACGTGTTCGGGTCGTTCTACAGCCTCGACAATGTGGCCCAAGGCACCGCGTTCGTGCACAACCTGTTCTGCGGCACCGCGCAGCCCAGGCCCGTGCTCAACCGCTCCACGCCGTATCATTTGCCGCATTCCACCGCCGTGGCCGGCTACGCCTGCGTGTACGGCGGCGACGACCGTTTCTACCAGAACATGTTCGTGGGCGGCCCGGAATTCAGCAAGGTCACCCACCGCGGCACCGCATACGCGGACGGCGTGCCGACCAGCGAGGCTGAATACATGGCTCGCGTGCATGTGAACGACCCGGGCGATGTGGAGATGTTCGAGCAGGTACCGCAGCCGATGTACATCAACGGTAATGCGTACCTGCGCGGTGGCGACGGCACGGTCGCGCCTTCGTTCGCCGGCGAGCAGACCAAGTATGTGGCTCAGGCCGGGGCCGTGGACGACGAAGGCACCAGTGCCGGCGCAGACGCCGGCCGTGAGCCAGTCGGCGTCGAAGGCATCCGTGACGCCATCGCGCAGGCCGCCCAATCCCAGGCGCGCATCACCACCGAACCGGACGGCTCTGTCTGGCTCGACCTCGATGCCGATGATGCGCTGCTCTCGCTGCCGACCATCGTAATCGACAGCGAGCTGCTCGGCACCCCGCGCATTGTCACCGAGCCTTTCGTCAACCCGGACGGTACCGCGCTCGCCGTCGACACCGACCTCACCGGTGCCGCCCGTAGCGCAACCCCGATGCCGGGCCCTGTGGAATCCTTGACCACTGGCCACAACCACATCCGTCTGGCTTAAGGGCTGAATGAAAAGTCGGCCTGAGCGTTAGAGGGAAGGAGGGCACCAACGTATGCGAGAACTTCGGTCATAGGAACGGCTGAAGTCCTCGCGCTGTTTTTGATCTAGGAGAGCGTGCTCGGCAGTTGACTCTCCGGTGATTCAAGACGATGAAGTCAAGTTATCTGTGCTCTGCAAGGTTGCGGCGCATATGAGAAACAGGAGAACCAGATGAAAAAACCCTATAGGCGCTTTGGCCTCCGCGGAGCCATTACGGCAACCGCAGTCGCAGCTCTGCTGAGTGGAACAATGTTTGTGCCAGCAGCCCAGGCATACGACGTAACTGTTAGAGAATTGGTAAGCCCCACTGCACAGGATCAGCGGAACCAGAACAAACAGAATTCGGTGCTATACCCGAAAGTAGCCGAATTGCCGAATGGGCGTCTTGTCGCTGCTTATGAGTACAGCATCGGAAACCCAGTCGGACAAACTATCCCCTTGCAATATAGCGATGATCATGGCACCACATGGCAATCGCTGACTAATGTGAAAGCCCCGGCCTATCTCACCGATGATGGGCAGTATGCGAAATACACCAGCAATTGGACCAACCCGTATCTTTATACGCTGCCTCAAGATGTAGGTGATTTGAAGAAGGGCACATTGCTGTTGGCCACCTTGGTTTCTGGCGATGATGAATACTATCGGGAGATGAAGGCCAAAGACCCGAACTGGGTGCCGAATGGCGACGGCGATCGCCGTGATTTGGCTATCGCGCTATATGCAAGTGATGATGGCAATGGCGAGCAGTGGCGATTTGTGAACATCATTACGGCCGGTGGTTGGCAAGCCAATTACGGTAAAACTTTTGCGGCTGCCAATATCCATAAGCAGCAGGATCCTGTGTGGGAGCCGTATCTTATGGTGTACAACAACCAACTTGTTGCCTACTACACTGATGAAGTTGACTACACGGGGTATGACCCCAATACCGGCGAGCTCATTGCGGACCCGAATTGGCAGACAAAATATCCCGATTCCGGCAATCAGATTCTTGCACATCGCACATGGGATGGCACCAGCGGATCGACCTGGAGCAAACCAGTTGCCGACGAGGTCGGTACCATTGGCAGCAACCACGACAATGGCAGCGGAGACTACTTGGGAGCTAATCGTCCAGGCATGACCAACGTAGTGCCTACTACCGATGGCAAATGGATAATGACTTCCGAGTTCAATGTGCTGAAAATCGCAGATAACCCACTAGAGTTCTGGAAAGCAAAGAATCTCGATACTGGACTCATTGGGGGTATAAAGGGCTACAGCAATCCAGTCATTGTGAAGATACCGAATCCTACTGACCCCACGAAGTGGAGTCTTGCCTTTAACGCAAGTTCGACCGGCGGAAACATTCTTGTCAACGAAACCGGTGCCAGCGATGGCGAATGGGTGTGGTACAGGACTACGCTGGCGGGCGGTTACAGCCGTAATATCACGTATGTTTCAGCAACCGGCAGAGTGGTATTGATGCGCAGCCAATGGGGCAAAGCCGCCGCGATTCAGTATTCCGAGGTTGATCTGGGCCACTCGAATGGTGCCTACTACCAGCTGGTCAATAAAAAAACCGGGCTGGCGCTGAGTATGGGAGATCAGACCAATGATAGCGCGAGAATCATCAATGAAGCTGCTGATCCATCGCGCGATACACAGTTCTGGCATATCGTCAAAGGCTCCGATGGCAGTGTGACCTTGCTCAACAAGGCTGGAGGTCGTGCGCTCGCTATTGACGGAGGCACTATTGCTTCGGGCAGTAAACTGCTTTCTTGGGTCGACGATAACGGCAATGACAAGCATTGGGCGCTTGAACAATCGGATAATGGCGCTTATCGTCTGAAGATTGGCGACTACTATGCTCTTGGCTCTGCAGACGGTGCCCAGTCGGTGCTTGGACCTCAAGCGACGGATGGCTCTGATGAGTGGAGCTTGGTGCGCGATCCGTCTCAGGTTGCGGGTGCTGCGGCTGATGCGTTGACCGATGTCTCGGTGAAGGCCGGGACCGATCCGACGTCCGCTTTGCCGGCTTCGGTGAAGGTCGCTATTGCCGGTGGTTCGGTTGAGTATGACGACGATTCGGTGGCGGGCGCCGCGCCGATTACGTGGGATGCGATTGATGCGTCCTCGTACGCTCAGGCCGGCGAGTTCACGGTGAACGGTAAGGCAAAGGTGACGCTGACCGGTGTGGATACCGAGGTGCCGGTGTCGGTGAAGGTGGTCGTGTCGGCTGCCGAGCCCGATCCGACGCCGACGCCCGATCCGGATCCTGAGCCGACGCCCGATCCTGATCCTGATCCGACGCCGAAGCCTGATCCTGATACCAACACCAACAATGGCAACGGTAATGGCAACGGTCAGCAGAACAATGGCAACAATCAATCCTCGCCTAAGCAGAATGGTGCCATGCCCTTGACCGGTTCCGACATCGCCGGCCTTGTTGCAGCAGGCGTGACGTTACTGCTGATTAGCGGTATCTTGTTCGCCATGCGTCGCCGTTCGAAGCTCGGTTAAGCCGAGGTTGGCGTCTGTCTGCAGAACACCACACAATCAATGCGGCTGTGCCGCCGGAATCACATGGTTCCGGCGGCACAGCCGCATTCGCGTTGTGTTGTTGACTACCAATCATCGTGAAGGTTCTTTACCGTCGGCCTTCCAGCCAATCACGGGCGGCAGTGACATGGAGTCCTTGCGAAACGTAACTTTGCTCGACTCGGCTCGCTACATATTGCTGCTCACGTGATATGCCGAGAACGTCCCCAATTAGGGTCAGGTGCCGAGCGAATCGGTCATGATAGGTTTGTCCGGATTTGATTTCTATGAGCATACGGTTGTTAGGATCGGTGAAATCCAACAAATCCACCTCGACCTTGCTGGCATCGCGGTAGAAGAATAATTGTGGCTCCTGATTGGCGTTCAAATGCTGTTTCATGGTTTCCGCAATGATGAGGTTTTCAAATATATCGCCGAACTTGGGGTGCGCAACCAGTGCTTCGACCGTCCGAATGCCCAAGAGATGGCACAGCAAGCCAGTGTCATAAAAATAGAGTTTCGGCGTTTTGACCACCTGTTTGCGTGCGTTCGTGTAGAACGGCATGAGATGGAATGCGATGTAACTTGATTCCAGAATCGACATCCATGCCTTTACGGTTCGCGGACTTACACCAAGTTCATTGGCGATGTTGGTGTAGTTTATGAGTGCTCCGGAACTGAGTGCGCAAAGAGTCAAGAATCGGCGGAAGTCAGCCAAATTGCGTACATCAAGATATTCGGAAACATCACGTTCGATATAAGTGTCGATGTAGTTCGAGAAGAACAGATTGAGCGGCATTCTCGTGTCGTAAATGCGTGGATAACCGCCTTGCAGCATAAACGTATCCGGAGTAAGGGCCTGATCCGCCTTGCATGCTTCTTGGAATGAGAACGGCAATAACTTGACCAAACCGACTCGGCCTGCCAGTGATTGTTGAATACGCTTGAGTAGTAGGAAATTTTGAGAACCAGAGAGAACATATTGTCCTTGTTCGCTACGTTCGTCGGAAGCCACTTGAATCATGGAGAACAAATCAGGAGCATATTGAGCTTCATCCACTATGAGCTTGGAAGGACGCTGCCGAATGAATCCCACCGGGTCGTCAATGGCGGCTTTGCGTGTCTCAGGATTTTCCAGATTCACGTAGTCATAATCAGGGAACATGGCTTTTGCCAGCGTGGATTTGCCGCTTTGCCGAGGCCCGGTAATAGAGACCACGGGAAACCATTGCGCAAGTTGTTTGGCCTGTTTCCCGAGCGCGCGTGGAATCATCGATGCCTCTTTCCCATAATCCGACATTACTGATTATCATAATCTTACATTAGAGAAACCCATAATCCTACATTAGGGAAACCCATAATCTGACATTAGCAGTGCTCGTAGGTTTCCCAAACGCACAAACTATGGCCTAATACACAGAATTCCCACCACTCGCCCTCTGTTGCAACGGAAGGCTTTGCGTTAGGCTAGAGCGCGTGACTGAATCTGTGAATACTGAACTCCGCATTGCTGTAATTGGCGCTGGTCCGGCCGGCGTCTACTCATCCGATATCTTCCTGCGCCAGCTCAAGAAGCTGGGCGAAGAACTTGGCCTCGGCACCGAAGCGCGCATCGACCTGTTCGAGAAGCTGCCGGTGCCGTTCGGCCTGGTGCGTTACGGTGTGGCCCCGGACCACCCGTCCATCAAGTTCATCGCCTCCGCGCTTGAGAAGACGCTCGACAACCCGAACATCCACCTCTACTGCGACGTGGAATTCGGCAAGGACGTGACTCTTGACGACCTGTTGGCCCGTTACGACGCCGTGCTGTTCGCCACCGGCGCGGTCAAGGACAAGCCGCTGAACCTGCCCGGTGCCGACCTTGAAGGCGTGTACGGCGCCGCCAAGTTCGTCGAATGGTATGACGGCTACCCCACCGGTGCCCGCGAATGGCCGCTTACGGCCGAGAACGTCGCCGTAATCGGCGGCGGCAACGTGGCCATGGACGTGGCCCGCGAACTCATGCGCAACGCCGACGACCTCAAGGTCAAGACCGACATTCCGGACAACGTGTACGAGGGCATCGGCCAGAACAAGGCCAAGGTGCTCCACCTGTTCATCCGCCGTGGCGTGGCCCAGGCCAAGTTCAGCGTGCAGGAACTGCGCGAGATGGAGAAGCTGCCCGGCGTGCAGCTCATCATCAACGAGGACGACTTCGATCTGGACGACGAGACCATCGAGGTGGCCGGCAAGGACAAGCTCACTCGTCAGATGGTCGAGGAGCTGTTCGCCGTCCGCGAGATGGCCGAAGACATGGAAGATGACGGCGACGTCGACTTCGAAGGCAACCCGGCCGACCGCAAGTACTACGTGCACTTCAACTCCGCCCCCACCGAGATCCTCGGCGAGGACGGCAAGGTCAAGGCCATCCGCGTGGAGCGCACCGAAACCGGTGCCGACGGCAAGATGCACCGCACCGGCGAGTTCACCGACTACCCGGTCGAGGCCGTCTACCACGCCATCGGCTACAAGCCCGCCGAAGCCCCCGGCATCACCTACGACGAGCACGGCGCTCACCTGGCCAACGCCAACGGCGACGGCCGCATCACCACCGAGGCCGACGGCGGCAAAGTGCGCGACCGCCTGTACGCCACCGGTTGGGCCAAGCGCGGACCGGTGGGTCTGATTGGCTCCACCAAGTCCGATGCGCTCGCCATCGTGACCAACATGCTCGAGGATCTGGCCAAGGCCGCTGAAGGTGGCCGTGTGGCAGCCGACCGCGACCCCGAATCCATCGACCGACTGCTGGCCGAGCGCGGCATTCGCCCGATCGACTTCGCCGGCTGGAAGAAGGTCGACGCTTTCGAGCGCGCCGAGGGTGCCAAGGAAGGCCGCGAGCACAAGAAGGTCATCGAGCCCGACCAGATGCGTGAGCTCGCCCTGGCCTGACGTTCGCCCACGCCCGTCCGGTATTCGTCCGGTATTCGTCCGGCATTCGTCCACCCGGCCGCGCCCCGTGCGGACGCGGCCGGGCTCGGGGCCGGACGGGCCGGGCGAATATGGGACATTTCTCGCGGCGCATATCCAGCAATCATTCAGCATGCGATTTTAGTGTGTGCATTATGGATGCCAAAGTACGGGTGCACGGCCATTTCAACGGCCTGAAGACAACGCTGCTGTTTGCCCTGATGTGGGCCATCATCATGCTGATTTGGTGGGCCACGGGCGGCAGTCGGCAAACCCTGAGCATCTATATCGTCATCGGCCTGATTACCACGTTCGGCACCTACTGGTTCTCCGACAAACTCGCCATCGCCTCCATGGGTGCGCGGGAAGTCAGCGAACAGGAAGCCCCGGAAATCTACCAGATCGTGCGTGAACTGAGCGCCAAGGCCGGCAAGCCGATGCCGCGCATCTACATCGCCCCCACCATGAGCCCGAACGCCTTCGCCACCGGACGCAACGAACGGCACGCGGCTGTCTGCTGCACCCAAGGCATCCTGCAGATTCTCAACGCCCGTGAACTGCGTGGTGTGCTGGGCCACGAACTTATGCACGTGTACAACCACGACATCCTGACTTCCGCCATCCCGGGTTCTAAATAGAAGTGCAACACCTTGTCTAGGGTTGGAAGTGTTCAGTTTCTAACTTAAGAAGGTGTCGCACTCATGGGCCAACGATATTCGCACCTGTCGTCCGAGGAGAGGATCCTGATCGAGAAGCTGCATTGCGAAC
>OBVP01000267.1_pt1 | contig 19174 bp, 18 predicted proteins | sample 1476191 | NCBI WGS metagenome assembly OBVP01 (sample SAMEA2580022, study PRJEB22360) | human gut metagenome | reverse complement strand
GTCGAGCGCCACCATGTCGCCGTAGCGTTTGACCAGTTGGCTGACGTGCACGGCCAGAGCCGGGTTGGTTGTCGAGTCGTGTTCGGAAGCTCTGTTGTCGGTTGTCATAGCCACTCCCTTCCTTGGCGATTCCATCATCCCAAGAAGGGGCCGGACGCCGCCACAGGCAAACGTCACGACTTGGCCGTACAGGCGTGACATTTGTCATTACAGTCCTTCGGCGTCGGTCTGCATGGCCTTGTACACCTTATCGACCGGCATCAGGCTGATCTCGTCCATCGAATAGTTGGACGCCCTGTGGCTTTGCGTAATCATCGGTATCATCCCTTTACGGTTGTGTCGACGACATCCGACGCTTGTGCCTCATCTATTCGGGAAGTGTAGGCCCGTTGTCTTGGACCGTCATGCGGGTAATTCCGCACGCCCGTCAAGTTCGTCGTGTTCCGCACACCGCTAGACTGGTGGTGGAAGAGCGTCGAGCCGGGGAGGTGCCATGCGCGTGTTGGCCGAGATGGGCTTGCTACTCGTGTTGGGCCTGGCTTTGGCCTGGCTTGTCGGGCTACGGTCCGATGGCGTGTTCATCGCCGGCCTGCTGTTGGCCGTTTCCGTCGCCGGATTGGTGGAATGGCTGCGTCCCGCGCAATGGTCTTGGGTCTTGTGTACGGCGTATCTCGTCATCGCCGTGGCGGTGCCTTCATGGTGCGCGTTCATGCCGCTCATCGCCTACGATACTGCACGGCTGCCGGCCCTCGCCTCGACCGGAGCCCGGGCTGGGGCACGGACTGCGGCAAGTGGCCGCTCCCCCAGTGTCTCGCAGACCGCGGCCTCTCGCCGTTCCCTTGCCGATGCAATGCGTTCGGCCCCGTGGCTTTCGGCCGCCGCGCGCTGGATATGGGTGTTGCCGCTGATCGCGCTCTGGTTCGCCCGTGGCACCGACCGTCTCCAGACGCTGGTGATGACGCTGGTCGCCCTGCTTGGATTCGTTCTGGGCCGGGCCCGCGCCTCCTCGGACGAGGCGCGGCGCGCGTTGCTGCACGCGCAGGACAGGGCGCGCGAATCCTCGCGGGCCACTCGTTCGCGCATCGCCGACATCGATGAGGAACGCGCCCAGTCGATTCGCATGGCGACCCTCGGCGAGCGCACGCGTATCGCCCGGGAGATCCACGACAATGTGGGCCATCTGCTGACCCGCGCGATCATGCAGGCGCAGGCCGGCAAAACGGTGGCCAAGGCGACGAACGATACGGTCGCTGCGCAAGGGTTCGCCACGTTGGGTGCGACGTTGGATGATGCGATGACGATGGTGCGCCGTTCGGTGCATGATCTTGAGGATGATGGCACTGATTTCGCCGCGCAGATCGATGATGCCGTCACGTCGTTCGACGGCATCTTCCCCGGTTTCGCCGTGACGCTGGCCAACGATATCGCCAAGGCGCCTGCGCCGGTCTCGCGCTGTTTCGCGACCGTGATTCGCGAGGCATTGTCGAACGTGGTGCATCACAGCGCGGCGCGCGAGGCGAGCGTGACGTTGCGTGACTTCCCCGCGTTCTGGCAGTTGGTCATTCAGGATCCGGGGCCGGCCGTGTCCGAGTCCGATGGGTCCCGGACGGCCGCTGCCCGCCCGCGTGCGATGCGCGCCACGCACGTCGGCTCGCGACTCGCCGCCGACGGCGTTGCCGATATGCGTGGTTCGGCCGATGAGCTGATGCGCGGCATGGGTTTGGCGGATATCGAATCGCGCGTGCGCGCCCTTGGCGGCACCGCGGTCTGCGGGCCGTATGAGGACGGCTGGCGTGTGTTCGTATCCGTGCCGAAGAAGCGTTGGACCATGGAATCGAGGGATTGATGAGAATCGCAATCGTGGATGATGATCCGATCGTCTGCCAGTCGTTGGAGACGATTCTGACGGCCACCGGCACGGCCGAGGTGCTATGGATGGCAAATGACGGAGACGCCGCCGTGCGCCGTTATTTCGAGACACCGGCGAGCCGACCGGACGTGCTGCTGATCGATATTCAGATGCCCGGCACCAGCGGTTTGGATGCCGCGCGCGAGATTCTGGCCACGGACCCGGCCGCGCGCATACTGTTCCTGACCACGTTTGCGGACCAGTCGTATATCGCGCAGGCGATGGGACTTGGCGCCAAGGGCTATCTCATCAAACAGGATGTGGCGGCGGTCGGGCCCGCGCTGCAGGCGGTGATGGCCGGTCAGGTGGTGCTCGGCGCGGAAGTGCTCGGCAAGCTCACCGAACGAACTCCGGATCCTGCCGATTCCGACGATTCCAGAGATACCGCCGATTCCATCGAGGGCCTGCTTGGCGAGCGCGAACGTGAGATCACCGCGCTGGTCGCCGAGGGCCTCGATAACCGCGACATCGCCGCCAGACTGTTCCTGAGCGAAGGCACGGTCCGCAATCGCATCAGCGCGATACTGGACAAGCTCGGCCTGACCAATCGCACCCAACTCGCCATCCTCTGGCTCAACGCCCATAGGTGAGGGGCTTTTGGTCAAGTAGGCCTCTCCCTCCGACATCGCTTCGCGATGCCACCTCGAACGCGATTCAGGACAGCTTGCAGCTGACCTCTTATTCACTCGTTGTCACTCACCCTCGCCTAAAAACGCCTCCGGCGTTTTCTTCACGGCTCGGCTCATCAGAGGGAGGTTGTGAAAAACCAACCTCAGCTGTTTTTCATGACGATACTGTCGATGGTGTTGGCCACGCGCTCGCAGTCGTCGGAGCACTGTTCGAGGTGACGGTAGACGTCATGCCAGGCGAACACCTGCAGCGGATCGGTGCAGGTGGTGTGCAGCGTGCGCATCGACTCGATGAACAGGTGGTCGGCGTCCGTTTCGATCGTGTTGATGGCGAACACCAGTTCGCGCAACGTCTTGGAATGCCGGAATCGCGGCAGTTCGTTGACCAGCTCGCAGATGCTTTCCGTGGCGCGCACCACCATATCCGACATCTGGACCGCGTCGTCGCGCATGTCGGTCACGTTGTCGTAGTACATGCGGTTGAGCACGCCTTCGATGCTGTCGGTCACGTCGTCGAGCACGTGGCCGAGCTCGTCGATGTCCTCGCGGTCGAACGGCGTGATGAACGCGGTCACCAGTTCGTCCATCATGTCGTGGCGCACCTCGTCCGCTGACTTCTCAATCGCGTGCATGCTGTCCATGCGTTCGCGCAGCTGGCCCGGATTGAAGTCGTGCATGACCTCGGACAGCAGCTTCGCGGCCTGGCATGCGTAGTCCGCGCTGCGGCGGAATCCGTCGAAGTAGAACGTGTCTTTTTGTCTCGCCATGATGGGTGGATTCCTTTCTAGAACACGACCATGAACAGTTTGGCCATTACGAAGCTGATGAGACCGCAACCAGGGAAGGTGAACACCCAGGTGAGCATCATGTCGCGCACCACGCCGAAGTTGATGGCGGAGAGGCGGCGTACCGCGCCCACGCCCATGATGGCGCTGGTCTTGGTGTGCGTGGTGGAGACGGGGATGCCGAGCACGGTCATGACGAGCAGGCACAGCGCGCTTGACAGATCGGCCGAGAAGCCTTGGTATTTCTCGAGTTTCACCATGTCCTGGCCCACGGATTTGATGATGCGTTCACCGCCGACGGACGTGCCCACGCCCATGATGGTGCTGCACAGAATCATGAGCCAGATCGGAATCATCACACCGGTCACGCTGGGTTGGCCATTGCAGAACGCCATGCCGAGGAACAGCACGCCGATGAACTTCTGGCCGTCCTGCGCGCCGTGCATGAAGCTCATGGCCGCCGCGCCCACGATCTGCGCGTAGGTGAAGAACCCGTTGGTGCGGCGGCGGTCCATGCCAGCGCAAATCAGGGTCACGGCCTTGCATACCAACCAGCCGACGGCGAAGCCGAACAGGAGGCTTGCGACCAGACCGTAGAGCACCTTGACCCATTCTCCCATGTTGATGCCGCCGATGCCGCCTTGGATGGCGATGGCCGCTCCGGACAGGCCGGCGATCAGGCTGTGGCTTTCGGAGGTGGGTATGCCGAGCAGCGAGGCGCCCACGCTGTATACGACGATGGAGAACAGCGCCGCGCATAGGGCGATGAGCGCCGCGTTCGTGTCGCCGCCGAAATCAACCATGTTGCTGATGGTGGAGGCCACGGAGGCGTTGAGCTGCGTCATGATGAAGACGCCGAGGAAGTTGAAGATGGCCGCCATGATGACGGCGGAGCGTACGCGCATGCATCGTGTGGTCACGCAGGTGGCGATGGCGTTGGGTGCGTCGGTCCAGCCGTTGACGAAGATGACTCCCAGCGTCAGCAACGTTGTGACGGTCAGAGCCGGGTTGGAAAGCACTTGTTGGAGGAAATGCGCCAGTGAGACGTCCAAGGGGAATTAACACCTTCTTCTTCGGGGGCGGAAGCCGTCACACTGATTGTAACGGAAGAATGGCTACGTAGTTCCCATGGCGCGCGGGTTTTATGGTGTTGTTATGCTATTGCGGCCTGTCAGCAGCAACAACTGGTATTGGGGTGGAGACGGTCGTATTCCTCGCGGGCGCGAATGAATTCGACCTCGCTCATCGGTGTTTCGCCGGGATGCTCGGCCGCGAAATGCTCAAGATAATGGTCGTAGCGGGCCTCGCCGCTGATCTCACGCAGATACCAGACGATGCCGTGCCATACGGCAACGAGTTTGCCGAGCATTTTGTCTCCTTTCGCTGATTATTGGCTCCCCTTGAAAAAAGGGGAGCCAATGACGCACTACGCTGCAACCTGCCCGTTCCGCACAAGCTCATGCAGCTTGGCGCTGTATTCGCGCTGCACCTTCTTCTCAAGCGCGGTGGCGACCAGGCTGGAGGGCGCGAACCACTGGGATTCCACGAACGGCTCCTCGGACGTCGTTTCGGCACCGTACTTGCCAGCGGCGAACGTGCGCGCCACGACCACGATGCCGACTACCACGAAGACGCCCATCATGACCAGGAAGAACACGGAGAGCACGCCGTCCAGATATGCGTTGGACAGCGCGGCCTTGGCGTTGGTCAGCGCCTCGCCGGTCAGCTCGCCGGAGTCGATCTGCGCCTGATACTTGGAGGCGGTGGTGAAGTAGCTCAGCGGCCCGAAGATCTTCTGGAAGTCGGCGGTGAAGGTCACGGCGATGTCCCACACGAGCGGTACCACCGGTATCCACAGGTGCTTCCAGTAGCCCATCTTGGCCACACACACGGTGATCAGCACGAAGCAGGCGGCGGCGAGCAGCTGGTTGGAGATGCCGAAGATAGGCACCATCGCGTTGATGCCGCCGTTCGCGTCGGACACGCCCATCCACAGCAGTCCGCCCCACAGCGCGGTGGCGATCAGCGTGGTGATGATGTTGCCGGGCTTCCAGGTCGGGTCGGCGAACTTCTTGAGCTTGCGCACGTTGCCGAGCATTTCGCCGATCTGGTAGCGGGCCACGCGGGTGCCGTTGTCCACGGTGGTCAGGATGAACAGGGCTTCGAACATGATGGCGAAGTGGTACCAGAAGGCCATCGAGTCGTGGCCGCCCAGGTAGGACTTGAGGAAGTTGGCCATGCCCATGGCGAACGTGGTGGCGCCACCGGTGCGGGAGACGATGGAGGTCTCGCCGATGTCGGCGGCGGCCTGCTCAAGCGCCGCGGCGCCTTCGTAGGTCTTGGCCGCGCCGTTCTCGTCCACGGAATCCCAGGTGACCTGCATCTGGTTGCCTTCGATGTCGGAGACCTTCATCGACTCCACGGCCTTGACGGCGGCATCGGCCTGTTCGCCCGGCGTGGAGGTGGCGGAGATGCTCACGCCGGATGCGGCGGTGATCTGTGCGGCGGACATGTTGGTGGAGAAGTACACGCCCTGCGAGATGGTGATCGCGGCGATCAGCACGATGACGGCGGTGAACGATTCGACGAGCATCGAACCGTAGCCGATCATGCGAATCTGGTTCTCCTTCTCCACGGCCTTCGGGGTCAGGCCGGAGCTCACCGCGCCGTGGAAGCCGGAGAGGGCGCCGCAGGCGATGGTGATGAACAGGAACGGGAATAGGTTGCCGGAGAAGGTCGGGCCGGTGGAGGTGGAGGCCAGTTCGGTCAGACCCGGCACCTTGACGGACGGGTTGGCGATGATGATGCCGATGACGAGCAGCACGAGCGTGCCGATCTTCATCAGCGTGGACAGGTAGTCGCGCGGGGTGACGAGCAGCCAGTGCGGCAGCGCGGCGGCGGCGAACGAGTAGATCACCAGGGCGATGACGAGCTGCTTGGCGTCCAGTGTGAACACGGCGGCCACGGCCGGGATAGAGGCGATCCATCCGCCGGCGACGATGTCGAGCACGAGCAGCACGAAACCGAGCAGCGTGGTCTCAATGACACGGCCGGGGCGCAGGAAACGCTGGTAGCAGCCCATGATCAGGGCGATCGGGATGGTCATACCGATGGAGAACACGGCCCACGGCGAGGCGGCCATGGCCTTGATGGCCACGAGCGCCAGGAATGCCATGGCGATGGCGGTCATCACCACGAGGAAGATGGATAGGATCATACCGCCGAACTTACCCATTTCATCAGTGGCCATCTGGCCCAGAGAGCGACCGCGGCGCTTGGCGGAGATCCACAGCACCAGCATGTCCTGCACGGCGCCGGCGAAAATCACGCCGAGGATGATCCACAGAGTGGAGGGCAGGTAGCCCATCTGCGCGGCCAGGATCGGGCCGACGAGCGGTCCGGCGCCGGAGATGCCGGCAAAGTGCTGGCCGAAGAGCACGCGGCGGTCGGTGCGTTCGAAGTTCGCGCCGTCATGCACGCGCTCGGCCGGGGTGGCGTTCGCGTCGTCGGTGCGCATGATCTTGATCTGGATGTAATAGGCATAGAAGCGGTAGGCGATGGCGTAGGAGCTCAGCGCCACGACCAGGAACCAGATGGCGGAGATCCGCTCACCGCGCGAGACGGCCAGAATCGCCCATCCGCAGGCACATACGATGGCGATGGCGGCCCACAGCAGGGCCTTCTTCCATGTCCATACCATTTTGGGACGCACGCCTACGGGCAGTCCCTTCGAATTGCGAATCACACGTTCGGCTTCGTCCGGCGTGTAATCGTCCTTGAATTCCAACTTGCCAGGTGCCGGGGCCTGGGCTGCGGCGGTGGTCATAATAACCCTCTGTTCCTCTTCAATAACCTTTGCGGGAAAGGTTCTCTTCATTGCGACCCTTTTGGGGTATCTCTCGTCTGCTTATGGCACTGGTTGGAAGCGTAGCCACGGCATGTAGCGCCTCAGGAAAATGTCCCAATATGTGAGCTTGGCCACATGTTCACGGACTGCGTTTCATGCCGATTACCCGGGATTCGCACCGCGATGTGCGAAAATGGACACGGTATCAATCAGGAGGTGCACAGTGGTTGTAAGCACGGATTCGAGCCGCACAATGCCCGATTGGGTGAAGTACGGGGTGTTCTGGCACGTGTATCCGCTGGGCTTCTGCGGTGCCGATATCAGGCCCGCCGGCCCGCGCCAGTTCCATGGCCGCGGCCTTGACGCGATAATTCCCTGGCTGGAGTACGTGCGCGATCTAGGCGCGTCCGGCCTGCTGCTGGGTCCGGTGTTCGAGTCGGCGACGCATGGATACGACACGCTCGACCATATGCATATCGATGTGCGATTGGGCGGGGATGCCGCGTTCGATCAGCTTGTCGCGGCCTGCCGGGACATGGGATTGCAGGTGATGCTGGATGGCGTGTTCAATCACGTGAGCCGCAATCATCCGGCCGTTCAGGCGGCGCTTGACGAGACCGCCGGACGCTTGAATCCGGCCGACAACCCGTGGCATGGTCTGGTCCGCGCGCATGTCGGTGATAATGGCGAACCCGCTTTGGATGTGTTCGAGGGGCACGGGGATCTGGTGGCGCTGGACCATTCGGCTGACGAGACCGTTGACTATGTGGCCCATGTGATGAGCCATTGGCTGGATCGCGGAGCCGCCGGCTGGCGCCTCGACGCCGCGTATGCCGTGCCGAGCCCGTTCTGGGCGCGCGTGTTGCCGCAAGTCAAAGCCGCACACCCGTATTCGTGGATTTTCGGCGAGGTGATCCATGGCGATTACCCGCGCATCATCGAGGAATCCACGATGGATTCGATCACGCAATACGAGCTATGGAAGTCGATCCAGCATGCGCTGGAGACGGAGAACTTCTTCGAGCTGGATTGGAACTTGAAGCGGCACAACGCGTTCCTGGATTCCTTCGTGCCGCAGACGTTCATCGGCAACCATGACGTGACGCGTATCGCATCGCAGATTGGCCCGGCCAAGGCGGCGTTGGCATTGGCGGTGCTCATGACGGTCGGCGGCGTACCAAGCATCTATTACGGCGACGAACAGGGCTATGTGGGCGTCAAGCAGGAGCGTTTCGGCGGCGATGACGACGTACGCCCGAAGTTCCCCGACTCCCCTGCCGAACTGTCCACGCTGGGAGAGCCGACATACCGGCTGCATCAGGCGCTGATCGCGCTGCGCCGTCGCAACCCATGGCTGCTGGATGCGCGTACCGAGGCCGTGAAGCTGGAAAACAAGCACTTCGTCTATCGTTCGACGAGCGCCGACGCCCAGCATTCCCTGACCGTGGACCTCAACATCGAGCAATCCCCCACTTTCACCATCCGCAACGCCGATGGCAGTACAGCGTATCAATACTGAGCTCCCTCATCAGAGGGAGCTAACTCATTCACCTCTGAATGCCTCGGATCAGCAGGTCGAGCAGGTAACCGTACGACCGGTCGACCCGCTCGCGGCCGCGTGTGCGGGGTTGTGCGGAACGCAGTTCGAATTGGATGAACCCGTGTATGGACACCCAGATGGAGGATGCGATTAGATGGGGGTCATCGCCGCGGAATACAGATGCTGCCTGGCCGTATCGAATGATCTGCGTGATGGCGTCCAGGCAGTGCTGGGCCGAGTCCGACGCCTGCCCCATCCAGACCAGCGCGTAAATGCCGGGGGCGTCCAGCGCGTGTTCACGGTAGATTATGCCCGCCCTGCGCAGGCGCAGCACGGGGTCGGATTCGTCAATGGCGATGAGCTGTTCGCGCAGATCGGTGAAGTATGTGTCGATGAGCGCATCGCACACCGCCTGCTTGCCGCCGATGTGCTGGTAGATGCTGGTGGGCGACACATCGGCCTGTGCGGACAGCGCACGGATGGTCAGACCGTCCACACCGTCCCGTTCCACGATCCGCCTTGCCGCGTCAAGGATTCTCCCGTGGATTTCAAGGGTGGGCGTGCGTTTGGATCGGGGCTGCGATTGCGTCATATCCGTTATTCTAGGGGTGCGTACAGGCCATTACCGCCGTTTCGGCATGGCCACGATCACAACGACTGCGGCGATAAGTGCAATCGTCATGGCCGCTAGGCAGGCGAACAGGCATCCGCATCGCAAACACCGGCCTATAACACAATCAGGCCCGACGACCATCAAAGGTCGTCGGGCCTGATTCATACGCGCTGTCGGACTAACGGCGTCCAGACTTCATACGGAATGGCGCATTGTGGCGATTCTTCTTGGAATGACGGCGGTTCGGGCCTTCCGTGTTGCCGTATTTGGCGATCATGCGGCGTTCGTGACGCTTGGCACCTTCTGAACGCTCGTCGCGTACGATGCGGTTCTCGTTCTTGCGATGGATGCGCTTGCCGCCTTCGCCCTGACGGGTGTTGCGCATGGACTGCCTGCGGCCGTCATGGGAGCGCTCGTCATAGGAGAAGCCGTAATCCTCGTGGCTGCGTTCATTGCGGCGAGGCTTGCGCGGACGCTCGAAATCGCGGGAATCGGACCGTTCGAAATCACGGCCCGCATTGTGCCTGCGGCTGCCGAAATCATCGTTGCGACCGTATCCGGCCCTGTCGCGCTTATCGAACTTGTCGCCCTTGCCGTACCGATCATTGCGACGGTTCTTGCCGTACTGGCCGCGGCCATTGTCCTGACGCTCGTCGTACCGGTTCTTGCCGTATCCGTCGCGACGGTCGCCCTTGCGGCGCTCCTCGCGGCGGTCATCGCCATGCTCGAACAGATAGTCGCGGCGCTCGGCCTCGGGGTTGCTCATGCCTGCGCGGCGTTCCGCACGGTTGCGGTTCTTCTTCACGGCCTTCTTGCTGGCCTTGTCGCCGTGCTTGCGCTGCGGCTCGCCTTCGGCAACAAACTCGCCGCCTGCGTTCTCGTGCTGGAACTCGGTCTCGGCAACGTTCTGCTCGTCACGGTTGCGATTGCGATTGTGCTTGCGCTTGCCGCCGCGGCCGGACTCGTCGCCCGCCGCGTTCTTGGCGCCCCTGTTCTTGCCCTTGCGCGGGTTGCCCACGGACTGCGACTTGTCGAGGCTCCAACCATCCACGCGCTCGGCGCGGTCGCCCACAAGCTCAAGCACTTCGGGCGAATCGTGGGTCACTTCGATCATCTTGGTCTTGATGCCGGCCTGGTTCAGCAAGCGGCGCGTCTCGCGGCGCTGCTCGGGCAGCACGAGGGTGACCACGTCGCCCGCCTTGCCGGCGCGGGCGGTACGACCGGAGCGGTGCACAAAGGACTTCGGGTCGGCCGGCGGCTCGACCTGCACCACGAGCTCCACGCCGCCGACGTCTATGCCACGGGCGGCCACGTCGGTGGCCACCATGACACGCACATCGCCGGAATCGAACGCAGCGAGGTTGCGATCGCGCTGGTTCTGGTTCAGGTTGCCGTGCAGCTCGGCGGCCGGAATGCCGTTCTGCGTCAGGTTCTTGGCGAGCTTCTTGGCCTGGAACTTGGTGCGGGTGAACAGGATGCGGCGGCCTTCGCCCGAGGCGAGCATGCGCACGAGTTCGTGCTTGTCGCCGCGCGTGGTTTCGAACACGTGGTGGGTCATCAGGTCGGGTTCGGCGGTGGCCGAATCGACCTCGTGCACCTTGGGATCGTGCAGGAAGGTGTTCACCACTTCATCCACGCCGTGATCGAGCGTGGCGGAGAACAGCATGTGCTGGGCGTCGGGCGAAATCTGCTCAAGCAGTCGCTTGACCGGTGGCAGGAAGCCCATATCGGCCATTTCGTCGGCCTCATCGATGACCACGACTTCGACGGACGAGAGCGTGAGCGCCTGCTGGCGCAGCAGGTCCTCAAGGCGGCCCGGGCAGGCGACCACGATATCGGCGCCGGCCTTCAGATCGCGGATCTGGTGGATGTACTTGACGCCGCCGTACACCGTGGTGGTGTTCATGCCGAACGTGTGGGCCAGCGGCATCAGCACGTCGTTGATCTGGTTCGCGAGCTCGCGGGTGGGGGCCAGCACCAGGCCGCGCGGGTGCGGTAGGAAGTCGTCGGCGCGGCGCTCTTCCAGGCTGGCCTTCTTGCGGCGCTTGATTTCCTTGCGGAACTCCTCCATCGCGATTTCGCCGAACGAATCGTAGGAACCGAGGCGGGTGACCAGCGGAATGGAGAATGCGAGGGTTTTGCCGGAGCCGGTGCGACCTCGGCCGAGAATGTCGCGGCCGGCCAGTGAATCGGGCAGGGTGTCGGCCTGAATGGGGAATGCGGTCTTCTTGTCATCTGCCGCAAGCACGCGCACCAGCGGTCCGGGTACGCCAAGTTCGCCAAAGGTAAGGGGGCGGGATTCCGCGCTGTCGTTCATCTGGAAATCAGCGGAATCGTCACGATCATCGAAATTATTACGGGGCACAGTGGCCTTTCATGTCAAAGGTTACGCAAATTACGCAAGCTTTCCGAGCTTAGCGTAAGCCCCCTACTTTGCTTGGTGCTCGCCACACTGTCATCCCACTCTTTACTTATGACCCCATGGGGCGGTAACTCGCCCATGGGGCGGCAACTTGCCCATGGGGCGGTTTGAAGAAATTGTGAAACCGCAGAATAAAGCCATTTTCACCTACCGCCCCATGAGGGTTTTACCACCCCATGGGATATTTGCCGCCCCATGGGTTTTACCACCACGTAAGGCGAGCACCGCTCCATGGAACACGCAAATGGCCCCCACCCGTGAAGGTAGGGGCCATTGTGCAAAAGGGCTGAGCCAAGATACAGCCCAGTAGCCCTAAAACACACTACAAAATATCCGGATCGTCTTTGGCAATAGTGCCGGTTGCCTTGCCAATGGCCTTCAGGCCGTGGTAGGCCACAAGAATCACGATCGTGCCAATGGCAATGCCGTTGAAGGAAATGCCACCAACAGTGAACGCGAATTGGCCGATGGCAATGATCATGGTGATGGCTGCCACCATGATATTCAGCGGCTTGTCGAAGTTGACCTTGTTCTCCACCCAGATGCGGATACCGATCATGCCGATCATGCCATACAGCAGCGTGGTCACGCCACCGAGCACGCCGGCGGGGATCGTGTTGATCACGGCACCGAACTTCGGGCACAGGCTCAGGATCAGGGCGAAGGCGGCGGCGCACCAGTAGGCGGCGGTGGAGTACACCTTGGTGGCGGCCATCACGCCGATGTTCTCGCCGTAGGTGGTGGTGCCGGAGCCGCCGCCGAAGCCGGCGAGCGTGGTGCCCAGGCCATCGGCCATGAGGGCGGTGCCGATCTGGTTGTCGTAGTCGCGGCCGGTCATTTGGGCCACGGACTTGACATGGCCGACGTTCTCAGCCACAAGCACGAGCACAACGGGGATGAACATGGGAAGGATGGAGAAATCGGCCTGCGGCAGGTGGAACTTCGGGAAGCCGATCCATGCGGCGTCGCCGATGGCGGAGAAGTCGACCTGGCCACGGATGCAGGCATATACATAGCCGATGATCACGCCGACCAAAATATTGAGGCGGCCCAGCAAGCCCTTGAACAGCACGGCCACGAGCAGCACGGCCAACAGGGTAACCAGTGCGGTGTCGGGCGCGGCTTGGAAGTTGGTCCACACGGAAGGTGCCAGATTGAAGCCGATGATGGCCACGATCGCGCCGTTGACCACGGGCGGCATGATGATGTCGATCCATTTGGAGCCGGCGTAATGCACGAGCACGCCAACCAGGGCCAGCAGAATACCGGTGACCATGATGCCGAAGCTGGCGACCGCAATGCCCTTGTTGGCGGTGGAGACCGCGGTGATCGGTGCAATGAAGCCGAAGGACGAGCCCAAATAGCTCGGCAGCACGTTCCTGTTGATAAGCAGGAACAGTGCGGTGGACATAGCCGTGAAGAACAGGGTGGTGGACGGGTCGAAGCCCGTCAGAATCGGCACCAGGAAGGTGGCACCGAACATGGCGATGACGTGCTGTGCGCCGATACCGGCGGTGCGCACCCAAGTCAGACGTTCATCGGGCTCGACTACCTCGCCGGGCGCCAGCGTCTTGCCGTCGCCATGCAATTGCCATTGGAAGATATTGGACATTACTACTCTCCTCGCTCTCGCTTGGGGCACGGCATTCACAACCAGCCGCACCACGCACCATTCTAGCTCACGAAGATTTTGTGAAGTCTCTCTTCCGGGAAAGGCTATTTGCCGTAATACTCCAGCAGGTGTGGGTCGACGGCCTGCACCACATCCACCAAATCGCCATTGGAGAGATACGGGCGCTTGAATTCGCGCCACGGCTCCACCTTGACCTCCCAGCGGCCGGTCGTCTCGTCGAGCACGGGCCGGGCGGTCTGCTCCCAGCGCACACGCTTGGAGGTGCGGCCGGTTTCCGGGTCGCGGCGTGTATAGTGCAGGCAGGTGCAGTTGGTGATCTTCCAGTCGTCCGAATCGGCGCGATGCAGGAATTCCTCGTCGGCCAGATCCTCGATGGTGAGCATCAGGGCGAGCATGAAGTCGCCGTGGGTGACCATGACCACGGATTCCGAATCGGATTTGCGGCTCAGCGAGGTCAGGATGTTGTGCACACGGTCCTCGGCCACATCGGCAATCGACTCGCCTGCCGGCGGACGCCAGTACAGCGGATCGGTGTTCTTGAAGTTCCAGTTGCGCGCGTAGTTGTTTTTGAATTCGTCCTTGGTGATGGTGTTGATCTCGCCCCAAGAACGTTCGCGCAGCACACGGTTCTCCTCCCATTTGGCCTTGGGCAGGGCCATGGTGGCTGCGGTTTCGCGGGTGCGCACGTATGGCGAGACCATGTAGCGGTCGAACAGCTGCTGCTGGCTGACCAGCCAGCGGCCGATGCAGTCGGCCTGCTTGCGTCCGGTGGCGGTGAGTCTCCAGGAGCGGTCGGGTACGGTGACGTTGTCCTGCGTGTACAGGGAATTGTCGCCCTGCTCGCCCGCCTGGACGATGACGTTCGCTTCGGATTCGCCATGCCGGATTACGTATAGATCGAGCGGCATGCTCATATATGTTCCCCTTTCGTTATTGGTTACGTTGTGTTGTTTTCTGTTGTTTCCTACTTGACTTGCGTGATGGTGTTCCCCTTGACCATGAACGCGTGCCGGGCCATGTCGATCATCGGCTGATCGAATTTGGAGTCGGTGTAGAACTCGTCGATGACGACGTCCGGACCGTACAGTTCGCGGAACCGTTTGGCCTTGTTGGTGCTGAAGTTGAGGTACGTGACCCTCATCGTCTCCACATCCACCTCGCTGGCCACGAGATTCCTCACGCCGAGTCTGCGGCAGGCCTTCCCCACCGTCAGACCGAAGGATGCGGTGAGGATCACATCGTCCGACTCAGGCTGGTACCAAGGCTTGATACGTGCGTAATATCGGTCCCAGAAATCGTCCACGAGCTGTTCGACGCTCGCCACCCGTTTGGATCGGCTCAGTTCCGTGAGATAGCCTTCGGTCATCTTGCCCACGCCGTATTCCATTTGTTCAAGCGTGGCCCGGCCAAGCTTGTATTTGACCGCGTACCGCAGCACGGGGGCGATATAGCGGAACACTTTCGGGTCGTGGCGGGCGGAATACAGGTACAAGTCGAACAGGCTTTCGCCATCATAGATGGTTCCGTCGAAATCGAATACGCGCATACCTTCTGCTTCTACTCTGTTATTCCTTGTCTAAGGCTAATCTCGGTAAGCCGGCGAAAGCGCAAATACGCAGTGAATTTCACATGAACACTGTTTTTTGGATTGATTTCGGTACAGGTAACGTACACTGGTGACAGCGTGGAAGGAGGTGCGTAATGGCGGCGTCTGAAATCGAACAATGGTGGATTGATAAGTTTCAGGAGAACCTGGGTCCGATTCGCAAGGTAGCCGGATGGACGACTCAGCAACTGGCCGACGAGCTGGGAGTCGCGCGACAGACGGTGTCTAACTTGGAGACCGGCAAAAGCCCGATGACCAAACTGCAGTATCTCGCTTTACGTACGGTGTTCAGCGCCGAGATCGCACGTCGTGAAGACCGCGATCTGGCACGCATCATCAAGACTTTGGTCGACGATCCCATTGAGCAACGCATTCGCGAACGGCGCGCCCAAGAGCAGGACGGCGAGGCCGTTGCCGACAATGCCCCAGTCAATACGGACGGTGGCAACGTTGCCGACAACGCCGCCACCGAGAAACGCAAGCCCAGTGCCGCCACATTGAAGGCTTCAAAGACTGCCGCAACGGGCAAGCCCACGCTCAGCACGGCGATGCAGGCTCTCGCCGTCATCACCGGCGCATTGGCCAGTGGAACCGCCGCCGGCATCATCACCTACTTGATGTTCCCGGACGGCGGCCCGAACAAGCGCTGAGTCGCCGAAATATCGAATCCGTTACTCGCAGGCCACGCCATCGTGATCGCGGTCCAACTTGCCGTTGTATCCAGGCTGCCCTTGATACAACGGAGCAGCACCAGCCGCACGGACTTCAGAGCAATTCGCATAATGCACATTTTGCTGCGCTTGCTGTTGCTGTTGTGCCTGTCGAGCGGCCTCCTCAGCTTGCCGCTGGGCCTCGGCCTGCGCGGCAGCCTGTTCTTCAGCGGCCTTTCTTGCAGCCTGTTCTTCAGCGGCCTTTCTTGCAGCCTCTTCTTCAGCGGCCTTTCTTGCATCCTCTTCTTCAGCTGCCTTCTTGGCGGCTGCCTCTTCAGCTGCTTTCTTCTCCTCAGCTACCTTCTTCGCTTCTTCCTCCTGCGCTATATCGCTGGCTTTACGAACATTGATAACAGGCTTGTCCCCATCTTCCACGGATTGGACAACCCAGTTCGAAGCTCTGAGCACCATTTTGTCCGTGTCGCTTTTCACCTCATAATCAGAGGAGGAAAAACCGGCATCCTTGAGCTCGTCTTTCACATCGGCCAGCGAACGCCCTTTCTTGGCGATGGCGACAATTTTCGAATATGTGGATTCCTCCTTGCCGTCCGCACCGTCAGAAGACCCCGAGCATCCAGCAAGCACAAGACCCAGAACCATCATAAGAATCACGGTCAACGCCCAAACCGCACGATTGACACGCTTCATGTTCCCGAAACGAACCCTGTTGTTCAACATTATTCTCTCCCTTGTAGTCGCAGATCTGCGGATGGTCGGAACCACGTCAATGTGAATCCAACCATCCTGATAATTACTGCTTATTCAATGATATATTCATCCATTGTTTTCGCCGATATATCGCACCAGCGTTTCCTTCATTATCAACTATTTCGAGTTGCATGAATGCGCCGTTTATAGGCCGAGAATTTCGTGCTTTTTTGCATCAAATTCTTCTTGGGAGAGAATGCCGATATCAACCAATTCCTTCAATTTCTTCATCGCCTCGACTTGTTCTTCCACAGACATGGATGCCGTGTGAGAGGCGGGAGCAGCGGCTTCCGGCGCCGGCGCAGGCGCCGGCGCTTGAACCGGGGCGGCCGTCATAGGATTAATGGCTTGTGCCATATTCATGCCCAGCAACATGCCACCATCGCCAAAGCCGTTGTCTTGGATGCCTTGCGCAATGCGCTGCTGGGCAGCCATATTGCCAGCTTGCTGGGAAACGCCCTCGTATGCGGCAACATTCATCTTATTCGAGGCGAACTGCTGCACGAGTTGACGTGATTGCTCGGTGAACTCGATACTTTCGATGCCCACACTGGACACTTCAAAGCCAAAACGATCATTCCACGTACCCGCATTGGCCCGATCGCCACGCACGCATGCTGCGATGTCATTCGCCTTGCCAGGCAATTGCGAAATACGATATTCATTGGACAGCAAATTGATGGCCACAATAAACGACTGTACGAATTCAGACAGAATCTGCCTACGTGGCCCTTCATCATCGAATGAATACGACACGGTAGTGGCAGGCACAAAGTTACGAACGAATCGAACTGGATCAGTGACCTTTAGCGACATGGATCCGCGTGCGCGAATTTCTAAATCGACGCCATAGAACCGGTCGTTATACACCAGCGGCGCAGAAGTGCCGAATTTGATGCCACGAATCTCACGCAGGTTGACGAAGGCCACATATTTGGTGCGGCCAGGCTGACCTCCGAAGGTGAATCGATCGGCAACCTGATTGAAGAACGATCCGATGCCGTCTCCGGCGAGCACGCTCTGCTCCCCGTTGCGATATTCATAACCGCCCGACTCGGTGATGACGTTTTCGATACCTGTTTCAGAGAAAATGAACGCCGCAGTATTCTCTGGCACATAGATACGCGAACCATTGGTGATTATTCCCTCGGAACCGTATTCATTCGAACCGCGATCGTTGTTGCTTCCGCGGGGAATGCCCGGCACAACGACGGTGTGTTCCGTGAACGGACCAGCGGTGATGATATCACGCCACAGGTCCGCGAATGTACCGCCGAGCGCGCCGGCGAACGCCTTAATAACTGCCATCTGTTTTTTCCTCGATATCTCATGCATATGGCCGATCTTGCGACTATGCAATCGCAAGACCGGCCGTTATGCTGGCATGTTGGCTATAGCTGCGTTTCGCGATCGCAGTATTCGCATCGAACGACTTCTTTGCGATGACCGGAAAGCGGAGCGCCACAACCTTCACAATTCACCGAAACCACGGGTTCGGTAATCCCAAGCCCACTACGGAATGCGCTAAAAGTGTCCTTCAGCGCCTCGGCCAGAGCCTCCGTTCCGGGGATGGCCTTGTTGAAGGCCGGCTCATCCATTGGCGTATACTGTCTGCCGCGTATACCCATATACCGTCATCGTCCCTTTCTTGGAAAACCGTTACCTCGATACGCCAGTCTGATCACTGGCCCACCGATGCGAGCTTCTGCGTGCATCGAGTCATGACCTCGGTGTAGTAGGCCAAATCCTCACTGCTGAGGGAGTTTTCGTCAATGGCGTCTACCTTCTGGGAGAACTCAGAGTAACGCTTCATCATGCTGGCATAGTCGGTAGCCATGCTGACCACGTTATCGGATTTCTGATATTTGTTCATGAAGGCAACATACTCATCGATAAAGGCCTCGTAGCTGTCCATCGTGGACTTGAAGTCAGCACTGTCATTGGTGTTCTGCTGCGCCTTCTGATCCGAAGACTGGTCGCTCTGCTTGTTGGCATCGCTGGAATCAGCGCCCGTATCAGTGCTCTTATCATCCTGTTTCGCGGCGTCGCCGTCCGTAGACGTATCTTCCTTCTTTTCCGGAACCTGGATAGTGATGGACATGATGGTTTCGTCGTCAGTGTTACGAGAAACGCTCACACTGTATCCATCGGCGTTCTTGGCATTGAAACTGTCAGCGGACTTGTTATAGTCCACGGTGAAACCGTTGTCTTGCACGGACTTGACGTAGTCGGCATACTGCTTGGCGTCGGTACCGCACACCTCGATGGAGAAATAGTCCGAAGACTCGCTTTTAATTTCACCCTTTGTGGATTTCGGCTGCGGCAGCAGCGCCGCGATATCCGACTCCGGCCATGAATATGCTTCGCACTTGGTGGCGAGCGATGCTTCCAATTCCGCCCGATCAGCCTTGGCCTTCGCATCGTCACGAATTACGAACACGCCACCGATTACCAGACCCACAACGGTGATACCGACTGCCACCCAGGCCAGCACTCGGCCTTGCACCTTGCCACTCGGGCGGGTCACGTATACGGCGAAGCCTGAGAGCAGTGCCGGAATCACCGTGGCGAACAGCAGTCCGCCCCAGGATCGGCCAGAAACATCCACAAATTGGGCGAGTACGAACAACACTCCCCAAATAATGGCGAACACAGCCAGCTTGGAAGTCTTCTTCACCCCTTGTGCATTCGGAGCAAGCACGGCAGGCGCAGCGGCACCAGCAAAACCAGTGGCAGCACCGGCACCATGTGTGGCGGGTGCAGGAGCCACAC
>OBVP01000265.1_pt1 | contig 19261 bp, 20 predicted proteins | sample 1476191 | NCBI WGS metagenome assembly OBVP01 (sample SAMEA2580022, study PRJEB22360) | human gut metagenome | reverse complement strand
TTTAGCCGTTTCTACTTTTACTTCTGTCCACTTCATGTTCTCACCTCTAAATTAATAACTTGGATACGCAATCCATTGTTCTTTTTCTGTTTCTGCCATTTTTTTAATCATCGCTTCAAAATCTGCTGGCTCCCAATGCAATTCAAAAACTTCCGCTGTTTCATCTGATAAAAAGTCTAACAAATCACTTTGCCCTTCATCTAAAACCACTTTTAAATAGTGAATGAATCCGTCTAAAACTGCTTTGCGTAGTCCTTTCTTTCCTTCATAAGGAATTGTGACTAAATAATCTTCATCATCAACGACTGACTTTTGCGGATTGTAAAATAACAAGCCATCTTCAAATTCAATAAATGCTTCTTCTGAAAGCGTACCATCAACATCATCAATTGCCACTTGCTCATTGTTTTCTGCATATAAACGAACAATAACTTCGATGGTATGGTTTTTACGATCCCAATCAAGTCCTACTTCGTAATCTGCTAAGTGTTTTTCAAGTTGTTCCTCTAAGTATGTGAGCATTGTTGTTTTTTTCATTTTCTTCATCCTTCCAGCCAAAATCTATTTGGTCTACTGCTGTTCTTTTTTGTTTAGAAATATATGGATTGCCAGCCACGACGTATCTTAAAGGCAACTCTGTCCAACGACCTTTATTGGGAATTCCAATTCGTGGTAGTGCCTCAATTTTTTTCGGGAATTTTCGTTTTTCTGGCACGAGCCGTAACGAACTAGAAAAAATCGACTGCCCATATAATTGCTTATCAATTCCTAAGGCTGCAACTAATTTACCTGGTCCATTGGTCAATTCCACGCCTTGACGTCCTTGGCGATTTTCAATCATTTTGTCGACACCTTCAACAGGTTCAATCGCGCGGATCATCACCCCTTGTGGTTTGCCTTGTTCTTGTGTCACCATATTTAAAATTAAATGCGTGTGCATAGTATATAAATAAATCGTGCCTGGTTTGTCATACATGGCTTGTAAGCGTGGCGTTTTTCTCAAGCCAAAGCTATGGGCCGCCTCATCATCAGGACCTAAATAAGCTTCTGCATCCACAATGTACCCACCTAAAACGCCTGTTGCTGTTTCGTGCTCTAAATACATCCCTAACAAGTATTGTGCCACTTCTTCAGTTGTTTTTGTGTTAAAGATATTTATCGTTTCTTTCATTTCTTTCACCACTCCCTATCATACACGAAACCTTCCGCTATATCCATCTAAAACCCAAAAAACCACCAAAAAGCGAATGTACGTTCTTTATGTTATAATAAGATGATTATGAAAAAGGAGGTCCTTTTATGCAACAACCTTTAGCCTATCGAATGCGACCTCGTCACTTAGACGAAGTAGTTGGTCAACAACATTTAGTCGGCCCTGGTAAAATTATTCGTCGGATGGTCGAAGCCAAAATGCTTTCATCGATGATTCTTTATGGGCCGCCTGGCACTGGAAAAACCAGTATTGCCAGCGCAATCGCTGGTTCAACAAATTATGCCTTTCGCATGTTGAACGCGGCCACAGACACTAAAAAAGATTTACAAATCGTTGCTGAAGAAGCCAAAATGAGTGGCACAGTGATTTTACTGCTTGATGAAATTCACCGATTAGATAAAACAAAACAAGATTTTTTGCTCCCTCATTTAGAAAACGGACGAATTATTATGATTGGAGCCACTACCGAAAATCCATATATCACAATTAACCCTGCGATTCGTAGTCGCACGCAAATTTTTGAAGTAAAGCCCTTAACAGAAACAGACATTCAGCAAGCGATTCAAGAAGCCTTAACCGATAGCACACGTGGCTTAGGCGATTATCCCGTCCACTTAGAAGAAAAAGCATTACAACATTTGACACGAGCAACGAACGGTGACTTACGTAGTGCGCTAAATGGACTAGAATTAGCTGTTAAATCAACACCCAAAAATGAACAAGGCGAAATTAAGATCACCTTACCGATTATTGAAGAGTGCGTGCAACGAAAAGCCTTAACGCATGATAAAGATGGCGATGCCCATTATGACGTGATTTCCGCTTTCCAAAAGTCAATTCGAGGAAGCGATGTAGATGCTGCACTTCATTATTTGGGTCGCTTAGTTGAAGCAGGTGATTTACCGATTATTTGTCGTCGTTTAATGGTCATTGCTTACGAGGATATCGGTCTTGGGAATCCTGCGGCCGCCGCTCGGACAGTCACCGCTGTTCAAGCCGCCGAAAAGCTAGGGTTTCCAGAAGCTAGGATTCCTCTAGCCAGTGTCGTCATTGATTTATGTTTATCGCCAAAATCAAATTCTGCAGTCACAGCGATTGATGCTGCTTTGGCAGATATTCGACAAGGCTCTGTGGGAGACGTTCCTGATCATTTGCGTGATGCCCACTATGCTGGAGCCAAAGAATTAAACCGTGGTATTGGTTATCAATATCCACATAATTTTGAAAACGGTTGGGTCAATCAGCAATACTTACCTGACAAATTAAAAGAGGCACGTTATTACGAACCGATCGATATTGGTAAATATGAACAAGCCTTACATCAGCAACTCAAGCGTATCCAAGAATGGAAACAGAAAAAATAACAAAATAATACGCTTTCAAAAAAAGAAACAATCTCGTTGCCGATTTTGAGAGAGTATGCTATTATAAAGATGGTAAATCTGTGATGTACGCGTTGTCCTTTCACTGTGTTGACCGAACATTTTTATTGATATCTAGGGATCCTGCTTGTATCAAAGTTGGTAACATGCCTTTTCTTTTGGTAGTTCAATACTGCGATCGAGGAACCCACCTGCTTATCTTGCGGGTTCAATACTCTAGGACGATTACCGGCATCGACGGATTTTACCATTTTTATGAAGATTTCTAAACAATTTGCTCTGGCAAGTTGTTTTTTTTTGGAGGACAAGATGATTCGTATACTCGTACTATTACTCGCCGTTGTCACAGGCGTAGCCAGTTATTATTTGATGAAGAAAAGTGCAGCTTTTTTACCACTCTTAAAAAAAGAAACTGCAACAGAAAGTCAACAGTTTATCGAACGTTTTGGGCGTTATTACTTGATTATCGCCATTCTAGGTGTTCTAGCGGCTATTTTTAATCGCCCGTTATTGTCAATTGGTTTTATCTTTTTTGTTTTATTACTTTCAACGTTGTTTAGTTTAACTTTTGCAAAAAAAATGTCATAAAAGACGATGAATTTAAAACTTCGTTCAAAAAGATTTTTTTGAACGAAGTTTTTTTTACAAAAAAATGCCAATATTCAGAAAAAAAGAAGCGGTTTCAGTTTCTTTTTTTCTTTGTTTGTTTTACAATTATTATAGAAACAATTAATGATTTTTTTTACGCTGAAAGGAGCGGTTATTATGTTACAACAATATCAAAAAATTATGATAGCAATCGATGGTTCTGACGAAGCAGACTTAGCCTTTAAAAAAGCGGTCAACGTCGCTAAACGAAACGATGCTGAATTACTATTAGCACATGTTGTTGATACGCGCTCTTTCCAATCAGTGTCCTCTTTTGATGGTGCGCTAGCAGAAGAAGCAATGTCAATGGCAAAAGAAACCTTAGACACCTACCAACAACAAGCGGTGGATATGGGACAAACAAAAGTCTCTAGCGTTCTAGCCTATGGTTCTCCTAAGAACATTATTGCCAAAGAATTACCAAAAGAATACAACATTGATTTAATTATGTTAGGAGCAACTGGATTAAATGCCGTTGAGCGTTTATTTATTGGCTCTGTCTCTGAATCAGTTATCCGTAACGCTAGCTGCGATGTTCTCGTTGTACGGACGGATTTAGACAACAAATTATCAAAAAATGAAGAAAAATAAAAAATAAGAAAAAACTGAGCCAACTATCACTTTTGATAGTTGGCTCAGTTTTTTCTTATTTACCTATTAAGCACACCTTGTGAGAGCGTCTCACAAGGTGTGTTCGTTTAATTATTTTAGACGTTCTACGTCACGGGCAATCATTAACTCTTCATCAGTTGGTACTAATAGAAGCTTGATTTTTGAATCATCAGTTGAGATAACTGCTTCTTCACCGTGTACATTATTTTTGTCATCATCGATTTCACAACCAAACCAAGTCATGCCATCAATAATATCTTTACGAACGCCAACTGCATTTTCACCGATTCCAGCAGTAAAGACAATCGCATCAACGCCATTCATAACAGTAACATAGCTACCAATGTATTTACGAATACGATCGATAAAAATGTTGTATGCTGTTTGAACTTCAGGTTTATCTAAGTTTGATTGAATATCGCGCATGTCGCTTGATAAACCATTTGTTAAACCTAATAAACCAGATTTTTTGTTTAAAATATCAACCATGTCTTGTACATCAGTCAAGCCAAGTTTTGTCATTAAATAAGGCAATAGTGACGCATCAACATCCCCTGAACGAGTCCCCATTGTAACGCCAGCAAGAGGAGTGAAGCCCATTGATGTATCGACTGATTTACCACCATCAACTGCAGTGATTGAAGCACCATTTCCTAAGTGACAAGTGATAATTTTCAAGTCTTCAATTGGACGACCTAACATTTCTGCAGCACGTTGAGAGACATAACGATGACTTGTTCCATGTGCCCCATATTTACGTGCAGCAAATTTTTCATAGTATTCACGCGGTACACTATATAAATAGTTGTGTTCTGGCATTGTTGTGTGGAACGACGTATCAAAGACTGCCACGCTAATGATTTCTGGTAAGATATGTTTAAATGCTTTAATCCCCATTGCATTCGCTGGGTTGTGTAAAGGTGCTAATTCAGATAAAGCTTCAATTTTTTCTAATACTTCGTCTGTAATAACAACAGAATCTTTAAATTCTTCTCCACCAGCAACTACACGGTGACCAACACCAGTAATTTCATCATAAGAACCTAAAATGTTTAAGTCGATTAATTGGTCTAGTAACATTTTTACTGCCACTTCATGGTTATCAATATCAACAATCACTTCATATTTTTGTCCTTCACCATATTTAATTGTGAAGATAGAATCTTTTAAGCCAATACGTTCAACGATTCCTTTAGCGATCACTTCTTCATTTGGCATTTGGTATAATTGCCATTTTAAACTTGAACTACCTGCATTAATTGCAATTGTTTTAGACATAATTTTCTCCTCTTCGTTACTATTTTATTTTAAATTTGAAGCTTTCCAAGCTTCAAATTGTTTAAAGAACTCCGTTACTTTATTGATATCTTTCAAAGAGGCAAGTTTTGCTAACAAAACTTCCTTCACTTGCTCAGCATCTGCACCCTTGTTTTGAACAAGCAAGATACTTTTACGTGATTGTTCTGACTTAAACAATTCATCAGGTAACTGTATCATTCCTTGTAAATAGACATTTTTTGTCAACCAATTTTTAAAGAATTCACTTTGCTCAGTCTCTAAAATATTGGTCGGGATTAAGAATAAGCCAAACCCTGCTGGCTTCACGTATTTCATGGCTTGTTCCATTAATAAATGATGCGCATAACTATGGCCTTCCTCCGCAGCAGCAGCAAATCCCTTTGCTCGCTCATCATTTGGATAGTAGCCAATCGGCAAATCACTTAATGCTAAATCAACTGGATCTAATAACAAATCTTGCAATCCGTCTTGATGGAACAACTGAATATTGGCTTGTGACCAAGCATTGTTCACAGAAGATACTGCCAGAAGTGTTTCGTCGATATCCACACCATAACCAGAAACTTTGTAACCAGCTGTTTCAAGGTTCAGCAGAACCGTTAACAGTAAATTTCCCATTCCTGAAGCAGGATCTAAAATTTTTAATGGCTCTGATTTATTTGTTAATTGTTCTACTAAATAAACAAACAAAAAGCCAATACCGTCTGGCGTCAATTGATGATTTGCTTGAAGCTGCTCTTTTCTCGTTCCTTTTAACAAAAGTAATTGGGACAAGCGTCGCACATCTTCAGGAGCTAAATCAATTTTTTTAATCGTATGATACAGCGTTTCTAATTGTTTCACTGTCTCTGGATTAGGTACTCCGTCAAGTACTCGTACTTGAAAATCATCTAAAATATTTTCACCATTTTCAATATACGCATCTAAAAAAGAAGTATCCAATGACTGTTGCAATAACTGGATTGCTTGTTCCATTGGCTCGAAAGCCTCTTCAATTTTTTCTGGGAACAAATTAGCACCTCTATTCTATTCAAAATGTAACAACTTCCATACCTGTTTTATTTTAACGAAAAAAGAAAGAATAATCAATGCCTTTACTGTCTTTCTTCTAAAATCTAATAATTTGTAGAAAAACAACGCTATTCCAGTATTGTTTCCGCTTTTTTTTGATGAGAAACTCTCTCTTGATATTGGTATTTTCGACCAGATTTGTTTAATAAAACAGTTATTCTTAATTGTTCATTTTTGTATGTATAATCGAGGGTCACTTGCGCGTATACGAACCTTTCTTCTGTTTTTAACTTTCGTCTATTTTGTTTAACATCTGCAAGAAATAAATGAAGGATACTTTTCCCTGCATAGTATTCCTGGGTAGCTTGCGTAAATTTTTGTGTTAACTGACGTTCTTCTAGTAACTGAAGGGCGAGAAAACTCATCAAATAAACAAAGGCCATGGCCGTGAACAATAAGTTTCCTGAATATTTTTGCCTCATTAAAATTCTCCCTTTATCGGAAAAAAACTATCAAATGTTTTTCCAGAAGTAAAAGTAACTTCCAAAGTAAACGATTGTCCTTCATTTTTAAACTGTCCATTTTTGATACCAATTAACAGCGGTTGATAGCCTTTACCATTGACTCGCTTAATAATTTTATCTTCTTTGATTTGAATTGAAATAGTCTTGTTTGTTTCTGAGTCGAGGAAAGAAATCTCTTGAGCAGAGCCTGTTTGGAAAACGAGCTTTTGACATTCTTTTTCTAATTGAATTAAAAAAATATGCCAGGATTTCGAATCATTGTTTTTCAAATATTGATTTCCGATAAAACTTTGTTGAATCATCAACTGAAACAATTGACACATACAACTTAAAACGACTAGTGCTACTAAACACTCTAACATCGTAAAACCCGCATATTTTTTATTCACCAATCAAAATCGCTCCTCTTGAATCTGTGACTTTTAGTATCCTTCTTCCCTCGTTCTCCATCAAAGAAAATCGGTAAGTTTCTCCTTGATATATCCGCTCTTTGAAACGTAAATCACCCGTCTGCTCTAAAAATAAAATTGCTTCGTATCCTAGACGAGTGCGCGTTAATTCTTGCTCCCGTTGATAATTTTGCTGAATTAATTGTGTAATAGCCAGGGAGAATATCCCTGCTACCACACATACAATACTAAAACTAACGAGACTCTCTAATAAAATAAAACCGCTATAAATAGTTAATTTTCTTCGTATATTTGCCACTCCCCATCTGAAATTGTAAAATAAGTTGCTGTTTCTTTTCAGTCCAAGTAAAAATATATTTCACTAAACGGCCATTGTTCCCTGACGAATGAAGAAAACTGAGTTTGCTTGGGCCACTCACTGTCATTTTTTCAGGTACAGCTAGCGAAGTCCTTCCAGCTGATTGGTTCAATTTATCAGGAAATGAAAAGCTTTGTTGTTCTTCAAAAAACCAAACTTCTTGTGTTTCCTCTAAAACAATTGCTTGCTGTTGCGCAAAACGAAGTTGTTTTTCTACCGTAGCAAGAAACTGTTCAATTTTTAATGTTTCTTGCCAGCGGTGAATAGCGAGTGTTGGGAGCATAGTCATAAAGCAAACAATCGTCAAACTAGCAAGTGTTTCCATTAATGTGAATCCTGCTGACTTGTTCATTGCTTTTCTGCTGTATATTTATCTAACTGCTCTTTAGTAATGTAGCCTTCGTTGACTAATTCATTTAAAGAAGGCGTCTTATTTTTTTCTAGTGTGTAGAGCTCGATTTGTGATTCTACAATTTTTACGATTGCTTCATTGCCTTTTTTGTCAACTGTTTCTTTATGTTTCGCTAAGTTAGGGACAAAAAGTAAAATCAATACGGAAATAATCAATAAGACAATCAACATTTCTAATAATGTAAACCCTGCGTATTTTTGTTTCTTTTTCATTATAAAACTCCTTCCATATTGCCATAAATAGGCAGCAACATTGCCCCATAGACACCGATAATTAAACAAGCAATTATGATAAAAATAAATGGTTGAACAAGGGTAATGGCTCGTTCAATTTTTTTGAAAAAACCTTGGAAACAGACATTACTATAAACCATCAACTCCTTGCCTAATTTTCCTTTTACTTCCCCTTGTTGAATCATTAAACCCAATGCTTTCGTAAAAAAAGGATAAGCAGCTAATTGTCTATGTAAGGTTTCACCAACTAGCAGTCCTTCACTAATTGCTCCAGCTAATTCTTTCATTAAGGGGTAATTGGTTGTATGGCGCATCAAATCGATGACCTCTTTCATTTCTAATCCTTGCGCAAGCAACTTCCCCCATTCTAGTGCAAAAAAAGCACTGACGTATTCCCGATAAAGGCCACGGATAATTGGCAGTTTCAGATATACGAAGGCCCGCTGAATAGCAGACTGTTGCTTCAAATAACGTTTTAAAATGAAGAAACTAAATGAGAGGACAAAAACTAAGGTAACCAGAATGTATGGACTGTAAACAATCAGAAAAATCCCAATATTTTTAGAATAACTATTGGCATCATTTTCCATTAATTGGGGCAATAAAAATTGCCGAATACCAACAATGACGAGAATCAAAAAAAACAATCAGGAGCAGCGGATAACTAATTATTTTATAGAACTGTTGCCGATATTTTTCCGTTTGAAAAAAATGTTCGGAAATCGCTTGTAGTGTCCCTACCAAATCCCCGTGTGCAGTAGCAAACGACAATTGTGCCGAGACCATTGTTGAAAACCCTAATTCTTCGACTAAAGCTTGTAAGGCAATGCCTGAGGAAAATCCTTCAACTAAAAAAGTTATACTGTGCTGAGGTAAGGCGTTTGATTTTTTCATGAAGGAAAAACTTTCTTGTATATTAAAACCATTTGCAAGCAAATCCGCTAATAGTTTCAGAAAAAGCTGCTGTTGTTTTTTCGTTAATTTATTCGATGGCTTGAAAATACGTTTCTGTAATAAACCCATACGCCCACGCCTTTCTTAGATTCTTTTGCCAACTACTCTTTATAACGGCTTCCTTAAAGAAGAAATAATCATAAAGAATTCCCGCTACTTGTTCCTTATTAATCGTGGTTGTCAAAATCTGTTGATAAATGATACCTTGCAAGCATTCAGCCAATTCATGCTCTGGGCCACCTAATTCTATCAAACGCCGTTGCACCCCCAATAAGTTACGGGCGTGAATTGTCGCAAAAATAGTATGACCCGTTAAGGCGGCTCGAATAACTGCTTGAGCCGTCTCGCCATCACGAATTTCACCAATAATCAAAATATCAGGATGATGGCGCAAGCAAACTTTTATCAAGGCTTCGTACGTTAACTGAATTTTTTCATTTGTTTGCAACTGTAAAAACTGCTTTTCCTCAATTTCAACAGGATCCTCAATCGCTATCACTTGTTGTTCGCCACTTCTTTGTTTAGCCACACGATACATGGTTGTTGTTTTCCCAGAACCAACTGGCCCACTGAATAAATAAAGTCCTCGTTTCTGACAAGATGCTTCAATTTCATTCAGCTGGTGGGGAAAGAAAAAATGTTCAGCTTGTTCACCAAATCGGTGCAAAAAACGAATTACCAAGCTCTCTCGATTCTGAAAATCTCCCACAGATGATAAACGCAAGCGTTGCTTCGTCTCGCCAATTAGATAAGTTGTCGCGCCTAATTGTGCTTTTCGTCTTTCTCCGACATCCATGCCGCCTATAAATTTAAAGTGGAAAATTAACTTTTCGCCTATTTCTGCGGAAACTTGTGTGTAAAGTGTCCATTGCATCCCTGTCCGAAAAGAGATAGCTATTTCGGTATCATTGGGTAAAAAATAAACGTCTTGTGCCCCATGAAGGACGCCCCATTCAATTAATTGATGGGCCAATTTTTTTACATTTTCAGTCATTCATTTCCTCCTCTCACTAATAAACTACGCATTTATTTTATGATTTCAGCAAAAAAAAGAACCTCCACCAATAAGATGAAGGTTCTTTTTTTGAAGTTTGCGCTGTCCATCTATCTTCCCCAAAATAGTGGAACTCCTAGACACTTAGTATTATACTAAAAAAATCTTGCGTTTAGTTTTCAAAAATTTCTCTGAATCACAAAATTTTTGAGAAAAACTATGATAATCCGATTGGATCGTTTACGTTTTTGGCTTCATTTTTTGTTTATTAACTAAATAAACTGGAATTCCTAGAAGCGTAATCCCTATACCAATCAATGCTAGAATAGGCTGTGTAATACTCGTTGTAACCAAGATGAAGATACCACCTAGACTTGCGATAATTGGAATAATTGGATAGCCAGGAACTTTATACGGTCGTTTTAATTCAGGTTCTCGTTTTCTTAAAATAAAAACGGCTAAGAAAATTAATAGATTAAACAGCCACATAACAAAAACTAACATATCCGTTAATAAATCGAAGGTTCCGAAAAACATCATGATAATGGCTACAGCTAACTGGAAAATTCCAGCAACGTAAGGAACAACAAAGCGTTTAGACAACTTTTGAAACTGACGACTAAAAGGCATCAGATTATCTAAGGCTAAGGCATAAGGAATCCGAATCCCTGTCATTGTGTAGCCGTTTAACGCACCATATACAGAGATTAAAATCCCAATAGTTACGATTTTGCCGCCAATTGGTCCAAAAATAGCCACAGAAGCATCCGAAGCTGCATTCAAATTCCCAGCGATTTGCTCAATTGGTAATGTTTTTAGAAATACAAAATTAATTAAAGCATAAATTAAAGTAATCAATAACAAACCAAAAATAATGGCTTTAGGCAAGTCTCTTTCTGGTCGCTTCATTTCACCAGCCACGTTACCCACACCTAGCCAGCCATCATAAGCAAACATGGTGGCGACTAAGGCGCCACTAAAAGCAACTAAAAAGCCAGTATTCGCTGTTGTTTCAATGGGAAAAAGCGAAACAGCTACTTGTCCTGGAGTAAATAACCCCACTAAAGAAATCAAGGCAATTGGAATCAGTTTTACCACCAATGTCGTTGATTGGACCAAAGAAGCAATTTTTGTTCCTAATAAATTAATTATCGTGATACTGGTTCCCGCAAGAATGGCAATTGGAATCAATAAATTTGCCGATAGATGAAACAAATTGATTAGTTGTGTACTAAAAATAATGGATAACGCCGAAATGTTGGCAGGATAATAAATGATACTTTGTGCCCACCCTAAAAGAAAACCAGCTAATTTACCATATGTATATTCAATATACTTCACTGCGCCACCTGTTTCAGGGATTGCTGTAGCAAGTTCGGCGCTGGTTAATCCTGCACAAATGGTTAAGGCACCACCTAATACCCAAGCAAAGATAGCTAAACTAGCTGACTGTGCGTGTCCAACGACACTCGCAGCTTTAAAGAAAACACCAGCGCCAATCACCGTACCCATTACCGTGGATAACGCACCAAACGTTGTTATCTCTCTTTTTAATTGCTTTTTCTCCATAGACTCCCTCATTTCATTTAAACTAAAAAAGCGTAACAAAATTTCACTTTCTTGAAAAGATAACGAAAATAATAGCTGTTTTCATGAAAAATTCTGTGACGATCTCTTTTCAGTATAGCTATTTCTTTTAGAATTTCAAGTTTGAAAACCACAAAAAGAAAATTTGTCATAAAAGTTTTAGAGCATTCATCTTTTGTTTATAAGCAAGAATGGAAAAACCGACGATTTTTTATTAAATAAACGAAAAATCGAATCAAAAAGAAACCTTTCTGATCCGATTTTAACTACGTTATTGGTTTTTGACTTTTTCTTTTTTCATTTGTTTGCTGCGTAATTGTCCGCAAGCCGCATCAATATCTGTTCCGTGTTCTTTACGAATAACACAATTGATGCCATTCTTTTTGAGTACATCATAAAATTTTAAAACCGCTTCTTTAGAGCTTCTGCTATATTGATCGTGTTCACTCACTGGGTTATACGGAATCAGATTAACATAAGAAAGTTTTTTCTTATTCCGTAGTAAATCTGCTAATTGTTGAGCATGTTCTGGTCGGTCGTTCACTTGACTCAACATAATATATTCAAATGTAACACGTCGGTTGGTTTTTTCAATGTATTCATCAATTGCTGCCATTAATTTTTCAATTGGAAAACTACGATTAATCCGCATAATTGATGTACGAACTTCGTTGTTAGGAGCATGTAATGAGATTGCTAAGTTTACTTGTAGTCCACTGTCTGCAAATTCACGAATTTTTGGCACTAAACCACTTGTTGAAACTGTAATATGACGGGCACCAATAGCCAAGCCTTTATCATCATTAATCGTTCGTAAAAAGTTCATGACATTGGCATAATTATCAAATGGTTCACCAATTCCCATCACAACGACATGGCTAACACGTTCATCCAACCCACGTTCATCGAAATAATGTTGTACCCACATAATTTGGGCAACAATCTCGCCAGCAGTTAAATCTCTTTGTTTTTTTAATAGCCCACTAGCACAAAATGTACACCCAATATTGCAGCCAACTTGAGTGGTCACACAAACAGATAATCCATATTCTTGACGCATCAAGACTGTTTCAATCATATTTTTATCTGGTAATTCAAATAAATATTTCACGGTACCATCTTGCGCTTCTTGCACAATGACTTGTTTTAATGGATTTAATGAAAAATTTTCTTCTAATAAAGTCATCAACGATTTAGAAATGTTCGACATTTCACTAAATGAAGCAACACGTTTTGTATACAACCATTCCCACACTTGTGTTGCGCGAAATTTCTTCTCGCCATGGGCTAAAAACCAGTCCACAAGCTGTTCTCTCGTCAGTCCATAAATGGATTCTTTCTGCATTTCTTTTCCTCATTTCTGCTATTACATTCGCTTCATAACTATAACGTATTCTCACTTTGAATGCAATATCACGAAGAGCCTCAAAAAAAATCGTTAAGCGTGCATGCTTAACGATTTTTTATAATTAATCTTTCACTAAGTGATAAACTTTTTTGAAGTAGAACGTTCTGGCAATTAAATAGTAAACGACCTGAATCAATAAGAAAACACCTAAAACTTCCCAGCCAGCTAATTGCATTGGCTGATCTAAGACAGCATACATTGCTTTCAAAGCAACAGCTCCATGAATAAATGAAACAACAATTGGGGTAAAGAATAAAATACCTACTTGTTGGTAAATCATTTTCTTCAATTCTTTTTTCGTCAAACCAAGTTTGTAAATCATCTTGAATTTTTCAACGTCTGTATTCATATCACTGTATAAACGGAAGTATAAGAAACTACCCGCAGAGACAAAGAACACGATACCGATAAATAGTCCGACAAAAAGAACTGGCGTATAATATTGCGTAATGGCTGCCGACATTGCAGCTGTTCCTACTAACATGGGATACTTGTCACCAATAATATTTTCTGCTTTTATCAATTCTTCACGATTGGTTCCTGCTTTGGGCTGCCAAATTGTTTCTGTTTCCGCTTTGATTCCATCTGTTGAGGTACTATCTGGGATAACAACCACACCGCCAAAAGTCGGTAATACATTGGTTTCTTCTGTTTTATCAATGTTTAAAACTTGATCATTTGCCAATTGAACAGATTTGACATCTACTGATGCAGCAGAAGGAGCATCTTTTTGTGATAAATTAACTACTTTCTCACCTGTTAAAGTTGGTTCATCTATAAATTTTGCGAGTTTATTATATTCAGATGTTTTGATTAATTGGATACCGGCACTTGTTTTGTACATTGTGTAATCAATCTGATCAAACTGAATATTTTTTTCTTGGAATGTTTTTGTCGCAAATTGTTTCATTTCTTGATTTTCTGGGTTGGTCGAATCAGACAATGTCAGTTCGTACGGTACAGAACTTATTCCTTTAAAAATCATCTCATTCACGCCGTATAACGTTCCAATGGCAGCAAAAGCAACCGTTGATATCACCGAAACCAAGAAGAACGAACGTGCATTATCTTTCATGCGGAATGCTAAATCTGATAAAACGACCATATTGGTTTTTTTCCAAAAGATTTTTGGTTTCCGTTTTAAACGTTCAATGACAGAAACACTCAATTGGTCAAATAAGAATTTTGTCCCTAAAATAACTAAGAAAATTACTGGGAACATCACCATTAAAACCAACTGTCCCTTAGCAACTAAAGCAATTCCGTAACCGACAACTAAAAGCAACACGGCTAAGAAAGATTTAACTTTAGAGCTTTTGATTTCACCTTTACCCATTTCCCCTGCTTTTAATAGCTCTTGAAGTGTCGCTTTTGGCAAGCGGAATTGAATAAAGAAAGAAATTACTAAGAACAAGACCGCAAATGAAATGACAGTAATGATAAATGGCATCACTGGCAAATAAAAACCTAAACCTAGATGCATCAATAAATTGCTAATCCATAAAATAAACTGTGAAAATCCAACACCTAAAATGCTACCAAAAATTGTAGCAAAGAAACCAATCACTAAGTTTTCAATAAAAATCATTTTCTTTAACTGTTTTGGACTCATCCCTTGAATCATCAAGGTTCCAAACTCTTTTTTCCGAGATTGGATAAAGACATCCATCGAGTATAAAACGAATAAGAAAGAGAAACCATAGATTATAATAGCCGCAGCCGTCATTCCCATTTGTGCTTTAGGATTTAAACCATTAGCTAAGGCTGGGTGAAAGACAAAACCAGTGAACGTAAAAAAGATCATCACAGAAAACATTGTACTTAGGAAATAAGCCAAGTATAAATGCTTATTTCGAATCGTGTTTCTTATAACAAACTGATTAAAATTCATTATCGACACCTTCAATCTCAGCCAGTTTCACCATGATTAAATCGTAGAACTCTTTTTGGTTGCCGTTTTGGACAATTTCATCAATTAATTCACCATCTTTAATAAAGACGATGCGCTTGCAATAACTTGCGGCTAGCGGATCATGGGTCACCATTAAAATAGTCGCCGCTTCTTCTTCGTTTAATTGTTGTAACAAGCCCATCACATCCTTAGATGATTTCGTATCTAAGTTTCCTGTTGGTTCATCAGCCAATAATAATTGTGGATGATGAATCATTGCCCGAGCAACGGCGACCCGTTGTGCTTGTCCACCAGAAATTTCTGCAATTCGTTTTTTCAACAGATGATTGATACCTAAACGCTCACTTAATTCTGCTAATTGTCGTTTCATTACAGAGACTTTTTCTCCATCAAGTGTCAATGGCAAAATAATATTTTCTTCAACAGTTAATGTTGGCATTAAATTAAAGCTTTGAAAAACAAATCCTAATTCTGTACGACGGAATTTAGCAATTTGTTCTTGATTCAAATTGTTTGGATTTTTTCCATTTAAAAGTATTTCACCGTCTGTTGGACTATCGATTGTTGCCAATAAATTTAAAAGTGTACTTTTCCCACTTCCAGAAGGTCCCATAATACCAATAAATTCACCATCTTGGACAGTTAAATTAATCCCTTTTAAAGCTTCATATTTAATTTCGTTTCCGTAAACTTTTTTCAAATTTTGTACTTCTAACATATTTTCCACTCCTATTCTTCTCACTCATTTAGTGTATCGAAAACGAAAAAAAACGACAATAGAAAAGAATAACAATGAACTTACATTACTGTAAGTGCACTGTTATTCTTTTAAAAGTTATGCTTCATATTCAATCACATAAGGATGAATCTTCGTATTATAAATAGCTTCTGAATATTCTACGCAACGACCTGTTGGGCTTAACGAACGCCGAATTCTTTTTAAGCCCGTTGTTTCAGTTGTTTGCAACATCTTTTGCTCTGCTTCTGTCAAAGTTGCAACTTCAAAACGGTCTTCAAATTTATAAATTTCAATGGCATGTCGATCCATCAAACGATACAAGGATTCTTCTTTGTATTCAGTCAATGATACGTCTTTCATGGCAGCTGGCAAATAGTAATTAAAATAAATATAGGGTTGTTCATCGATTAGATATAACCGTGAAAGGTGAACCACTTCTTCTCCTAAAAATTGATAAGCCGGCATCTCTTTTGACAACGTCAAGTTTTCAACTTGTAAAACTTTTTTGGTTACTTTCTGACCTGATTCATTCAAAAATTCAGTGAATGTCCCTGCTTTTGATAGTTTATTATAGGGACGATTGCTTAACACAGTTGTGCCTCGGCCACTTTTTTTCTCAACAAATTCTTCTGTTGCTAACATTTCGATTGCCCGCCGAATCGTAATTTTACTAACATTAAACATCTCTTCCAATTCTGTTTCTGTTGGTAAAAACGTTCCTACTGGATACTTGCCACTCAAAATATCTTCTTTAATCTGATCTGCTACTTCTAAATAAAGCACGCTCTTTCTTCTCATGATACGCTCCCTCCCAACCGCACTATTCCTTTCTATTTTACCAGAAAATGATGATTATAACATGATGCTTTGCTGAAATTATAAAAAAAGAACAAAAATAGATAAATTTATCTATTTTTGTTCTTTTTGTTTATTGTTCTGGTGTTTCAGGTGCTGCCTCTTCTGATTCCGCTTGTAGAAAGACTTTTCTTGGTTTGCTACCTTCTGATGGTCCAATAACTCCGTGTGCTTCCAATTCATCTACTAAGCGAGCCGCACGATTATAGCCAATTCTAAAACGTCTTTGTAGCAATGAAATACTAGCTGTTTGCATTTCAACTACCAAGTTTTTCGCTTCTTCAAACAACTCATCTTGAGGAGCTTCACCACCGCCTGAAGTGGTCGGTTCATCTGTTGGCATCATGCTTTCTTGATATTCAGCTTCTTGTTGGTCCGTTACAAACGCAACCACTCGTTCAACTTCTTGATCAGAGATAAAGGCCCCTTGGATACGAATTGGTTTATTTTCTCCCATAGGTAAGAAGAGCATATCGCCTCGACCTAATAGTTTCTCCGCCCCGTTGGTATCAATAATGGTACGCGAGTCTGTCCCACTTGAGACCGCAAAAGCCATTCGAGAAGGGACATTTGCTTTGATGATTCCTGTAATGACATCCACACTTGGCCGTTGTGTCGCTAAAATCATATGAATACCTGCTGCCCGTGCCATTTGGGCTAAACGGATAATCGCATCTTCTACTTCGTTACTTGCCACCATCATTAAATCAGCTAACTCATCAACAATGACAACAATAAATGGTAGAATCGGACGATTTTCGCCATCTTCCGCATTTTTCTGTTGAATTAGTTGATTGTAACCAGTAATATTTCGGACACCTGTTGCTGCAAATTTTTCATAACGAAATTCCATTTCTTGAACTACTTTTTGCAGGGCTTGTGCCGCTTTTCTCGGATTAGTAACCACTGGCGTTAATAAATGAGGAATCCCGTTATACACATTCAATTCCACCATTTTCGGGTCAATCATCATTAATTTTACTTCATGGGGTTTCGCTTGCATCAAAATACCTGTGATGATGCCATTGATAGCAACCGATTTCCCACTCCCTGTCGATCCTGCAATTAATAAATGCGGCATTTTTGATAGATCCGCAGTTTGAACCATCCCTGAAATATCTCGACCTAAAGGTACTTCTAGTAGTTTATCTGGATGACTTGGTTGTGCCTCAACAATATCTCTAAAGGATACTGTACTAATTGCACTATTAGGAACTTCAATCCCGATTAGTGATTTTCCAGGAATCGGGGCCTCCATACGAACATCTTTGGCCGCAAGCGCTAAAGCAATGTCATCCGTCAAGTTAACAATTTTGCTAACTTTTACCCCAACAGCGGGTTGAACTTCAAACTTTGTGACAGATGGTCCTAAACTAGCTTTGACTACTTTAGCATCAACACCAAAACTCTTGAAGGTTTGTTCTAAGACGCCAATGTTTTTTTCGATTTTTTCATATTCACCACTTTGATCCGTTGCTTGAATTGTATCTAACAAATCAGTTGGTGGTAGTTGATAATCACGATCTTCCGCTTCTTCAGAAATTTCAAATTCGAGAACACCAGCTTCATCTGCCGCCTCTTCTTCCTGCTCTCGTTGCGGTTTTGTTGCTGCAATTGGTGGTACAGGCATCGCCTGATTTTGCTGTTGAAACGAATCAATTTGAACAGGCGTTGGTGCGGCCGGTTCTTCCACCATTGGTTGGTGGGTTTCAACTGGTGTTTTTGTTAAGCGCTCGGCTGCCGCTTGTTCCATACGTTCCCGCTCTTGTAATTTTTGTTGGGCAGCGGCTTCAATTTTTGCTTGGCGTTCTGCAGCTTTGGCTTCTTTCTTCGCTGCTCGCTTCGCCTCTTTTTCTTCTTGTCGCGCCTGTGATTTTGCCGAAACATGACTTAGGCGATCTTGAATACTTTGGAAATGATCAACAATTTGCTGAAAATCCCACATACTCATCAAGAAAATACCCGCTAACAGTAGCAAGGTGGCAATTAAATAGCTACCAAATTGTGCCACCAAAAAGTACGTTCCTTGATAAAGCAGCGCGCCAATCATACCGCCCCCTACGTTTTGCGTCACTTGGTTGGCTTTTAAATCGCTTTGCAAAAATTCCCAAGTGTTACCTAAAATATCTGGTTGACTGCCACTAACATTTCGAAACATAAAGGCATGGAAAAATAACAAAACACTAATATAAATCAGAACAGCCCCAAAAATAGGGCGCCCTCTTTTTAACGGAAAATCTTTCCCATAAATCATGACTAATAAGCCATACAGGATTAGTAAAATCGCTGCAAATGGAAAGGTATTACCTACAACTAAGCGTAAACAATTCGCTAATAACGTGCCTAAAAACCCTAAGCGAAAGAGTCCAAAGACACCGAATAAAATAAAAATCAGGCCAAGAAACATATAATTTAAACGTTCTTGTTGTTGCTGTTGTTTTTTGGTCTTTTTCTTTGTCGTACTTTTTTTCTTATTTGTTGCTCTTTTTTGTGCCATTTAACTTCCCTCTTTCCATCACTTCTCATTATACATAAAAATGGAATCGAACAAAAGTGCCCACCTCATTTTACTTGAAAAATCATGGAAATTTTTTTAAAACTTTCATTTAAGAAAAATGAGCGTGGGACAAAAATCACTTTGGATTTTTGCTCCACGCTCAAAAACTGATAAACGGCGGGAACAGAACCAACTCCTTCGGAAATAAGCCGA
>OBVP01000264.1_pt1 | contig 19392 bp, 20 predicted proteins | sample 1476191 | NCBI WGS metagenome assembly OBVP01 (sample SAMEA2580022, study PRJEB22360) | human gut metagenome | reverse complement strand
AAGAAGAAGCACGGGCGGGGCCGGGCGCTGCCGCTGGCCGCCGGAGAGCAGGCCCACCTTGCTGGTCAGCCGGTCCTCCAGTCCCAGACCCAGGATTTTCAGCAGCTCCCGGTACTGCTCCCGCTCGGTGCGGGTGATGCCGGGGCGGAGGGAGCGGCTCTGCCCCCGGCGGGCGGCCAGGGCCAGGTTTTCCTCGATCTGCATGGTGGCCGCGGTGCCCATCATGGGGTCCTGAAACACCCGGCCGATGAACCGGGCCCGCTTGTGCTCCGGCAGGCGGGTCACATTCTGCCCGCCGATGGCGATGGAGCCGCTGTCCACCGGGTAGACGCCCGCCACCAGATTGAGCAGGGTGGACTTGCCCGCGCCGTTGCCGCCGATGACGGTGGCGAAGTCCCCTTCGTTGAGGGTGAGGGTGACGCCGTTCATAGCCCGCTTCTCGTTGATGGTGCCGGCGTTGAAGGTCTTATAAATTTCGCGCACTTCAAGCATGGGGAGCGCCCTCCTTCCGCACGGGCTTGGTGAAATAGCGGCCCTTCCAATAGGGGACTGCCAGGAACACCGCCACCACCAGGGCGGTGAGCAGCTTCAGATCGGTGGACTCCAGGCCCAGACGGAGCACCACGGTGATGACCACATAATAGATGATCGCGCCGATCACCGCGGAGAGCAGCTTGAGGGCGAAGTTGCGGAACACCTTGTCCAGCAGCACCTCGCCGATGATGACTGCCGCCAGGCCGATGACAATTGCGCCGCGGCCCATGTCGATGGTGGCGCTGCCCTGATACTGGGCCAGCAGGCCGCCGGCCAGGGCCACCAGGCCGTTGGACACCACCAGGCCCAGGACCTTGGCGGTGTTGGTGTTGATGCCCTGGGCCCGGGCCATGCTCTGGTTGGCGCCGGTGGCCCGCAGGGCGGAGCCCTGCTCCGTGCCGAAGACCCAGTACAGCAGCGCGATCCCCGCCGCCGTCAGCAGCACCAGCAGCAGCAGAGGGTTGTTCAGCGCAGGCTCCCGCACGTAGCGGGAGGACAGGAGCAGGTCGTTCTTGTCCACACTCACCGCCAGGGTGGCCTTGGTGGTAGCATTTTCATCCCCGATGGCCATGATATGCAGGTTGATGGAGTAGAGGGCCAGTTGGGTCAGAATACCCGCCAGGATGGCTGGGATGCCGCAGGCGGTATGCAGCACACCGGTGGCCAGCCCGGCCAGCATACCCGCCAGCACCGCCGCCAGCACCGCCAGCCAGGGGTTCCAGCCCATGCTGACGCACAGGGCCGCCACCGCGCCGCCGGTAGCCAGGGAGCCGTCCACCGTCAGATCGGCCACATCCAATATTTTATAGGTGATATAGACGCCGATGGCCATAATGCCCCAGATCAGCCCCTGCCCCGCGGCGCCGGGCAGGGAGTTGAACAGGCTTACCAAAACATTCATCTTTCTTCATGCCTCCCGCTCGAAAGTGGATTACAGACAGGCACGTGCCAAAAAGCCGCGGGAAATGGAGGTCCATTCCCGCGGTTTTTCTGACGTTTGCGCCTCACTCAATGGGCTGATAGCCGTCGGGCACCGTGATGCCCAGCGCCTCACAGTTCGCGGCGTTGTACATCTTGGCCACGGCCGTGTCGTACTGGATTGCCAGCTCGGACACGTCCGCCTCGCCGGTGAGGATCTGGACGGCCATCTCACCGGTGATACGGCCCAGCTCCTCATAGCTGATGGAGAGGGTGGCCACGCCGCAGCCGGAGCAGATGCCAGACTCGCCGCATACCACGGGCACCCCGGCGGGGATGACTACATTGGCGATGGTTTCGGTGTTGTTGGCCGCCGTGTTGTCGGTGGGGATATAGATCACATCGGAGCCATCACAGGCGGACTGGGTCACGGCGGAGAGGTCGTTCACGTCGGTGAAGGCGTACTGGGTACAGGTGTAGCCCATCTCCTCCAGATAGCCCTGGATGGTCTCCACCTGAAACACGGAGTTGGGCTCGGCGGAGCAGTAGAGCAGGCCCACGTTCTCCGCGTCGGGGAACAGCTCCTGGAGCATGGCGGCCTGCTGGTCCAGCGGGGCCAGGTCGGAGGTGCCGGAGATGTTGCCGCCCAATACCTTGTCCTCTGTGCTGTCCAGGCCCAGGGCGATGCCGTAGTTGGTGATGGCGGTGCCCAGAATGGGGATGTCGGCGGTGGCGGACTGGGCTGCCTGGAGCGAATAGGTGGCGTTGGCCAGCATCAGGTCCACATTTTCCGACACAAAGCCGTCCACGATGGTGGCGCAGTTGTTGTACTCGCCGCCGGCGTTCTGCTCGTCAAACTTCACCCCATCCTCGCCGAAGGCCTCCACCAGAGCCGCCTTGAAGCCCCTGGTGGCCGCGTCCAGCGCGTCGTGGGGGGCGAGCTGGCAGATCCCCACCAGATAGGCCTCCCCCCCGGAGCCGCCGGCGGGAGACTCATTCGGTTCGCCGTTTCCGCCGCAGGCGGTCAGGCCGACGGCCATAACGCCGCTCAAGGCAAAAGCGGCCAGTTTTCTTCCATTCATAATCGAGTTCCTCCAATCCCTACCGCTCTTTAGCAATTTTAACAGCTAAAGAATTAGCTGTGCCCTATTATAAGCACATCCGCCCGGTTTGTCAACGGGAAACTTCGTGATTCTTCACAGAAACTTCATCTTTCCCGCCCCTGATTTCCCGGTTTCCGCATGGACTTTTTTCGCTATCTATGGTAAAATGGCATGAAATTATGGACAGAATTCCAATCGGAGGCAATGTATTTTGAGGACTGATGTTTTGGGCGTCGGCTTCGACGACCTGACGCTGGAGGAGGCTGCGGCGGCCGGCGCAGCCCTGGTGGAGGCCGGGGGCTTCCACTACGCGGTCACCCCCAACCCGGAGTTTCTGCTGGCCGCCAAGCACAATCCGGCCTTCCGGCAGGCCTTGCTGGGGGCCGATCTGGTGCTGGCCGACGGCGTGGGGGTGGTCTACTCCGCGAAAATCCTGGGCCGCCCGCTGAAGGGCAAGGTACCGGGCATCGACTTTGCCCAGCGGCTGCTGGCGTGGATGGCCCGTCACGGCAAGCGGCTCTTCCTGCTGGGGGCCAAGCCCGGCGTGGCGGAGCTGGCCGCCGCCAACCTGAAGGACGCCCACCCCGGCCTCATCGTCTGCGGCACCCATGACGGGTATTTCCGGGAGGACGGCCCGGTGGTGGAGGAGATCAGGGCCGCCGCCGCCGACGTGGTGTTCGTCTGCCTGGGGGCCCCCAAGCAGGAGCTGTGGATGGTGGAGCACGGCCCCGCCACCGGCGCCCACCTGATGGTGGGCCTGGGCGGCTCCCTGGACGTGTTCGCCGGCGTGGTGGAGCGGGCCCCGGAGGGCTTTCAGAGGTTGGGGCTGGAGTGGCTCTACCGCCTGGCCAAGGAACCGAAGCGCATCGGACGCATGGCCAAGCTGCCTCTGGTGCTGGTCCAGGCGGCGGGCGCCCGGCTGCGGGGGAAGTGAGCATGCAGGGAAAGCTGATTGTGTTTGAGGGCACCGACGGGTCGGGCAAGTCCACCCAGTTCCGCATGCTCTGTGAGCGGATGGAGCGGGAGGGACGCCCCTTCCGGCGGCTGATCTTCCCCCAGTACCAGGAGCCCTCCTCCGCCCTCTTGAAAATGTATCTGAACGGGGAGTTCGGTTCCCACCCCTCCGACGTGAATCCCTACGCGGCCTCCACCTTTTACGCGGTGGACCGCTATGCCTCATGGAAAAAGGTGTGGGGGGACTACTACCGGGGCGGCGGGCTGGTGCTCTCCGACCGGTACACCACCTCCAACGCCGTCCACCAGGCCAGCAAGCTGCCCGAGGCGGAGTGGGAGGGCTTTTTCCGCTGGCTGTTTGACTTCGAGTGCGGCAAGCTGGGCCTGCCCCTCCCCGATCTGGTGGTCTATCTGGACATGCCCACGGAGCAGGCGGTGCGCCTCCTCCGCAGCCGGGAGGCGTCCACCCATACCAAGGGTGACATCCACGAGGTGGACACCGGCTATCTCGCCCTGTGCCGCAAAACCGCCCTCCGGGCGGCGGACTGTCTGGGCTGGGTCAAAATCCCCTGTGTAGACGGGGCGGGTGCGCTCCGCTCCACAGAGGACATTCACCGTGACATCTGGGCGGCGGCCGCCCGTATTTTAGGATAGAAGAACAGAAAAGAAAGGTGCTGTTTCACATGGTAGCGATTCTGTTGGGAACCGGATTTGAGGAGAGCGAGGCCCTGGTGCCCGCCGATCTGCTGCGCCGGGCGGGCGTTGAGGTCCGACTGGTGGGCGTGGACAGGCCCGCCGTCCCCACCCATCAGCTTGCGGCACAGGGCCGCGTGGGGGGGCGGGGCCGCCCCCGCCGTCACCAGCGCCCACGGCGTCACTGTCACCGCCGACCTGACGCTGACCGAGCTGGACCGGGAGGCGGTGGACATGCTGGTGCTCCCCGGCGGTCTGGGGGGCGTGGAGGTGCTCCAGGGCGACCGCCACGTACAGGCCCTGATCCAGCACTGCTACGACGAGGGCCGGTGGCTGGCCGCCATCTGCGCCGCCCCCACCATTCTGGCCAACCTGGGCTTTCTGGACCGGCGCAGGGCGGTGTGCTACCCCGGCATGGAGGAGCTGATGGGCTCCGCCGTGGTGCAGAAGGGCGCTCCCGTGGTGGCGGACGGCCACATCATCACCGGCGAGGCCGCCGGCTCCTCCTTCCCCTTCGGCCTGAAGCTGGTGGAGGTGCTCAAGGGGGCGGAGGCCGCCCGGCAGGTCTGCCATGCCGTCCACTACCACGGCTGAGAAGGCGGAGCTGCGCCGCCGGGCCCGCCAATATCTGAGAGAGCTCTCTCCCCAGGCCCGGCGGGCGAGCGATGACGCCCTGTTCGCCCGCTTTCTGGCCCTGCCCCAGGTGGAGGCGGCGGATACCCTGCTGCTCTACCACGGCATGGGGGGCGAGCCCGACACCGCCCGCCTCCTCCCCGCCCTCTGGGCGCGGGGCAAGGCGGTCTGCCTGCCCCGCTGTCTGCCGGACCGTGGCCTGGAGGCCCGGCTTGTCCGGCCGGACAGCGCACTGATCCCCCACCCCTACGGGATGCTGGAGCCGGGGGAGGACTGCCCCCTGGTGGGCAAGGACGCCATCGGCCTTGTGCTGGTGCCCGGTCTGGCCTTCGACCCCTCCGGCGGTCGTCTGGGCCAGGGGGGCGGTTTTTATGACCGCTGGCTGGCGGATTACGCTGGCTGTACCGCCGCCCTGTGCCGGACGGCGCTGCTGCTGCCCCAAGTCCCCCGCGCCCCCCACGACCGGGGGGTGGAGCTGGTGCTCACCGAGCACGGCCTGTACCGGGCGGATGCGCAGAGGAGCGGGGCCCAAAGGCCCCGCTCCTCGCCGGACGGTACGTAAACGGCTCAGCAGCAGCCGTCGTTGCACCCGCAGTTGTTGTTGCAGCCACAGTTGCAGCCGCAGCCACTGCCGCCCCAGCTGCCGCCGCAGCAGCAGCAAAGGATGATGATAATCAGGATGATCCACAGGCAGCCGCAGCCGTTGCCGCCGCCCCAACCATTGTTACCACAGCACATTCTTGATTCACCTCACTTGTTTTATCTGGCTCATACTATGTGGGGGGCGGCAAAGTGGTTCCCGGCGGGTCATCTGTTTTTTCGTTAGGAGTTGAACCTATGTCTCAGGAAGAATACCGGAATGAGGGCCGCCGGCCGGCCCAGTCGAGGAGCGGCCACGGCGGCAGGCGGGTCGCCCCCTCCCACCCGGAGGGAGAACGCCGCTCCGCCCCCTGCCGCCGGAAAAAGCGTCTCGGCGGCTGGGGTGTATTGCTCTATGTCATTTTTGTGCTTGGCATCTCCGCCCTCCTGGCCGGCGTGGGCTGGATCTGGGCCAACGATGTGCTGGCCCTCAACAAGCCCGCCCTTACCGCCGTGGTGGAGATCGACGAGGGGGACACGGTGGGCCAGGTGGCCGACAAGCTGGAGGAGCAGGGCCTCATCGAGTACAAGATGGTGTTTAAGCTCTTCTGTTCCCTGACCCACACCTCCGGCAAGGCCGGAGAGGAGGGGGCCAAGATCACCCCGGGCACCTATGAGCTGAACACCGACATGGACTACCGGGCCCTCATCTCCAGCATGGGCTCCTCCTCCGCCAACCGCATGACCACCACCGTCACCATACCCGAGGGCATGACAGAGGCCCAGATCTTCTCCCTTCTGGAGGAGAAGGGGGTGTCCACGGTGGAGCAGTTGGAGGAGGCCGCCGCCAATTACGACTTCAAGTTCTCCTTCCTCAAGGGCGTGGTGCCCCTGGGCGACCCCAAGCGGCTGGAGGGCTACCTGTTCCCCGACACCTACGAGTTCTATATGGGCGAGGAACCGGTGAGCGTGCTCAACAAGATGATCCTCCGCTTTGACGAGATCTTCACCGACGAGATGCGCCAGGAGGTACAGAACGACGGCCGCACCATCCAGGATGTGGTGACCGTGGCCTCCATGATCGAGAAGGAGACCGACGGCTCCGACCAGGCCAAGATTGCCTCGGTCATCTACAACCGCCTGGACAACCCCACCAGCGAGACGGCGGGCTATCTGAACATCGACGCCACCATCCTCTACGCCACCGGCGGCACCGAGGTGGACCTCAACGCCGACACCCCCTACAACACCCGGACCCACAAGGGCCTCACCCCCACGGCTATCGCCAGCCCCGGTGTAGATGCGCTGAAGGCCGCGGTGTACCCCGACTCCACCAGGTACTACTTCTATGCCCTGGGGGACGACGGAAAGCACCACTTCTTCGCCACCTACCGGGAACAGCAGAACTTTATCGCCTCACAGGAGCGGTATCAAAATGGCTGAGAAAACAATCGAACTGCTCTCCCCTGCCGGGGACATGGAGCGCCTGCGCATGTCCCTGGCCTACGGGGCCGACGCCGTCTATCTGGCGGGCCCCGATTTCGGTATGCGCTCCTTCGCGGGCAACTTCACCCCCGAGGAGCTGAAGCAGGCCGTAGAGCTGTGCCACAGCCGGGGAGTGGCCGTCCACGTCACCTGCAACACCATGCCCCGCAACGACGAGGCAGCCCGCCTGCCGGAGTGGCTGGAGTTCCTCCAGGCGGCCGGGGTGGACGCCGCCATCCTGGCCGACGTGGGGGTGCTCTCCCTGCTGAAAAAGCACGCCCCCGGCGTGAAGGCCCACATCTCCACCCAGGCCAGCGTCTCCAACTACCAGGCGGCGGCCGCCTGGTATGAGCTGGGGGCCAGCCGGGTGATCCTGGCCCGGGAGCTGTCCCTGGACGAGATCCGGGAGATCCGGGCCAAGGCCCCTCCGGCGCTGGAGCTGGAGGCCTTCGTCCACGGGGCCATGTGCGTCAGCTACTCGGGCCGCTGCCTGCTGTCCAACTACATGACGGGGCGGGACGCCAACCGGGGCGCCTGCGCCCAGCCCTGCCGCTACCAGTACGCCCTGGTGGAGGAGAAGCGCCCCGGCGAGTATTTCCCCATCGGGGAGGACGCGGGCGGGGCCTTCATCCTCAACTCCAGGGACATGTGCATGATCGACCACGTGCCCGAGCTGATGGACGCCGGACTGGATTCCCTGAAAATCGAGGGCCGGGCCAAGAGCGCCTACTACGCCGCCATTGTCACCGCCGCCTACCGCCACGCCATCGACGCCGCCCGGGCCGGGGAGCCTCTGGACCCGGTGTGGCGGGCCGAGGTGGACAAGGTGAGCCACCGCCCCTACTCCACCGGCTTCTACTACGGCGAGCCGGGGCAGCACACCGCTCACGCCCGCTACCTGCGGGACTGGCAGGTGGTGGGGGTGGTCACCTCCTGCGCCCCCGACGGCTCCGCCCTGTGTGAGCTGCGCAACAAGTTTGCCGGGGGGGACGAGCTGGAGCTGGTGGGCCCCGGCGTGCGCCCCGTCTCCTTCCGGGTGGAGGGCCTGACCGACGGGGACGGCCTGCCCATCCCGGAGGCCCGGAAGCCCCAGATGCCCTTCCGTCTGAGGCTCCCTGTCCAGGCCCCGCCCCTGTCCCTCCTGCGGCGGAAGGCGGTGGGCCTGTGAGCGCGCCGTCCCGACGCCGCTGGGACTACGATCTGCTGCGGGTGGCCTCTATGGTGGGGGTGGTCTACCTCCACACCGCGGCGGGCGCCCTGCGCCAGCTTGGCACCCCCCTGTGGCACTTCTCCAACCTGATCTCCTCCCTGGCCACGGCGGCGGTGCCCCTGTTCTTCATGCTCTCCGGAGCGCTGCTCCTGTCCCACCCCCGGACGGCGGAGCTGGGCACCCTGTTTCGCCGCCGCCTGCCCAAGGTGCTGATCCCTCTGCTGGCCTGGTCTGGCGTCGTCATCGCCCTGGCCGGCGTGCTCTCCGGCCCCCAGGCCGCCCTGGACAAGCTCATTCCCCTGCTCAACACGCCGGTGATGGTGCCCTACTGGTTCTTGTACGCCCTGGTGCCCATCTATCTGGTCTCTCCGCTGCTCAAGAAGATGACCGACGGGCTGAGCGAGGCCCACTGGAACTACCTGGTGGGCCTGTGGCTGATCGCCACCATCGGCATGGACACCCTCTGCGATCTGGCCCCCGCCGGCCCCTGGCAGAGCGCCCTCACCGTCCACTGGACGCTGAATCTGGACTTTGTGGGCGGCTATCTGGGCTACTTCCTTCTGGGCGCCCGGCTGGCCCGGCTGCAAAAGCTCCCCCGCCGGGGGACGCTGTGGGGCGTGACGGCGGCCAGCTTTGCCGTCATCGCCGCCGGCACCTTCTGGCTCACCAGCCGCACCGGCGTCTACGACGAGCGCATCAAGAGCTATCTGCACCTCTTCACCGCCGTGCTGGCCGCGGCCCTGTTCCTGCTGGCGCGCTCCTATGGGGAGGGCCGGAGCAGCGGGCGGGCCCTCACCGCCCTGTCCGGGCTGTCCTTCGGCGTCTACCTGGTACACCCCATGGCCATCCAGTTCTGGCAGAAGGCGTGGACAGCCTGGATCACCCCCGCGGTGGACACCATCCCCCTCCAGCTCGGCTACTATCTGGCCATCCTGCTCAGCTGCCTGGTGGGCGTGGCCCTGCTCATGTCCGTCAAGCCCCTGTGCTGGCTCTTTACCGGCCAGAGCTTTTCCTCTGCCTGCCGGGAGTGCAACCTGTTCGCCCTGTTCCGGCGGAACCCTTCCAAGCAAACCCCGGCGTCCTAATCATGCACAGCAAGGCGGCCCATGAGGCCGCCCTGCTTCTCAATTTATTTTTATTGTTTTTCATTAAATTTATGTTGACATACAGTTTATTGTGGCGTATACTGGCCGCAAGAGGTGATGCTGTCTGAAACCAAGAGGAACCGTCCCCGGCCGCTTCGGCGGATTCGCCGCCGGACATTTTATCCTCTCCCTTTTGGGCTGGATGGGATGGCTGGGGCTGGCCGGCCTGCCCGACTGCGCGCACGGCCGCGCCCTCTTTTCCTGGTATGTCCTCCTGCTGATGGCCCTCTATGTGCCCGCAGGCTGGGTGGTCTCCCGCCTGCGGGGCTGGCCCCGCCCAGACCGGAAAACCGGCTGCAAGGCAGTGCTCTATCCCGCCCTGTGCGCCTGGGGCTGGGCCTTCGGGGGCTGCGGCCTTCTGCTGCTCTTCTCGGGGCGGGAGGCGCTGTTCCCCCTCGCCTTCACGGGCTTTGCCCTTCTGGCCCTCTCCTTTCTGCTGGCCAGCCCTTCCGCCCTGTTCATGCTCCTCACCCTGGATCTGCTCTCAGGCTCCCTGAGGGACGCCGGGGTAAACGCCTTTTTCCAGTCCTCTGCCTGGTTCGCGGCCATGTTCCTGGCCGGCCTGCTGCCGCCCATGCTCTTCTTTTTGGGCTCGCTCCTGCCGAAAAAGCGGTTGACAACGGCGAAAAATGTGATAAAATAATTCAGCTATCACAAGAAACGCGATGACGAAGCCAAGCAGGCCACGCCGCGCCGAGCGAGAGGGGACGGTGAGAGCCCTCCGCGACACGGGCCTGCACGCCACTTCCGAGCTGCCCGGGACGACCGGGACGCCCCATCCCCGTTACCGGATGACTGAGATGCCCCCTTCCGGGGCAAATTAGGGTGGTACCGTGGAGTGAACCTGCTCCGCCCCTAACCGGGGCGGAGCTTATTTTTTTACAGATAGGAGTTTGGTCTGTCCATGCACAAGAACTACGGCCTCAACGAGCTGCGCGAGATGTTCCTGAAATTCTTTGAGACAAAGGGGCATCTGCGCCTGCCCAGCTTCTCCCTCATCCCCCAGAACGACGCCTCCCTGCTGCTCATCAACAGCGGCATGGCGCCCATGAAGCCCTGGTTCACCGGGGAGCAGGAGCCGCCCCGCCACCGGGTGACCACCTGCCAGAAGTGCATCCGCACCGGCGATATCGAGAACATCGGCCACACCGCCCGCCACGGCACCTACTTTGAGATGCTGGGCAACTTCTCCTTTGGCGACTACTTCAAGCGGGACGCCATCCACTGGGCCTGGGAGTTCCTGACCTCCCCCGAGTGGGTGGGCCTGGAGGCCGACCGGCTCTACCCCTCCGTGTTCGCCGGCAACGAGACCACCCCCGCCGACGACGAGGCCTTCCGCATCTGGAACGAGGAGATCGGCATCCCCGCCGAGCGGATCTTTAAGTTCGGCAAGGAGGACAACTTCTGGGAGCACGGCTCCGGCCCCTGCGGCCCCTGCTCCGAGATCTACTACGACCGGGGCCCCGAGTGGGGCTGCGGCAAGCCGGGCTGCACCGTGGGCTGCGACTGCGACCGCTATATCGAGGTGTGGAACATCGTGTTCTCCCAGTTCGACAACGACGGGGAGGGCCACTACACCGAGCTCAAGCAGAAAAACATCGACACCGGCATGGGCCTGGAGCGGCTGGCCTGCGTGTGCCAGAACGTGGCCTCCCTGTTTGACGTGGACACCGTCATGAACATCACCAACAAGGTGTCCGAGATCACCCACGCCCACTACGGCGAGACCGCCGCCAAGGACGTGTCTCTGCGGGTGATCACCGACCACATCCGCTCCTCCGTGTTCATGATCTGCGACGGCGTGCTCCCCTCCAACGAGGGCCGGGGCTACGTGCTCCGCCGTCTGCTGCGCCGGGCCGCCCGCCACGGCAAGCTGCTGGGCGTCAACGAGCCCTTCCTCTACGAGGTGTGCGACACCGTTATCCATGAGAACGAGGGCCACTATCCCGAGCTGCGGGAGCGGCAGGACTATATCACCAAGGTCATCCGCACCGAGGAGGAGAACTTCGCCAAGACCATCGACAGCGGCCTGAAGATCTTTGGCGACATGCTCGCCGGGCACAAGGCCAAGGGGGAGAGCACCTTCTCCGGCGCCGACGCCTTTAAGCTGTATGACACCTACGGCTTCCCCATCGACCTGACCCTGGAGATGGTGGAGGAGCAGGGCATGAAGCTGGACGAGGCGGAGTTCCACAATCAGATGGACGAGCAGCGCCAGCGCGCCCGGAAGGCCCGGGAGGCCCTGGGCGATCTGGGCTGGGCCGGCGTGGAGTTCGGCAAGGACGTGCCCGAGACCCAGTTTGTGGGCTATGACCACACCGCCATTGACGGCGCCAAGGTGGTGGCCCTGGTGGTGGAGAACGAGCAGGCCGAGGAGCTCATGCCCGGCGTGGAGGCCATCGTGGTGCTGGACAAGACCCCCTTCTACGCCGAGATGGGCGGCCAGGTGGCCGACCACGGCGTCATCTCCGCCGACGGCGTCACCTTCCAGGTCACCGACGTGCAGAAGAACAAGGGCGGCAAGTATATGCACACCGGCAAGCTGACCCAGGGTGTGCTGAAGGTGGGCGGCACCGTCTCTGCCTCCATTGATGTCAAGCGCCGCAAAGCCGTCATGCGGGCCCACTCCGCCACCCATCTGCTGGACGCCGTGCTCCGCAAGGTGCTGGGCGACCACGTGCACCAGGCCGGCTCCCTGGTGGAGCCCGACAAGCTGCGCTTCGACTTCACCCACTTCGCCGCCCTCACCGCCGAGGAGCTCTCCCAGGTGTCCGCCCTGGTCAACGAGGCGGTGCTGGAGGGCTACGAGGTGAGCACCGAGGTGCTCCCCATCGAGGAGGCCAAGCAGCGTGGCGCCATCGCCCTGTTCGGCGAGAAGTACGGCGACACCGTCCGGGTGGTGGACATGGGCCAGGGCTTCTCGGTGGAGTTCTGCGGCGGCACCCACCTGGACAACACCGCCAAGGTGGGCGTATTCCACATCGACAGCGAGTTCTCCGTGGCCTCCGGCGTCCGGCGCATCGAGGCCACCACCGGCCTTAAGTCCCTAGAGACCATGAACCGGGCCCAGTCCCTTCTCTTTGAGACCGCCGCCGTCCTCAAGGCCAAGCCCGCCGAGCTGCGCGAGAAGGCCGAGCAGAATATGGCCGAGCTGCGGGAGATGCGCCACACCGTCGAGAAGTTCCAGGCCAGGGAGGCCGCCGGCGAGACCGAGCGCTTCCTCATGGGCGGCCACGATCTGGGCGAGCTGAAGGTGCTCACCGCCACCCTGCCCAACGCCGACGCGGCCAAGCTGCGCCAGATGGGCGACATGCTGCGGGACAAGCAGCCCAATGTGGTGGCCGTCCTGTCCGCCGTCAACGACGGCAAGATCACCTTCCTGGCCGTCTGCGGCAAGGAGGCTGTGTCCAAGGGCGTCAAGGCTGGTGACATCATCAAGAATGTCACCGCCATCTGCGGCGGCAAGGGCGGCGGCAAGCCGGACAGCGCCATGGGCGGAGGAAATGATCTGCTCAAGCTGGACGATGCGCTGGCTAAAGTAGACGACCTGGTCGCCGAGAAGCTGGGGCTGTAACAAAAGCACCCGCTTCGGTAGAAGGCGCGTCGTCCAGCTCCGCCGCAGCTGCGGCGTCTCAAGCGTTTTGCCGCAGGCAAAATCTTGATGCCAGGGCGATTTATTCGCCCTGAGCAGATTATAATGCGGGGTCCCCCGCACGACATGGTCGTGTGGGGCGTGACGCGCTGGCCAAGGTAGACGACCTGGTCGCCGAGAAGCTGGGGCTGTAAGCCGCCGACGGGCGGGTGTGGGCACCCGTCCCTACGGCATGGCGCAGATGCTTGCCGCCCCACAGATAAACGTGTGCAGCAGAGGCACTTATCGCATTTGCCGCATAGAATCAAACGAACACATTTTTACCCAAAGGAGAGTTACACCTATGCTTCCCCAGGACCCTATGATTCTGCTCAGTTACCTCAATACCAAGCTGCGGGACTTTTACCCCACACTGGACGCTCTGTGCGACGACCTCCAGATCGACGGGGGCGAGGTCAGCCGGCGGCTGGCCGCCATCGACTGCCGGTACAGCCCGGAGGGGAATCAATTTGTCTCCTGTTGAGCGCACGAACGGGGGCCGCGGAAGCATCCGCGGCCCCCGATTTTTTCCGCCTCAAAGGAATGACATTCCGCTCCCTGTGTGCTATACTAGAGTCAAATCCGCGGAAAAGGAGGATATAGCATGAGCGATTGTCTGTTCTGCAAAATCGCGGCGGGGGAGATCCCCTCCAACAAGGTTTACGAGGACGAGCTGGTGTACGCCTTTTACGACATCGACCCCCAGGCGCCCACCCATTTCCTGGTCATCCCCAAGGCCCATATCGGCTCCTGCGGGGAGATCTCCCCGGAAAATTCCGCCGTAGTGGCCCACGCCTTTGAGGTCATTGCACAGGTGACGAAGGACTTGGGCGTCACCGACTTCCGGGTGGTCTCCAACTGCGGCGAGCAGGCCGGCCAGTCCGTGCACCACCTGCACTTCCACGTGCTGGCGGGCCGGGACATGACCTGGCCTCCCGGCTGAGTATGAAGCCGCGCACCCTGCTCCAGGGACTGGCCGGACTGGCGGCGTGGGGCTGCCTGTCCGGCCTGGCTCTGGTGCGTCTTTGGGCCGTGTTGTACGGCCGCGTGCCCGGCCCGGCCATTCTGGCCGCCGCCGCGGCGCTGGCCGCCCTTGTGGTGGGAGCGGCGTGGCGGCTCCGGCTGGTCCCCCGCCTGCTGCTCCCGTTCGGCCCCACCTGGAGGACCGCCCTGCTGGCTGGGGCGGCCTTTTTCCTGGGGGCTTTGCTGGACACCAGCTACGGCCTCTTCTCCGTGGGGGATATGGCCATCGGGCGCCTCCCCTTCCGGCTGGCCTGCGCCCTGGGCAGCGGGCTGGTACTGGCGGGCGTCGTGCTGGCCCTGGCCACCGCCGCCCGGCGGTTCGGCCGTCTGGAGCTGCCCCGCGGGAGAGCCCTGCTGCTGCTGGCCCTGGCGGTGAATGTTCTCACCGCCCTCTACGCCGCGGGCTCCGCCACGGTCTACTACTGGGATAGCAACATCTATTGGAGCTCCAGCACCATGCTGGCGGGTCAGAGCCTGGATCTGGCCCAGGTGCGGCTGGTGCTCCAGAGTGTCATCACCCAGGAGTACAACTACCTGCTCTCCTGGCCCATCTCCCTGGTGATGCGGGTGCTGGGTACCGGGCGGTACGTCTACCTCTTCGCCATTGCCAACCTCTACGTCCTGCCCGCCCTGGCGGGCATGGCGGCCCTGGCCCGGCGGGTACGCCGGGGCGGCCTGCTGCTGGCTGCTCTACACCGGACTCACCGGCTTTGTGGACGTGGCGGCGGCGGGGGCCGGCATCTGGGCCTTTGTGATCTACACCGACCAAGAGCGCCCTCAGTCGGCCCGCGGCATCCTCACCGGGGCCCTGCTCACCCTGGTGTTCCTGCTGCGGCGGTACTTCTTCTTCTTTACCGTGTCCTTCGGGCTGGCATCCCTGGCCGCCCTGGCGGTGCGCCGCAGTCAGTGGAAGTCCTTTGCCGCCATGGCCGCCTCCGGCGTGGTGTGCTCCCTGTTCTTCGGGCAGAGCTTCCTGGTTGAACAGGTACTGCGCTCCAACTACTTTGACACCTACTCGGCCTACGACCAGGGCCGGTGGGTGGACGCGGTGATGCTGTGCCGCTACTTCGGCTGGGTGCTCATGGCCGCCGCCCTTGTGTGCGTGGTGTGGTGCCTCCTCCGGCGGCCTGCCGCCCGGTACACGGCCCTGCTCACCCTGGCGCAGCCGGTGCTGTGCCTGCTCCTGTTCACCCGGGTGCAGTCCCACGGGCAGCAGCACCTGCTGCTCTATCTGCCCGCCCTGTGCGCCGCCCTGGCCCTGGGGCTGGAGGCCCTGCCCGCCCGCAGACCCGTCCGGGCGGGGGCCTGGGCCCTGGCCCTGTGCATGCTGGGCAGCTCCCTCCTCCCCCGGCCCCAGCCCGCCAGCCCCCAGGAGATCGGCTCCCTGGCCCCCCTGCCCACCTTCACCTACGCCCCACCCCAGCGGAGCGATCTGGCCCAGTTGGTGGCCCTGCGGGTGTATGTGGATGGACTGTCCGCCCAGGAGCCAAAGACAGCGGCGGTGATCGCCTCCTCCTTCGTCTTCAACTCCAGCATCTTTGACAACACCCTCCGCTCGGCGGGCATTCCCCAGCCGGAGGGCCCCAAAACCGCCGTCGCCACCTTCGCCACGGTGGACAAGCGGGACGGCTTCTCCTGGGCCGCCCTGGAGTGCGACTACCTCATCGTGGCCGACCCCATTCAGTACCACCTGGGGGAGGAGAACCAGCACCTAGTCACCGTCCTGGCCCGGCCGGTGCTGGAGGGTACCGGTATCGGCGCCGCCTACCGGCGGCTGGACGTTTCCTTCCCCCTCCAGGACGGGGTGACGGTGTACGTTTACGAGCGGACGCGGGACATCGCGCCGGAGGAGTACCGGGCCATTTCGGCGGAGCTGACGGCCCTCTACCCGGAGTATGCGGCCCAGTACCATTCGCCGGTATAGCAAAAAACGCGGGTGGGCACGGCAAACTGCCGCGCCCACCCGTGCTTTGTCATGCAAGATATTCCAGCAGCACATAGACCCGCTCCCGGGTCAGCTCCGCCGCCCGCTGGGCCTGGAGCATGATGGCCAGAGAGCCGCCGCCCGCCTCCTCGCCCGTCAGGGCAATCTGCTCCTCCTTCCAGGCGATCCACTCCAGCTCCTCCGCCGTCAGGGCCTCCATGTCCGCCTGAGGCAGCATCTGCCGCAAGACGGCCCATACCTCGTTGAGCTGGATGTCCCACAGGTCGAACATCTGCGCCGATAACTCGTTGAGCTCCCCCTGGCTCAGGGAGGTGTCCTCCAGGATCTTCGTTTCGTATTCCGCCGCCGTCTCCTCCGCCCACTCCACGTCGGTTCGGACGCGCTCCACCCAGTCATAGCTCTCAAAGCCCTGCTGGTGCGCCTCGTTATTCAAGGCGTAGAAGGGCAACTTATCCCTGGTGTTCTCGTAGTACCCCACCCAGCCCCGGAACTCCTGGGGCAGCTCGCCCAGGGGCGCGCCGGGCAGATAGACCAGAATCTCCTCCGCATCCTCCAGGCCGTAGGGGGCGGTATAGTAGTACTGGATGCCATCAATCACCTCTTCGGTGCCCGCCTCTTTCTCATAGCTGATCTCAGCGATGCCCATGGAGTAGGTGTAGTCGTTCACCTGCACCGGCTGGGCAAACCGGCCGGTAAATTTGCAGTTCCACTGCACCGCATGGATGCCCGGCTCTCCACCCCCCATGTCGGTGTCGTGGTACTCGCCATAAAAGCTGCCGTCCGGCCGGACGGCCAGCAGGGTGCACCAGCCCCCTGCGCCGCTGGCGAAGCAGAACTGAAGCCGCTGCAAATCAGCGAAGGAGAACTCCGCCGCGGGCTCCGTCTCCGCCGGGACGGGAGAGGCCATGGGCGCAGGGTTGCCGGAGGGTGGCACGGGGGCCGTCTCTCTACAGCCCGCCAGGGTCAACGCCAGCGCACCAGCCAGCGCGCAGAAAACCATTCTATTTTTTCCCATTCTGTCCACCTTCTATCGCTTTGCATGCTGATGCTACAGCGTTTCCAGGTATTCCTCCAGCACACCCACACGCTCCCGGGTCAGCTCCGCCGCCCGCAGGGCGCCGGCCATCCCCGCCCCGGCCAGGGCGGCCTGCTCCTCCTTCCAGGCAATCCACTCCAGCTCCTCCGCTGTCAGGACCTCCATATCCTCCGGGGACAGAAGCCGGTTCAGCGCGTCCCACACCTCATTGAGCTCATTGTCCCACACCTGGTACAGCTCCTCCGCCTTTGTCTCCCGCTCCTCCTGAGAGAGTGTGGCGTCCTGGAGCTGTTGTTCCAGCTCGCCCGACTCATCCCGGGCGCTGATCAGGCTGTAAATGATCTCCCGTACCAGATTCCGGCTGAAAAATCCCTGCTGGTGCGCCTCGTTGTTGAGGGCATAAGAGAGCAGCGCCTCCCCCTGATCGCCGTGGTCCACCCAGCCCCGGAACTCCTGGGGCAGCTCGCCCAGGGGCGCGCCGGGCAGGTAGATCAAAAGCTCCTCCGTGTCCTCCAGTCCCCTGGGCTCGGTATAGTAATAGTGGAAGCCGTCGGCGAATGCCTCCTCGCCCACCGCCCGCTCATAGTCGATGCTGGCGATGCGCACGGAATAGGTATAGTCGTTCACCCGCACCGGCTCGGTGAACTGGCCGGTGAACTCGGAGCAGAGGAGGACGGCGCGTGTGCTGCCCCCGTACTCCTCCCAGGTCGTATCGCTGAAGGTTCCGGAAAAGCTGCCGTCCGGCCTCACATACAGCACCGTGCCCCAGCTCCCCGCGCCGCTGGCAAACACAAACTCATACTGCCTCAGTTCCGCGAAGGTGAAGCCATGCTCCACGGCCGGTTGCGGAGCGCCTGTCGCCTCCGGTTGCTCCGAAGGGGTGGGCGGCGGAAGGGTCTCCCCGCAGCCCGCCAGGGTGAGGGCGATCACTCCGGCCAGAGCGAAGGCCGCTGTGTTATTTATCCGCATTTGATACACCTCATGTCGGTCAGGTGGATACAGTGTACCACTTTTGTTGACATAATTCTTCTAAAAAACGTTACAAATTCCTCTCAAATGGTTACGGCGCGGGAACGCCCCCCGAACCGAATCGGTTCGGGGGGCGTTCTCAGCCCTCTAGGGTAAACAGCTCTTCCACCGGAGTCTCCAGCAGGCGGGCCAGCTTCATACCCAAGGCCAGGGTGGGGCCGTACTTGTCGCTTTCGACGGCGTTGACGGTCTGGCGGCTCACCCCCAGCAGGGCGGCTACGTCCTCCTGCCGCAGGCCGCGGGCCTTACGCAGCTCCTTGACCTTGTTCTTTATCCGCCCAGCACCAGCAGCAGTGAAAATGTTAACAGGGCCACAGTGAGAATAACCCACAGTACAAATTCCCGCTTTACCCGGTCGTCCCCCGCTCTGGCCCGGTCGATCCACTGCACCAGGCAAAAAATCATTACCTGAGCCCCCAGCAGGAAGGCGGGCAGGGTAGTGTCCCCTCCGTGAAATGCCTCCCACACCGACCAGACCACCAGGGCCAGCACCAGGAAGAACCAGGCGGCACGGCTGGCGCGCAGGGTGATCTGCAGCTCCATCTCATCCATCTTACGGATTCCTTTCATAAATGTATACCTCCACATGTCAAATAATTTTTACATTAGGAAGCATACACCCATGGTTCAAAAATGTGAAGAAGTTTTGACTTCTCATTTGTCTACGCGTGGAATTTCAGTCTGGTCTACCTCGTCCAGATTCCCCAAATAGTGCCTGGTCTCCCGGGCAACCACCCCGCTCAGCAGCAGGACGGCGACCAGGTTGGGGATGGCCATGAGGGCGTTAAGGATATCAGCGATGGTCCACACCAGATCCAGGGCCAACACCGGGCCAACCACCACCACGGCAACGAATACCAGCTTATAGGGCAGCAGGGCCCTCTTGCCCCATAGGTACTGGGCGCACCGCTCGCCGTAGTAGGACCAGCCCAGGATGGTGGACCAGGCGAAAGTGATGATGCCCACTACCAGGATTACAGGCCCGAGCACGGGGATCTGTGCAAAGGCCAGGGTAGTGAGTTGGCCGCCGTCGGATATCTGTGCCATGTCGATGGCGGGGTTCTTCATGATGGTAGTGACCAGCACCAGACCGGTCATAAGGCACACCACCACTGTGTCCCAGAAGGTGCCGGTGGCAGATACCAGAGCCTGCCGCACCGGGTTACGGGTCTGTGCGGCGGAGGCCACCAGTGGGGCGGAGCCCATGCCCGACTCATTGGAGAACAGCCCCCGTGCCACGCCGAAGCGCATGGCTGCCATGAGCCCCTGCCCTACCAGTCCGCCCGCCGCCGCGCCGGGGGTGAAAGCCAGCCGGAGAATGGTGGACACGGCGGGGGCCAGGAAGTCCCAGTTGATCGCCAGAATGATGATACACCCCAGCACGTAGAAAGCCGCCATAAAGGGCACCAGCTTCTCGCACACGCTGGCGATGGACTGGATACCGCCGATGATGACCACCCCCGTTACGCCGAGT
>OBVP01000257.1_pt1 | contig 19787 bp, 20 predicted proteins | sample 1476191 | NCBI WGS metagenome assembly OBVP01 (sample SAMEA2580022, study PRJEB22360) | human gut metagenome | reverse complement strand
GCCGCGCAGCTGCGCGGCGCTCCGCCTTATTCCAGCTCGTCCAGGCGGTCCTGGAGCTCGTCGGCCATATCCTCCAGTGCCTCGTGGCGTTCTCCCCAGACCTCGTAGGCATCGCTGTCCATATCCTCCGGCTCGAGCTCGTCCAGATGCTCCAGCATAAGCTGGATCCGTTCCAGGCAGGAGAGAAGTTGAGCGCGGTCCATGCCGTCCAACTCTGGCTGTCCGGGAAAGGCTGGAAAATCAAGCGTGTCCCCCATCCGGGTGCCTCCTTTCGGCTCTATGAAGTATGACGATTATACCACAGCCGTTCTCTCATGAAAACATTGCAGGCGGGATTTCTTTCCGACAAGCAATGGAATACCGAACGGCGGAGTAGACACCAAAATAAAAAAGATGCGTCTCCCAAAGCCGTGTGACGCAACACGTTCCATAATCGTTTCCCTCTCTTTTTGAAGAGTGCGTTCACTCAAAAATGCTCTCATGATCTTCTTGATAACGTTCCCTTGAATTTCGGTCAAAAATACAGTATAAACTTTTCGCAAGTCTATCATAAAGTTCTCTCGTATAAAGCAAAAGTATTATTGCAAGTAGCTTCTTATTCAGCGTGACTATGATTTTTATTGTACTACATTACGACGGATTTTGCCGCCCCAATAAGACTATGGGGGTTGTTCCCAAAACATACAAGTAACTTTATCGAAGGGACGATTCTCATGAGCAGCAGGCAAAAAAGCATCAAGCCGATGTCAGTAGGAGTTCGAATCCCACCCATTACACGTTTTGACCTTTGAATTTGCTCTGTTTGTATTTGACTGGTGGCATAAGGCGTTTTATATAGGAAAGGCCGAGACTTTTCTAGCAAAAAGGATTTTAGACATTGAATGGCCCTACCTGACCAGAACAAGGATAACCATTTGTTCTGGTCAGGTAGGGCCATTCAATTGGACCCGCCTAACGAGGCAACGACTCTGACAGGCTTTGAAAGATAGCCCGGTTGTGAAGAACCGCCGATGAATCCGGTTTACAGGCGGCGGCCAGTTCATTGAAGGTTTCCGCTCTTTTCTGGTCGCCCAGATGGCTGTAACAGACGCACAGCTGGATACAGGGGAGATAACCATAGCAGTCCGGAGAGACAAAGCCGCCCCTGCGATCATCCCGGGCGCAGGTCAGAGCCAGAGCGTACCAGTAGGCAGCCTGCTGGTACCGCTCCTGCCGGAGGAAGCAGTTTCCGATCTCACAGCAGACCTCTGCCCTGGGGCGGTCGTAGGTGAAGCTGCGAAATAACGCAGCCAGCGCCGCTTGCTCATGGCCCAACTCCTTGTGACAGTAAGCGCAGTGGCAGCATGCGTCAATGTTGTTCTCCACCCAGCCCTGGCCTTCTTCCAGAAATCGCTCAAAGACATCCAACGCCTCCTCCCAGCGATGGTGGTAGTAGAGCTCACGGCCGTAGTAGAACTGCTGACGGGGTTCCAACTGTTTCCCAGCAGCCAGTTGGGCCTGGTAGATACGCAGGTTCCGGTCTGGGTCGGAGGGGCGGGTCTTGCGGTGGGTGACGGCGAAATCCGAGTACAGGACATTCCCAACCGGCGTGACAACCTCGTGGACGGCTCCTACCCAGCACATCCCAGCCCGGTTTTTGATTAGCCTTTCCCGGTAGTAGGAGAAGGTCACGCGGCCGCGTTCGTCAAAGCCGGTGTGGTAGGGGGCCATGACCACCGAGACAGTTGGGTCCAGAGTCTCTTTTAGGTTGAGAAAAGCCTTCTGATCCTCCTCCCAAAATACGTCGTCGGCATCCAGCCACATGCAGTAGTCCATAGACGCATGGGAAAAGGCTTCGTTCCGGGCGGCGGAAAAGTCATCCTGCCAGGGAAAGTCAAAGATTTGATTGGTAAAGTGGGTGGCAATCTCCCGGGTCCGATCGGTGGAGCCGGTGTCCACAATGATAATCTCGTCCACGAGGCCAGCCACACTCTTCAGACAGCGCTCCAGCACATCTTCCTCATTCTTTACAATCATACACAGACTGACGCTTATCATAGTGGCGCTTCCTTTTGATTCATCATGATATTGTTTCCGCCGGTTTTTACCGGCGGCACTCAGCTCAGACGGATGATGGTCAGAGAGGCCCCCGCGCCGCCGCTTACCAGAATGGCGGTTCCGGCAATTGTGGTAAAGAGCTGCAACGTAATGGTGGAGTTTGCGGGCAGGGTGACCTTAATCTGGTTTTCAAAGTTAGAGGTTGAGACCACCGGGTTGATGGTAGAGGGGATGCTGTTCACCCCGTTGATCACCAGCCGGGTTCCCATCAGCAGGGCCACAGTGGTATTCACATGGTAAGATATCTGATAGGTGCCCGCCGTGGCCACGGTAAACACCGTGTTCCCGGTGTTGGCCGTGATGTCGGGGGACAGAACTTGGGCGTTGGGCAGGGGGATTGGGCTGCCCCCCAGCGCCACCAGAACGCTGCTGCCCTGGGTGTTGGCGGCAAAGCCGGCGGTGGCGGTAAGGTTGGGACCTGTGGCTCCAGTGGGACCGGACGCCCCCGTGGGACCGGTTGCCCCTGCCGCGCCCGCCGCGCCGGTGATGCCAGCTACTCCGACGGCACCGTTTGCGCCGGCGGAACCTGTCGCTCCGGTGGCTCCGGTAGCTCCGACTGCTCCGGTGGGGCCCGTAGCCCCGGTGGCTCCGGTGGCTCCAGTGGGACCTACAGCCCCGGCAGGGCCAACTGCCCCGGTTGCTCCGGTGGGACCAATGGGACCCTGAGCACCAGTGGGACCTGTCGTACCGGTGGGACCTGCGGCGCCCGTCGGGCCGGTCGGGCCGTCCGCACCTGTGGGGCCCGTGGGGCCAGTGACCCCGACAGGCCCTTCTGCGGGGCCCGTCGCGCCCGTCGCGCCGGTAGCCCCGGTGGGACCGGGCAGGATGGGGGCGCTCATGGCCGAGGCCAATTTGCCGGTTAGCAGCATCTGCTGCTCCATCACGCTGGACAGCGTCTCCTGCACGCTTTGATTGACCTGCATTACCTCATCCAAAGCCGCAGCCGCTTCAAGGCCTGGCAGAGTACCCAGAACGTATTGCAGCTTTTCACCCTCGGCGTTGAGGATGTGGCTCAGGCTGAGCTCCTCAGCAGCAATGGAGGAAATGATCTCATTGATGCTGCCCTCTCTGCTCAGAGGAGGCTCGATTGGGGGAAAGGTTGGCAGTGACATGAGACATCCCTCCTCAGCTTAGACGGGTAATGGAAAGGGCCGCGCCGGCGGAGCCCGGCAGCAGGGTGGCCACGGAGGCGATGCCAAACATTTGCAGGGAAACGGTGTCCCCGGCGTTTAGGTTCAGCAGGATCTCGTTGGAGAAGTGGCTCAGAGACACCGCAGGGGCCACGGTGGAGGCCGTATTGGCCGCGCCATTGATAAGAAGGCGGGTACCGCTGGCCAAGGACGCGGTGGTGTTTACATTGTAAGAAATCTGGTAGCGCCCGGCGTTGGTTACCGTAAACACCGTGTTGGCCCCGTTGACCGTGATGTCCGGGGAGAGCAACTGGCCGTCCGGAAGGGGAACCAGGGTGCCCCCTACAAGGACGGTCAGCGCCGTGCCGCTGGTATTGGCTGCAAAGGCGGAGGTGGCGGTGATGTTGGGACCGGTGGGGCCGGTTGCACCAGTCGCGCCCGTCGCGCCGGTAATACCTGTTGCGCCGGTGGCCCCAGTGGCCCCGGTAGCCCCCGCAACACCTGTAGGGCCGGTGGCTCCCGTAACGCCGGCAGGTCCGGTCGCGCCGGTGGCCCCGGTGGCTCCCGTGGCCCCGGGGGCTCCAGTAGCCCCGGCAGCTCCAGCCGCGCCGGTGGCCCCTGTCGCGCCAGTAGGCCCAGTGGGCCCAACCGCACCAGTCGCCCCAACCGCACCGGCAGCGCCAACAGCTCCGGTGGGGCCGGTTGCACCGGTTGCGCCGGTGGCCCCGGTCGCGCCGGTGGCCCCGGTCGCGCCAGTAGGCCCTCCGGCAGGCCCGGTAGCTCCGGTTGGCCCGGTGGCGCCGGTTGGACCCTGCATGGGGGAGGCTGTCAAAGCGCCCTGCATCTTTGCTTTCAGAAAGAGCTGGTTCTGCGCCGCGGTTTCCAGCATACTGCGGACGCTCTCATTGGCGGCCAGCACGTCGCTGACTGTGGCGGGAGGGCCGCTGAGACCGGGCAGGGTTCCCAGAATATATTGCAGTTTCTCTCCTTCAGCGTTGAGAATATGGCTCAGGCCGAGTTCTTCCATCGCAATAGAAGAGAGAATTTGATTAACTGCGTCTTCCCGTTCAATGGGGGGATTCACTACGGGAAAGCTAGGCAGAGACATTATCGGGAATCTCCTTTCAAATTGAGAGGTACATACTAATATGCACCGGTGCGCTGGCGGGAGCGAGGCACTCCAAAACGTCGCGCTGGGACATTCTATGTATCTTCCAGCCAACAGGTTCCCGGTGGAACAAAACTGCCCCGGATGTCATAGGGTAAGACGGCGGCATGGATACCCTGCTGCACATCTTGGACCCGGCCCCGCCGGGACGAACTATGGAGTTTTAATATGTCTATGCCCTCCTTTCCACCCAACGGGGCGGATATGACCCAAGAGGAAGCTCTGACCATGATTATCGCGTCCATTGCCATGGAAGAGCTTGCCCTGAGTCATATTCTCAACGCTGAGGGTGAGAAACTACAATATATCCTGGGGACTCTGCCCGGCACAAGCCCCTGTGCCTGTCCCCATGACGTGCTGGCCGTCAACAAAAGCGTCACCGCCCTTGTTGAGGCAGTGACGCAAAACCAGATGCTGTTGAAAAACAAGCTGGCTCAGGTGCTAGAGTTTTGCCCGCTTCCATCGCCCCCGCCGCCAGCTTGTAAGCCGGAGCCGGGACCTACGCCCTGTCCTTCTCCTTGCCGGCCAGATCCCTGTGTGTCCCAGTGTCCGGTGTCCTGCTCCCCACCCCATCCAGTGTCTCATCAGGTACTGTCCTGTGAAAAAAGCGCTGTTCAATTAATAGGACTGCGGGAGAGAATGCTGTGGAATCCGGACTGTCGCCTGTGCTGGAGACAGCGAAGCCGTTCAGGAAAAGATATCTGTTTGGACGAACGTACCCCTGCTCAGATTCAGCTTGATCCAGGGAAAACCTACGCAGTCCAATACGCACTGAATGTCTGCGCCACATCACCGGAAGAGGGGACAATTCTCCTCAGACAGTCGCCCTGTGGTGCGTTTACAGATGCGCTGCCTCTGCATTTTTCCATAGGACACCCGGCACACGGTCAGCAGACATTGCACTATGTCTCTGTAATGCACCCCTGTATAAACAATGGATACAGCGTGAAGTTGTCCCTGATGCTTGACGCCAAAGCGCCTCTGTATGTGGAGCAGGCAGTGATGGATGTGGTAGAGCTTTGATGACATGATTGAGCATTTTAATAGCATGTAACGGCTCTGCCGGGCACAAGAGAATCCAGTACAAAGGAGATAAAACGAATTTTGCTGCCGGACAAAGAATGGCTGGAAAGCCAGATAAAAGCAGGTGTTATATTATGAGCGGAACCTCATTACAACCTCCGGCTTCACCTTGGATCGAGAACGACAGAATATACCTTACGGTAAAAATGACCATACAGCGTCCATCCTTATTGACCGCAATCGCTGTCAGAATGACCGCATTAGTTTGCTGATAGTAGCCGGAGAACCCACGTGGTCTCAGTTATATCCTACACACGCCGGATGGATACGCCGGCTAGATACATCTCGATCAGGGTTTCTTCACACTGCTCTCCCGGCAGCGACAGCTCACAATGGCAACCGTTTTAAAGGAAATCCCCTTGAGCTTGGGCACCTTGAGGGCGACTTCACCGGAAGTGGTAATGAGGCTACGGCTACAGTGGCCGCTGCGGTAGCCTTAGCGCTGTTCATTGCGCTCGTACCGAGAGCTTCTCCGCCTTCGACTTCCAATAACTCGTTGAGGGGAAACCTCCACGCTACCTCGCACCAATTCCTTGTAGGACTCTTAATTACTCCCTCATTTAGTTGTAAAATTTTTGGAACATGGTTTACAGACTTCTTTTGGGATGCTGTGTCGCAATTTCATTCTACGAGAGGCCTGCAACCCTTGTCTCATCTGATCCCTTTTTCAATGTGTGCATTTGGCTCATCTTTTCTGCGAAACTTATTTTACCTTATCCACCGCCAAGGAATGGTGAACAGATGAAGCAAAAGCACTATAAAGGACAGAACTACAGGGAATGAAAAAGCCGCCTGTTACCTCCGGGTATCGTGAAATCAACAGGCCGCTTGATTTTGTGTGCCTTGGTCAAATGAGGAGAGGGTTGAAACGCTCTGTCCCTCCAAAACTGGATTTCGTATCTTCCCAAACCATACTTTTTGTGTTGACTTCTTCTGAAACTATCCGAAATAGCAGAAACACCGCACTTCTCAGTGTTTTTGCTTATATATCTTGGAAGAGACGGTTAAAACCAATATTTATGAGTACCTGTTTCTTCCTCAGTCGAGACAGCATTACCCCTCAGAAGTGGATTTCAAGCGCGGCTTGGCCTCCTGCATCGAGGTTTATAATACACAGTGAATCTTATCGCACATTGCAAAACTGTACGCCATGTCGGGTGGAAGATGTATTCATGAGCAACACATCTCGATGACACTTTAAGAGTTCGAATCTCGTCGTATACACGTTTTACACTTTAATTTTACGCTGTTTGTATTTGATTGGTGACACAAAAGTTTCGCATAAAAAGGTCAAACCTCTTGCAGTCTAAGGAGTTCTGGAATGAAATGACCCTACCTCCTCTGAACAAATGTCAGTCATTTGTTCAGAGGAGGTAGGGTCATTCAGTATGGTGCCGGTAGTGGGACTCGAACCCACACGATGTTGCCATCAACGGATTTTGAATCCGTCACGTCTACCAATTCCATCATACCGGCAACGGGACTGCAAAATATTATACACGACATTGAAGCGGTTGGCAAGTCTTTTCGATGGAGGAAAATCAGAAAATAATCGGTTAATTAACATACCATTTCCGGTAGAGATGTGCTATGATAATCTTGATTTTATAACTTATCCCATGGAGGGGTTCCGACGATGAAAAAATGCAGGCTGCTTTTGGCGGCGGGGCTGCTGATGTTTCTGACCGGCTGTTTTTCCCAGTCGGTGGAGGAATTCTACGCGCCTCCCAAGGCGCCCGACGATTATCTGAAGCTGGACAATGAGATCAACAAGGTGCTCACGCAAGGGGGCGAGTACGCCGCGCCCCTCAGCGGGGAGCTGACCCAGAAGGTGCAGCTTCAGGATTTGGACGGGGATGGCGTACAGGAGGCTATTGCCTTTTTCCGGGTGAGTGCGGATGAGCGGCCGCTGAAGATCTACATCTACCGCCAAGTGGGGGAGAACTACGAGGTGGCGGCCGTGATTGAGGGCTCAGGAAATGCGATTGACTCCATCTACTATGAGAACCTTGACGACAGCCCCTCCAAGGAGCTCATCGTGGACTGGGAGACAGCGGGGCAGAGGCACTCCCTGGCGGCTTACTCCATCGACCGTTATGAGGTGCTTGAGTTGATGCGCACCGACCACGCCGGCTTCCAGATTTATGACGTTGACGGGGATGGGCAGAAGGAAATCCTCGTGCTCCAGATGGCGGCAGGGGAAGTGGGCCAGGCAGAGAGCTTTGTCAACAGCGCGCCGGGCAGCCGGGTGGAGGTCTATAACTTTCGGGATGGTATCCTGGAGCTGGACGCCTCCGCACCACTGTCCAACGGGGTGGAGAAGCTGGTCAGCATGAAGACGGGCTATCTCCAGAACATGGCGCCGGCGCTGTTTGTCACCTCCACCTACGCCGAAAACGGGCAGATCACCGACATTTTCGCCTGGAAAAACGGGGGGCTGGAGAATGTGACCCTGGAGCCGGACACCGGCGAGAGCGACAGCACCATCCGGTGGTCCACCGAGGTGGAGAGCACGAAGGTATCCTATACCGACATCAACCACGACGGCATACTGGAGCTGCCATCCGCCTATGCGCTCCCCGATCCCAACAATGTGGGGACGGCCCCCAACTTCTGGGCCATCCGCTGGTGGCAGTACGACATCAACGGGGTTTCTCATCTGGTATATACCACCTACCACAACAGCCGGGACGGCTGGTACTTTGTTCTGCCCGAGGCGTGGTCGGGGAAGGTGACGCTCTCCCGCAGCGACTTGGCGGGCGGCGGCGAGCGGGCCGTAATCTTTTCTTACTGGGAGGGAAGCGCGGACACAGCGCCGGTGCCGTTCCTGGTCATCTACAAGCTGACCGGCGACAACCGCGTAATGCGGGCCAACATGGCCGACCGCTTTCTCCTGCCCAACACCGGGGAGGAGAAGGAGACCATTTATGCCGCGCGCCTGATCGAGAGTGGTTGGGACTGCGGCTTGGACGAGGAGGGCGTAAAGGCCAATTTCGCCCTAATTACCAGCGATTAGCGCCCACGGCGGACGCCTGTGTGCGAAAGGAGGAAACGGGATGAAAAAGGTACTGGTGCTGGAGGATGAGGCGAACATCCGCAGCTTTGTGGTCATCAACCTTAAGCGGGCCGGCTATGAGGCCATCGAGGCCGAGACCGGGGAGGAGGCGCTGGCCCAGCTCAAGCGCAACCCGGACATCAAGGTGGCGCTGCTGGACATCATGCTGCCCGACATGGACGGATTTGAGGTCTGCCGCCGTATCCGGGCGGGAGACAACAACATCGGCATTATCATGCTTACCGCCCGCACGCAGGAGATGGACAAGGTGACCGGGCTGATGACCGGGGCGGACGACTATGTGACCAAGCCCTTCTCTCCGGCGGAGCTCACCGCCCGCATCGACGCCCTCTACCGCCGTACCGGCGGAGGGGACCCGGTGGATACCGGCGAGATCAGCCAGCCGCCTTTCCTGCTGAACACCCGCAACCGTACCCTGGAGAAAAACGGACAGCGGGTCAAGCTTACACAGGTGGAGTACTCCATCATAAAGCTGTTTATGGACAACCCGGGAAAAGCCCTCTCCCGGGAGGAAATTCTCGACTCGGTGTGGGGACGGGACTACTTCGGCGAGCTGAAGATCGTGGACGTAAACATCCGACGCCTGCGCATTAAAATCGAAGACGACCCCACAAATCCTGCTTATATCACCACCGTGTGGGGATACGGGTATAAGTGGGGCTTTTAGCCAGAGGCGGACGGGGCGTCTTCGATGGGCCCCGCCCTGGGGCGGGGCGGCGCGGAGCGCCGTACAAGCGTTTTTGCCGGAGGCAAAAGCCTTGGCCCGGGGCAATTCACTTGCCCCGGGCAGAGGGAAAAGAGGGGTCCCCGCAAAGCTCTGCTTTGCGGGGCATGACGATCCCACAAATCCTGCTTATATCACCACCGTGTGGGGCTATGGATATAAGTGGGGCTTTTAATGCCGGCCGGGCGGCCGGGACCTAGAACCAAACCCAGGTGGTGACAACAAGATCCATGAAGAAAATCACAGGTATCCGAAAGCGGTGGATGGTGAACTCCATCAGTGTGGTGCTGTTTATCGTGCTGCTGGCGGTGGCGGCCTTCTCCGCCGCGATGGGGAGCTACTACTATTCCACCCTGAGTGAGTCTCTCAAGCAGAAGGCGGAAAACGCCATCAGCAGCTTTGACTACTACCGCACAGAAGCCGAGTATTACGACAATGCCCGGGCGGTGGTGGCCGGGGAACCCAACAGCGACAAGCTGGAGGTAGAGTATCTGGATGCCGACGGCCAGATTCGCTTTTCCAGCTCCGACCTGACGGCCTTTCGCTCCCCCGGAACGCCGGACATTGCCGAGGCCATCAGCATGAAGCGCACTAAGGTATGGATCGGCGCCGACCCCAGCACCGGCGAGCACATCATGGCCGCCTCCAGCCCCCTGATGATCGACGGGGAGGTGGTTGGGGTCATGCGGTATGTCACCTCCCTGAATAAGGTGGACAAGCAGATTATCATCATCGTGGCCATCGCCTTGGGCATCGGTCTGGGTATCCTGGGCATGGTGTACTTCTCCAACCTCTACTTCATCCGCTCCATCGTAGACCCGGTGGCGGGCATCACGGAAACCGCCAAGCGCATCGCCGCGGGCTCCTACGGCGTACAGATTGAGAAACGCTATGACGACGAAATCGGCGCCCTCACCGACACCATCAACGACATGTCGCTGAAGATTAACCAGAGCGAAAAGATGAAAAACGAGTTTATATCGTCAGTGTCCCATGAACTGCGTACTCCCCTGACCGCGATCAATGGCTGGGCGGAAACCATCATGAACGGCGAGGTGCGGGACGCGGGAGATGTGAAGAAGGGGATGGGGATCATCGTCTCCGAGGCGCGGCGGCTGACCAACATGGTGGAGGAGCTGCTGGAGTTCTCCCGCATCCAGGACGGCCGCTTCACCCTGTCAGTGGAGCCCATGGACATCAAGGCGGAACTGGAGGATGCGGTCTACACCTACCGGGAGTTCTTCCGGCGGGAGGGCATTGAACTCAACCACTTCGACTGCGACGAGGAGTTTCCGCCCATCGCGGGGGACCCGGAGCGGCTGCGGCAGGTGTTCTGCAACCTGTTGGACAACGCCGCCAAGCACGGCGGCTCGGGCAAGCGCATTGATACCGCTATCGCCCGGGACGAGGACCAGGTGGTTATCACCATCCGGGACTACGGCCCCGGTATCCCGGCCGAGGAGCTGCCCCACGTGAAGTACAAGTTCTATAAGGGGTCCTCCAAGGCGAGGGGTTCCGGCATTGGACTGGCGGTGTGCGACGAGATTATTACCCGCCACGAGGGTACCCTGGATATTGACAACGCCGAGGGGGGAGGGTGCATTGTAACCATCCATTTGCCAATCCGAGCTCAGGCGGTAATCGAACAAAAGTTCTAAAAATCAAACCCGCGCCCCTTGCAATCGGGGCGCGGGTTTGGTACAATAGACGAAACGATTGAATCCAATTAGTTAAGGAGAACAGTGTACGAATGCCAAATGAAACAAAGCAATCCTGCGCCACAGCCTACAAGACCATGATCGGCGGACAGGCACTCATTGAGGGAATTATGATGCTGGGACCGGAGAAGAAGGCCGTTGTGGTGCGCAAGCCGGACGGCGGGTTGGAGGAGCAGGTGGAGGAGCGGGTGCTCATCAAGGACAAGCACCCCGCCCTGGGCCTGCCGCTGCTCCGGGGTGTCTTCAATTTCTGCTCCTCCCTGGCCAACGGCGTCAAGGCGTTGATGTACTCGGCTTCCTTTTTCCCGGAGGACGAGGAGGAGCCGGAGGAGCCCTCCCGGTTCGAGCTCTGGCTGGACAGACACCTGGGCAGCGAGAAGGCCGCCTCCTTTTTTATCACCGTGGCGGTGGTGCTGGGCATCGTTTTCTCCGTGGGGCTGTTCATCCTGCTGCCCACCGCCCTCACCGGACTGGTGGGCCTGGCCGTTCCCCTGCCCATGTGGCTGCGCAACCTGCTGGAAGGCGTGGTGCGTATCGTCATCTTCATGGGCTATCTGATGCTCTGTTCCCATATGAAGGACATCCGCCGGGTGTTCCAGTACCACGGCGCGGAGCACAAGACCATCTTCTGCTATGAACACGGCCTGCCCCTGACGGTGGAGAACGTGCGTATTCAGCCACGCCACCACCCCCGCTGCGGAACCAGCTTCCTCTTTGTGGTGATTGTGGTGAGTATCCTGCTGTCCAGCGTGCTGTTCTCCTTTGTGGAGGTGACAAACACGTTTGCGAGGATGGGGCTGCACCTGCTGCTGTTGCCGGTGATTGTCAGCCTGACCTATGAGCTGAACCGTGTGGTGGGGCGCTACGACAACCGGCTCACCCGGCTGGTGTCCGCTCCCGGCATGTGGCTCCAGAACTGGACCACCTTTGAGCCGGACGACTCCATGATCGAGGTGGGCATCCGGGCATTTACACTGGTGCTGCCGGAGGAGAAGGGGAAGGATCAGTGGTAAAGGGGACCGGCGGGATGAGGCACCAGCAGAAATAAAACCGCTGTGCCGCCCAGACGGCAGAGCCCACGTGAGGCGATGCATAGTTGTCCCATGAAGAAAATGGGGGGATAACCGCCTGGTATTCCCCTGGAGAGAGGAAATTAGAGAGAGACAGAGGAGTGGTTTCTGTATGGCGGCCACGTACAACAACCTCTACCTGGATGCCCGCAAGCGGCTGAGAGAGGCCGGCGTGGAGGGCGCCCAGCTGGAGGCGCGGGAGCTGGTCTGCTGTGCGGCCGGCAAGAGCCGGGAGCAGTTTTACCGGGATATGGCCCTTTATGCCTCCGACCCGGTGGAGGAGAAGCTGGCGGAGCTGCTGGAGCGGCGGCTGGCCTGGGACAACTGGGGGGGGGGGCGGGGCGGCGGGGGCGGCGGCTGGCCGGGGAGCCGGTGGCCTACCTCATCGGGGAGTGGGAGTTCTATGGCCTGGGCCTGGATATCACCCCCGACGTGCTGATCCCCCGGATGGACACCGAGGTGCTGGCCGAGCGGGCCATCCTGCTGGCCCGGGCCGCCGGAGAGGGGGCGAGGGTGCTGGATCTGTGCGCCGGGAGCGGCTGCGTGGGTCTGGCGGTGGCTGCCAACGTGCCAGGCTGCCGGGTGGTGCTGGCCGATGTGAGCGAGGCGGCCCTCCGGCTGTGCAAGCAGAATGTCCGCCGCAACGAGCTCAACGCCCGGGTGACCTGCGTTCAGGCCGACGCCCTGGAGCCGCCCGACGCGGCCCTGTGGGATTTCGACGTGATCGCCTGCAACCCGCCCTATATCCCCACCGGGGACATCGCGGGGCTGGACGTGAGCGTGCGGGACTACGAGCCCCGCTCCACCCTGGACGGCGGGGCCGACGGACTGGACTTTTACCGGGCCATCGCCGCCCGGTGGGGGGCCGCCCTGCGGCTGGGCGGAGCCCTGCTGTTTGAGGTGGGCATCGGCCAAGCCGGCGACGTGGGGGCCATTCTGGCCCAAAATCAGTTTGAGCAGATTCAGACCTTCCAGGACACCCAGGGCATCGGCCGGGTGGTGGAGGGCGTTTTGAATTCATAAGGGCGGGCAGCGGCCCGCCCGCCGTGAGAGGAGAAGTACACACATGGCAGACAAGAAGAAGGCCGCGGTGGAATCCGCCGCCCCCGCCGCCGATAAGAAGAAGGCCCTGGAGACCGCCATGGCCCAGATCGAGAAGGCCTACGGCAAGGGTTCCATCATGCGCCTGGGCGACAACGCCGACATCGTGGTGGAGGCCATCCCCACCGGCTCCCTGTCCCTGGATCTGGCCCTGGGCATCGGCGGCGTCCCCCGGGGGCGCATCATCGAAATCTACGGCCCCGAGTCCTCCGGTAAGACCACCCTGGCCCTCCACATCGTGGCCGAGGCCCAGAAGCGGGGCGGCGAGGTGGCCTTCATCGACGCCGAGCACGCCCTGGATCCCTACTATGCCCGGGCCCTGGGGGTGGACATTGACTCCATGCTGATCTCCCAGCCCGACACCGGCGAGCAGGGCCTGGAGATCTGCGAGGCCCTGGTGCGCTCCGGCGCCATCGACGTGGTGGTGGTGGACTCCGTGGCCGCCCTCACACCCCGGGCCGAGATCGAGGGCGACATGGGCGACTCCCACGTGGGCCTGCTGGCCCGCCTCATGAGCCAGGCCCTGCGCAAGCTGGCCGGCTCCATCGCCAAGACCAACTGCGTGGTCATCTTTATCAACCAGCTCCGCGAAAAGGTAGGCGTGATGTACGGCAACCCGGAGGTCACCACCGGCGGCCGGGCGCTGAAGTTCTATGCCTCCGTCCGCATTGACGTGCGGCGCATCGAGTCGCTGAAAAGCGGCTCGGAGATCATTGGCAACCGCACCCGGGCCAAAGTGGTCAAGAACAAGGTCTCTCCTCCCTTCAAGGAGGCGGAGTTCGATATCATGTACGGCGAGGGTATCTCTAAGATCGGCGAGATCCTGGATCTGGGCGCCAAGCTGGATCTGGTGCAGAAATCCGGCTCCTGGTTCGCCATGGGGGAGACCCGCCTGGGCCAGGGCCGGGACGCGGCCAAGCAGTACCTCAAGGACAATCCGGAGGTGTGCGACAAGCTGGAGGCCGACATCCGCCGCAACGCCTACAAGCTTATGAGCAGCCAGGCCCGGGCCGCGGCCAAGGCCGCAGGCCGGGCGGTGGACATCTCCGCCGAGGACTTCGAGGATGCGGATTCGTAAGCTGGCCCCCTCCGGCCGGGTGGAGGGCCGCTGGCTCTGCCACCTGGAGGACGGAACCATCCTCCGATTGGGGGAGAGTGAGGTGGTGGCCTTCGGCCTGGGTACCGGCAAGGAGCTGGACGAGGCGGAGCTGTCTGCCTTGACCGAGGCCGCCCGCGCCGCCCAGGTGCGGGAGAAGGCGGTGGAGCTGCTGTCCGTCCGCCCTCTCTCCCGGAAGGAGCTGGTGGAGAAGCTTACCGCCCGCCCCCGGAACCGGGAAAAGGAGCCCCTCTGCGGCCAGCGGCCCGCCGAGGCGGCGGCCGACTGGCTGGAGGGGCTGGGCTATCTGGACGACGGGCAGTATGCCCGCGCGGTGGCGGAGCACTGTGCTGCCAAGGGCTACGGTCCCGGCCGCATCCGGGAGGAGCTCTACCGCCGGGGGGTGCCGCGGGACTGCTGGGACGGCGCTCTGGAGGGGCTGTCCGGCCCGGAGGAGGCCATCGACGCCTTTTTGCAGAAGAAGCTGCGGGGGGCGGAGCTCTCCGACCCCAAGGTGCGCCGGCGGGCAGCCGACGCTCTGGCCCGCCGGGGCTACCGCTGGGGGGACATCAGTGCCGGCCTGCGCCGCTATGGTGCGGAGCCGGAGGAATGGTAGGAAGAACGCGGCGGACCGCCGCATGTGAGAAAGGAGCACAGACCATGGACACGATGGAAGCCCTGCTGACCCGCCGCAGCATCCGGAAGTACAGGCCGGAGCCGGTCTCCATAGAGGATTTGAAGGAGATTCTGGCCGCCGGGGCCACCGCCCCCTCCGCCGTCAATATGCAGCACTGGTATTTTGTGGCCGTACAGGACCCCGCCGCGTTGGAGGAGGTCAAGGCCATCATGGGCGGCGTGGTGGAGAAATTCCAGCCTGTGCTGGAGGAACGCTTTTCCCGCCACCCGGAGCAGATCGGCATCACCAACCGCTTCCTGTCCACCCTGGGCGGGGCGCCGGTGTGCCTGCTGGTTTTCATGCTCAAGCCGGACTATCCCGATCGGGACGGAGCCATGCAGAGCGTGTCTGCCGCCATCGAGAACGTGCTGCTGGCGGCCTGGGCCAAGGGCATCGGCTCCTGCTGGCTGTCCGCGCCCCAGCGTATGGGCTTCGGCCCTGCGTTCCAGCGCCGCTTCGCCCCCGACAAGGGGGAGTTCGTGGCAGCGGTCACCCTGGGCTACCCCGACCAGCAGCCCAAAATGCCGCCCCGGCGGGGCGGCCGCTATCTGATCGTATAAGGAGAAGTTTTCATTGAAGGTTGCATTTGTATCCCTGGGCTGCGCCAAGAATCTGGTGAACACCGAGCAGATGATGGCACTGGTCCGAAGCGCTGGGCATGAGATCACCGCCCAGCCCGAGGGGGCGGACGCGGCGGTGCTCAATACCTGCGGCTTTATCGACTCCGCCAAGAACGAGGCCATTCAGAATATCCTGGAGCTGGCCGAGCTGAAAAAGGAGGGGAAGCTGGGCAAGCTGCTGGTCACCGGCTGCCTGTCCCAGCGCTATCAGGACGAGCTGATGGAGGAGCTGCCCGAGGTGGACGGCGTCATGGGCACCGGCAGCTACACCGAGATCGTCCCCGCCCTGGAGGAGCTGATGGCCGGGGGCACGCCCCACCGCTTCGGGGATATCGACCACACGGAGGAGGACGGGGCGCGCATCCCCTCCACCCCCTCCTACACCGCCTACCTGAAGATCGCCGAGGGCTGCGACCACCGGTGCGCCTTCTGTATCATTCCCAAGCTGCGGGGCCGCTACCGCAGCCGTACCATGGAGTCCCTGCTGGCGGAGGCCAAGGCCCTGGCCGATGCCGGGGTGAAGGAGCTCATCGTCATTGCCCAGGACATCACCCGCTACGGCATCGACCTCTACCACAAGCGGATGCTGGGGGAGCTGCTCACCGAGCTGTGCAAGCTGCCCTTTCACTGGATTCGCCTGCACTACCTGTACCCCGACGATCTGGACGACGCCCTCATCGACGTCATCGCCCGTGAACCTAAGGTGCTCAACTACATCGACATCCCCCTCCAGCACATCAACGACGGCATTCTGAAGCGCATGTGCCGCCGCTCCACCAAGGCGGAGATCCTCGCCCTGCTGGCCAAGCTGCGGGACCGCCTGCCTGGTCTGGTGCTGCGCACCTCCCTGATCTGCGGCCTGCCTGGCGAGGGGGAGGCGGAGTTTGAGGAGCTGTGCGAGTTTCTGCGGGAGGCCCGTATCGAGCGGGCGGGCATCTTCCAGTTCTCGCCGGAGGAGGGCACCCCCGCCGCCGGGATGGAGGATCAGGTGGACGCCGCCACCGCCGAGCGCCGGGTGGAGCTGGTGGTGGAGCTCCAGTCCCGGGTGATGGATGCCTTCAACGAGGAGCGACTGGGCGAGTGCCTGGAGGTACTGTGCGAGGGCTTTGATGCCGAGATGGGCTGCTATGTGGGCCGCACCTATGCCGACTCCCCCGACGTGGACGGCAAGGTGTACTTCACCGCCGGCGGCCTGGTGCCCGCCGGGGCGTTCGTCTGGGTGCGCATCACCGGCACCAGCGACGGGGATCTCACCGGCGAGATAGAGGAGTGAAGCAATGAATACCGCCAATAAGCTGACCATGCTCCGGGTGGCGCTGATCCCGGTGTTCCTGATTCTGCTCTATCTCCGCTTCCCCTTCCACATGTATTTCGCCCTCACGGTCTTTATTCTGGCCAGCGTAACCGATTTTGTGGACGGCTACATCGCCCGCCACTACAACCAGGTCACCGACTTCGGCAAGTTTATGGACCCTCTGGCCGACAAGGTGCTGGTCATGGCCGCCCTGCTCTGGTTCGTAGAGGCGGGCCGCTTGCCCGCCTGGGTGCTGCTGGTGGTCATCGTGCGGGAGTTCGCCGTCACTGCCCTGCGGCTCATCGCCGTGGAGCGGGGGCGGGTAATCGCCGCCGCCTGGTCGGGCAAGGTCAAGACGGCCTCCACCATGGTGTGCATCTGCCTGATGCTGCTCATTGCCCGGCCTGCGCTGGATCTGGTGTGCACGGCGGTGATCCTGGTCACCACTGTCCACTCGGGCGCGGAGTATTTTCTGAAGAACAAAGATGTGGTGGAGTGGAGTAACCTGTAATGCTGGATTTTACGAAAGAGCTTTGCCCCGACCGGCCGCTGATCCACCCCACCTCCCAGACGAAAAACTGCCGGTTCGGCCGCTATGTGGAGATCGGCGACCACTGTGTGCTGGAGGAGACCGAGGTGGGGGACTACACCTACTGCTTCGGCTCCAACGACATCATCTATACCGCCCTGGGCAAGTTTAACTCCATTGCCACCGGCGTGCGCATCAACCCGGTGCAGCACCCGGCCAAAATCCGGGCGGCGGCCCACCACTTTACCTACCGCTGCTCCCACTACGGGCTGGGGCCGGATGACGCGGCTTTGATCGACTGGCGGAGGCAGAACCACCGGGTGGTCACCGGAAACGACGTGTGGCTGGGGCACAACGCGGTGCTCATGGCCGGCGTCACCCTCGGCGACGGCGCGGTGGTGGGTGCGGGCGCAGTGGTGACCCATGACGTGGCGCCCTACGAGATCGTGGGCGGAGTACCCGCCCGGCACATCGGCTGGCGCTACCCGCCCGAGCTGATTGCCGCCATGGAGCGCATCCGCTGGTGGGACTGGAGCCACGACATGCTGAGGGAGCGCCTGCGGGACTTTGACGACGCGGCGGCCTTCTGCCGGAAGTTTGACCCGCAATAAAAAACGAGGGCCCGTTGCTTTCATCCAGAAAGCAACGGGCCCTTGCATTAAAAGACCTGCTGGAATAGATTGAACAGGAACGTTAGCAGGGGAATGGCGTTGATACCTAGCACAATAGCTAAAACGGTCATCCAAAAGCTCAACGGCTCCCTCTGTGTTCGGACAGGCGGAATGTAGATGGGTGAGGAGACCTCCTCGCCTACCACAATTTTAGAGGAGATACCGTACCCGGCCAGTACTTGCACCAACCGCTGGGCCTCACGCGGCTTCAGGTGAGTGACCAGCACCGCCGGGGCCCGTTCCAGCAGGGCTTGCGCATCCTTCTGAGAGAGGCCCAGCTCCTTGGAGAGACAGTGCAGAGCGGCCGGGATATCCGCGTGTGGCCCCAGACCGGTGAACACGAGCGAGTACTGCCTAGGGGCCCGCTTGGGGGGAGGGAAACTCTGGAGTGGATAACCGCAGTGAATGCAGGCCAGGGCTTGGTCAGATACCTCTTTTCCGCACTCAGGACAGGAGATCAAGGCCATAAGATAGCTCCTCTTGTGTAAAAGTTGGGGGATTCCGGTTCCATAATAACAGGTTAATCTATGGTTTGCAACCGTACTCCGCCTTGACACATTTCCCGGAGCATAGTAGTATACTAGAACGGTTGAATTGCGTGAGGAGCGGAAATGGTATCCAGCGAGTAACCCGCCAAAGAGGGAGCGTTACCGGCTGAGAGCGCGCCCAGGGGGTAACTGGGGAATGTGCACCCGGGAACGCGGGGGATGTGAATGCCCCCCGGCTGGCCCCGTTACCGGCCTTTGAGTGAGAAATGAGAGTGGAACCGCGATTTGTACCGCCTCTTATGCCGTCCGGCATGGGAGGCGTTTCTGTTTTTTCAGGAGGTGTTTGGACTGACGCGGCTGTGCCATCCCTGAGACTGATCACAGCACCCTGGCGGTCTACCGCCCGGAGGAGTGGCTGGAGCGGGTGCGGCCCTTTTTGGAGGAGACCTAGGTCAGCCGAACAGACCGGTGAACAGCAGACTCAGCAGAGACCAGATGACCAGGGCGGTGAGTGTGGCGAATACGACGGAAGTGAAGGTCAGGGCATCGCCCGGCACCGGAGAGGGGAGCTGGGGCGGCTCCGGCACCGCCCCATCCACCAACTGGACGGGAGCGCCTGCCCGACGGAATACCTCCAGCAGTGCAAGGGCCTCCTCCTCGGTGAGGCCCTCCCGCAGGGGAACCGGCTCCCGGCGCGCTTGCTCCAGCAGACGTATGCCCTGCTCCCTGGAGAGGCCCAGCTCCTTCATGAGGGCGCGGAGCGTTCTGCTGCGGGCATCCGGATAGGCGGGGCGGGCGGTGAGGCGGACGGTAAAGCGGTTGGGCCCTGTGATGGGGCGGAAGTCCGCATACGGTGCGGCGGAGGAGAGGGGATAGCCGCAGTGAATGCAGGCCGGAGCCCGGTCGGATACCTCTTTTCCGCACTCAGGACAGGAGATCAGGGCCATAAGATGCCTCCTTTTGTGTGAAAGCGTGTGGTTTCAGCCCCATACTAACAGAAATCCCCCTGAATTGCAACTGCAAAGCGCCTTGACACATTTCCCGGAACGTGGTAGTATACTAGAACAGTTGAATCGCGTGAGGAACGGAAATAGTACCCAGCGAGTACCCGCCAGAGAGGGAGCGTCACCGGCTGAGAGCGCGCCCAGGGGGTAACTGGGGAATGTGCGTCCGGGAGCGCGGGGGATATGGATGCCCCCCGGCTGGCCCCGTTACCGGCCTTTGAGTGAGAAATGAGAGTGGAACC
>OBVP01000256.1_pt1 | contig 19802 bp, 19 predicted proteins | sample 1476191 | NCBI WGS metagenome assembly OBVP01 (sample SAMEA2580022, study PRJEB22360) | human gut metagenome | reverse complement strand
CGGTCGGCCCGGTGACGCCCTGGCTGCCCTGAGGTCCGGTCGGCCCGGTGACACCCTGGCTGCCCTGAGGTCCGGTCGGCCCGGTGACACCCTGGCTGCCCTGGGGTCCGGTCGGCCCGGTGACGCCCTGGATGCCCTGAGGTCCGGTCGGCCCGGTGACGCCCTGGATGCCCTGAGGTCCGGTCGGCCCGGTGACGCCCTGGCTGCCCTGAGGTCCGGTCGGCCCGGTGACACCTTGGATGCCCTGAGGTCCGGTCGGCCCGGTGACGCCCTGGATACCCTGAGGTCCGGTCGGCCCAGTGACACCCTGGATGCCTTGAGGTCCAGTCGGCCCGGTCGGCCCGGTAAGACCGGTCAACCCTTGGGGGCCGGTGGGGCCGACTTCTCCGGCAGGGCCGGTTGGTCCCATTGGTCCCTGTTCCCCCATAGGACCGGGGCAGCCGCGCTCTCCCTGAGGACCCTGTGGGCCGGTTTCACCCTGTAGACCCTGTTCTCCCATAGGACCTTGTTCACCAACCGGACCGCGGGCTCCGGGATCACCCTGTTCCCCTTTCGGACCCATGGGGCCGGCCGGACCGGGATCACCCTTCGGACCAACCGGACCGCGGTCGCCTTGCGGGCCCATAGGGCCTGGAACTCCACGGATTCCCTGGGGACCCATGGGCCCCGGATCTCCTTTCGGCCCGGCGTCGCCCCGCACGCCCTGCGGTCCGTGGGTGCCGGGCAGCCCGGCCATACCGCGGGGCCCGACAGGCCCAGGACAGCCTGGATCGCCCTTTGGACCACGTGGGCCCTGCGGACCCCGCTCACCGGGGATCCCTTGGGGCCCTGCGGCCCGCGCTGAAACAGTTCGTCATCTGAGGTATCACAGGAGCAGGGGCAGCCCCTTCCTGTGTAATAACATCCATAATAGTTCATAAGGGTACACTCCATACTGGATTGGGCGCAATGGCCCTGCCTTAGACTATGACGCAGAGGCGCGGAGAGCAACACAGGGGGGAAACGCCAACCGGCGTTTCCCCCCTGATCGTCTGTTTGAATGATCCGGGAAGCAGCGCTGTGTCCAGCCCTGGTCTGCAAAAATACATCGTACTGCGCTCCTTTCAGGGCGAAAGACCCCGCTTTTCCGACTGCTGGTACTGCCTCGGTGTCATACCGGTATATCTGCGAAATACCTTAACAAAATAACTCTGCTCACAAAATCCCACCAGGTAGCCCACATCCCCTACCGTGAGGGCAGGGTTGAGGAGAAGCGGCTTGCTCTGTTCTACCCGGATCTGGTTCAGACAGTAAGTAAACGTGCAGGAGCGTTCGGCCTGAAATTTCCTGCTCAGGTAGGCGGGAGAGCAGCCCACGTGCCTTGCAACCTTTGTCAGTTTGAGTGGTCTGGCGAAATGGAGCCTCATGTAGGCGACCGCCTCTGCCACCAGGTCACTTTCCGTCTGCTTTTTCATTCGGATTCCCCCAGTTCACCCTGCAAAAATGGACAGCCATACCTGTTAGGAAAACCGCGCTGACTGCGCCGAACACCGGGTAGATCAGACTGATGAGTTCACCGAAGCCCAGCAGAGACGCGCCCCAGGCCACCAGGGAGACAGCGAAAAACCGGAGGACCCTCTCCCGGCCGTGCAGCTCTGTTCCGGCGGAGAGCCGCTCCATACCAGCCAGAAAGCAGGAAAAGGCGGTGACCACCATGGCGATCAGCAGGAGCAAAAGATAGGGAATGCCGAGTCCTGGGGAGATGGCTGTGACCACCGTCAGCATGGGAAATTCCGTCTCGGCCGCCCCGGGATAGTGGTTCAGGACAAGCAGAATCGGCGCGGCCACCATGAAAAGCATGGTACAGCCCAGGCCAATTCCCCTTGGAGTGCACCTTGGCGGGACCTGCCGCCCCAGGGGGGCCAGGATTGCCACAGCGCTGAACTGTTATAGGCCGAAAATGCCATAGCGGAGGGAAGCCACCCAACACCGCCCTGGAACGCAGGCGGCGGACAGGCAGGCAGCAGGAGCAGGGCCCCCGCCCCTAACCCCACCGTACAGAGAACCAGCGCGGGGGCCGCAAAGGAAAAGATAGAGATCATCCCCCGCAGCCCCGACAGAGAGAGGGCTGCGATCAGCAGAGCAAAGAGCAATCCGCATAGCCAGGGGGGCAGTCCAAAGGCCTGATGAAGCGCCGCCCCCGTCCCCGCTGTCATGATGGTTACCACCCCGAACAGGAGCAGGACAGAGAAAAGAGCCAGGAGATGTCTGAGCGCCGGGCATTGCCAGGGGACCATCAGGAAGGACAACTCATGCCGGCCGGTCCGCCGGACCATGGTAAGCAGAAGTAGCCCCGCCCCACCCAGCAGCGCGATGCTCAGGCACAGCCCCAGCCAGCCCACCGGGCCAAACCGGCCGAAAAACTGCCACATCTCCCTGCCGGAGACATAGCCGGCCCCCAGAAAACACCCCGAAAAGGCAGCCCCAAGCTGGCGGGCGGAAATGGTCTGCTCCAAAGGTTCCTCCACAGGTCTCCCTCCGTGCTCAATATACGCTTTTTCCCAGAGCCGACTGGATCAGCTCAGAGGCAAGAATGCCGCTCTTATTGGCGGTATCCAGGAAGGGATTGACCTCCACCATGTCCATGGAGATCAGCTTCCTGCTCTCCGCAATGGCCTCTGCCGCCAGAAAGGCTTCACGGGGGGTCAGGCCGTTGTAAACAATCACTCCCGTGCCCGGCACAGCCTCCGGAGTGATGGCATCCACATCAAAGCTGAGGTGGATGCCATCGGTGCCCTCTCCGGCGATCTGGATGGCCCGCTCAATTACCGCGCCCATCCCGAGCTTGTCGATCATATTGATCGGAAACACAGTGACCCCCGCTTGCGCCATACGCTGCCGCTCCAAATCGTCAATGTCCCGTCCGCCGACCTGCACGCAGTGAGCCACGTTAACCGGCGCCGCTCCCTGGCCGAACTCCACCATACAGTCAGGTCCGTAACCACAGACAGCGGAAAAGGGCATCCTGTGCATATTGCCGGTGCATGTGCTCTCCTCGCTGTTCCAGTCGCCGTTGGCATCGATCCAGATGACGCCGATGTTGCCGCTGTGCCTCTTCGAGACCGCCGCGATGCTGCCGGCGGCGATACTGTGGTCGCCGCCCAGGATAACGGGGAAACGCCCCTCCTCCAGGGTTTCCGTAACGGAGAGGTACACCCGCCGGTTCACCTCTGACACCTGTTCATAGTGCAGCAGCTTTTCCCGGCTGGCCCCTGTCCGGGGAGCGAGGATATCTCCCCTGTCCCGTACGTGGTGGCCCTGCCGCTCCAGACCCTCCACAAGCCCTCCAAACCGGATGGCGGCTGGTCCCATGCTGGCCCCCCGCTGCGAGGCACCCCAATCCGACTGAACGCCGATCAGGTCGAGTTTCCGTAACATATCCGCCACTCCCTCTCCGCAGAGATCTGCGGCTCAGATGACTTTTTCCACATAGGGGCTGGTAAATGCCTTGAGCATGCTGCCGTAACCAAGGGTAAACTGTATCCGGTCCCCCACTTGGTATACAGTGGTGCAGTGGGTCAGATCCAGCAGCAGGTGATCCGAGCTTCCGCCCAGGATTTCTATCTGCGGATCCCTGGGCTGCAGGCTGTCTGTGTCCACATCCTGCCGGCCCACCGCCACGATGGCCCGGCGCATGATCCCCTTATCCTCATAGGTGGGCCGGTGTCCGAAAGCATCCACGCCGATCTCGCCTACCGGGAGGGAGGGCTTTTCCTTGATTTCAATGACTTCTGCCTCCAGCTCCAGTGCGTCCCCCACGGTTCCCGGGATTCTTGTGCCATAAGCAGTGTCATTGCCCAGCAGGAAGGACTCGCCCAGGCGCAGATTATTGATGCCCTCCGGCAGATTCCCCTGTTCAATCAGATAAATGGAGCTGGAATTCCCGCCGGAGACCATGGGGAGCCGGATGTGGAAGCGCTGCTCCAGCTTTCGTGCAAGCCCCACCAGCAGGGAGAGATTCTCATTCTTCGGAATGATGGCCCCGTAGCAGGTGAGGTTGGTGCCAAGCCCATACAGGCGTATGTGCTTGAGCAAAAGGAGCTCTGCCACCGTGGAAAAGATCTCCTCTTCCTTTTGGTAAAAGATTCCCTCCCGGAGATCGCCCAGGTCGATCATCAGCACCACATTATGGCGCTTGCCCGCCCGCCCGGCGGCTTCGTCCAGCAGCCGGATGGTGGACAGCTCTGACTGGAAGCTGACATCCGCATACTCCACCACTTCGGATACCTCGCTGGGCATGGACAGGCGGAGCAGAACCGTCTGCTTACCGGCCTGACGCGCCTGTGCGGCATAGGATTTCAGGTTCTGGATGCGGGAGTCGGCCAGAAAATCAACCCCCGGATGCTCCGTGAGCATGCGGACGATGGGGGGATAGGCGCACACGCCCTTGGTCACGATCATAAGGGTGCAGCCGGGAACCTTTTGGATTATGCCGGCGCAGGCGTCCAGGTTCCGGCGCAGTCTGTCCATGTGAATACGCACTCTGGGGTACATGGCTTACGAACTCGCTCCTTCCTGTGTAGTGCGGTTGGGGCAGTGGAGGCGGGTACAGCGGCTGCACTCATGGCTGCAGTCCCCTGCCTTCGGCCTGTTCTCCCGGTAGGCGCTCATATCATAGCCCATGGCCTCGCACTCCTCAATGTGCCGCTGTAGCTCCTCTTCCCGCTGCTGCCGCTGGGTCTCAAGCCGGGAGAGCTCCTTGTTGCAGACGGGTACCGGCTCCTCCGCTTTCCGCTCCGGAAAGGTGATGCCCAGGCTCTGCTCCAGCAGCCGGGCGGCCGCCTGGGGGTACCGCTTGGACAGCACGCCCAGCGAGGCCATAATGTAGTCGTGATCCACCAGGATCTGGGCGTGCTCCCCGGGAAGCAGCAGCATGCCCGACTCATTACAGCGGGTGATCTCCCGCATGATCTCCTCACGGTGGGGCAGCCGGGTGAGGGCGCCTCCGGTGCCCACGATGTATTTGACCTGCGTCAAATCCTTGCCCTCGGCCACCGTGCTGCGTCCGGAAGGGCCGTAGATATACCGCAGCCTGCCGGCGTGCCGCTCCGCCGCCTTTACCACGGCCTCTCGGGTAAGCAGCTCCACCAGCTTCACTTCTTCCTCCGTTTTGGGGATGGCCCGATAGGTCTCCAGGGCATGCTCCATGGAAAAGCCCTGCTCCCGGCACTGCTCCCGGAGCTTCTCCTCGCCGATGGACTCCACCACCTTCCAGCGGTTGACATACACGCCCAGATCCCCTTCAACTGTGCGCTTGGCCTTCGGCTCGGGTGAAATCATGAGGCGGGCCACCTGGTCGGACTCCACCGTGACGGAATGCAGATCTGTTGTCGCTCCGCCCACGTCCAAAACAATGAGGTCGCCCAGGTATTCATACAACAGCTTGGTACATTCCATCACCGCGCCCGGCGTGGGGATGATGGGGCCTGTCACCATCTCCCGGACGTGCTCCATGCCTGGAGCATGGGTGATGTTTTGTTCAAACGCATCCTGAATGACCTTCCGGCAGGGCTCTACGTTCAGCGCGTCGATCTTGGGGTAGACATTCTCCACAATGTAGAGCTGCTCCCCCTCCTCCTCCGGGAAAATCAGGCGCATCTCCTCCTGATTCTCCACATTTCCGGCGTAGACGACGGGGATTTTCAGGTTCATGGAGCGGATCATCTCCGCATTGGCGATCGCCGTGTCCCGTTCGCCGTAGTCCACGCCGCCTGCGATCAGAATGAGGTTGGGGCGTATTTCCTTGATCTTGGCCAAATCAGTCCGGCGCAGCCGTCCCGCCGTAACGTAGTGGAGAATCCCTCCCGCGCCCAGGGCCGCCTCCCTGGCGGCCTTGGCCGTCATGTCGTATACCAGGCCGTGTACCGTCATCTTGAGGCCGCCGGCGGCAGAGGATGTGGCCAGCATCTCGCGGTACTCCAGGGACTCCGTTCCCAGCTTGCCGCACAGGTCGGAGACTGCGCTCTGCAGGCCGATACGTACATCTCCGTCCAGTACAGAAGTGGGGGCCTGGCCTTGGCCGAGATAGACCGGACGACCGCCGTCCAGGCCGTGGAAAGCGTTTACCACTGTTGTGGTGGAGCCGATCTCCGCTACAAGGACATCTACTTTCATTACTGTCACCGCCTTTCTGCTGCATTGGAAGGCAGCAAACATACTACAGATTTGCTTTGCAAACAGGCAAACCGAGGGGCAGAAGGCCGCAGCGCCTCTGCCCCTCGGTTTGCCTGTTTGCCCGACTCGTTTCGTTCGGCGCGCTGTTGCGCGGGACAGGACGACATTCAGCCGAATCAGCCGAGCGGATTGATCCTGCCGGTGCCCACAAAGTAGATACAAATAACCAGAAGTGCCAGAAGGGCGACAAAAACGGCCTTATCAACCTTTGTCTCGAATACTTTTAGTCCCTTTTCCTTTTGTCCCTTGGCATAGACAAAGATACCGGGCACATAAAGCAGGACGGTTGCCAGCATGACGCTGATGCCGGCGGCAAAGACCATCCAGACCGCGTAAACAGCGTTGAAAATACCAATTCCTTTGATCAGCCCGTTCTCCTGCTTCAGCGCCACCTTGCAGAAATACATTGCGCTGAGGAAGTACGGCACCATGATCATGCCGGTGGCAAAGAAGTAAAATACCTGATAGGTCGATTCATTGAAATAGAGCAGAACCAGGAATACCTGCGCAATGATGCTGGTGAGGACAATGGCGAAGACAGGCGCGCCATTTTTATTGGTTCGGGTAAACGCCTTGCAGAACGCGCCGCTCTTGGCCGCCTCATATGGGCACTCCGTGCACATGATGGTGTGGCCCAGCGTGGCCCCCAGCAGGGAGATAATAACGGCGATATTCACCAGGGCAGCGCCCCAGGGGCCCACCACGTGCTCCAGGATACCGGCCATGGGGGGATTGCCCAGGGCGGCCAGCTCCTCATTGGTCATCACGCCGGCGCTCAGGAAGGAAATGATAATATAGAGAATCAGTACGGAAAGGAAGCCGATCACCGTGGCGCGGCCCACGTCGCTGGAACGCTTGGCGCGGCCGGAGATTACCACGGCTCCTTCAATGCCGGTAAACGCCCACACTGTGGTGGTGGTGGTCGCCATGACCTGCTTGCCAAAGCTCATTCCGCCCTCGCTGCCCGAGAAGTTCTGCATAAAGGTCTCGAAGGAGAAGGCGCGGGCAAAAATAATGACGACGATCAGCACCAGAATGGGGATAATTTTTGCGATGGTGGAAACCAGGTTGACCGCAGTGGACTCCTTTGTGCCGCGGAGCACCAGGATAATGGCAATCCACCATACCACGGACATGCCAATGACCGACGGGATGTTGTTTCCTACACCGAACAGGGGCAGAAATTGTCCTACCGAGGCGAACAGAAGTGTCAAAAACGAGATGTTTGAGAGCAGCTCACTTAACCAATAACCCCATGCGGAGTTAAATCCCACATAAGAACCAAAGCCGGCGCGGGCATAGCTGTAAACGCCGCCCTTCAGCTCGGGCTTCAGTTTGTTTAAGTAATAAAAGGCCAGGCAGAGCCCCAGCATACCGATGCCGGTTATCAGCCAGCCCACCAGAACAGCGCCGGAACCGGCCCCGGCCGCAGCAAAGTCGCCCGGGAATGCAAATACCGCACTTGCGATTGTTGCGCCGATGACCAGGCCAAGCAATCCGATAAAGGAAACGCCGCCTGCTTTGTTCGTCGTTTCTTGACTCATGAAGGCTCCTCCTAAATCCAAAATCAGGTTGGGGAATGGGGTTGGGGTCCGTTCATTTCATTTGACTGCATTTTAGACGAACCTGAAACCTATCCTGCCCCGGCTCCCCTTCAGGCCTTCGCCGGGGCATGGATAGATATGGAGCAATCCAGCCGTTCGGGGATTGCTTTGAGCTTACAGCTCACCTCTCCGGCGCATGGCCTCCTCTGCCAGGAAGGTGGCCACGTCGATCCCATGGGAATCCCGGCCGAAGCCCTGGTCAATGCCGGTCTTGACGGCCTCATCCGGGATGACCTGGGTGCCGCCGGCGGCGATGATTACCCGGTCACGAATGCCCTTTTCCACCGCCAGCTCGTTGATGCGCTTCATATTCTTGTAGTGGACGTTATCGTGGGAGATGATGGTGGAGGCCAGAATGGCGTTGGCGTTCAGCTCCACCGCCGCGTCCACCAGCTTTTCCACCGGGACGGAGGTGCCCAGGTAGTGAACCTTGACCCCCCACTTTTCAATGCCGCCGTGCTTGATATTGATAATCTCCCGCAGGCCCACGGAGTGCTCATCCTCGCCTACCGTGCCGCAGACCACCACCATGGGGTGCTCCTCGAACTCTTTGTAAAGCACGGCGTCACTCAGATGGTGGGGCTCGGGGGGGACCTCCAGCTTGGTGGGATCCACGTCGAAGGTCAGCTTGCCCTTCATCTCGATGCGGGTACCCTCCGCCTCCTGAAGAACCTCCTTGCTGATCACCTCAGGGTGATCCAGACCCAGCCGCTTGCCGATCTCCAGGGCCGCCGCCTCGGCCACACGCTTCTCAGCGGGGATACACATGGTCAGCAGGATGGTGCCGTCGGCGCACCACTCCACCTCGGGCTTGATGGCCTCTCCGTCCAGATACTTCTTTACCTTGTCCAGACGGACGTTTACGTTGTCCTCCTCATCCAGCTCGTCGATGTAGACGATCTTGCTGCGGTCCTCAAACGTGCAGCCGCCAATCAGGGCGGAGGGGTTGGCCGGATCGCCGCCGTACTGCTCCACGTTGTTGTAGCCGTAGTGGGCAGTGACGGGGGCCATGTAGTCCTCGGCCCGCTCAAAGATGTAGCCGTAGCCCACGCCGCCCTCAATCTTGCGGGCGATGCCGTCGCCGTTGCGCTCGGGGTACTTGGCGGAGTCCACGAAGAAGCCCTCCTGAACAGCGTTGAAGTAGCCGCCGACCTCCACGATCTCCTCCATGAACAGGCAGGCGCGCTCCTTGAGCTCACGGGCCATCTCGCGCAGGGGGCCATCCTTTTTGAGCTCCACCATCTCCATCAGGCCGTCCAGACCGATGAGGGTCTGCTTGGCGTTGTCGATGGCCTCGATATTGTAGATGTGCCAGGGGACGTTGCGGCCCTCGTCAGGGGTGATGGTGGACTGGATGTCCGCGCTGGTCAGCTTTGAAATGAGCATGTTCAGCACGTGGGTCACTGTCGCCTCGCGGGTGGAGGAGCAGATGTACTTCGTGTTCTGCTGGGCCCGCATCTTGTAGCGCCCGCAGATGTCCCGCAGCGCCACGGCGTAGGGCAGGTCGGTATAGACGCAGGGGGCCGGAGTGGCCGTGGGGGGCACGGTGGACAGGCTGATGTTCTCCGGCTTCATGCCCACCCGCTCGGAGAACAGGGAATTGATGGCATGCTGCACGATCAGCTCAGGCATGACCTTCCACGCCTCCCGGGCGGTGGCGTTTGCGTTGTGGGCGCCATCAATCTGCAGCATCCCGGCCCAGGCCATAATGGACTTGGACTCGCAGGCGTCCACGAAGGAGCGCACGCAGTTGATGTCGCGGTAGAGGACGTTGTACTGGGGATCCTGGTGGGCGCCATTGATGCCTTCCTCGGCAAACATGACGGCCACATCGGGGCCAGCTACACCGGAGACATAGGAGTGATAGTTGATGGGGCGGCCCACCTCCTCCTCGATGAGATCCAGCGCCTTACGCTGTGCGCGGACCTGCTTGCGGGTGATGGGAACGCCGCCGATTCCCTGGGGGGTGCCCTCCATCAGGCCGTCGATATGGGACTGGCCCATATGCCGGATGACCATGATGTGGTCGGCGCCGTGCCAGGCGGCCATGCGCATGCGGCGGATATCGTCCTCAAAGCGGCCGGAGGCAATCTCGGTCGTGATGACCGGAAGCGGCTGGGGGTCGATATCGCCGAAGTACTTGGCCGGGGGAAGGCCGACGCTCTGCTTCAGCGGCTCGGACACATCGTGGTAGGTAAAGGGGCCCCTCTCCAGGTTGGGGGCGGGCTTGCGCCAGGTCCATCCCCGGCGCTTGGGCTCGTACTTGTCCAGATCCTTGAGGATGTTGCGTACATCCAGCTTTTCGTTGGGCTTCAGGGTCATCTCAGACATACTTACTTCCCCTCCTTGAACAGCGCGGCGGCTTCATCCCAGTACTTCCCCTGGGCCAGCAGGTGGCCGGCCTCCGGGATGGAGAGATTCTTCTCTCTGGACAGCTTGTAGACGACATGGCCGGCGCCGTGGCTCATCAGGCTGTGATCCATACAGCCCTCCACAATCTTCTGGGTTTCCAGAGAGGAGATGCCCATCCGCAGCAGCACGGCACGCTCTACCGAGGGGGTGGTATTCCTGCGGCCCAGCTCCAGCAGCGGGGCAACCACCTGCTCGGTCAGCGCCCAGAAGCGGTCATACAGCTCCTGGTCGGTCAGATTGGCGATATGCTTTCTTCTCTCAGCAAAATCATCGGCACGCTTCATGGATGTCACGCTCCTCTCTCAAAGTGTGGGCACGATGGCGGCCACCTGCTCCCTGACCCAATCCACGCTCTTGTTGGTCTCCTGGGCCAGAAACTCATAGTCCGCCTCGGTGGGGGTGGCCGTATAGGTCTTTAGGGCCGTCTTGATGAGGGAATGGCGCATCTTGTCCAGATCCAGATCCCTGACCTGGAACTGATAGGGATCGGCGGGCAGGATCACGCTGACGCCGGGCACCTCCTCACCGGGCTTGCCAAAGCGCACCTCGATGCCGTTCTCCCGGGCAAAGTCCAGCTGGGGCTGCACGTGCTTGCCCGCGCCGGTGTACTCGGTCTCGCTGACTACCAGGATCTGATCCTCCGGCAGCTCCTGAGCCAGGCAGAAGGCCGCGGCCAGAGAGGTATTTCCGGCGGGGCCGCGCTCCAGGCCCTCCAGGTTTGCCAGCAGCTCGGTGATGCACATAACTTCGCCCTGCGTCACGGTGACATAGCGATCCATATAGCGCAGGGGACGGGCGGCAGAACGGGGCACGTCGGAGCGATCCGGCCAGTTGGCAAACGGGACGCCGAAGCCGGTATGGCCGGTGGTACAGGACTTCCGGTTGAACTGGGTGTCGGAGGCCATGTGCAGGCCGGTCAGATCAATTGAGGCGGCTACGATCTGCGTATGGCCGCCCCCCGCCTTCCGCAGGCCCCGGGCGGTGCCGGTAACCATGCCGCCGCCGGCATTGGTGCACACAACCATGTCGGGATCCCTGCCGAACTGGGCGCGGCACTGAAGGGCAATCTCATGGCCCAGCGTTTCAATGCCGGCGATGCCGAAGGGGGAATAGAGGGAAGCGTTGAAGAAGCCGGTGTCCTCCAGCAGGGAGAGGGACTCATAGAAGAGCTCGGGGCCCACGGTGATCTGCACCACCTCGGCTCCCATGGCCTCGCAGGCCCGGGCCTTCTCAATAATCTCGGGCTGGCCCACCTCCCGGGAGTCGTAGGCTTCCTGGACGATGATGCACTTGAGGCCCTGCATCGCGGCCTGGGAGGCCACGGCGGCGCCGTAGTTACCGGAGGTCGCGGCGATGACGCCCTTATAGCCGTGAGCCTTGGCAAAGGCCACCGCACAGGCGGCCCGGCGGGCCTTAAAGGAGCCGGAGGGGTTGGTCATCTCATCCTTCACACAGATGGTGGCGCCATAGCCGGGCCTGGCGCACTTGCGGGCCAGGGCGGTCAGGTTCCGCAGCGTGAAGAGCGGGGTATTGCCCACTCCGGTCAGCCCCTGCACCCGTTCTACCTCCTCCATGGAGAACCCCGTAGAGGACATCATCTTCTCGTAGTCAAAGGCGATGGAGCCGCTCTCAAAGGCGGAGAAATCCATGCCCAGGGCCTTCTTCATAATTTCGCCCTTGCGGCTCATCACGGAGGCGTAATCCTTTGCCAGTGCCATCACTTATCACCTCCATACAGGAATGCTCTGTAATTGCGGTCGATCTGCACCAGCTCGGGCACGCACTTGCCATAGCTGTGGGTGTAATAGGGGTCGACCTCCACCAGCGTGCCGGTCTCCACCCGGTCTGCGGCCGTGGTGACCTGCACCTCGTCGCCCAGATTGGCGTCGGCCGCCAGGAATCCCTTTGTCCACATCACCAGCGGGGTATTTCTGGTGTCCTCAGGATCCTGAGGGGCACGCTGGCCCACTGGAAGCAGGATCTTCTTAATCCGTACCCATGTTCCTTTTTGAACCATTTCACAGCTTCCTTTCTCCGCGGGCCCGGAGGAGAAAGCTCCTCCGGGCCCGTAACCGTTTCAAGTCGATTGGACGGTTCCTTACTTCACCAGCTTGCAGTCCTCTTCAATCATGTCCCGCATGTCGCCCATGATGGCGTGGGGCACGGGGATGTCGACCATGGTTTTCAGGCCGGGACGGGCGTTGATCACGTGGGGGATGCAGTTCATGATCATGGCCATGGTGCCGATTCCGCCCTCGATCTCGGGAGTATTGACCATGTTGACCGGGGGAATGCCCTGAATTTCCACATAGTCGCCGGTATGGATGCCCACCTGCTCGGGTTCGATCTGCTGAGGGTGGTCCATTTCGATCTTCACCTGGCCGTCCACGGTGCCCCAGCCCTTCATGGCAACGCCCGCCACATGGCCGGCGGCGGCAAAGCCATAGGGGGACTTGCGGTCCACGTCGGTGACGATGGGCTCCATGTCCTGCTCGAATTTATCCAGCTTCCAGCCCAGAGCGTCGGTGATCATGCGGATGGACTCGGCAAAGCCCACGTGGCCGGTCATGGTGCCCGCGGCCTTCCGCTTCTCAAATTCGGCCACCTCCAGGCCGATACCCTGCTCCTCCATGACGGCGGGGCCGAAGGGAGACAGGCTGTTCACCCGGCGGGAGACGATGTGATCCACGCTCTCGCAGGCGCCGGTCCACAGGATGACCAGCAGATCCATGATAAGGCCGGGGTTGATGCCGGTGCCCAGCACGGTGACGCCGTTCCTCCTGGCGATCTCGTCCAGCTTGGCCGCCAGCTCAGGCTCCTGGGCCTGGGGATAAGCCATCTCCTCGGCGGAGGTGATGACGTTCATGCCCCGCTCCATAACAAACACCAGTTTGTCATAGACATCACGGGTAAAGGAGTTGGTGCACACCACCACGATATCGGCGGCGCCGGGCCGGATGACCTCCTCGGCGGTGCCCACGATCACGTCCTCGCGGTCGCCGCGCTCAATGCCGGGCACCACGTCATACAGGCTCTTGCCCAGCTTGGCGCCGATGTCGATGGCGCCCACAATATCCACGCCCTGCTTTTTGCAGAGCATCTTGCCGATGCCGCCGCCCATGGCGCCCAGTCCCCAGAGAATTACCTTCACATTTTTCATGCTGCATTCATCCTTTCCGTTACAGGTCGTGTGGTTCAGGTTCTGTGTCCTGTCTGCGGATAGAAAAAGCAAAGGGTGTGCCAGTTTTTCCGGCGCACCCTTTGATCTGTATAATATTTCAATTAAATTCTTATATTTTCCATTTATATGGACAATTAGCCGGGGTTTAGAGGACATCCACAAAATTTTATTCTGAAACGGCCTGTGAGCTGCTCTGGCAAACATGCACCAAAATAGGTTGACAAGGCGCAAAAAAATGGGCATTGTGCCCACTTTTTTGCGCCCCCCAAGAAGCCGTTAATAAAGAATTCCATATTTTTTCAGCTTGTGCTGAAGGGTCTGCCGCTTCATATGCAGACAGGTTGCGCACTGGGATACGTTCCCCCGGCAGCGGTCGAACATGGTGCGTATCGTTTCCTCCTCAATGCGCTCGATATAATCCTGCAGGGACTCGCCCGCCTGAAAGTCTGTGCCACGCCGGTCCACGGCCTTGCCGGGCGCGGGCAGGTCCAGGAGCTCTGTTGTAAAGCCGCTGTCCCCATCCATCATGAACATGGCCTGGATCAGGATGTTCTCCAATTCCCGGACGTTTCCCGGGTAGTCGTATTCCATGAGCTGGCGCAGCACATCCCGCGGCAGCTCCGACAGGCGCTTTCCCATCTTCGCATGGTGCTTTTCAATCAGCGCCTGGGCCAGATAGGGGATATCGCCCCTGCGTTCCCGCAGGGGCGGAATATTCAGGGTGACCACGCTGAGGCGGTAGTATAGGTCCTGACGGAGTTTTCCCTGGCGGATCAGGTCGACAGGGTCTTCATTTACAGTAGTGATTACCCGGACATCCACCGGAATATCCTCTGAGCCCCCAACCCGCCGGATGTAGGACTCCTGCAAGACCCGGAGCAGCTTGCTCTGGAGCTCATAGGGCATGGAGTTCAGCTCATCCAGCAGGAGCGTACCGTGGTTGGCCAGCTCAAACAGGCCCGCCCGGTCCACCGCTCCGGTGAACCCGCCCTTGGCGGTGCCGAACAGAAGCCCCTCCAGCAGGTTGCTGGGCAGGGCCGCGCAGTTCTGCGCAATAAAGGGCTTCCCGCTCCGCGTTCCACCGTAGTGGATGCTCTGGGCGAACAGCTCCTTTCCCGTGCCCGTCTCCCCGTAGATCAGCACCGGCATGTCGTTTTGCGCCGCCCGCTTGGCCCGCTCCATGCTCTTCTGGAACTTGGGATCACGCCCGATCAGATCGGAAAAGTGATAGCGTTTGAGCTTCTGTTTTTTGGATGTCTCCTGCGTCCCCACCTGACTTTGCAGATGGGCCAGCCGGTCGCACAGCTCCGACAGCTGAGTTACGTCATTGGCTACCTCGATCACGGCGAGCAGCTTCCCGTCGGCATCTTTGACCGGAATGGTAGTATTAATGGTGTGAATATATTTGCCGCTGGCGTTGATGTACCGCTGCGGCTGATTGACGGTGGATGCCCCGGCCTGGAGCGCACGGTAAATCGTACTGGACTCCAGATCCATGTGAGAAAACGCATCCTCAAAACGCCGGCCGACCACATCTGCCGGCTCCATCTGTTCCATCCTGGCCATAACGGAATTGTAAAAAATGGAGGTCCCCTGCCCGGCCACAATATGAACTCCTTCATTCAAAAGGCCTAAGAGCGCCGACAGGATCTCCTTATATTCATTTTCACGCACTATGATATCTCCCAGTACACGCTGTGCCTCTCTTTTGCGAGAGCCCGTAAAAGTAATCAAAGCTAATATAACATATAAAGTCACAGAATTTCAACGTAAGATTTTGACCACTTGAAAAACCCGGCTGGAGGCAGATGACGCTTAAGACCACACCGTGCGGGCAGCCATAACTCGGAGGCAAAAGAGGATAGTATGCGCAGCAGCCGGAAAATCCGCTCCGGATTTGATGCCGGCGGGCAATTTTATTTGGTCTAATCAAATAACTTTTTTAGCTGTTACAAATTCTTTTCAATCTGGATCGGGCAGGGAAAACACCGTATCCTCTATGGACAATGATGACAGTCAAAATAGAAAGAAACCTGTCTTTGACCGAAGTCAAAAACAGGTTTCTTCGCCGGGTGATGGCTACAAAAAAGATGCAGTGGTTGCAGGTCTGCACCAAAAACCAAATCGCAACCCAGCAAAGCGGTTGCGGTTTGGAAAGGAGCCGCGGACGATATGACGTCCGCGGCGACATGTCCTGTGTTGATAAAAAATGCATTTTGATAAGGGCTTGGGATTAAGGTTGATTCTATAAAGAAAACCGTTTGAATTCCTCAAGTGTCGCTTCAAGTATCTGTCTGTTTTCGTGCTCAGGCTTTAAATACTGTTGCATTTCTTTAAATATTTGATCGAGATTTTGCAGGTCTGAGTCTGTATATATTAAAGTAAAAATATTAAACTTTCGGTAATATTCTTTGTGCTTCTGCATCTCTTTTTCAAAATTGGCTCTGGCCTCTAAATTGATTTCTTTTTGATTTTTTTCCTTTGTCCTGGATAAGTACCCATGTGTTGACCAGGGAGAAAATTCAAATCCCTGTTTCTGCAATGTATAGGGATTAATAATCGTGAAATCCAACCGATACCTGTGCTGTGTCTGAAGACCGCCATATCGCAATTCTGGGATCAAGAGCGGAATTTCGTATGGCTGCTTGCTGCTTAACACCAACTCGCAATACTTTTTGGCAATCTCCATTTCATAGGGTGATCTCGTTTGTCGAACCATAATATTTTGAAAAAATACCAGGTATTGTTCTATCGTAAAAAACTCTATTCTTTGCGGTGAATGGGGAACGACAAGTCCTGTCTCCAGGACATGTCCGATGGTCCAGTAGTTTGGTTTAAAATGTCGAATTTCACTGACATCGTTTTCCCATTCTCCATTTTTAAAACGAGGGGTGATGAGAAGTCCGTAGCTTGCATTTGTTTGCCCAATCCAAAGTGCTGCTTCTTCCTTTTTAGGGCGTTTTTTTGCCAAGGCATCGCAGTTGCGCCAATATGTGCGCTTTAAAAAAAGAGTCACATATTCTAAGAGTTCCGGATCACTTGTCAGTTGCTGCTGAAACTTATACGCCGCCCTGGATGCCTCTTTTCCCGCATCGACGGTCTTTATGTGGTTTATAAGCCCCTGGAACCAACGGGCGGCAAATTCCTCAGGTGAGCTTATCACGTCATCTGTAACATTAAGATACGTCGTGTGCTTCCCTCCGATTTTTGCGTGGAGGGATAATTGCTGAGATTTGAAGTCATCTGGATTGTCTTTGCTGAAGGCATGGCGCCGCAAGATACTAGGAAGCAGTGCGTCCAGTTGACATGTTAGCTACGCAATCTGTTCTTTTTTCTGTCGCGCAAACCACTGCTTTCCTGTCATAACAGCCACCCTTTACACATTTTTCTCCCAGAGTATTGCTGTAATTATATCAAGTATTCCTATTTTATGCAACTCAATATTAATCTAATGTGGTTATGACACAGGGGGCAGATTCCAAAAATCTTCCATTTTGTATTTCGATTTCAGCTCGTTTGCACTTTCATGCCTCATCTCCGAAGTGAATACAGAAATAGCTGAAAGTCCTGTCATGATAAGGCTTTCAGCTATACCCCCCTATCCGCCAGTCTCATGTAAACTGTTCGAATTGGGTGGGGGCATTCAAAAACCTTGGCGCAGGCGGAATTCACTTCCGCCGGGTATGTGAAGTCCTCACGGTATGCATAAAAATAACCACACCGAAAGGTGTGGTTATTTTTATGCAAATAACGGTTAAAACCGATATTTCTGCAAAATCGAAAAACGCCGCAGAGCGGCGATCCCAAATCACAACCCAGCGCAGCGGTTGTGATTTGGGAAGGAGGAGCAGCAAAATAAATGCGCTCTGACTTTTTAAAAAAGTCGGAGCAAACGATTTGACGTTTGCTCCGACGTGGTCTGAGTGTCATGAAAGGATCTGTGGAAAATACAGTAATATCAATGGTTTGTAAACGGGAAGCAAGGAGTTTTATCCAATCAAATCATATAATCGGAAATATCCTCCGCCTTTTTCCCTTTTTCTAATGCATCAAACTGCGCCTTGATTTGCTCATTCCGTTTAACATTCATGCCATTAGGAAGATATTTAAGGTCCTCTTCCTTGATGTCGATCTCTGCAATATCGTTTTTCTCACCGTATTGCGGGAAATTGACCAGCCAATAACCGTCTACTTCTTGTTCATAACAGATCCAACCCTGCATTCCTTTGTGTACGCCTTCCCGGGCATAGCTTTCTTTTTCCACAATCACTTCAACACAATCCATCATCTGCATTTTATTCACCTCCGTACGGTGTTGTCAGTCGTATCTCGCCGGTAGGCTCAACCATCCAACCTGATATAAACGATACTGTTCCATCGCCATTTCTTCTCGGGATTTCAATTCTGATACTTATTCTTTGACCTGCGAAATTTAACCTTCCCAATTCATAATTTCCAGATACATACTTTTCCCTTGCCTGTCGTTCTATTTCTTTTTGCAGCCAAAATGCATCCACAACTGTATAGCCCCATTCATGAAACAGTTTATCTTTCCCGTGTGGATGTTCACCTCTGGTATTAAACAAATATGGGTCAAATTTGCTGTATGCGCTATGTGCTGCAGCGTTGCTGACAACAATGGTATAAGGAATCGGGTCTAATGTGCAGTGACAGTATGGATGGTGCGGACAAAGCGGAGCTTTTTCCTTCTGAAACCAACAGTCATCCAGCCTCAAGCATTCCTCACAGTGAGTTTTGCCCTCTGAATGGTGCGTCCATTTGACCCAGCTTGGTAGTCCTGCACTCTTTTGTATTGTGCCGAAATATCGCTTATAGTACAACAGTTATTCCCCCTTAAAAGTACAAGAAAATTATTTTTCATAATATAGGGGGAAACAGGCAAAAAGCTGCATGTTTCTGTACAACTTTTTTAGAATAATTTTAGAAATAAAAAAATCGGAGTATCCCGGAGGATACTCCGATGGTGCGGGCGGCGGGAGTCGAACCCGCACACCATGAAGGTAACGGAACCTAAATCCGTCGAGTCTGCCAGTTCCACCACGCCCGCATGATAACTCAGTATACTATTCCCGTGCAAAATTGTCAATTGCACTCTGCGGAGCGGGCAGTTATAATAGAGAAGAACGTAAACCGCAAGGGGGAAACCGACCATGAAACGTGCTCCGCGGATTGCCGCGATTCAGGATATCTCCGGCTTCGGCCGCTGCTCCACCACGGTGGTGCTGCCGGTATTGGCCGCCATGGGCGGGGAATGCTGCCCGCTGCTTACCGCCTGCCTCTCCGCCCACACCGCGTTTCCGGCCAGCGAGAAGGCCACCTTTCTGGATCTGACCGGCCAGATGGCGGGGACGGCGGCCCACTGGGCGGAACTGGGGGTGACCTTTGACGCCATCTACAGCGGCTTTCTGGGCTCTGCCGGGCAGATCGGGCTGATAGAGGACTTCTACCGCCAGTTCCGCCGGGAGGGGACGCTGGTGTTGGTGGACCCGGTGATGGGGGACCACGGGAAGCCCTACCGCACCTACACGCCGGAGCTGTGCGGGCGTATGCGGGATCTGGCGGCCCAGGCGGACGTGATCACCCCCAACCTGACCGAGGCGGCGCTGCTGCTGGAGGAGGACTACGCCGATCTGCCCCGGGACGAAGAGGGGCTGCGGGCGTGGCTGGAGCGGCTGAGCCTGGATGGGCGGCGCTCGGTGGTGCTCACCGGGGTGAGCCTCCGGCCGGGCGCCATCGGCGCGGGCTGCTTCGACCGGGCCACAGGGCGCATCCGCTTTGCTATGGCCAGGCAGGAGCCCGCCCAGTTCCCCGGAACCGGCGACCTTTTCGCCAGCGTGGTGCTGGCAGCGCCGCCCTGGGGGGAGCCGCTGGAGACAGCGGCCCAGCGGGCGGCGGAGTTTGTCCAGCGGTGCGCAGCCCACACCCTGGCGCTGGGCACCCCGGTTCTGGAGGGGGTCCAGTTCGAGCCGCTGCTGGGAGAGCTGATGCAGAGATAAGGGAATCCCCCTGCCGCCGTACTTCGGCGGCAGGGGGATTTGTCTATTGGGCGGACTGGTCCAGGCGGGTGAGCAGGCGCTCCAGGTGGACGGCCTGCTCCAGGGTACAGTACTCCACCGGGCGGCCCTCCACCAGATCCAAAAACGCCGCGGCCTGCCGCGCAAAGCGGAGCCCGGGCGGCTCGGCGAGGTGCTCCGAACGCGCCTCCCCCTCCGGGGCGTAGGGACCGTCCGGGGCTTTGGGCCAGTAAGTGAGGACGCCTTCCTCCACACTGGCGCGGAGAAGCCCGCCCTCGCCGGAGATGCACAGGTGGATGCCGTCCAGTCCCACCCGGCTGACGGAGACGCTGCACAGCGCCCCGCCGGGTCCCCGGC
>OBVP01000253.1_pt1 | contig 19991 bp, 19 predicted proteins | sample 1476191 | NCBI WGS metagenome assembly OBVP01 (sample SAMEA2580022, study PRJEB22360) | human gut metagenome | reverse complement strand
TATATAAATAAATAATAAAAGTAATAGGGCATGTTGATTCTGTGGAAAAGTCAAAAAGGCATTGATTTTACTAAGTTATCCACTTGTGTATAAGTTGTGGATAACTTTGTTCTTTTTTGTTTAGTTTTCCACATCCTAAGAGTTCAATAAATTTTTAATTTCACTGACTTCTTTTTGAATCGCTGGATCTTTTTCCAATAATTGCTGAATCTTTTCGTGCGCATGAATCACCGTTGTATGATCTTTGCCGCCAAATTCGGCACCAATTTTTGGCAAGGAATTGTCGGTCATTTCTCTAGCAAGATACATTGAGATTTGACGAGGAACCACAATTGTTTTCACCCGTTTTTTCCCTTTTAAATCTTTAAGAGGCACATGATAATATTTGGATACTTCTTCTTGAATTTGTAAAATGGACAATTGATTTTTACTACCAACTGATTTTAGAGATTTCAAGGCGTCCGCCGCTAAACTAGTGGTAATATCTTCTCCATTAATAGTTGCAAAGGCTTGAACACGGACCAAAGCACCCTCTAATTCACGGATGTTGGAATCAATTTGACCAGCGATATAACTTAGTGTATCATCCGGAATTTCTAAACGCTCGGCATCTGCTTTTTTGCGCAAAATTGCAATCCGTGTTTCTAAATCAGGCGGGGTGATATCAACAGACAAACCCCAAGCAAAGCGAGAAACTAATCGTTCAGGTAATTTTGGAATATCATTCGGCGGGCGATCACTTGTTAAAACAATTTGTTTATTTTCATTGTAAAGATCGTTGAAGGTATGGAAAAATTCTTCCAATGTTGCTTCTTTTTCCGCCAAAAATTGAATATCATCGACTAATAATAAGTCAACATTGCGATATTCTTTCCGAAATTGTTCGGATGTCTTTGTTTGAATTGAGTTGATAAATTCATTCGTAAACGTTTCGCTACTAACATATTTGACTTTGGCATCTGGTTGATTCACTAACATTTGATGACCAATAGCATGCATCAAATGGGTTTTCCCTAACCCTACACCACCATAGAAGAAAAGGGGATTGTAAATCGAACCAGGATCCTCGGCAACAACAAGCGCTGCAGCGTGCGCCATTTGGTTTCCTTTACCAATAACGAAGGTGTCGAAAGTGTACTTAGGATTAAGCATCGCTTTTTTACTTTGTTCACTAAAAACAACTTCTTCTTCGGCAGGTTCTTCGAGTTCTTGTGCCAGTGCTGCGTCTTTTTCATCGGCAACAACAAAATGGGGCATCACTTCTGCACCGGTCAATTTAAATCCAGTTTCGACAATTTTTGCCGAAAGATTTTTTTCCCAGTAATCACGATGAACTGCAGAAGGGACTTCTAGCCACAATTGATTGTTGTCTAATTTCAAAGGGCGTGTGGTTTTAATCCAAGCATCAAAACTTGGCGCCGACAAAATCGCTTGATAGGCTTCTTCAAGGCTATGCCAAAAACTTTCCACGTCGGGCATACAGTGACCTCCTATATGTTTAAATTTTGGTTATCTAAAAAATGTGGATAACTTAAAAGAATGAGCATAGTCGATTTTAGCATTTTTTTAAAACTTTTTCCACAAGCAATTGTTCAATGTGGAAAAAAAGTACACAAGGGTGAAAAAAGTTTTCCACAGGGTGTCGACACTTGCGGAAGAAAGTGGTTGTTGAATGAGTTATCCACAAAAAGTTGAGAATAATTAAGCTGGACACAATCATGTTTCAAGAACTTATCAACAGCTAAAAAAACACCTGTGCAAAACTTTTTAACAGGCTGTTTTTTTGTGTAAAACTAGTGGAAAAATGGCTGTGAACAGAAAAAAATGTGGAAAACTATCCACAAGCTACTCACAGGAAAATTTAATTTGTGGATAATTGAAACGAATCTTTCTCAGGAAATATTTCTTAAATTTTATTGACAAAAGACCCTATTACTCGTTATACTATCAAAGTATGTCTATATATTGATGGATAGTTACAATTTCAGGAGGTGTAATTGCATGAAAAGAACGTATCAACCAAACAAACGTAAACGCCAAAAAGTTCACGGATTCCGTAAACGTATGAGCACTAAAAATGGCCGTCGCGTATTAGCAAGCCGTCGTCGTAAAGGTAGAAAAGTTATTTCTGCTTAATGATGGTCTGGTCTTTTAAACAGTCAATTTCTAAGAACCCTTAGTTATCTCCATAATTTTTTGGAAGATGTGAAGATAACTAAGGGTTCTTTTTCTGTTTTCAATAAAAGAAAGCAGGATTCTATAGAAAAGGCTACTAAAAAAGAGCGGAAATATGCTATTATTATTAAGAAGTAAAAAAATATAGAAACAAAGGGATGCCGATGAAAAAGTCCTACCGTGTCAAGAAAGAAAAAGAATTTCAACAGGTGTTTAATAAAAAACAATCTTGTGCAAATCGTCGTTTCGTGGTGTACGTTTTAGAGAAACCACAACAAGCCCATTTTCGAGTGGGGATTTCTGTTGGGAAGAAAATTGGAAACGCGGTCACAAGAAATGCTGTGAAGCGGAAAATCCGCGCGAGTTTATTTCAATTAAAAGACCGTATCTCTCCAGAAATTGATTTTATCGTGATTGCACGTCCAGGATTGGAAAAATTATCGTCTGAAGAAGTGAAAGCTAATTTAACACATGTGTTAAATTTAGCTAAAATATTAGATGTAAGAGAGGGAATTGAGTAGTGAAGAAGTATAAGCGCTTATTATTAATGGCTGGGTTAGTGACCTTAGTCTTTGTTTTATCCGCCTGCGGAACCGCGCCCGTAAGTGAAAGTAGTACAGGAATTTGGGATCGATACATTGTTTATTATTTTGCCCAAGCGATTAAGTTCCTATCATTAGGCGGCAGTGTCGGAATTGGGATTATCCTATTTACGTTAGTCATCCGGATTATTTTATTGCCGTTGATGCATTTCCAAACGAAGAGTATGCGTAAAACACAAGAGTTGCAACCTCAATTAAAGGCCTTGCAACAAAAATATTCTTCAAAAGATCCTGAAACACAACGCTTATTCCGAGAAGAACAGCAACGTTTGTATGCAGAGAATAATGTGAATCCTTACATTGGCTGTTTACCACTGTTGGTTCAACTACCAATCATGATGGCTTTGTATCAAGCCATTTCACGCGTGCCTGAGTTAAAAGAAGGAACGTTCTTGTGGTTAAGCCTCGATAAGCCGGATCCGTATTTAATTTTACCGATTTTAGCAGCTGTCTTTACGTTTGCTAGTACGTATCTTTCAAGTATGAGCCAACTAGAAACAAATGCCTCACTGAAAATTATGAATTACGTTATGCCAGCGATGATCTTCTTTATGGGGATTTCATTAGCCAGCAGTTTATCTCTTTACTGGGTGGTCTCAAATGCCTTCCAAACAGGGCAAACATTGTTATTAAACAATCCATTCAAAATCCGTAAAGAGCGGGAGGAAGCAGCACGTCAAGCCAAAGCACGGGAGCGAGCGCTTGAACGAGCAAAAAGTCCTAAGAAAAAAGGGAAGAAAAAATAAAGGAGGTCGTTCAGATGCCGATTTATGAAGGAAATACAATCGAAGAAGCAACGCAGAAAGGCTTACAAGCACTTGGTTTAACCAAAGAGGATGTTACAATTGATGTGTTAGACGAAGGAAAAAAAGGATTTTTAGGTCTAGGAAAAAAACTTGCCCAAATTTCAATGGAACCAACGATTAGTGAGCAAGTCACAGAAGCGGTCGAAGAAACAGTGGAAGATATTGTTGTTGCCGATGAAGCAACAGCAGTGGAAGAAGCAGTTGAGGAATTAACCGAAGCAATTCCTAGTCTCTCAGAGGAATCAACACATTCTTTAGAAAATCTGGAAGACGAAGCTGCTATTACTGAATTAGCGATGTATTTAACGAATATTTCAAATGAACTGAACGCCCCTGCCATGGTTCGCATAGCGCGCGAGAATGGCAATATTATCTTCCATTTAGAAACAGAAAAACAAGGTATCTTAATTGGAAAACACGGAAAAGTGTTAAATGCGTTACAGTATTTAGCGCAAGTCTTTATTCACCGCATTGCAAGCAATAAGCTATCGATTGTTGTGAATGTCGGAAATTATCGTGAAAAACGTCATGAAATTTTGGAACGTTTAGCGAAACGCACCGCGGAAAAAGCCAAACGCACTGGGCGGCCAGTCTTCTTGGAACCAATGCCGGCTTTTGAAAGAAAACAAATCCATCACACGCTAAGTAAAGATGAGCAAATCAAAACCCATTCTGAAGGGGATGAACCTTATCGGTATTTAGTGGTTGAACCAGTTAAGAAGTATTTTTAAACAAACAAAGAAACGTTGGCAACTCTCAGCAGGGACTGAATAGTTGCCAACGTTTCTTTGTTAAATGATTTTTTAGCCGTCTCCGTTTCTTTTTTTATGTTATGATAATCAGTAATTACTCCAGTAGTAAATTCAAATGAAAAAGTTTTGTAAAGAGACGTAGGGGGAGCAACAGGTATGCGTACGGAGAAAATACTGGTTGTAGATGATGATGCAGCAGTTCGTCGCTTGATTTGGAAAGCATTACAATCAACAGGTATTCTTATTTACCAAAGTGAATCAATTGAAAAAACAAAAGATATCGTGTCCAGAGTTACCTTTGATTTGTTCATTTTAGATGATAACTTGGAACATGACAGCGATGGTTACTACTTAGTCCAAATGATTAGAGAGAAATATCCACTGGTGCCAATTATCTTTTTTAGTAGCAAAAAAGAAGAAGAGGATATCATTGCAGCCTTGGAAATGGGTGTGGATAGTTATATAACGAAACCTTTTTCCTTGAATGTTTTTAAGGCTCAGGTGATTGCTTCGTTGAATCGATCTCGAATGATTCGAAAACAATTGAATGTTTATAAAAAAGAAGAGCTACAGGTAGGCGATTTCCGTTTTGATTATGGTCGTTATCAACTATTTAAAAAGGATTTACCTATTTCATTGTCTTCGAAAGAAGTTCAATTAATTCAATTTTTTCTGGAGAATCCCGAGCAAGTATTCTCTAAAGAACAAATTTACAGCAGTGTTTGGGGTACTGGGGATGTCGATGCGAATACGATTATGGTTTTTATTAATCGTTTACGAAGTAAATTAGAAGAAAACCCGAAAGAACCTTGTTACCTTCGGACCGTTTGGGGCATTGGTTATACCTTTACGCCAGATGGTTGCGTACAAAAAAAATGAAAAAAGGCCCGCAGTTGCACGAGCGACTGCGGGTCTTTTTTGCTTATTCAATTTGCCGACGTTCCATTTCTTTCAAAATAAATTGAAGCGAACGATTTAGATGTTCATGGGTTAAAAGTGTGATCTGGTCAATATTCTTTGTTTTCATTCCGCGGAAAATTAACCAATGTTCTTCTAGGGCAATACTACGACGTTCTGAGGCACGAATCGCAATATCTCTGAAATAGATTAAGTAAGCATGGAGATCAGTCACAATTTTTTTTAAACGTAGCATCTGACTCTTAGTATAAATAAAGGAATTAAAATCTGAAAAGTTCTGTAGTAAGTCATCTACTTGGTTATTTTTATTGTATTGTTCTCCTTCGAGAAGTAAGGCTTCCAATTCATCAAAATCTTCTGGTGTCATGAGTTCCATGGCTTTAATGGTTGCTAAAGTATCCAAAGATTTACGAATATCATAAATTTCATAAGCATCTTTCATACTAATCCCTTTAACCACGATACCCACCATAGGTATATGTTCCACCAATTGTTCTTTGACCAATTCTTGTAAAGCAAAGCGAATGGGCGTCCGACTAATGTTTAATTGCTCGGAAAATTCTTTTTCGTTAATCCGTTCACCCGCAGGAATATCCCCTAAAATAATGGTTTTTTTAAAGGCTTCATAGGTACAAATTTTTAGAGGTTTACTGCTGGTTAAATCTAAGTTCCGTTTTACTGCTTCAACCGTTGGATTCATATGAGGCACCTCCCTATAGGTTATTTTTATAGATAATAAATATAATATTAAAAATGAAAATATAACGCAAGAAAAGACAAAATGAAAAGAAAACCGAGGAGAAAAGGCACTCCTACGGTTTCAGCGACGACGTTTAATTTTGTGGAATAAATAAAGGCATGTGACCTAAAGCAACAATTGTAACAACGAAAATAACGAAAATTCCTAAGGCATATTTTGCCGATTCTTTTTGCCATTGGCCCATATCTAAACCAGTTAAACGTAATAGCAAGTAAATAAATGCCACTAATGGACTTAATAAGTGGAACGCTTGCCCCATTAAGGAAGCTAAAGCCATAGACATATTGTCAAATCCATAAGAACGTCCAGCTTCTGCTAGGACTGGTAAGACACCGAAATAGAAACCATCGTTTGAAATAAAGAATGTTCCTGGTGCTGAAATGAACGCAATCACTAAGCCCCAAGCGCCGGCTAATTGTTTTGGAATAATATTAACAAAGCTATTTGCTAAGGCATTGGCCATACCAGAACCTTGGAATAAGCCCATGAAGACGCCAGCAGCAAAAACTAAGATAACTACTTGCACAGCATCACCAGCATTTGCACTGATGCGGCTGCTTTGATCTTTTAATTTTGGATAGTTAATCATTAAAGCGATACAAGTACCAACTAGGAATAATAATAACGGTGGCATTTCAATCCACGAAGGCAAACCTAATTGACCAACGAATGAACTTAGGACTAACCAACCGATTAAGACAATCGTTAAAATACCATTGAACGCAAAATTCTTTGGACGACGAATTTCTAATAACTCAGGATCGTTAACAATAGTCATTTCTTCCAATTCTTTATCAGTAAGCGTTGTCACGCCTAAGCGAGCACGTTCTTTTTTCCCCATGCGATAAGCAACAAAGAAGATAACATACAATACAGATAAAATCATACCAGGTGCTAAATAAGAAAGAATGTCGGCATCAACTTCTAGTACGGCCATGGCACGAGCTGTTGGACCGCCCCAAGGTAATAAGTTCATAATGGTGTTTTGTAAGATAACAAGCACACCTAAATTCATCAATTTCATATTAAGTTTTTTGTAGATGGGAATAAACGCAGAACAGCAAATCAAGGTCGTAGTTGTTCCATCTCCGTTTAAGGAAACAGCAGCAGCAACTACCGCAGTAGCCATCAAGACTTTCATTGGATCGCCTTTAGCAAAGTAAATCATTTTTTTAGTGATTGGGTCAAACAAACCAGCATCCAACATAATAGAGAAGTAAAGAATGGCAAATAATAACATAATACCAGTTTTTGAAGTAGTTGAAATCCCATCTAAGACGAAATTCCCAATGTTGACTTCAGGGACAACACCGTCAGCACCAGGTGGCGGACTCGCTACTCCAGTTGCAATTGCAATCAAAGTAAAAATAAGAGGAATAATTACTAAAGATGTAAACGGTGACAATTTCTTTTTCATGATTACATACATAAAGATGATAATCATACCATAAGCTAAAATAGTGAGTAACATGTTTTTCTTCCTTTCTTTTTTTAGAACTTTTTTGTAAGCGTTAACAACCGGTGTTAATAAAAAAGAATAGCCATGAGAAATGTTTCACAGTATTCTGGTTTACAACAAAAAATATTTTTTGTGTTTGTCTATAGTGTGAGAATATACAAACTTTCGCAGAGAATAAATAGCCTAAAACAAAAAGAACATCAAAAAAACAATTCAACAATCAAATTCTTATTAATAACTTAATATAATATTAATAGAATCTTAACGGCTGATAAATGCTTATATACCAATGTTTACAGAGTTTTTTTCACAAAATAAACAATAAAAGAACAATCTGAGCTAGTGTTTTCACTAGGTTTTTTAACGGTTTTTTCTATAATGAACGTATACCAAGAATTAGTGAAAGGAGAGACAATATGGGCCTATTTAAGTCCTTATTCAAGAAAGAGCAACACACGCAGGATACCGAGATTAATGAAAGCGTTATCCAACGTGAAGCGGATAACTTGGAAAAGCGATGGATAGATATACCAGCATATATTCCTGCTGAGCCAAAAGAATATCAATTGGTAAGTATTGTGGCCACTGCCATCGCAGCAGGAGAGTTTCCAGAAAGTCGTTTTGTTATCAAAAAAATCGCAAAACGAAATCCAGAAGCAAAAGAAGTTGCCATTATTGCAGCCAGTATAGCTGCAGAGCTTTCAGAAGAGTCTCAGCTAGTTGTCAAAAGAATTTCAAAACAAAACCTTGAGGAGGATCATTATGTTACGCAAATTTAAAATTTCAATTGATGGGAAAGAATATTTAGTCGAGATGGAAGAAATCGGTGGCGTCCCACAACCAGCACCTGTTGCGCCACAACCAACAGCGCCAGTTGCTACGACAGAAACACCAGCCCCTGCTGTTGAAGAAGCCCCAGCGCCAGCAGCACAGCCAGCCGCCCCAGCAGGAGCAGATGCAATGCCTGCGCCAATGCCAGGAACTGTGTTAAAAGTATTAGTCAATGTTGGTGATACGGTGTCTGAGAACCAACCATTGTTAATTTTAGAAGCAATGAAGATGGAAAATGAAATCGTTGCAGGAAAAGCAGGTACGGTAACAGGAATTCATGTTACCCAAGGCCAAATTGTGAACCCAGGGGAACCATTAATAACAATTAACTAGAATTAATTTAAGAAGAGGAAGTGATTTGTGTGGAGACACTGATTCAAGGTGTTATAGGAATGGGCCAAGAACCAGGACGCATTGTGATGATGCTGATTGGTGGACTATTAATGTATTTAGGAATAAAAAAAGAGTATGAACCAACACTTTTAGTGCCGATGGGTTTAGGAACGATTTTAGTGAACTTTCCTAATTCCGGCGTATTGAGCGCTGGCGGCGAGCCAGGTCCGTTTAATGTTCTTTTTGATTTTGGAATAAAAACAGAATTATTCCCGTTATTATTATTTATTGGGATTGGGGCAATGATTGATTTCGGTCCATTGTTACAAAATCCGTTTATGTTGATGTTTGGTGCCGCTGCACAGTTTGGGATTTTCTTTACAGTTATTATGGCTGTTTTATTAGGTTTTGATTTAAACGATGCTGCTTCGATTGGGATTATTGGTGCCGCTGATGGTCCAACGTCTATTTTCGTAGCAAATACCTTACATTCAAAATACATGGGGGCCATAATGGTTGCCGCTTACTCCTACATGGCGTTAGTTCCGATTATTCAACCAGTAGCGATTAAAGCAGTGACGACGAAAGCCGAACGTCGTATCCGTATGACTTATCGGGCCGGTGAAGTTTCTCAAACAGCAAAAATTCTTTTCCCGGTTGTTATTACGATTGTCGCAGGGTTAATTGCGCCGGTGTCATTACCATTAGTTGGTTTCTTAATGTTTGGGAACTTATTAAGAGAATGTGGCGTTTTGGACCGCTTATCCATTACAGCTCAAAATGAATTGGTAAATATTATTAGTATCTTGCTAGGACTATCTATTTCCGTTAGCATGAACTATGCAGAGTTCTTAAAAGTCGATACGTTGATGGTTATTGGCTTAGGGTTAGTCGCCTTTATTATGGACTCAGTCGGCGGCGTGCTTTTTGCTAAATTCTTGAATTTATTTAGAAAAGAAAAAATCAATCCAATGATTGGTGCTGCGGGTATTTCCGCTTTCCCAATGTCTAGTCGGGTCATTCAAAAAATGGCTACAGATGAAGACCCACAAAACTTTATTTTAATGCATGCTGCTGGTGCCAACGTTTCAGGACAAATCGCTTCTGTAATTGCTGGTGGCTTACTATTAGCCTTTTTAACATAGGACGGAAAGGAGAACGAATACATGTCTGTTAACATGGAAGATTTAAAAATTGCTTTTGAACTGTTAGGTTTTGGTTGGGGCGGCGTTTTCGTTGTTTTATTTATCATTTATCTAGCATCTAAATTACTAACAAAATTATTTCCAATTAAAAAATAAAGGAGGTTATTGCTGTGAGCAGCGTATATACAATGAAAAGAATCTGGTTGCAAAAAGATAAAAAAGCTTATCAAGCTTGGCGCGAATTAATGGAAAAAGCCGAATTGCAAACGACAGAAGCACTTGATTACACCGTTGGCATATATGATGACACAGCATTAATCGCCTCTGGCTCGCTTTCAGGCAAAACGATTAAGTGCGTGGCCGTTTGTAAAAAATATCAATCTGAAAATTTGTTAACCCAATTGGTGGTTCATCTACTTGAAAAACTGAGAGAAGAAAACCAATTACACAGTTTTTTGTATACAAAACCAAAAAATGAACAAATTTTTCAGTCGCTAGGCTTTCAAAAAGTGGTTGCGAATCAAGAGGTGCTATTTATGGAGCAAGGCAAACCAGATTTTGCCGATTATCTTGGTTACCTGACACAGCATAAAAAAGCAGGGCCAGCCAGTAGCATTGTCATGAATGCAAATCCTTTTACGAAAGGCCATCAGTACTTAGTCGAAAAAGCAGCCAAAGAAAGTTCACACGTTTATGTGTTTGTTTTATCTGAAGATAAATCGCTGTTTTCAAAAGAAGCACGTTTCGCAATGGTGCAAAAAGGGGTCGCCCATTTACCCAATGTGACAGTCCTATCTACAGAAGATTACTTAGTTTCGTCTGCGACTTTTCCTACCTATTTTTTGAAAGAAAAAGCGCCATTAGAGGTAGCTGCAATTCAAGCAACGCTTGATGCAACGTTATTTAAAGAAAGAATTGCGCCAATACTTGAAATTCAGCAACGTTATGTGGGAGAAGAGCCTTATTCAGAAGTGACCGCTGTCTACAATCAAGCAATGCAACAAGTTTTCGGACAAACGATAACGCTAACCATTGTCCCGCGATTAGCGAGTGATGGAGAGCTGATTAGTGCGACGAAAGTTCGCAAAGCGATGGCTGAAGGCGACAAAGAGACACTCAAGAAGTTTTTACCAGCAACAAGTTATCAATACTTAGTAGAACACAAGAAACTAATGAGGTGAAGAAAGTGAAGATTATCAAAAATGCTACTGCAGGGACAGTAGAATCAAGTGATATTATGATTACCGTCCAACCCATTGAATCAACAGAAAATACCATTGAATTAGAAAGTAGTGTCGAAAAACAATTTGGCAATCAAATTCGTCAGGTGATTACGACAACTTTGGAACATTTAGATGTCCAAGGCGTTGCGGTCAAGGCGATTGATAAAGGGGCATTAGATTGTACAATCAAAGCTCGGATGATTACAGTTTTACATCGAGGCGCTGAAAAAGAAACGTATGATTGGAAGGAGTTGGACTCATGGAACGTTTAAGAAGAACAATGATGTTTGTCCCTGGAGCGAACGCAGCAATGCTAAGAGATGCACCATTGTATGGGGCAGATTCAATCATGTTTGATTTAGAAGATGCAGTTTCATTAAAAGAAAAAGACTCTGCCCGTGTTTTAGTCCATTCTGCTTTGAAAACTTTCGATTATGGCAATATTGAAATTGTTGTTCGGATCAATGCTTTAGATGCCGGTGGCGCAGAAGATATTGAAGCAATGGTCTTAGCTGATGTCGATGTGATTCGTTTACCAAAAACAGAAACAGCCCAAGATATCATTGATGTCGAGGCAGTCATTACAGAAGTAGAACAGCAAAATGACATTCCCGTAGGAACAACGAAAATGATGGCTGCTATCGAATCGGCTGAAGGTGTTCTAAATGCGCCCGCGATTGCCAAAAGTTCAACTCGCTTGATTGGCATCGCGTTAGGCGCCGAAGACTATGTTACCAATATGAAAACACGGCGCCATCCAGATGGCCAAGAACTATTCTTTGCTCGTAGCATGATTTTACATGCCGCTCGAGCAGCTGGGATTGCAGCTATTGATACGGTCTATTCAGATGTAGACAATACGGAAGGCTTTGAAGCCGAAGTTCGTTTGATTAAACAGCTAGGTTTCGATGGGAAATCGGTGATTAACCCTCGTCAAATCCCATTAGTTAATACTATTTATGCGCCAACAGAAAAAGAAATCCAGAATGCTAAGGAAGTAATCTGGGGCATTCGGGAAGCCGAAGCAAAAGGTTCCGGTGTTATCTCCGTAAATGGAAAAATGGTTGATAAACCAATTGTTGAACGAGCTGAACGGGTCATTGCGTTAGCGTTGGCGGCTAAATTAATTACCGAGGAGGAAATATAGACATGGTAGTAAATAAAGTAGGCAAAGACATTCCTCAATCTTATGCAGAGCAATATGGCATTTATGAAGGAGAATTAGCACACATTGATGCTTATCAAGAAGCGAGCCGAGCAATTAAACCAGTGAAACCTCGGGAGACAAAACTTTTAGGAAGTATTCGTGAAGCAATTGAAAAAACAGGTTTAAAAGATGGCATGACCATCTCTTTCCATCACCATTTCCGTGAAGGAGACTATGTGATGAATTTAGTTTTAGCCGAGATTGCCGCCATGGGGCTGAAAAATATTTCGATTGCACCTAGTTCAATTGCAAATGTTCATGAACCTTTGATTGAACACATTAAAAATGGAGTAGTCACCAACATTACTTCTTCAGGTTTGAGAGATAAAGTAGGAGCCGCTATTTCAGCAGGTATCATGGAAAATCCTGTGGTGATTCGTTCACATGGTGGCCGGGCACGGGCAGTAGCAGCAGGTGATATCCATATTGATGTAGCTTTCTTAGGTGCACCAAGTTCAGACGCTTATGGAAATGCGAATGGAACCAAAGGAAAAGCCACCTGTGGTTCTCTTGGATATGCGATGGTCGATGCAAAATATGCGGATCAAGTGGTCATCATTACTGACACATTAGTACCATATCCTAATACCCCTATTAGTATTCCACAAACAGATGTTGATTATGTGGTAGAAATTGATGCAATTGGTGATCCAGATGGAATTGCCAAAGGCGCGACACGTTTTACAAAGAATCCTAAAGAATTATTGATTGCTGAATATGCCGCAAAAATAATTACACATTCTCCTTACTACAAAGAAGGCTTCTCATTCCAAACAGGAACAGGTGGCTCGTCACTAGCAGTTACGCGGTTCATGAGAGAACAAATGCTTAAAGATGGCATTAAAGCAAGTTTCGCTTTAGGCGGAATTACGAATGCAATGGTGGAACTTTTGGAAGAAGGCTTAGTAGAAAAAATTATTGACGTCCAAGACTTTGATCATCCATCAGCTATTTCTTTAGGGGAAAATGCCAATCATTATGAAATTGATGCCAATATGTATGCTTCACCGCTTAGCAAAGGGGCGGTTATTAATCAATTAGACACAGCTATTTTATCTGCTTTAGAAGTGGACACAGATTTTAATGTAAATGTCATTACTGGTTCAGATGGTGTCATCCGTGGTGCTTCTGGCGGACATTCCGATACAAGTATGGCTTGTAAAATGAGTCTAGTGATTGCACCACTTGTTCGTGGACGGATTCCAACAATCGTTGAGCAAGTAAATACAGTCGTTACACCAGGTACGAGTGTCGATGTCGTAGTAACAGAAGTCGGCATTGCAATCAATCCAAAAAGAACAGACTTAATTGATTGTTTTAAAACCTTAGATGTTCCTCAGTTTACGTTAGAAGAGTTGAAAGACAAAGCCTACAACATTGTTGGCACCTCGGAACCAATTAAATATGGAGACAAAGTTGTTGCGTTAATTGAATACCGAGATGGTAGTCTAATTGATGTGGTACGCAATGTTTAATGGGGAAAAAGTAACACTTTTAGAGATGTTGGATGCTCGCGAACAAAGAGCTGCCACACAGAAGGAGTTGTTAGAAACAGCACCAGAAGCTAGTCTCTTATCTGCCACAATGAATATTCCTGGAGAAGTAAAAAATTCGCCCACCTTAACGGCTGTTTTTTTAGAAGTAATTGACGAAGTCGAGCAACAATTGCTGGATCAAGTACCGATTGTTAATTTTTACCGGAATGAAAAAACAGGGCCTGAATATTATTTGGCGGTTTCGTTAGCCCCACAAGAATTAAAACAAAGAATGGTCAAAATTGAAGAAACACATCCTTATGGTCGTTTAGTGGACCTAGATGTTTTATGGGGAAATGAGGAGCTAAAAAGCCTTCATCGAGGAGATTTAGGCTTGCCACCACGGCGCTGTTTTATTTGCCAAGAAGAGGCGAAAGTCTGTGGAAGAAATCGACGTCACAGTCTTGAAGCAATGCAAGAAAAAATAACAGAAATAATTTTGACACGAAAGGAGCAGCCAAGTGAGTAAAAAAATTCGTTTTACAGAAACGGTGCTACGGGATGGACAACAAAGTTTAATTGCAACACGGATGCCAACCTCAGATATGCTGCCGATTATTAAAACAATGGACGAGGCAGGATTTCATGCATTAGAAATGTGGGGCGGGGCAACGTTTGATTCCTGTGTCCGCTATTTAAACGAGGATCCTTGGGAACGTCTTCGCCAAATTCGCAAAGAAGTTAAAAATACCAAACTTCAAATGTTATTACGAGGACAAAATTTACTAGGATATCGTCATTACGCTGATGATGTGGTTCGGGCCTTTGTCGAAAAATCAGTTGAAAATGGGATTGATATTATTCGTATTTTCGATGCCTTGAATGATGTCCGTAATTTACAAACAGCAATTCAAACAACAAAAGAAGCTGGCGGACACTGTCAAGCAGCGATCTCTTATACCACGAGTGACATTCATACCATCGATTACTTTGTAAAATTAGCCAAAGAATTAAGTCAAACAGGAGCGGATTCCCATTTGTATTAAGGATATGGCAGGCGTTTTGACGCCACAAACGGGTTTTGAATTAGTGAGCAAAATGAAAGATGCCATTGATTTACCTTTAGAGGTGCATACGCATGCGACTAGTGGTATTTCTGAGATGACCTATTTAAAAGTCGCTGAAGCAGGTGCGGATATCATCGATACAGCTATCTCTTCTTTCGCTGGCGGTACGAGTCACCCAGCCACAGAATCTGTAGCCATTGCGTTAGAAGATTTAGGCTTTGAAACAGGTTTAAATATGGAAAAAGTAACAGAGATTGCTGACTATTTCAATCCGATTCGTGATCGCTTTAGAAGTGAAGGCATTTTAAACCCTAAAGTTAAAGATACGGAACCGAAAACCTTGATTTATCAAGTGCCTGGTGGTATGTTATCAAACTTATTAAGTCAATTAACGGAGCAAGGTTTACAAGACAAATATGAAGAAGTTTTAGCTGAAGTACCTAAAGTAAGAGCGGATTTAGGGTATCCGCCACTAGTTACGCCGCTTTCACAAATGGTCGGAACACAAGCCTTAATGAATGTGATTTCTGGGGAAAGATATTCCTTAATACCGAATGAAATCAAAGATTATGTGCGCGGAGAATATGGCAAATCACCAGCACCTATCGCAGAAGAGATTAAGCAAAAAATCATTGGGGATGAAGAAGTAATTACTTGTCGACCAGCGGATTTATTGAAACCAGAGTTGCATAGTTTAGAAAATGAAATCCAACAATATGCAAAATCTGAAGAGGATGTCCTATTATATGCGATGTTCCCACAACAAGGAAAAGACTTTTTAGGACGTCGTGAAGATCCTTTTTACGATGTACCGTTACAGAAAGTGACAGTCAAACTTGACTTGCCAGAATAGAACGGGCAAGTGCTCCGCAAATGTATAAAGAAGCAAGGGTTTGAGCGACGATAACGGTTGTTCAAACCCTTGCTTCATCAAATAGAAAAAAGGCAGCCCGTGAAAGGAAGTGACAATGTGTTAGAAGAAGTTCTAGCAATTCATCAAAAAAATATTGGTGTGCTAAGTCTTGAAGCAACAGAAGCGGTGTTAAACCATCATGATTTAGCCAAAATGTATACACCTGGTGTCGCAGAATTGAGTTTAATGATTGCCCAAAATCATGAATTAGCGCGCGAGTGGACCATTAGTGGTAAGTTAATTGCGGTTATTACAGATGGGTCAGCTGTTCTGGGTCTCGGCAATATGGGCACGCAAGCGGGCTTGCCAATTGTTGAAGGCAAAGCTTTACTTTATAAAAATTTGGCGGGGGTCGATGCTATTCCTTTAGCACTGGAACAAAAATCAGTGGACGAGATGGTTCAAACAATTGAAAATTTACAAAATAGTTTTGCAGGAATCCACTTAGAAGATATTTCTGCACCAAAATGTTTTGAAATTGAAGAAAAACTTCAACAACGTTTGAACATTCCTGTGTATCATGATGACCAAGAAGGAACAGCCATCGTCGTTTTAGCTGGACTAATTAACGCAGCTAAAATTAAAGGAAAACCTTTAAATCAATTACGTGTGGTGATTAACGGAGTTGGTGCTTCTGGTGTAGCGACCGCTAAGTTATGTATTCAAGCGGGGATTACGCATCTCACCTTAGTAGATCGCCAAGGTGTTTTAAGAGAAGAAGACCCGACATTGAATCCTTACCAACGTGCTTTGCTTCGACAGGTAATAAAACCATCAGTAGAAAACAAAGATTTAGCCACCGCTGTCGTCAATCAGGATGTTTTTTTAGGCTTATCAGAAGCGGATGTGCTAACGCCAGCCCTGATTAAATCAATGAACCAAGACCCAATTATCTTTGCTTTAGCAAATCCTAAACCAGAAATTGAACCAGCCCTCGCCCAAGCCAATGGCGTCCGTTTATTAGCAACTGGTTCTTCCAAATATCCGAATCAAGTGAACAACATTTTAGCTTTTCCAGGTCTTTTTAAAGGGTTATTGGCAGCGAAAGGCAGAAAAGTCGATGTCGGTTTGCAAATGACAGTAGCACGAAGCTTGGCCGCTATGATTTCAGAACCCACAGCAGAAAAATTCATACCTAATGTATTTGATGGCGGCGTAGTTGACACGGTTTTTAATGCTGTACTAGACTATATAAAACAAGAAAAGACCACGGCAGAAGAAGGGACGTAAAAGGCAATGACAAAGCAAGCAAGGAGTAAATTAGCGCAGCAAGCACAATTGGCACTACTCTATGAAGTGACCTGTTTAAATAAACCAGGCTTGGTGGATCCAGTCGATGCAGGCGCCCATCAAGATATGGATGTTTTCACTTTTTTAGAAAGTAGTGTGGTTTTGACTCCTTATTTTGAAACCTTCGTTCAAGCTGGGACAGAGCTACGTCATTTGCCGATTGAGGCAACATTTCGCACGATTCGACAAGTTGGTTTAGAAGCAGAACAAGCGATGTTTGAGGCAACAGAAGGTATCAATACACATAAAGGAGCAATTTTTTCTCTAGGTATTTTTTTAGCTATCTGTGGTCGTCTAATGATTTGGGAGACCCCTTGCACCTTACAATTGTTTCAACAAACGCTTCAAACAATGACACAAGACTTACTGGCCGACTTTGAAAACCTCGCTACGAATGAGCTAGAAAAACTAACTTGGGGTGAACGACTATTTTTTCAGCATGGCTTGACTGGAATCCGTGGTGAGGCGCAACAAGGTTATCCCGCTGTCTTTGAACAGGGAGTGCCTTATTATCAAAAACATCAAGGCACACAACAACAAAAACTCATTGATACGCTCCTTTATTTATCGCTCTATGTTGAGGATACGAATTTGATTAAACGAAGTCAAAATGTCCAAATTTTTGAAATATATCAACCGTTAATCCAGGAATATTTTGCTTTAGGGGGGACACAAACGTTACGGGGAACCCTTTGTTTAGAAAGATTGAATCACTTATTCAAAGAAAAAAATTGGAGTATTGGTGGCAGTGCAGATGCTTTAATTTTGGTGGTGTTTTTAGATAAACTAATGAAATTAAATTGGCTGACCCCTTAATTAAAAAGATAGTTACAACGCTGATTTGGTCAGTTATTTTGACCTTATATGCCTATGGAAAGGTCTCAAGAGAATTCAAGAAAGCGATTGACAAATACCACGAAACACAGTATATTTTATTACGAAATCATTCTTATCAGAGTATACAAATACGATGATAAACAGTTGAAGCGAATCTTGATTTGCTTTTCCTAAACCTGATTCTTTTAGAATCAGGTTTTTGTTTATCTAAAAGGCGGCATTCGTTCAAAAACGGCTGTCGCCTTTTTTTATGAAATTTTTTTAATATAAAAAAATTCATAAAAAAAATCTTAAAAACAGAAAAAATTGTTATAGATTAGAGTCATTTTTTTGATGTAAAGTTTTTATGACTTACAGCCATAAAATTGATAAAAACAGTCAAAGAAGCAGAAAAAATAATAGTGGAATTTCTCAAAAAAATAAAAAAATTTTCCGTTATTTAATTATCGATTTATCAAACGATAAGTTATAATAAAATAATTTATTTATCTTTAATGATTGGGGAGAAATGTATAAACTTCCTCATTTTCCTCTCATTGTATAATAACTCACTAATGAATTAGTGAGTTTTTTAACATATCCAGGACGCTTGTTATCAAATGGATTTTTATATAAAAATTCACAGCATTATATTTTGAAAAGCTGAGGAAATGTACTAAACTGCAGGTGTTAAATCCATTTAAATCGCTAAAGGGGGAGATGAACAACTAGGGGAAGCTAATGATCTTGGTATTTATCGTTTATTTTAAAGAAAAGAGGGACGATCAGATGAAAAAGAAAATTGTTGAGGATTTTAATCGGAAAAGTCAGCATAAAAAATGGACAAAACGCAAGATGCTTAATTTAGCAATATCAAGTGGTTTATTATTTACGTCATTAGCAATCCCTGTAAGTATAGTTGTTACCTCTGGCACAATCAGTGCATCAGCAGCGGTCTTGGATATCGAACTATTATCAAATGTTACGTCAAATAATGACAGTGGCACTTCAACGAGTAATCGTTGGACAGTCGCAAACCAAAATCAACCAGTTAATTTCACGGTTTCTGGTGGCGCTTTAGCAGATGCTTCCGCTGTGTTTAGTGGACAAAAACAAGCGGTGTTAGTGGTTCCTCCTGAGTTAAGAGGAAATGTAGCTGCAGCAGGCAGCGCAGCAATCAATACCAATGTCACGATTGATCTTTCAAAAGTTACTTTTTTGACCGCCGTTTTGAATGCAGCCAATGATTTAACCAATGTGATTACTCAAATTACCAGTGGGGCTTTAGGGAATTTAACTGGTGTTGATATTGATTTGACGGAAGTGAATCGTCAGTTGGAATTAGTGAATAACATTGAAAACTTAGGTGCTGCTTCATTTACAGCTCCGGAAACATTAGCAGCTGACGGCTCATACATTAGCGCACCAATTAGTGATGGTTTAGGGTTAGTTTTAGCCCAAAATGTTTCAAACATCTTACAAGATTTGAATGTGGCAGTTCAAGCTTTGGAGGCAAAAGGAACCAGTATCCCAAGTAATCTTGTCGCTACAGCCATAAATGCAGCCTTGCTTCCTGTCAAAGGCACGGTAAACGTGGCTGTTTCAGGTGCTTTGCCTTTATTAGCGGTTGGTGGTTCAGGTGTGAATGAGTTAGTGGATGCTTCTTTACTAGGCGCAACTACGGTTACTTTACCAACTACCGTTTCAACACCTCAAAATTTATCCAATAATTTAGATGCTCGTTTTGTAGGAACAGTCGTTCAAACAGATCTTTTAGACGTTAATTTATTAGCAACAGCAGACGGTGTATCCAACATTTATTTTGCTGCAGGTACTACTAGTGAAGTAACCGCACCTACCGTAACAGGAGTAACAGGCAATTCAACGGCAGGTTACGAAGTTAAAGGAACTGCCGATGCCAATGCCACGGTTGAAATCCGAAATGCAGGAGGCACCGTGATAGGCACAGGGACCGCCGATGGGACAGGGGCATTTACAGTTACCATTCCCGCAGGTGAAGCAGGCGCCAATGAAACGTTAACTGCCGTAGCGAAAAACGCCAGCGGCACAGAAAGTACGCCAACAACGTTCCTGCCGTTGCCAACAATCACAGGAGTGACAGGTAATTCAACGGCAGGTTACGAGGTCAAAGGCACCGCTGATGCCAATACCACGGTTGAGATCCGAAATGCAGGAGGCACCGTAATAGGTACAGGTAC
>OBVP01000249.1_pt1 | contig 20230 bp, 21 predicted proteins | sample 1476191 | NCBI WGS metagenome assembly OBVP01 (sample SAMEA2580022, study PRJEB22360) | human gut metagenome | reverse complement strand
AGTCTGGAGGAGCTGTACCGCAGAACCCGCACCGAGGGCTTCGGCCCGGAGGTGAAGAAGCGGATTCTGCTGGGCACCTTCGTCCTCTCCGCGGACTGCTACGACTCCTATTACAAAAAGGCCCTCCAGGCCAGGGCCAGGCTGAAGGCCGCCTTTGACGCGGTCTTCCAGAGGTACGATCTGCTCCTCACCCCGGTGGCCCCCACCACCGCCCCCCGTCTGGGGGAGGGCCTGGCCGACCCGCTGAGCCTGTACCTGAGCGATATCTACACCGTCCCCGCCAACCTGGCGGGCCTGCCCGCCCTGTCCATGCCCTGCGGCTTCGACCGGAGCGGCCTGCCCATCGGCGCCCAGCTCATCGGCCCGGCCCTGGGGGATCTGGCGGTGCTGGACGCCGCCCACGCCTACCAGCAAGAGACCGACTGGCACCGCCGCCATCCGGACACGCCTGCAACCGCCAAAGGAGGTGACGCGCTGTGAACTGGGAAACCGTAATCGGCCTGGAGACTCATGTGGAGCTGGCCACCAAAAGCAAAATCTTCTGCGCCTGCACCACCGCGTTCGGCGGCGCGCCCAACACCCACTGCTGCCCGGTGTGCACCGGCATGCCGGGGGCGCTGCCCGTGCTCAACGGGAAGGTGGTGGAGTACGCCGTCCGGGCCGCCCTGGCCCTGGGCTGCACCGTCACCCGGTACAGCCGGTTCGACCGGAAAAACTACTTCTACCCCGATCTGCCCAAGGCCTACCAGATCTCCCAGCTCTACCTGCCCATCGGCCGGGACGGGACGGTGGAGGTGGGGGGCCGCACCGTGGGCATTCACGAGCTGCACATGGAGGAGGACGCGGGCAAGCTGATCCACGACCCCTGGACGGAGCAGACCAAAATCGACTACAACCGCTGCGGCGTGCCTCTCATCGAGATTGTCACCGAGCCCGACTTCCGCACGGCGGAGGAGGTGGTCGCCTACCTGGAGTGGCTGCGGGAGACTCTGCAATACCTGGGCATCTCCGACTGCAAGATGCAGGAGGGCTCCCTCCGGTGCGACGTGAACCTGTCAGTGCGCCCGGCGGGCTCGGACACGTTGGGCACCCGCACCGAGCTGAAAAACCTCAGCTCCTTCAAGGCCATCCGCCGGGCCATCGGCTATGAGGCCCGGCGGCAGATCGAACGGCTGGAGGCGGGCGGCCGGGTGGTGCAGGAGACCCGGCGCTGGGACGAGAACAAGGACGCCTCCTATCCCATGCGCTCCAAGGAGGACGCCCAGGACTACCGCTACTTCCCCGAGCCGGATCTTCCGCCCCTGGAGCTGAGCGAGGCCTATATCCAGGCGCTGCGGGCCAGCCAGCCGGAGCTGGCGGCGGCCAAGCGGGCCCGCTATCAGGCCGTCTGGGGCCTGGGCTCCTACGACGCGGAGATGCTCACCTCCCAGAAGGCCCTGGCCCGCTTTTTCGAGGAGACGGTGGCCCTGAGGGCGGAGCCCAAGCAGGCGGCCAACTGGCTCATGGGGCCGGTGCTGGCCCAGCTCTCCGCCCACGGCCTGGAGGCCAGGGACATGGCCCTGACGCCCCCCACCCTGGCCCGGCTGATCCAACTGGTGAAGGAGGGGCGGCTCAACCGCAACACCGCCGTCAGGGTGTGCGAGGCGGTCTTCGAGACCGACGGCGACGTGGACGCGTATGTAGCCGCCCACGGTCTGGCCCAGGTGTCCGATGCGGGCCTGGTGGCCCAGGTGGTGGAGCAGGTGCTCTCCGCCAATGAAAAATCGGTGGCCGACTACCGCTCCGGCAAGGAGAAGGCCTTCGGCTTCCTGGTGGGGCAGGTCATGCGCCAGCTCAGGGGCCAGGCGGCCCCGGCGGTGGTGCGTCAGGTGCTGCTGGAACAGTTGGCGGAGCAATAACAACGTGCGGGCCGGTCAAAAGACCGGCCCGCACGTTGTTTGCCCCTTCCGCCGCGGCTTCACAAATCACTACGAAAGCCCGGTACAGCCGTCCAGCACCTGTCCGCTCTGGAGCAGCTCCAGCTTCTCCAGCGCGGGGCTGCCCTCCAGCAGGAAGTGGAAGGTCTGGCCGGGATAGGCCCACCGGGTCAGGCTCTGCCCGCCTCCGTAGGTGAGGCGGACGGTGAGGCTGTCCCCCCGCTCGCCGCCCACCGCGCCGAAGATCACGGTGCCGCCCCCGGAGCCCAGCCGGGCGGCGGAGAGTTTGCCCGGCTCCGGCGCGGGGCACTCGTTGGCGGTCAGCTCATGCCAGCGGCCGTCCGTCCCGCTCCGCTCCAGACCGCTGGCCCGGAGGGTGGTGTGGGCCTCATCCCAGGAAAGAACCACATAGCCAGGCCCAGCGGGAAAGACGGCGTCCACGCTCTGGTTCGGCTGCTCCCGCTGGAAGTCCGCCTGGGGGCCCGAGGACAGGGGGCCGAAGCCCGCGCTGCCCACGCAGGTCTGGCCCGCCTCGCTCACCATGAACTCCGCCAGCCGCCGGGCGGGGGAATCCGCCGGCTCGTCGGCGCGGAACACCGCATAGTTATAGCCCGCCAGAGGGTAGCTTCCGTCGGCGATGGTCTCATCCGAGGGGAGCACCCCGTCCACCGCCAGTAGCTTGAGTTCCCCTCCGCCCGCGTCGCCCAGGAGCCAATAGCTATTTACATAATAATAGTACACACTATAGCCCATGGCGTAAGCCAGGGGGTCGGTGGTCATGGCCCCGGCCACATCGGTGAGGGCGGAGGACATGGCATAGGAGGTGAGGACATTGTGCACATCGGGGCTGAGGGAGAGCTTTCCGCCCTCCAGGAAATACTGCTCCATCAGGGCGTGGGAGCCGCTGTCGGTGTTGCGGCGGTAGGGCAGCAGCTCCGCGTCCGGGCCGCCTATCTGATTCCAATTCGTATATTTCCCGTACACATATATGTCCTGTATTTGCTTTTGGGTCAGCCCGGTGACAGAGTTCTCCGCGTTGGTGAAGAACACCATGGCGTCATAGGCGATGGGAATGTACTCCAGTTCCACCCCCGCCGCCTCCGCCTGGGCCTTCAGCTCCTCCGAGGGCAGGGTGGCGGCGAAGAGGGCGTCCACCTCCCCGTTGATGAGCCGCTCGTAGGACTCATGGCTCTTGGAGTGGCTCTCCGGGAACTGCGGATGGTTGTCATAATTCCAGAAGAGCGCCCCGTACACCGCCCTGGTATAGGGGTAGGTGGAGGTGGAGCCGTCGACGACGGGCATGGTCTCGTCAAAGCCCCAGTCGATGGCCGTCTGGGTGGGGTACCAGGGCAGGCGGGTACGGGCGTCGTCCAGGAAGGTGATCGCCTCGCCCCGGGTAGCGGGCCTGTCCCACTCTGCCAGCTCCTCCACTCCGGGCTCCCCGTAGACCGGGTCGGTCTCTCCGGTGGACCGCTGGGTGAAGATGCCCAGGCCCTGTTTATCAAAGGCCAGATAGGACGCTAAAGCCCAGTCCGGAATCTCCCCGGCATCGACCAGAGTCAGCTCCGCCGCCGTTCCCCCCTCCGGTATGGTCAGCCAGCCCACCGCCTCCATGGCCCGGGCAGCCATGACGGTGAGCTCTCCCCGGGTCACCAGCCGGTCGGGGTGGAAATAGGCGTCCTCCGCCGCCAGTCCGCCGGCCCGGGCGGCGGAGGCGGTATCATAATACCAGTCGCCGGGCTCCGCGTCGGCGTAGCCGGGGTCGCCGCCGGGCTCCAGGGACAGCAGGCGGCAGATCAGGGCGAAGGCCTCCGCCCGCGTCAGGGCGGCGTCGGGGTTCAGATTGCCCGCGTGATCCCCCTGGAGCACTCCCCGGAGATACAGCTCCTTTGCGCCGCCGGGGTCGTTGTAGTACTCGTGCCCCTTCCAGACCGTGATGCAGTCGGGGAAGCGGTGCTCCTCCCCCTGAAAGACATCCAGGGGCCGCTCCGCCTCCTCCGCTGGGACGGTGGCGAAGAGCCAGCCCTGCTGGTAGTCGCTGGTGAGGGGCACTGGCTCCCCCGTGTCGGCGTACCGCACCGCGAGGAGGGTCTGCTCCGACCAATCCAGGGCCTCCCCCTGGGGGCAGGGCACCCGGAGGGTCACATAATCTCCGCCCGGCTCGCTCCGGCTCCACCCCTTCGCCTCCTCTGCCGCCCGGGCGGCGGGGCACAGCAGGGCCAGACAGAGGCCCAGCGCCAGTATTCGCTTCATGGTACACACTCCCTTCAACATTCGATTCCTATTTGTATTATAGCTCCCCTGGTTTTCCCGGACAAGTTACAGAGCAATAACAAATGGTAAAAAAGCTGGTACAGCCGGGGGGTTGACAGGGGGCGGTCTTTCTGTTATCTTAATACCCGACAGATGAATGCCCTGTGGCTTCCCGTTTATCACCGGATAAATGTGAAACGTGCCTGAACCGATTCCGTAGGTCTTAGAAGGAATCGGCCCAGGCACGTTTTTTGCCGCTCTGGGACGTTTTTAGGAGGGATCGGAGTGAAGCGGAGCTTTTTCCAGTATGTGAGCCTGAATGTGCTGGGCGCGCTGGGCCTGTCCGGCTACATCCTGGCCGACACCCTGTTTGTGGCCCACCGGCTGGGCACCGACGGGCTGGCGGCCCTCAACCTGGCCATCTCGGTCTTCGGCCTCATCAACGGGCTGGGGCTGATGCTGGGCATCGGCGGAGCCACCCGGTACGCCATCTGCCGCACCCAGGGGGACGGAGTGCGGGCCGACCGCGCCTTCTCCCGCGCTCTGGCCTGCGGCGGGGCGCTGGGCGGACTGCTGGCGCTGGCCGGTCTGCTGTGGGCCGTACCGCTGGCCCGCCTGCTGGGGGCGGAGGGAACCATCCTGCCCATGTGCTCGGTCTACCTGCGCACGGTGCTCCTCTTTGCCCCCTGCTTCCTGCTCAACCACATTCTCACCGCCTTCGTGCGCAACGACGGCAATCCCAAGCTGGCCATGGCCGCCATGCTGCTGGGCAGCCTGTCCAACATTGTGCTGGACTATGTGTTCCTCTACCCCATGGATATGGGCATCTTCGGCGCGGCCCTGGCCACCGGCATCGCCCCGGTAGTGGGCCTGTGCGTGTCCTCCCTGCACATCCTCACCCGCGGCAGCCGCTTCCGCCCGCGCCCCCTCCAGGGTGCGCAGGTACCCCCTGCCCCCCTTCCGCCCCGCCCTCCGGCCGCTGGCGGATCTGGCCGGGCTGGGCAGCGCCGCCTTTCTCAACGAGTGCTCCTCCGGCCTGGTTCTGGTGGTCTTCAACCTGCTGACCCTCCGCCTGGCTGGGACGCTGGGGGTGGCGGCCTATGGCATCGTGGCCAACCTGGCGCTGATGGCCCTCGCCCTCTTCACCGGCATTAATCAGGGCGTCCAGCCCCTGGTCAGCCTGGCCCACGGCCGGGGGGATGCCGCCGGGGTGCGCACCCTGTGCCGCATGGCCCTGGGGCTGGCCCTGTGCGCGGGGATGTGCATGGCCGCGCTGGCCTTCTTCGCCGCCGGGCCGCTGGTGTCCCTCTTCAACCGGGACGGAGATCCGGCGCTCCAGCAGATGGCGGAGCAGGGCCTGCGGCTCTACTTTCTGGGCTTTCCCTTTGCCGGGCTGAACCTGATCACCGCCTCCTTCCTGGGGGCGGCGGAGCACCCCGGCCGCTCCCTCCGGCTCTCCCTGCTCCGGGGCTTTGTGGCCATCGTGGCCGCCGCCCTGCTGCTGGCCGCCCTGCTGGGCCTCACCGGCGTATGGCTGGCCTTCCCCGCCGCCGAAGGGGCCGTTCTCCTCGTCAGCCTGCGTTTCAGCCGCTCTCTCCGGCGCGCCCGGCCAGAGCCCGCCCCTCAGGCCATCACCACCGCGCTCAGGTAACACGCGAACGCCCCGTACTCCGCCGGGGTCAGCGCCCGGGGGCTGGAGAGCACCACCAGCTCATGGCCTGGGTACTCCGGCCGGTAGGGGGGATGGACGTGGGGATAGGGGTTGACGGCGAAGCCGCACCGCTGGTAGAAGCCCTGCCGCCGCCGGGCGATCTCGTCCACCGGCGGGTCGATCTCCAGTACCACGGTTTTCCCATCCCGGCCCAGCTCCTCCAGCGCCTTGGCGCCGTAGCGGCGGCCCCGCAGCTCCGGACGGACGCAGAAATGCTCCACATAGCGGAAGTCCTCCGCCTCCCAGTAGAGCAGCAGCCCCACGAATTCCGCCCCATCAAAAAGCTGGGTGAAATGGTACTCCGGGTGGGACAGGACGGCCCGCTGCTCATCGGGCAGCCGCTGCTCGTGGCGGGGAAAGCTGGCCTCGTAGAGGGCCATCGCCCTTCCAAACGCCGGTTCCTCCGGCTGTGTCAGCCGTCTCCATTCCATAGCAGTCTCTCCTCTCTTTTAAAAAATGCGCTCCCGTTTTGGGAGCGCATTTTATTCTGTTTACGCTCCCTCCAGGGCCTTTTCCAAGTCGGCCAGGATATCGTTCACATCCTCGATGCCCACGGAGAAACGCACCAGGTCGGGGGCCACCCCGGCGGCGGCCAGCTCGGCGTCGCTCATCTGGCGGTGGGTGGTACTGGCGGGGTGAAGCACGCAGGTCTTGGCGTCGGCCACATGGGTGGCAATGGAGGCCAGCTCCAGGCCTGCCATAAGCCGGGAGGCCGCCTCCCGGCCGCCCTTCACGCCGAAGGACACCACGCCGCAGGTGCCGTTCGGCAGGTACTTCTGCGCCCGCTCGTAGTAGGGGTCGTCTTCCAGGCCGGGGTAGCGCACCCAGCTCACCTTGGGGTGTCCCTTCAGGAACCGGGCCACGGCCAGGGCGTTTTCACAGTGCCTGGCCATGCGCAGGGGCAGGGTCTCCAGCCCCACGTTGAGCAGGTAGGCGTTCATGGGGGCGGGGATGGCGCCGAAGTCCCGCATGAGCTGGGCGGTGGCCTTGGTGATGTAGGCCCCCTCCAGGCCGAAGCGCTCGGTGTAGGTCACGCCGTGGTAGCTCTCGTCCGGGGTGGTGAGGCCGGGGAACTTGTCGGCGTGGGCCGTCCAGTCGAACCGGCCGGAGTCCACGATGGCGCCGCCCACCGCGTTGGCATGGCCGTCCATGTACTTGGTAGTGGAGTGGGTGACAATGTCGGCCCCCCACTCGAAGGGGCGGCAGTTCACCGGGGTGGCGAAGGTGTTGTCCACGATGAGGGGCACGCCGTGGGCGTGGGCCGCCCTGGCGAACTTCTCAAAGTCCAGCACGGTGAGGGCGGGGTTGGCGATGGTCTCGCCAAAGACGGCCCGGGTCTCAGGCCGGAAGGCGGCCTCCAGCTCGGCCTCGGTGCAGTCGGGGTCGACGAAGGTGAAGTCGATGCCCATGCGCTTCATCGTGACGGCGAAGAGGTTATAGGTACCGCCGTAGATGGAGGAGGAGCACACCACATGTTCCCCGCAGGAGACAATGTTAAAGATGGCGTAAAAGGAAGCCGCCTGACCGGAGGAGGTCAGCATGGCCGCGGTTCCCCCCTCCAGGGCGCAGATCTTGGCCGCCACGTGGTCATTCGTGGGGTTCTGGAGGCGGGGGTAGAAGTAGCCGCTCTCCTCCAGGTCGAAGAGGGCTCCCATCTGCTCGCCGGTGGCGTAGCGGAAGGTGGTGGACTGGACGATGGGGATGTTGCGGGGCTCACCATTCCCGGGGGTATACCCGGCGTGGAGGCACTGGGTGCCGATGCGCTGCTGACTCATGGGCAGGATCTTCCTTTCCTGTTTCAGGTTGAGTGTTATGCTACACCCCCGCCCGGCCCTTGTCAAGAGGCGGGCGGGGTGGGACTGGGCTCCGGCTCCTCCGGCGGCACATCGGTGCCGTCGGTGAGCAGCAGTCCGTCGGGACCGAGCTGCTGGACGCGGCGGTAAGGGATCTCTCTCCCCTCCACCGTCACATAGACCGACTCCACCCCCTCCACCTGGCACAGCGTAAGGGTCAGGCAGGCGTCGGCCACGGTGAGATCCACCCCGGACAGGCCGCCGTACTGCTCGGAGAGATCCAGGTGGAGGCGGCCCTCCTCCACCTCCCAGCTCAACAGGCGCACCCCCTCGGGGAAGGGGGTGGCGAGGCCCTGGGTCTCCGGCGGGGACAGCAGGGCGTCCACCAGGGCAGGGATGGGGTCGCCGGCGCTCCCCTCAAAGGGCTCACAGTCCAGCGGCAGGGGGGCAAAGCGGTCGGACAGGGCGGAGTAGTACACGCAGTAGCCGCCCTCCGGCTCCTCCGGGCGGGGGGCGCAGCCCCCGGCGGCCAGAGCCAGCAGACAGCCCAGCGCCGCGATGCGTCGTCTCATCGGCCCACCTCCTCTCCGTTCCACTGGGCAAAGCTGACCTCGAAGCAGGTGCCCTCCGGCTCCCGCCGCCGGGCAGTGACGGCTCCGCCGTGCTGGAGCACCGTGTCCCGCACGATGGACAGGCCCAGGCCGGTGCCGCCGGCGGCCCGGGAGCGGGCCTTGTCCACCCGGTAAAAGCGGTCGAAGATCCCCGCCCGGACCCCCCCGGGGCCCCCCACGCCGTTATCCTCCCCCCGGAGGCCCCCCCGCCCGCCGTCGGCAGTGAGGGTGACGAGCACCCGGCCGCCGGGCAGGTTGTACTTCACCGCGTTCTCCATCAGATTGAAGGCAATCTGGTAGAGGTCGTCCTCGGTGGCCAGCACCACGCAGCCCGGCTGGAGCTTCAGCTCCAGGCTCACCTCTACCGCCCGGGCCAGGGGGGAGAGCATGTGCTCTACCCGTTCCACCACCGCCCCCACATCCACGGGGACGTCCTCCGCCGCCGGGGCGGTGTCGAGCCGTGTGAGGGTAAGCAGCTTCTCGGTGATGCGGGTGAGCCGATCAGCCTCGTCCCCGATGTCGTTGAGGAACTCCCGTGCCGTCTCGCCGTCCATGTGGTCGGCCTGGAGCAGGGAGTCGGTGAGCAGGCGGATGGAGGCCAGTGGGGTTTTGAGCTCATGGGAGGCATCGGAGACGAAGCGCCGGCGCACCTCCTCGGTGGTCTGGAGGCGGCCGGTGAGCTCGTTGAACTCGTCGGCCAGGCGGCTGAGCTCGTCGCCGCCCCGGACGCTCACCCGGTGGCTGTACTCACCCTCCCGTACCGTGTGGATGCCCCGCAGGAGCTGGGCGATACGCCGGGTGAGGGCCTTGGAGAACACCACCCCCATCACCAGCGACACCATACAGATGACGATGGAGATAAAGCGCAGGTTGGTCTGGATCCCCTGGAGCAGCGCGCCCTGCTCGGCGTCGTACTCGTAGAGGTAGACCGCCCCCTGGGTCATGGAGCGGTAGGTAATGGGCACCGCCGCCCAGCTTCGGAAGGCCCCGTCGCCGTACTCGGAGCGGAACACGTTGTTGCCCCGCAGGGCGGTGACCAGCTCCCAGAACAGGGCGTACCGCCCGGCGGTGTCGGTCCGCCCCACGCCGTCCTGGAAATCGCAGAGCACCAGGCCGTTGGGGTCGGTGACCACCACCCGGGTCACCCCCAGGCTGCTCCGCAGCAGCTCCACCGTCCGGGTGGCGCCCTCGGCCGTGAGGGCCTCCGGCCCGGTGGCCAGGGCGGAGGCCAGCACCGAGGCCTGGTTGAGCATGGAGGCCTGCTTGGACTGGTAGGCCAGCTTTTCCGACACCACCAGGGGGTAGGTGTTGAGCAGAATCAGCACCGCCGCCACAATCACGATATAGGTCAGGGCGAACTTGGTCTGGAGGGAGCGCCAGAAGGGCACGCGCCTGACCGCGCCGCTCCCCTTATCCATGCTTCAGATAGTAGCCCACGCCCCACTTGGTGAGGATGTACTCCGGGTTGGCGGGGTCCAGCTCCAGCTTCTCCCGCAGGCGGCGCACGTGCACGTCCACCGTGCGGTAATCGCCGGCGTACTCATAGCCCCACACCACGTTGAGCAGGTTCTCCCGGGAGTACACCCGGCCCGGGTTGCGCAGCAACAGCTCCATCAGGTCGAACTCCTTGGCGGTGAGATCCACGCTCTTGCCGTCCTTCCAGGCGGCCCGGGCGTCCACGTCCAGGGTGATGTGGCCCATGGACAGCCGGCCGCCGCCCTGCTTCTGGGCCGCCATGCCCGCCCGGCGCAGCAGGGCCCGCACCCGGGCCTTCAGCTCCAGAATGTTGAAGGGCTTGGTGATGTAGTCGTCCGCCCCACACTCGAAGCCGATGATCTTGTCGGTGTCCTCGCTGCGGGCGGTGAGCATGATGATGGGCACGTTGGAGAACTCCCGGATGCGCATACAGGCCTGGAGCCCGTCGATCTTGGGCATCATCAGATCCAGGATGATGAGATCGAAGGAGCCGCTGCGGGCCAGCTCCACCGCCTCCTCCCCGTCATAGCCCGCCTCCACCTGGTAGCCCTCGCTCTCCAGGTTGAACTTGATGCCCTTGACCAGCACCTTCTCGTCGTCTACCACCAGTATTTTCATCGGTTCTCCTCCCCAGTCGTCACGTAGTCAATGAGGCCCTCCAGAATGCCCTCGCCGATGCCCGGCACCTCGGTCAGCTCCTCCGGGATGCGGAAGGGGCCGTTGGCCCGGCGGTAGGCAATGATGTCCTCCGCCCGCTTCTCCCCGATGCCCGGCAGGGTCATCAGCTCGTCCACCCCGGCGGTGTTGAGGTTGATCTTCGCCCCGCCGGCAAGGGTATCCTCCTTGCTCTGGGCGGAGGGGGAGGGCGTAGGCGCGGGCAGCGCCAGGGGCGTCTCCTGGGTCAGGGTACGCTCGGTCTCCACCCGCACGGGCTGGGGCGCGGCCTGCCCCCGAAAAAACCAGCCCGCCGCGAAGGCCGCAAAGACCGCCGCCAGCAGCAGGGCCACAAATTCCAGTCTGGAAATCTTCATCTTTTTGTATCCCCCTCCCCGTTGCGTCCCGGTCCGGGGTTTGTTATAATAGCCATACTGTTATTATAACATAGTCAAATGGAGTTTCCTATGAAAAAATCACGACTGCTTTCCGTTTTACTCTGCCTCGCCCTGCTCTCGGGGCTGTTGACCACCTTTGCCTCCGCTGCGGACAGCGGCAGCGCCATTCTGGACGAGATGGACGTCAACGCCAAGGCCGCCGTTCTGGTGGACCCCGACACCGGCGAAATTCTCTACGAGAAGAACGCCCACGCGCACAACTACCCCGCCTCCATCACCAAGGTGATGACCTGCCTGCTCACCCTAGAGGCGGTGGACCGGGGAGAGCTGTCCCTGGAGCAGACCGTCACCGCCAGCTCCGCCCTTCACACCGGCATCGGGGAGGGCGCTTCCACGGCCGATATCAAAGAGGGGGAACAGATCCGCATCATCGACCTGCTCTACGCCGCCCTGATCCCCTCGGCCAACGAGGCGTGCAACGTCATGGCTGAGGCGGTAAGCGGCGATGTGGCCTCCTTCGTGGAGCTCATGAACACCCGGGCCGCCGAGCTGGGCATGGAGGACACCCACTTCTCCAACACCCACGGCTACCACGACGACGACCACTACACCAGCGCCTACGACATCTACCTCATGTGCCGGGAGGCCATGAAGCACGAGACCTTCCGCACCATCGTGGGCTCCAAGAACTACACCATGCCCGCCACCAACCTGCACCCCGAGCCGCGCATCATCCGCTCCACCAACGCCCTGATCTCCAACTTCCGCGTGGCGGGCTACATCTACGAGTACGCCACCGGCATCAAGACCGGCTCCACCCCCGAGGCGGGCTACTGCCTGGCCGCCTCCGCCACCCGGGAGAACCGGAACCTGATCTCCGTGGTCATGGGCTGTGAGCGTGAGCCGGGCACCTCCGGCAGCGAGGGCTATATCTACTTTGACGAGACCATCCGCCTGTTTAAATGGGGTTTTGCCAACTTCTCCACCCAGACCATTCTGGACAACACCAAGCGGGACATCCCGGAGGTGGAGGTCACCCTGGGCAAGGACGCCGCCTCTGTCACCCTCATGCCCGACGGAAAGCTGACCGCCCTGCTGCCCAACGACGTGTCCGCCGAGAACTTTACGTATGACTACACCCTGGAAACCCGGAGCGTGGAGGCCCCGGTGGAGCAGGGGCAGGTGCTGGGCACCATCACAGCCTATTTCAACGGCAAGTCCTACGGCACCCTGGATCTGGTGGCCACCTGTTCGGTGGAACGGGACCCCTGGCTCTACCGGCTGGACCGGATTCAGAAGTTCTTTGACAATCTGCTGGTGCGCATCCTTCTGGTGGTCGTCCTGGTAGTAATCGCCGCCCTCCTGCTGCGGGTGATGTTCTTCCGCAGCAGGGGCCGGATAGGCCGCCGGGGCTACGCCTACAGCGGCCGGGGCCGCTACACCGGCAGCCGCCCGCGCCGAGGCCCAAGATGACAGCCGCCGGCGCAGAGGCTAAGGTACAAAAACGTGGAGGGCGGTGTATACCGCCCTCCACATTATTATCCATCAATAACCCCTCCTGCGAAGGCGTTCGGAGGGAAGGATGTAGTTCAGGACCTTTTGACTCCTGTTTTCACAAACTGCTAAACCCCTGACCGGCAGCTCCCGGCCAACGTCGGCCGCAGTTGCTCAATCCTGCCTCCTTCCTGCTGGGGCCGCTGATCCGTAGCCCCTGCAAATACACGTTTTCCTCCAGTGTCGTGTTGCCATAGGAAATCTGGGCTGTCATCTTATTACAAAAGATAACCGTATAACGGTTTACCCGTTCACGCATAGCGTAACGGATAAACCGTTATAACAAGCGAAGGAAGATGGACTGTGAAATTTACAGTCCATCTTCCTTCGCCACTTACGCTTGCTTTACAACGCAAAGAATCGTCCCTGTTTCTACAGTATCCATATTTTCAATAACAGCATAGTAATTGGTCGAACTGTTTAGATTAGAAAATGTTACCGTCTCACTTCCTCCTCCTCCCAGCGGGGTAGACCACGGCAAGTTAACTGTACTCGTTGCTACACTAACACCGGAACTTTTATATAATGTCACCTTAACATGAGGTGATGCTCCCCCTATACTCTGCAATGTAACTTTAATCTTGCTCTTTGATATATCATATGTATCTGTAGTATATTTCTCCCCAGCATCTAGAACCCCAACCGTAAACGCAACGCTTCCACTTGAAAGATCTACTGTACTTTTGCGACTTTTCACCATACTTTCTTCAAATACGTTACCATACATTTCAAATATGTCTTTTTCTTCATGCTCTACAGTTACGATAACATTTGCTTCTTTGCCCTCTACGGCCATAGCTGTAGAAGGCAGAATACAACAAGCAAATAACAAAACGCTACATATCATCCTTGTCCATACTTTTTTCATAGAAAGTTCCCTCCATTTCATTCCTCAATGTAAAAAACTAGCTTTTTACCTTTACTATCTCTAGTTCCATCAATTTTGAAATAGTATTGCTTCTCTCCTGATAGATTCGAAAAAACAAGTTTATCTCCTACACTTTCTATTTCTCCCGTTTGGATACTTTCTTCATACTCTATATCATATAAATCTACTTTTAAATTTGACCAAGCTCCTTCCGCATATTTAATCTCAATTGTTCCATTAGCTGGACATATATAGAACTCAGTCATTAATGGCATATTCCCAATTTCACTTATATCAAAACTAATCTCACCTATATTGGAGGGCTTAAGTGTATCGCCTGTTAAATCTGTAGCATCTTTCTCTTCTGATGAGTATGAACTGCATCCGATACACCCCAATAGCAGATAAGCCGTTATTAATAAAATCGGTATGATTTTCCATTTAATAGTAGACATATCCCAATACCTCGACGCTATTTTTAGTATTATTTCGTACCGCAAAATAATACTTTCCTGTATCCTCGATCTGGATATTGGTTTTGATACTGCCCTCACTCCCGCTGGTAAAATGGAACGTATTATCCGGGGTGATGAACCCGAAGTCAAGGTCTGCTGTCCTGGGGGAGTACGTGCAGTTTATCGTAACCACCTCGTCCGCCTCCAGGGAGTACGCGGTATCTGCCTTCATAATCTTCCCGGAAGGGATATCCCACTCAATCCGGCTGGTGGCCCGCGTCATGCTCCCGCCCTTGCTTTCCGAAAGGACAGCAGGGTCAACTGCTTGCGTTGAAAGCTCTTTAAAGCCGATCATTTCCGTCCTGGTATCAGCCGCCACGATACTGCTTTTATCAATCGAAACTGAGTAACATATGTCTGCGCCGCTTTCCGAAGCTCCGGCCGGAGTCAGCCCCACACCGCCCACCACAAGCGCACAAGCCAATACCGTCGCTGTAACTGATTTTTTCATCGCCGCATCATTCCTCCTTATGAAATTGGCCCGCTTATTACTGCATCGGAATCAGAAATCCTTTCTTCTTCGAGTTCCTCGAACTTCACTGTGTTTTGTTCTACCGGCTCCGCCTCCTTCTGGTTCAGATATGTAATTACGATTGCTGCAACAAGGGCCGCAGCGGCCAGGATAATTAGAATCACTTTTAGTACAGAGCGTCCCTTTCTATTTCCGCTGCCTTGCGTCTTTTCACTCTCCGGGACGCCGACAACTTTATCGCCGCCCATAAGTTCATCCGTCGGAACTCCAAACAATTTACTCAACGCCAGCAGATTATCCATACTTGGAATGGCAATTCCAACTTCCCATCTGGATACTGCCTGGCGCGATACATTCAAAGCCTCTGCCAGATCCTGCTGAGACATCCTTTTGTCTTTTCGTAAAGAAATTAGCCTTTCATTTAATTTCACTGTTTTCACCTCAAATTCTATGCAAACAATCGCCATATGTAAACCGCAAGCTGTTTACATTCAGGCAATTATGAATTGCTTTTGGGTTGCGCTGCAACTTTTTTAACAAAACAGGGGCAACACCACCGTCACCAGTCCGCCCATCGGGCGCTCCCTCCCTCACAAAAGCTGTATCCCCAGCAGGGGGATCAGATCAACTGCCTGGGCCGGGTTGATCTTCATGCCCCGCAGCTCTCCCAGGCTCTCCGATACGGTGATGCCCTCCAGCGCGCAGTCGGAAAAATCCACCCCCTTCAGCGGCGTGCGGAAAAAGTCCACCTCCTGGAACCCCGTCCGGTGTGGGCTCAGGCCGGCCACATCCGCCTCGGCCAGCACGGCCCGGCGAAGCTGGCAGTTCTCCATGCGGCACTTTTTCCACCGCGACTGTGTAAAATTGGCGCAGCGGAAGGCGCTCTCGCCCAGGGTACAGCCCCGCCACCGGCTGGCGGTGAACCGGCCGCCGTCCCCCTTGCAGTCCCGCACCACCGTATCCGTCCAGACCGTCCCGCCGAAGCGGCAGTTGGAGAAGTCGCAGCCGCTCCACTCCACCCGGTCAAAGACCGCCCCCGAGAAGTCGCAGTTCTGGAACCGGCACCGGTGCAGGCGCACCCGGCGGAACTCCAGCCCCGACAAGTCTGCGCCCGCCAGGCACTCCCCCTCCACCGTCACGTCCTCCACGTCCCGCTCTTCCCGCCGCGCCCGGCGCACTTCCTCCTCCAGCATGGGGCAACACTCCTTTCTCCCCCTACTCTACTACAACATGCCGGCTTTGTATACATACGATTGCAAAAACGCCCCCGCCGTCGGCGGGGGCGCCAGTATGTCGAAAAAGCCTCGCAGAGTTCGCGCCCGCAGGCGCGAATCAAGTACCAATCTGTTTTCCCCGGCGACATGTGCGTCGGGGAAAACGCTTCTCAGGCTGCAAGTGTTGGGTCTGGCCGCCGCAGGCGGATAAACCCTGCGCGCGGCAGACTGCGGCTTTCTCGAAAAAGTGGCTTTGCCACTTTTTCGAGAGACTGCGCCCCCGCCGTCGGCGGGGGCGTACGGATTCCGCTACATCAGGAACAGGGAGAGCACCACTGTGATCAGCCCGCACACCCCGATAGCCAGCCCGCTCATGGCCCCCTCGGTCTCTCCCAGCTCCAGAGCCTTGGAGGTGCCCACCGCGTGGGAGCAGGCGCCGATGGCCAGCCCGGCGGTCATGGGGTCCTTCACCCGGAACAGCTTGATGAGCAGCGGGGCCGCGATGCTGCCGAAGATGCCTGTGATCAGCACCGCCACCACGGTGATGGGGCCGATGCCGCCGTGGGCCTGGGATACGCTGATGGCAATGGGGGTGGTGACGGATTTGGGCAGGAGGGACGCGGTCATGGCCGCGTCCAGCCCAAACAGGCGGCAGAGCAGAAGGATGCTGCCCATGGAGGCCGCCGAGCCCACCACGCACCCAACCAGAATGGGCAGCCAGTTCTCCTTCAGAATACGGATTTTCCCGTAGATGGCCACCGCCAGGCAGGCGGTGGCGGGGGCGAGAAACATGTTGATGATCTCTCCGCCCTGATGATAGGACTCATAGGGAATGCGGAACAGCAGCAGCACCCCCACCACCAGGACGATGCCAATGAGCAGGGGATTACAGACCACCAGGCCGGTCTTTTTCTGGATGCGCACCCCAACCCAGAAGGCCAGGATACTCAAAGCGATGCCAAAAAAGGGGGAAGCAAACAGCTCAGACACGGGACTTCCTCCTCTCCAGCAGGCGCAGGGTGAACCGGATGCTCAGGGCGGTGGCGCCGAAGGTGATCACCGTTGAGAGCAGGCAGACCAACACCAGCGCGACGGCCGAGCGGCCCAGCACATCGAAGTAGTTGATGACGCTCACCCCGGCGGGCAGGAAAAAGAAGGCCATGTTGGCCAGCAGAAAATCCGCCTTTTCCCGGATATGCTCGATTTTGAGCAGCCCGGTGGCCAACAGCGCCAGCAGCAGCAGCATGCCGATCACGCTGGCCGGGAATGGAACTGGCAGCGCCGCCTCAATGAGCTGGCTGAACCAGCACACGGCAAAGATGACGCCGATTTGACAGATGATTTTCACGGGAATACGCCTCCTGTTTTACACATAAAGACGATTGTAGCCCCGATCTCTCTCCCTGTCAACCAGCTTCCTCCGCCTGTTGAGGCTGTCGATAACCCCTTCAGGCGAAGGTTTCGGAGGGAACGATCGTGTGAAAGAAAACCGTCAGGGGTTTCTTTCGCGTTTGATCCACCGACTTTTTGAACTTTTTTGAAGGTTCGAAAAGTCCCTCGGCCTGTCGAAAATACTTTTTCGACAGGCTGAACAGGCGGGGGAAAATCCCCCGCCTGTTTTGATCATTTCCTTTACTTCTGTTTGCGCTCCAACTGGAGCTTGTCGGCGATCATGGCGATGAACTCCGAGTTGGTGGGCTTGCCCTTGGCGTTGCTCACCGTATAGCCGAAATACTTTTGCAGGGTCTCCAGATCACCCCGGTCCCATGCCACCTCAATGGCGTGGCGGATGGCGCGCTCCACGCGGGAGGCCGTTGTGCCGAAACGCTTGGCCACCTCCGGGTAGAGGATCTTGGTCACCGCGTTGATCACATCCATGTCGCCCACGGCGATGATGATGGCCTCCCGCAGATACTGGTAGCCCTTGATGTGGGCGGGCACACCGATCTCATGGATAATGGAGGTGACGGTGCTCTCCAGGTTCTGGCTCTCACCAGAGAGGCGCCCGGGCTCCTCCCCGCCGCTCTGGGGCTGTCCCGCCAGTTGGCGGATGCGCTCCATCACGGCGGAGAGTTTACACGGCTTCATCATATAGTAGTCCGCGCCATGGGCCGCGGCCAGCTCCGCCATATTGCCCCGCGCAAAGCTGGAGAGCACCAGCACCCGGGGCCGGCCGGGCAGCGCCGCCAGCTCGGACAGCACCTCCAGTCCATCCATACGGGCAAGCACGAAATCCATCACCACGATGTCCGGGGAGAGCTCCTTTGCCAGGCGGACTGTCTCCTGCCCGTCCCCCGTCTCTGCAGCCAGCTCCAGGCCGGATTCCTCCTCCAGCGCACCCGTAAAGACACGGCGGAACTCCTCACTGGCATCGGCCACCAAGATCCTCTTTCTGGTTTCCAATATTGACACCCTTTCCAGCAGGTTTCCCTGCCCTATGTTTGCTGCCTGGCCAAGGCTGTTTACCGGTTGCCTATAATTTACCATAATCAGACAGCAAACGCAAGGGTTTTTCTGGTAATTTATGGGTATTTCTCCTCTACTTCATTCGACCTTTTTACGACCGTTACGACTGGTTCTCCCCATTTTCCGCCTCCAGGAGCATATTCTCCGCCAAAATGCCGTAGCCCTGGGTGGGATCATTTACCAGAACATGGGTCACTGCGCCCACCAGCTTGCCGTTTTGCAGAATGGGGCTGCCGCTCATGCCCTGGACAATCCCGCCGGTGGTTTCCAGCAGGCGGGGATCGGTCACCTTGAGCATCAGGTTCCGGGTATCCGCGCCGTTGGCGGGATACACCCGGATAATCTCCACCTGATACTCCTCGACCTGGTCGCCGGCGATGTTGGAGAGAATCGTGGCCGCCCCGGTCTTGACCTCCTTGCGCTCCGCCACGGGCACCGGCTCCAGGCCGTCGGTCAGCGTACCGTCCTCCAGGCGGCCAAACACGCCGCTGGCAGTATTGGCGTACAGCTCGCCCAGATCCCGGTTCACCTGAAACGCGCCGTGGAGCTCGCCGGGGGCTCCCTTTTCCCCCTTCTTCACATCGGTGACCTCCGAATACATGATGGAGCCGGACTGGAGGGGCATGAGCTGGGCGGTGTCCACGTCGTTGATGCCGTGGCCCAAAGCGCCGAACCGCCCGGTAGCGGGCTCGCAGAAGGTGAGGGTGCCGATCCCCGCCATGGAGTCGCGGATCCACGCCCCCAGCTTGTACTGGCCGTCGCTGCCGCACTGGACCGCCTGAGCGGTGAGCTGTACGGTCTTGTCGTCCCGCACCGCCCGGATGCTCATGGGTTTTCCGCCCACCTCCTGGAGGACACTCTGCACCTCCTCGATGCTGTCCACCTCCTCCCGGTTGATGTGCGTGATGATGTCGCCCTCCCGCAGTCCACAGTCCCGGGCCGGGGCGCTGCTGCCCTCCGCGCCGGCCACCTCGGAAAAGCCCACCACCATTACGCCGTCGGAAAAGAGTTTGATGCCCACCGCGCGGCCCATGGGGATCACCGTCCGCTCCTCCGCGGCCCGGGCCGGGGCCGCCGATACCAATGACGCCAGCACGAACATCACCGCCACCGCCAGGGCCGCCCATGGCCTCGTTTTGGATTCCTCCTTCATTTGACCACCCCTTTTTTGAATTGAAACGTGAAAAACGGCGCACGCTGCGCGCCGTTTTTAATATGGCCGGAACGCGCGCCGCCGCCTCTGGCAATGAAACGCTCCTTTGGCTTGTCGTTTCCTTCCAGCGCCGGCCCCGTCGGCCTTCCTCCTTTTATTCCGCCAGATTTCCCCTTTGTCCCGGCAATTTCCTGTTTCGGTTATAAGAAGATTCTGGTAAAGTGCAAGGTAACCAAAAATTGGCGAGCGGTTCAAACCGAATCAAGCTCTTTATTCCGGGAGCCTGTTGGCCGCCCGCGCCATGGAAGCGGGCCCCCCCGTCGCCGCTGCCTGTGCCGCCGGGCTGCTGGCCTCGGAATACAAAGCCGCACAGGACCCGGCCCCTGTGCCGTGCAGACATTCCCTGCCCCTGCGGGGTATGTCCGCCCCGCTCTGCGCATATACTCCACTATCACAAAACAGGGGGTATCGCTATGTCCCGTTTGTCCAAGGCGGCGCTGATCACCTTTGTGGTGGCCACGCTGGCGGGCTCCTGCCTGCACTTCCTCTACGCTCTCTGGCCCAATGGCCTGACCGCCCTGCTGGCCCCGGTCAACGAAAGCCTCTGGGAACATGTGAAAATCCTCTACTGGCCCTGCCTGCTCTCCGGTGTTCTGCTGGTGCGCAGGGAGCCGGAGAGCCTGGGCGCCCGCGCCTTCTCCCTGCTTCTCTCGGCTGCGGTCATGCTGGGCGTGGGTTACCTCTATCATGTGGTGCTGGAGGGCGACTCCCTCTTTTTTGACGTGGCCCTCTATGTGCTGGTGATGGCCGCCTTTTTCCTGCTGCCCTGTTTCCTCCGCACTCCCGTCTGGAGCCGCACACGCCTGCTCTGGGCGGCGCTGGTGCTGGCGCTAGGCGCCGCCACCTTTGTATTTACCTGGTGCCCGCCGGATGGCCTGCTGTTCCGGGATCTCTCCCTGCCCGCCATTTATTCGCTTCCCTGTTGAGTATGAGCCATTTCGGCCGTGAGTATGTCCCTGCAGGGCCGGAGGGATTTTTTCACAGAAAAAGGCGGAAAGCACACGTCTGTCCGCGCAGACCTTTCGCCCCGCAAAGGGGACGCTGCTCCCCGCCTGCCCCGGTACGTCTCTACCCTGTAGGGGCGGGGCTTGTTCCCCCCCCCCGCGAGTTCCGACC
>OBVP01000242.1_pt1 | contig 20713 bp, 17 predicted proteins | sample 1476191 | NCBI WGS metagenome assembly OBVP01 (sample SAMEA2580022, study PRJEB22360) | human gut metagenome | reverse complement strand
TTGGTTCCCGTGCTGCCAGCACGGGAACCAACCGATGAGGGCCTCAAACAAGGTGTGGTCACGCCTCCTGGGAACGCCGCATCGCGATGTCGATCGCCAGCGCGGCAGACCAGCCGAATAGCACCGTGGCGCTGTCTGCGCGTTGACCGGTGTCCGGGGTGAAGTACTCACACGGACCGGCCGAGGCGACCAGCGCCAGGAGCTCGTCCTCGATCTGTCGTGCCAGGTCGAGGTAGCCGTGGCGAGCCACGAGGTGTTGACCCACACCGGGCCTCTCCACATGCGTGTGCGCGAGAACGACGGGTCGTCGATGGCCACGGTAGGGATCCGGTAGCGCGTGGCGAAACGGCCTCCCTCGGTGAGGTCACGGACCAGGGCCTCGACCATGTCCTGGGGCAGCTGGGGGACGAGCAACGGCATGAGTGAGACCACGGTGGCCGGAGCCAGGTCGCGCCCGTCCTCAGCCTGGGCCGGGAACATCTTCCTGTGCGGGTCCCAGCGTGCTACGAGCTGGTCGGTCAGGCGCTGGGCGCGGGCCTCTGCCTGGTGGGCTTCCGCCTCTGCACCGTCCTCGCGCTCCCATCGGGCCACGGTGAGCTCAGAGGCGATGAGGTAGGACGCAAGGTCAGGGGAGGCCACTAGGGCGTCGTCATCAAAGACGGGGCTGTCGTCGAGCCCCGAGGAGTAGGGGTGCAGGTAGCACGGCAGGCCCTGCCTGGAGGAGTGCTCATACCACCAGCGCAGGTTGGAGCGCACCGCCTCACCCAGCTTCTGGCGCACGCCGGCGTGCCCGTGGCTGGCCAGGGCGTCGACTGCCAGGGCCAGCAGGGGTGGCTTGGTCAGTGGTACCTCCTGCCCGTCGAGACTGGGCGAGGCCAGCTCGCGCAGCCGTGCCAGGTCCGCCGGCGGAAGGTCCGCGGAGGAGGCCAGCACCCCGCCGTCGTGGGTCACGTCCGGCAGCTGACCGTCGGACCGCTGGTAGCGCACGGCGAGCTGTAGCTGCTCGGCGGCGAGCTGTGGATCGCCCCACGCCAGGCCCAGGGTGATGAAGTAGGAGTCCCACTGCCAGGCGCCGAGGTAACCGATCTTGGACGGGACGACGGCGGTGGCTGGCGCGCCGGGGGTCTCCAACACGACGGTGTTGACGCCGAGCGTCCACCAGCACTGGCGCACCATCTCCTGCCAGCGCTCGTGCGGGCGTGGGCAGCGCGCCATCCAGCTGCGGGTGCGTTCGACTACCGCGTCGCGGGCCTCAGCAAGCTCGGGTTCGGGGGCCAGGTGGGCGTTCAGACCGGGATCCGCTGGCCAGCCCCCGCCCCGTTCCAGCACGACGGCGTCGCCCGGCCTGGTGACCAGGCTCGCCTGCTCAGTGCTCACCGTGCAGCCGGCCGGCAGGGTGCCTCGTCGCGCCAGCCGCTCGCGTGCCCAGTGCCCCCCGTGCAGCCGGCCGGCAGGTGGGTCAGGACCACACTGCCGGCGGGGGTCAGTGTGAGGCTGGCGCCATTGGACATGATGAGCTCGGCCGGGGTGACGGCGCGGACGGTCGCCGGCTCGCCGTCGTCGGCCAGGCGGATCCTGGCGGCCGTAGAGGCCTCCTCGGGGCGTTCGTAGGCCGACTCGTAGACCACGAGGTCGGCCTCGTCGCGGTAGACGAGCAGGCGTGAGCCGATCGTGGTGAAGGGGACGCTACGCAGATCGACGAGGCAGTCAAGGAAGGTGGTGTCCATCGCTCAGCGCCCTCCCAGCCCGGAGGTGGCCAGAGACTCGATGATCTGGCGCTGGCCGATGAGGAAGGCGATGAGCATCGGGATAGTGGACAGCGACGTGGCGGCCATGACGATGCCGTAGTTCATACCTCCGAACTGCCCGTTGAACTGGCTGAGCAGCAGCGGGACGGTGAACAGCTCGGTGGAGTTGAGCAGGACCAGGGGAAGCAGGAAGTTGTTCCACGCGTCCAGGGCCACGATGATGCCCAGGGCTCCCATTCCCGGCCGGATCGCCGGGAGGATGACCTTCCAGTAGATCCGCCAGCGCGAGGCGCCGTCGATCATGGCAGCCTCCTCCAGCTCACGCGGGATCGAGGCGATGAACTGGCGCATGAGGAAGACCCCGAAGGGATTGACCAGGATGGCAGGGACGATGAGGGCCAGGTGAGAGTCCACCCAGCCGATCTTGGCCATGAGGAAGTAGAAGGGCACGAGCGTGACCTGCTTGGGCACCATCTGCATCGCCAGAAAGATGCCGAAGATGACCTTGGACCCCTTGAAGGGCAGGCGGCTGAATCCGTAGGCCGCCATCGAGGTGGTCAGCAGGGTTCCGGCCACCACGAGGACGGTGATGTAGAAGGAGTTGAGGTAGGCCCGGCCAAAGGGCAAGGCGTTCCAGGCATCCGGCCAGTTGGTGAAGATCCACGGGTCGGGCAGGGCTGACAGCGGGTCGGTCAGCAGCTGGCTGAGCGGCTTGAAGGAGGTGAGCACCATCCAGATGAATGGCGCGACCATCATCAAGCCAACGGCCAGGAGGACCAGGTGCTTGAGGGGCGGTACCAGGCTGCGCAGAGCGCGACGTGGAGCTGAAGAAGCGATCGTGCTCATGACATCAGCTTTCGTAGTGGACGAGTTTCTTCTGCGCGCCAAACTGGATGGCGGTGACCACGAGCGTCAGGGCCAGCAGCACCACGGAGGCGGCGCTGGACAGACCGAACTGGGACTTGGCGAAGCCCAGGTCGTAGATGTGGTAGACGATGGTGCGCGTGCCGTTGTCTGGGCCGGCGTTCTTGACCAGGACGAAGACGAGATCGAAGGTCTGCAGCGACGAGATACAGGCGACGATGCACTGGTAGAAGATGATGGGGGACAGCAGCGGCAGCGTGATCCGGAAGAAGCGGGCGATCGGGCCGGCGCCGTCGATCTTGGCGGCCTCCATGACCGACGGCGAGATGCCCTGCAGCCCGGCCATGAAGATGACGATGTTGAGGCCGACCGAGGACCAGATGGTCACGATGCACACGGAGATGAGCGCGAGCCAGGGGTGTCCGAGCCAGTCGATATTCTCCACACCGAAGACCGCCGAGATGACCCCGGAGATGACTCCGTCCTGGCGCAGCAGCTGCTGCCAGATCAGGGCGATGGCGACGGCGCTGGTGACCACCGGGGCGAAGAGCATGACCAGGTAGACCGAGCGGAAGCGGACCTTGTTGAGCACTGTGGCGCCCACGATCGACAGAAAGAGGCCGATCGGGACCGTCACGAGCATGATGACGCCGGTGTTGAGCACGGCGCGTCCTAGGTCGGGGTCGGAGAGCTGGTCGCGGAAGTTGTCCAGCCCGACGAAGCTTGGCATCCCGAAGCCGTTCCACTGGGTGAAGGCCAGGACGAAGGAGGCTGCGAAGGGAATGAGGGTGAACAGGCAGATGCCGAGGACCTGAGGGGCGACGAAGAACATCCCCCACCGTCGGTCGTTGCGGCGCCAGCGAGCCTCGGTGCTCTGAGGGCCGCGGCGTTGAGTGCCTTCAGGTTCTGCGGAAGCGGGTTGCTCGCCGGGGCGGGTGGCAGTGTCAGGACACGAGCTCATGGTCATGAGGCCTTCTCAGCCACCAGGGCGGCGATCGCGTCAAGGGTTTCCTGAGTGGTGGCCTTGCCCTGGTAGAGCGGCTGCATGTACTCCACGGCGATCTCGTTGGACAGGTCAGTGACGGCTGCCTCGACGGGGTAGTTGGAGAATCCGGCGTCACGCATGTCCAGCATGGTCTGGGCGTGGGCGGGGTAGCCGTCAGCCAGGACGATCTCGTCAGCGCCCGTGATCGAGGGTACGGCGTTGCCACCTTCGCTCAGGCGCAGCTCCTGGCCAGCGGCGCTGAGGTAGGTGTCGTAGAAGGCGAGGGCACCAGCCTTGTTCTTCGTCTTGGCGTTGATGGCGAGGTAGGAGGCAGCCACTCCTGTGGGCGCGGCAGCGCCGTCCGGGGTGGGCCAGCGAACGATGTCGTAGAGGTCCTTGTCCACGCCTGCGCCCTCGATCGTGCCGATGGTGTAGCGGCCTGCAGCGAGGAAGCCGAGCTGGTGGGTCACGAGCAGGCTGTCCTCGCCAGTGCCCTCGGGAAGCAGATCGGCCACGATGAGCTCGCCGCTGCGGAACCTCGTGGCGTACTCCTCCAGTGCTTTGACGCTGGCCGGATCCGTGTTGGCCACGTAGGTGTCTCCGTCGTAGACCTTGCCTCCGCCGCAGCTGATGATCGAGTCGTGGGTGCCCCAGTAGTTCCAGTAGCAGGCGCCGTTGAGGCCAGCTGCCTTGAGCTTGGCCGTCATGGCGAAGAAGGCCTCGGTGGTCCACTGGTCGGAGGCAGCGAGCGTGGCCGGGTCCTCGGTGATTCCGGCGGCCTTGAGCGCCTCCTTGTCGAACCACAGGCAGTCGGGGTTGCAGTCATTGGGCAGGGCATAGAGAGCACCCTCGAAACGGGCGACGTCGAGCAGAGAGCTGTTGAAGCTGTCCAGGTCGAGGCTGGTCTCGCCCTCAATAGGAAGCAGGACGCCGTTACGGATGAAGGAGGCGATGCGGTCATCGCCCACGTAGAAGACATCCGGTGCCGTGCCTGAGGAGAGCTGGGTGAGCAGCTTGGAGTGGTAGTCGGAGTAGGACGCCGTGGGCTGGAAGACGAGCTCGACCTCAGGGTGGTCCTTCTTGAACTGCTCCTGGACGGCGTCGTAGCGCTTGAGCTCCTCGGGTGAGCCCCAGGTAGACCAGGTCACGGTGTTGGCGCCGGAGGATCCGGACGAGCCGGAGCATCCGGCCAGGACGGCGGCTGCCAGGCTGAGGCTGGAGATCTGGGCGAAACGGCGACGGGACAGGGTGTTCATGGTGTTTTCTCCTTCACTAGTCGACGGTGACGTTGTGAGATGTGACTGCGGCCTGGGTGGTCGTAGCCACGGGGGTCTGTGGGGTGCTGCGGGCGCCGAGGACCGTGGCGGCGAGGATGACGCCGCCTCCGATCAGCAGCCGCGCGCTCAGGTGCTCCCCGCCGAGCGCGATCGCGAAGAGGGAGGCGAAGACGGGCTCAAAGGTCATCATGAGCGCGGTCCGAGTGGCGCTGAGGTGCCGCTGGGCCCAGGTCTGCAGGAGCATGGTGGCGATACCGGCGACCAGCACGGTGTAGGCGATGGCACGCCATGCCACGGGGTCGGCACTCAAGTGAACGCCGCCGGGGATGGCTGCGACCAGGCAGGTCAGGGCGACGCCGACGAGCTGGACCGCGGTGAGGGCCAGCGCGTCCCACTGGGGTGCGAAGCGCTCCAGGACCACGATGTGCAGGGCGTAGAAGAAGGCTCCGAGCAGTGTGAGCCACTCGCCCCAGCCCATGGCGGCTGGACCGGTCAGCGTCAGTACACCCAGGCCGAGGCAGGCCAAGGCGACCGCAATCCATGCCTGGGCAGACAGGCGCACCTTGAGGAAGAGCCACAGGATGATGGGCGTGAGGACCACGTAGGTGCCGGTGATGAAGCCCGAGACCGAGGCGGAGGTGTGCTTGAGCCCATAGGTCTGGGCGATCTGTGCCAGCCCGTACAGGACGCCGAGCCCTAGTCCCGCGCGCCAGCCCCCGGCGGGCAGGCGGCGCAGACGCGGCCACAGGACGAGGGCGATGAGCGCTGCGGCGATGGTGAAGCGGATCGCGAGGAAGTCGATGGGCTCCATACGGTCGACGGCGTCCTTGATGATGAAGAACGTCGAGCCCCAGATCACGGTGATCGTGAGCACAGCGAGCGTCGCCAGACCTGAGCGTCGCATCCTCGCCTCCTTGCGATGTAAGCGGTTGCATTGAAGGATAGAGGCGCGTTTTCAGGTTGTCAATCACGGGAGCTGAGGCAGCCTCGTCTGCCCGGTCGCCAGGCGATCACGTGAGAGAGGCTGTGAGACAGGCGCTTGCGCGCGCAGACACCGAGCGAGGAGTATGACGGGGACGGGGCGAGCCGGTCGCTCCCGACTCGGGGTGCCCGCGGCCGCATCCCCACGAGCACAAGGCGTCACACGACCAGGAGGAGCCATGGGCAGCGCACCCCAGCGCGCCGTCACCCAGGAGCAGGTGGCTCGCGAGGCAGGGGTCTCCCGTGGACTGGTCTCCATGGCGCTGGCAGGCTCTCCCCGCGTCGCCCAGGCCACCCGAGACCACATCCTCGGCACCGCGGCCCGACTGGGCTACCGCGTCAACCGCTCCGCCGCAGCCCTGGCCTCCGGGCGCTCGGGGCTGATCGGCCTGGTCCTGCCAGACCTGCGTAACCCCTTCTTCGACTTCATCGCCCACGCCCTCCAGGTCGCGGCCCGGGAGCAGGGCCTGACCCTCGTCATCACCCTGGCCACCCAGGTCGGTGACGGTGAGGGCGCCGTGGACACCATGCTCGCCATGCAGCTCGAGGGGCTGGTGCTCGTCTCCCCGGCCATGCCCGACCCAGTGATCCGGGCCCTGGGCAGGGAGACGGCCGTGTGCCTCATCGGGCGCACCAGCGCCGGGGGCCGGGTGGACACGGTCCGCCTGGACGAGGAGGCTGCCGCGCTCGTCGTCGTCGACCACCTGCTGGGGGCCGGCACGCAGGACCTGGTCTACCTCACCCCGCCCGAGCACGAGGACCCCAACGCGACCGAGCGCGGCGGAGCCCTGGCGCAGGCCTGCCGTGAGGCGGGGGTCAGGCTGCACACGCTCCTCGCGCCGCGCGACGGGGGCGGAGGAGTCGGTCAGGCCCTGGCGCGCTGCGCCCAGGACGGGCGCCGGATCGGCGTGGTGGCACACAACGACGTCGTCGCCCTGGACGCGCTCGCGGCCCTGCGGGCCGTTGGAGGGTGGACGCCGCTGGTGTCCTACGACGACACCTACCTGGCTCGACGAGAGGAGTTCTCTCTCACCAGCGTCGAGCAGCCCGCTGACGCGATGGCCCGTGACGCGATCCGCCTGGTGTGCGAGCGGTCGGGCCGCCTCACCCTGCAGGGCCGGCAGGAGACGGGCGACGGCGTACCCGCTGGCCTGCCACCACGGTCGGGTCCTGGGCGCAGCCTCACCCTGGAGCCGGTGCTGGCGGTGCGGCGCTCCTCGACCCGGCCTGCCGGAGACCTCGCGCCCACCCTGCGCTGAGACCAGGGCGTCTGGGGCTGGAGGTGCTCGGAGCGACGCCGCCAGGCTGGCCGCGCGGCGTGCCACGCACGTGGCGGCAGGCGCTGCACACAGTCAAGGTCCTGGGCGCTCAGGATCGACGAGGTGGGTAAGAGCGTCCAGGAAGGTCTGGGACGACGGCGGTCGGCAGGGCCGGAGGCCTGTCTGGCCGCCGTCGTGGGCTGCTCACAGGGCCTTGGCGGCTGCCAGCAGGTTCGAGGCAGAAATCTGCAGGCCCTCGACGTTGCCGTACTCGGCGTCCTCGTGCTCGATGTTGACATTCATGTTCGGGTCAGCCTGCTCGATCGCGCGCAAGAACTCGGCCCAGTAGTCGGTGTCGTGCCCCAGACCGAAGGCAACGAAGCGCCAGGCCGGGTCCTTGGGCCAGGAACTGCACCAGTAGCCGTAGGCCACCGGGACCTTGCCCTCGGCCTCGGCCGGGACGTGGCCGAAGTCAGTGTCGAGCACCCCGCGGTAAGCGGCGCCGGGGAAGATCTTGGTGTCCTTGGCGTGGACGTGGCCGATGAACTTGCCCAGGCGCTTGGTCGCGGCGATCGGGTCCATCTGCTGCCAGAACAGGTGTGAGGGGTCCATGTTGACGCGCAGGTTGGTCGCCCCGGTCTCCTCGACAAGGCGCTCGAAGGAGGGGACGTTGAACACGAGGTTGCGCGGGTGCAGCTCGAGGCAGACCTTGACGTCGTTGTCGCGGGCCAGGGCGTCGATCTCCTTGAAGAAGGGGACGACGACGCTCCACTGGTAGTCCAGGATCTCCATGTCGATCCCGTTCCAGGGATTGACGACCCAGGTGGGGTACCTTGCACCGGGGTCGGTGCCCGGGGTGCCGGACATCGTGACGATTTCTTTCACACCCAGGGCGCCAGCCAGGCGGATGGCATTGCGCAGGTCCTCGGCGTGCTTGAGACCCTCGTTCGGCAATGGCGAGGTCGGGTTACCGGAGGTGTTGAGGCCGGACAGGACCATGCCCTTGTCCTCGAAGATCCCCAGGTAGTCCTCGCGGGCAGTTTTGGACGCCAGCAGGGAATCGACGGGGCAGTGAGGGGAGGGGATGAAGCCGCCGACGTTGACTTCTGCGCCGGTCAGGCCAGCAGCCTTGAGGACGTCGAGAGTCTCGGGCAGGCTGTGGTCGCCCAGGCAAGCGGTGTAGGCGCCGTAGGTCAGTGCCATGGTGGTCTTCTCCTAGAAACAGTCGTGGTGGGTGGTGATTACTTGTTGAAGCGGGAGACGTCGACGGCGGCGCCTCCATTGGCGGCGGACTCGGCCACGGCGTTGGCGATGAGCATCTCGCGGTAGCCGTCGGCGAAGGTGGCGCAGCGCGGCAGGGAGTCGGCCTCGCTCACGCCCGCGACCTGCTGGAGGAAGGCGTAGGCCTGGTAGGTGAACTGCTCGATCTGGGTGCAGCCCACGCCGCCGAAGGCCATGGAGGAGCCACGCTCGAAGTAGGGGAAGGTGGGGTTTACCAGCACCCGGCGCGGGCCGGACAGGCCGGCCGGGGCGCAGGCGTCGTCGACCATGATCTCGCCGGTGCGGGACAGGTCCCAGGAGGCGCGGCCTCGCGAGCCGTGGACGTCGATCATCATGGCGTTGGGCATGCCCCAGGCGATGCGTGAGGCGGAGAAGGTGCCCACGGCGCCGTTGTCGAAGACGCCGGTGAAGGAGGCGACGTCGTCGTTGGTCACGGGGGCCGTCTCGGCGTCGGAGGTGTCCAGGGCGGTGCCGCGGGTCACGTGGCCCTTGGCGACCGGACGCTCCTTGATCGCGGTGACCATGGCGCCCCCGGAGACGGACACGAGGCGGCCACAGATGGTCTCAGCGGTGTCGATGAGGTGGGAGCCGACGTCGCCCAGGGCGCCCGAGCCCATGGGACCGGCGTAGCGCCAGGCCATCGGGGTGGAGGGGTCGCAGCCGTAGTCGCACCAGTAGCGGGCGTTGATGTGGTTGACCTCGCCCAGGTGGCCGGTGTCGACCAGCTTCTTGATCTCGGCCACGGCCGCGTTGCGGCGGTAGGTGAAGCCGGTGGAGGTGACGACCTCGGGGTGGGCGGCCTCGGCCTCGGCCATGGCCTTGGCGTTCTCGAGGGTGTCAGCCAGGGGCTTCTCACACAGGACGTGCTTGCCAGCGCGGATCATGGCTTCTGCGATCTCGCGGTGCAGGGCGTTGCCGACGACGATGGAGACCATGTCGATACTGGGGTCGTCAGCGATGTCGCGCCAGTCGGTGACGGCCTTCTCATAGCCGTAGCGCTCGGCGGCGTCGACGGCGAAGGGTTCGTAGGCGTCGGCGATGGCGGCGAGTCGGACCTTGGGTAGGCCCAGGTCGAAGACGGTGCCGACCTGCCTCCAGGCGTTGGCGTGGGTGGTACCGGCCATGCCGGCTCCGATGACGGCGACGGAGAGCGTTGTGTCCATGGTGTGTCCTCTTTGACGTGGTAGTGATGCAGGTTTCCACCCCGGCGTTAACGCGCGTTAACGTATGTGGCGAGTATAGACGCTCAGTGTTGACGCGTGTCAAGTCCATGTCGATGACAGCTTGAACGTGACGGTGAGCCTGACGGCGTACTTCTGGGGCGCCCGAGCGGAGGGGCGGGACTTTGCGGCGTACTTCCACGGTGGGGGCGTGCCTGCGCGGTCAGGGCGTTCTTGTGCTGTGAGGGCGCTCGCTACGACGTCGGAGCGGCACGTCTTATTTGCGGGCGTACGCCCTCATCTCACAAGCACGCCGTCATGAGGGGCGGAGAAACGTGGGATAATGGCGAAAACCATGGTAGCGATGCACAGGGAGGTGCGGGCTGTGTCCCGACCGAGACGATCGGTCACGATTGCCACCGTGGCTCAACGTGCAGGCCGCTCAATCTCGACGGTGTCTGCGGCATTGAATAATGCCTCTGGTGTCGCCGACTCGACACGCGAGGAGATCCTCAAGGTCGCCGAGGAACTCGGCTATGAGGTTGATCCTCGTGCCAGACTGATGCGAGCCGCTCACACCGGGATTATCGGGGTCTCATATTTCCCTGGACAGGCTTTTCAAGCTGAGCTCGTCGATGGCCTCTATCAGGCGGCAGAACGTCATGGACACGGTCTGGGACTTGCAGCTTCGACGCCCCGTCACAGTGAGGTTGAAGGTATCCGCGCCCTGGTGCGCGATCGTTGTGAGGCGATCATCGTCGTCGATTCGCGTGTGCCCTATGAGGATTTGCGTAGCGCCGCTGGTGATGTGCCGCTCTTAGTGTTGTGTCGTCAGGGCCTGACCGACGACGTCGACGCGGTACGTTCGGCTGACGAGGCGGCGGTGGCTGAGCTCGTTGAACACGTGCTGAGCTCGGGTCGTACGGATCTGGTTTATGTTGACGGCGGTACAGCCTCTTCGGCTGAGCTGCGGGCAGATGGATACCGTCGGGCGATGCAGGTTCACGGGCTTGCGGAGAGGATTGTGCCCGGAGGCGACGGGGAAGAAGACGGAATCCGTGCGGTTGCCGAGCTGGCTGAGCGCGATGAACTTCCACAGGCGCTGGTGCTGTACAACGACCATGCTGCGTTAGGGGCGTTGCTGGAGCTGCGCCGTCGTGGAATCACGGTGCCGCAGCAGGTTGCGGTGGCCGGCTTTGACGACGTCGCGCTCACGGCACTCAGCGCGGTCGACCTCACCACCGTGCACCAGGACGTCGACGCCATCGCGGACGTCGCGGTGCGCCACCTGGTGGAGCGCCTGGGCTGTGAGGACCCGGGCCGCGACCTGCCGGTGCCCGACGGCGTGCAGCGCCACGACCAGCCTGGGGGCGGGGTCCTCTTCACCGTCCCGGCCAGCCTGGTGGTCAGGGGCTCGACCGCCGTGCGGTGAGCCTGCCGGGTCCTGTGCCGCAGCAGACGGGTCCCGGACTCTCCCGGGTCCCTAAGCCTGCGCTGTGTGGTGCGTCGGGTCCTTGAGGGAGCGTGTCAGCAGGAGCAGGCGGATGTAGAGGTAGACGCACAGCGCGGCGCACAGCGGCGCTGGGTGCGTCAGCTCAAAGGTGTAGGAGCTCAGGACGTCGGTCATGTGCAACGTGGTACTGAACGTGTAGGCCACACCGCATGCGAAGGCCAGTGCCAGCTGGGGAGGGAGGAGCCCGATGAGGAGGATCCTCTGCGCGCGGGCACGCGACGTCACGACTCTCGCGCTCGCGTCTGCGACGCACGCCAGGGCAAGGCCGGTTCCAAGCGCCCAGGTTGCGGCGGAAAACGGGTTGACGCCGCTGGTCGCGCGGTAGGTCACGCCGAGGATGAGCGCCAGGCTAAGAACAAGAGCGGCTAAGGGGGGCGCTGTGCGTGAGATCTGCATTGCGGGTCTCCGTTTCTAGTGAATGTTGGGGCTGCAGGTCCACTTCGTGCAGCATTTTCCAGCCCTGCCTGCAAGTGTCGTAACGAAACATGCGATCTTCGGAACTGCTCCGGGGAGAAACGAGCAGGCGTTTTCCAGCCATCCGGGTGCGATTGATTTGAGGCAGTTCAGGCTATAGTTTTCGCAGCGATGGACTAGGCCGGCAGGGCAGGTGCCGGTTGCTGCTGCGGGGGGAGATGCTTATAGAATTGTCCAGCGCAAACGCAGGCGCTTTCTCATAGGCGGAGACTGCATCGGGTTGCTCGATGATGAGTGAGGGGTTCTTGGGATCTGATGTGTCGATGATAACATCGACAAAAGGAAGTACGGCCGTTGCTCCAGTAGCATGATCCTGATCGAATCCTCCAACTCGGTACCCGTTAACTTCGTTCTGAAGGACGATCACTCGGTCGTAGGTTGAGTATTCTGCTTTGACTCCGGAGATGACGGCCCGCTCGTCGATAGCAGACGTGCTCGCACCATGGTCGCCGTCTGGTGACGTAGCAGCCTCTGTGAGGGACGTCCTAAGCAACTGAGTAGCTGCGACGAGTTCATCCCTGTCAAGAGAGTCAATCGCTGTCACTGCGTTGCAGTCAGATTGTGTCAATGTGTCCGCGCTGGGCGCACCGGTCGCGGGTGCGACTGTGAGCAGGCTCAGGCATTGCAAATGTGGTGAGGAATTTCATTGTTGCTTTCATGATGACCTCTGGGCAGGGAATGGGGGTGAGGAAGGTCTCACTAGGATATCTGCGCAATATGTGAGGTGCAACACGTAATTGACCTCGGAGGGGGGCGCTCGTGGCAGGCCGGAGGAGGCTGTGCGGCAGGGACGGCAGACAAGGCGAGACGGCGCCCGCTGGTGGCGGTCGTCACTGAGCCGGGAGAGGTAAGCTCCCGGCCACCTCGTGCCTGGGGCTCAGCCTCAGGCCAGGCGGACCGGCTGACCGGTCCTGGCGGACTTGGTAGCGGCCTCGGCCAGGCGCAGGGCCTCGACGGCGTCGTCGATGGTGGTCGGGGTCGGGGTGTCGGCCTCAACGGCCTCGATGAAGGCGCTCAGCTCGATGCGGTAGGCGTCGGCGTAGCGCTCAAGGAAGAAGTCGAGGTACGGCTCCTGGGCGTCGGTCACCTCGGCGTTGGACAGACGCACTGTGGTGGCGCGCACGTTCTCGGCGAACAGGGCGCCGCCACGGCCGGAGGCCTCCAGGCGCTGGTCGTAGCCGGAAGCGCAGTGGCGGTTGTTGATGATCGTTGCCACGGCGCCCGAGGTGGCACGCAGGGTGACGACGGCGGCGTCGTAGTCGCCGGTCTCCTTGATGGCCGGGTCGAGGTTCTGGCCAACCGCGTGGACCTCAACAATGTCGCCCAGGAAGAAGCGGGCGGTGTCAAAGTCGTGGATGGTCATGTCGCGGAAGATGCCACCGGAGACCTTGATGTACTCCACCGGCGGGGCGGCGGGGTCACGAGAGATGATGGTCAACTGCTCCAGGTCGCCGATGCGGCCCTCGTTGACCGCTGAGCGCACAGCCGCGAAGCTGGGGTCAAAGCGGCGGTTGAAGCCGAACATCACCGGGGTCGTGATGGCGTCGAGCTCGGTCTGAGCGGCGACGACGTCCTTCATGTCCAGGGCGATGGGCTTCTCGCACAGCACAGCCTTGCCAGCCTTCGCGGCGGCGAGCAGGTGGGGGATGTGCAGGGGGGTCGGGGAACCGATGACGACGGCGTCAACCTCGGGGTCGGCGAAGACGTCCTCGGCGTCCTTGCAGGAGCGAGCGCCGTACTGACTTGCCAGCTTCTCGGCGGCGTCGCCGAAGGGGTCGCAGACCAGAGCGAGGGTGGCCTGGGGGTGAGCGGCGATGGTCTTGGCGTGGACGTGGCCGATGCGGCCGGCGCCGATGAGGGCGATGTTCAGCATAGGAACTTCCTTGTTATGTGTGCTGGTCGTGGACTGACGTATATTTCATGGCGATGATGACGCGCGTCATCGCCAGCTCTAAGAGAACCGCCTCCGTCGATGCGGTGTGAGCTCACAGGGCGGAGGCGGAACGAGGTCCGGGGCGGCTGGCTAGGCCAACCACCCCGGACCGGGTGCCTCACGGCTGGGGCATGATAACGTCGCGAACGAGGCCGTCCAGGTCCTCGTCGGACTTCATGAAGCCGCGCAGGGTGCGCACGGTGGCGCCGAAGGTCTCGAACTCCTCGATGGCCATGCCGTCAGGCTCGTAGGCGCGACGGAACTCGGGGATCTCGAGCAGGGCCTTCATGATCCTCGGATCGACCTCGTCGTCGATCTTGGAGACGACCTTGTAGCCGGAGTCGTTGATCAGCTTCTGCCAAGCGAAGGGCGGGGAGACAACCAGGTCACCGCCGACCAGCTCGGACCAGTGCATGACGTTGCGGAAGGCGGCCGACAGGACGCGGGCGCGCAGGCCACGGGCCTGGAACTCGTGGTAGGCGCGCTTGAGGGCGGCCACACCGGACCACTCGAAGATGCCCGGGTCGACGAACAGGCGCTCGCGCTTGGCGACGATCTTCATCCAGTCGTCAAGGCGGCCGCCCATGAGGGTGACGACAGGACCCATGGTGGACACGTCCTTGCCCTCGGCCTCACGGCGCTTGAGCCCGCGCTCGATGGCCTCTCCGGCAGCCACGGCCTGGGCGACGGTGAAGGAGACGGTGACGTTGATGGACACGCCGCGGTAGGTGGCGTCCTCGATAGCCTCGATACCGGTCTTGGTGGCCGGGATCTTGACGATGATGTTCTTGGCCAGCCTGGAGAACTCCTCGGCCTGGTCCGCCAGCGCCTTGGCGCTGCGAGCAAGGCGAGGGTCGGTCTGGACCGACAGGCGTCCGTTGCGGCCCTTGTGCTCCTCGAAGATGTCTTCGTAAAGCTTGGCGCCCTCGATGGACATCTCACGCACAACCTGCCAGCCGATTTCAGACTCAGACAGGGTCGGGTTCTCCTCGGCGATCTCCTTGATGCGAGGGATCCAGCGCTCCTTCTTCTGGTTGATGCAGGTGTAGGCGATGGTCGGGTTGCAGGTCGCGCCCACGCCACCGAAGGAGATCGACTGACGAAGCTCGTCGGGGTCGGCGGAGTCGTTCCACAGGACCGTCGGGGTGGTGCGGGCGGCCTCCAGCAGCGGGCCGGGGGTGTATTCAATGGTCATTGGCGCATCTCCTGGGGTGTGAGGCTCCGGTCGGCTCCTTCGCCGTGCCGGCCGATGGCTTCATTGAAATGCTTCCGAGCCCCATTCGTCAAGTTTTGTCTGGACAAATAGTGAAACGCTCGTCGAGGTGTCTGTCAGGGGCAGTGTGGTCTCAGCCAGTGAAGAGGGTGGTCTCGAAGGAGTATCGCGAGGCTCGGTAGATATGGGTGCCGTACTCGATGACCTCGCCGGTGGCGTCGTAAGCTGTGCGCGTAGCGGTCAGTAGGGCGGCGCGGCGGTGCTCGCCAAGCGCCTCGGCCTCCTTGGTGGTGGCGTTACGGGCTCCGATGACCTGAGTGGCTGAGACGGGCACGAGCCCGCTGGCGCGCAGGAGCTCGTACAGGCCGTTGCGCTCAAGGTCCTCCGCGGTGGGGGCTGAGGGGGCTGGCAGGAGGTTGGTCATCAGGGCGATCGGCTCGCCGTCAGCCTTGCGTAGCCGCCGGATTCGTACCACTTCGCAGTCGGGGGCGATCTGGAGGTTTGCTGCTTCCTCGGCGGAGGCGGGGTGGCGCTCATAGGAGAGCACGATCGTCTCGACCGTGTACCCGCTCTCGGTCAGGTCGGTGAGCAAGCTAGACAGCTGCATGGGTCGGTGCACGTGCCGGGAGGTGACGGTCGTGCCGGCACCTCGACGCCTGGCGACCAGGCCGCGGTCCGCCAAACGCTGCAGGGCCTGACGGGCGGTCGGGCGTGAGACGTTGAGTCGGCGGGCCATGGAGACCTCGTCCTCTAGGCGGGTGCCTGGCTCCAGGGTCCCGTCGAGGATGAGGGCTGCTAGTGGCTCGGAGATCTGCATGTGGAGGGGGATGTCGCTGTCGCGGTCGACGGTGACCTCGAGCTGGAAGGTAGAGCTGGGCATGAACGTTCCTTTGACGACCGGTGCGCTCGCCTCGGGGTGAGGCAGGACCGTTTCTCGGCGCAACGTTACGTGATAGCGCACAGTTCGTCAGGTCAATGGAGTCGGAGGAGGGTTGCGGTTGGTGTCGCCCCTGGCCTAGGGGCGCGGCTGTGATGGCATGCGCTCCTCTTTGTACGGACAAAGGCTTGACGAGTGTTCGTTCCGGGATGCAGGCTTGGGCGCAGACAGGCACCGGATCGCCCGCACACAACCCGCCCCCGATGATGTGGAAGGAAAGGCCATGACAGCCTCCGCCAGCACCCCACCGCTCGACGTCCTGACAATCGGACGCTGCGGTATCGACGTCTACCCGCTGCAGACAGGCGTCGGTCTGGAAGACGTCGAGTCCTTCGGAAAGTTCCTGGGAGGCAGCCCTACCAACGTGGCGGTCGCTGCTGCTCGCTACCGCCATCGCTCCGCGGTCATCACCGGAGTCGGTGACGACCCCTTCGGACGCTTCGTGCGCCGGGAGATGCGTCAGCTGGGCGTCTATGACGACTATGTCGTCACCAAGGCAGACTTCCTGACACCTTTGACCTTCTGCGAGATCTTCCCGCCTGACAACTTCCCTCTGTACTTCTACCGGGAGCCCTCTGCCCCGGACCTGGAGCTGACGCAGTCGGACATTCCAGCGGACGCGGTGCGAGAGGCGGAGATCTTCTGGATCTCAGCGACCGGACTGAGCAAGGAGCCCTCGCGCGCAGCTCACCACGCTGCCCTGGATGCCCGCAAGCGTAAGCGCCTGACCATCATGGATCTGGACTACCGTGCCAGTTTCTGGAACAGCGAGGAGGAGGCGCACGCCCGCGTCTTCGAGGCTCTGTCCAAGGTCAACGTGGCGATCGGCAACCGTGAGGAGTGCCGCATTGCCGTCGGTGAGACTGACCCGGAGCGTGCGGCCGACGCCCTGCTCGATGCTGGTGTCGAGATCGCGGTAGTCAAGCAGGGGATGTACGGCACCCTGGCCAAGACGCGCCAGGAGCGGATTGAGATGCCCGTGACTCCCGCTACGACCCTCAACGGGCTGGGTGCAGGGGACGCCTTCGGTGGCGCCATCTGCCACGGTCTGCTGTCCGGGTGGTCACTGGAGAAGACCATCTTTGCGGCCTCGACCGCTGGCGCGATCGTTGCCTCCCGGCTGGAGTGCTCGACGGCGATGCCCACCGAGCCTGAGCTGCTGGAAATGATGCGCACCTACCGTGACGAGTGTGCCCCGACCCTGACGGACCTGTGAGGAGGACGATGATGTCAAGGACACCGCTGACTGACCGGATTGTTGAGATTCGTACCCACTCCCCTGAGCGCGTCGCCGAGGTCATGGCGAGCCGACCGAGGGGAGCTATGCCCACCGGTGACGACAAGCTCCTCGTGATCGCCTGCGACCACCCGGCTCGCGGGGCGCTCGCGGCCGGGCCGGACCCGATGGCGATGGCCTCGCGAGAAGAGGTTCTGGCGCGCTGCGTCGAGGCCCTCTCCCGTCCTGGAGTGGGCGGTTTCCTCGGCACTGCCGATCTCATTGAGGACCTGGCGCTTCTGGGGGCTCTGGACGGGAAGCTGGTCTATGGCTCGATGAACCGGGGTGGTCTGGCCGGAGCGACCTTTGAGATGAATGACCGTATGACCGGCTACGACGCGCGCGGTGTGGTCGAGTCTGGTCTGGACGGCGGCAAGATGTTGCTCCGCGTCAACTACGAGGACCCGCGCACGGTTGACACTCTGGCTAGCTGTGCCGATGCCGTGGACGAGCTGGCCGAGCACCACGTCATGGCGATGGTTGAGCCCTTCGTCTCGCGCTGGGTCAAGGGACGGATCGTCAATGACCTGAGCCCGCAGGCCGTGATCACGTCCATGGCCATCGCCTCAGGCCTGGGACGTACCAGCGCCTACACCTGGCTGAAACTGCCGGTAGTGGAGGACATGGAGCGCGTGCTGGAGGCCTCCACCCTGCCAGCGCTTATCCTGGGTGGCGCCGTGTCCACCGACGCCGACGCCGCACGCGAGAGCTGGCACCGGGCACTGGCCCTGCCCACAGTCAAGGGACTGGTTATCGGCCGTTCCCTTCTCTTCCCGCCCGACGACGACGTCGCCGGGGCCGTTGACAACACAATAGGACTCTTCTCATGACTCTTGATATGCACGTACGTGCGGGCGAAACGGCGCACGACAACCTCACGGTCGATATCTCCGCTGCGGACGCGGGCTGGGGATTCTCCGGCTTGCGCGTGGTTAACCTCGCAGCAGGCGAGTCTGCCACCCTGACGTCGGGCGACTGCGAGCTCCTCGTTCTGCCGCTGGAGGGCGGCGTGAGTGTTGAGGTCGACAGCGAGACATACCAGATCAACGGCCGCACCGGTGTTTTCGAGCAGATCACCGACTCGCTTTACATTCCGCGTCACAAGTCCTTCACGCTGGCCAGCGCCCAGGGTGGTCGCTTCGCCCTGCCGTCTTCGGTGGCAACCCGCGACCTGCCGGTGCGTTACCTTCCGCGTGAGAAGGCCACGACGGGCATCCGTGGCGCGGGCGACTGCTCGCGCCAGGTGACCAACTACGCCCTGAACAACGACGTGGAGACCTCTCACCTCCTGGTCACTGAGGTCATCACGCCTGGAGGCAACTGGTCCTCCTACCCGGCCCACAAGCACGAGGCCCACACGGCCGACGAGCGTGAGCTTGAGGAGATCTACTACTTCGAGATCGCCCCCTCGCCCGCTGGTGACCCGGGCTTCGGGCTGCACCGCACCTACGGCTCCCCCCCCGGCCAGACCACCGCCCGGGGGGCGTGCTCTCTCGCTCGACCCCGGACAAGCCGATCGACGTGTGCGTGGAGGTCCGTCACGGAGACGTCGCCCTCGTGCCCTACGGCTACCACGGCCCGTGCGTGGCTGCCCCGGGCTACGACATGTACTACCTCAATGTCATGGCGGGCCCGAGCGAGGACCTGGTGTGGCTGGCTCCCGACGACCCGACCCACCACTGGATCCGCGAGTCCTGGCAGGGGCAGGAGCCTGACCCTCGCCTGCCGATGGCCCGCTGAGCGTGCCGGACGCAGCATCTACCACCCTGACCACACCACGAGAGAGCAGATACATGAGCAACGAGGCCTACTCGGGCACCATCCGTCTGACGGTCGCCCAGGCGACGATCCGCTTCCTATCCAACCAGTACTCTGAGCGCGACGGCGTCGAGCACCGCCTCATCGAGGGCGCCTTCGGCATCTTCGGGCACGGCAACGTGGCCGGCATCGGCCAGGCGCTGCTACAGAACGAGATCGACCCCGCCCCGGGCGAGAACCCGATGCCCTACATCATGCCCCGCAATGAGCAGGGCGCTGTGCACGCGGCAGCTGCCTTCGCCAAGGTGCGCAACCGCCTGTCGACCTACATGGTCACGGCCTCCATCGGCCCGGGCTCGCTCAACATGGTCACCGGCGCCGCCCTGGCCACCACCAACCGCGTGCCGGTCCTCATCTTCCCCTCCGACCAGTTCGCCACCCGCGTGCCCGACCCGGTGCTCCAGCAGCTGGAGGACCCCACCACGCTGGACCTGACCGTCAACGACGCCTTCCGCCCGGTCTCCCGCTTCTTTGACCGCATCAACCGCCCCGAGCAGCTCATTCCCTCGCTGCTGGCCGCCATGCGTGTGCTGACCGACCCCGCTGAGACCGGCGCCGTCGTCATCGCCATGCCGCAGGACGTCCAGGCCGAGGCCTTCGACTGGCCGGTCGAGCTCTTCCGCAAGCGCGTGTGGCACGTGCGCCGTCCCCTCGCCGAGCCCGCTGCCCTGGCCCGTGCGGTGGCCAAGATCAAGGCCGCCAAGCGCCCGATGATCATCTCCGGCGGCGGCACGATCTACTCTGAGGCCTGCGAGGAGCTGCGTGCCCTCGCCACGGCGACCGGGATCCCGGTGGCTGACACCCAGGCCGGCAAGGGTGCCATCAACTTCGACCACCCCTGCGCCATCGGTGGCGTGGGCTCGACCGGAGGCGACTCCGGTAACCACATCGCCGACAAGGCTGACCTGGTCATCGGTATCGGTACGCGCTACTCCGACTTCACCACGGCCTCCAAGACGCAGTTCAAGGACCCGGGTGTGGAGTTCGTCAACATCAACGTCACTCCCTTCGATGCCGCCAAGCAGAGCGCCGAGATGGTGGTGGCCGACGCCCGCGAGGCACTGGTCGCCCTGACCGAGGCTCTGAAGGGTTACCACGTCGACGAGGCCTACACCGCTGAGATCGCTCGTGAGCGCAAGTCGTGGCTGGCTCGCACCAGCGAGTGCTACCACCTGGGCCACGGCCCGCTGCCGGCCCAGACCGAGGTCTTTGGCGCGCTCAACGAGATGCTCGGCGACGAGGACATCGTCATCAACGCCGCCGGGTCCATGCCTGGCGACCTTCAGGCCCTGTGGCAGGCCCGCACCCCGGTGCAGTACCACGTGGAGTACGCCTTCTCCTGCATGGGCTACGAGATCCCGGCCGGCCTGGGCTGCAAGCTGGCTCGCCCCGAGTCCGAGGTCGTGGCGATCGTGGGCGACGGCACCTACCAGATGCTCCCCATGGAGCTGGCCACCGTGGTCCAGGAGAACGTCAAGGTCATCTACGTCCTGCTGCAGAACTACGGGTTCGCCTCCATCGGTGCCCTGTCGGAGTCGCGCGGCTCCCAGCGCTTCGGGACCAAGTACCGCCAGCGCGGCGAGGGCACGCACCTGGCTGACGAGCAGAGGGTCAGGGGCGTGGACATCGCCGCCAACGCCGAGTCCTGGGGACTGAAGGTCTACCGCGTGAGCACCATCGAGGACTTCAAGGAGGCCTACGCCCAGGCTCACGCCGGCGAGGAGGCCGCTATGATCCACATCGAGACCGACCTCTACGGTCCCAACCCGCCGGCCTCCTCCTGGTGGGACGTGGCGGTCTCCCAGGTCTCGCGCCTGGAGTCCACCCAGAAGGCGTACCAGGACTACCTGGAGGACAGGAAGCCTCAGCGTCACTACCTGTGAGCCTGCTGCCGGGGCTGAGGGCATGAGGGCCCTCGCCCCTGGCACCGGGGAGGCACGCCCCTGTCCACGGCAGGAGGGTGGGTCCCGGTCATGACGGCGGGGCCGCGGCTC